>Ga0316204_10001473_pt1 | contig 62907 bp, 58 predicted proteins | sample 6monrhotite_MG_2_FD_205661 | JGI IMG/M metagenome (GOLD analysis project Ga0316204, IMG submission 205661) | Microbial mat bacterial communities from mineral coupon in-situ incubated in ocean water Damariscotta River, Maine, United States -... | ecosystem: Environmental > Aquatic > Marine >...
CCAGGACCGAAAGGCCAACCGGGGCATCCACCTCTTTGCGGTTTCCGTCCGCATCAATGAAAGTCATTTTCGGCATGTGTCGTCGTCTCCTAGAAATCAAAAGTCTGAATTGGGCTCTGGTTTACAAAGGCCAGTATGTACAGTGACTCGAGCGCGGGGACAAGGTTTAAGCGCCCTCGCCGTCGCTGACACTGGACGCAAGCTTGTCCATGCTGACGCCGGTCAGTGCATCGCGAATGCCTTTGTCCATGCGTTTTTCGGCAAACACGCGGGTGGCTTCGTCCAAGGATTCCGCGGCTTTATTGATGACGTCGCGGTCAGTGCCTTTGATCGCTTCGATCACACCATCCATTTGCTCGCCAATGGCTTCGCGCTCTTCGACCGACAACAGCGAACAGTCAGCCTGAAGCGCCGCGCGCACCGCCAGCATGGCGCGTTCGGCTTCGACGCGCGCTTCGGTCAGCAAGCGCAGCTCCATATCTTCTTTGGCGTTTTTCATACTGTCGTACAGCATGGTGGACATCTCATCTTCGCTAAGACCGTAGGACGGCTTGACCTCGATTTGAGCTTCGATGCCGGATGTTTCTTCGCCCGCCGCCACCGTCAGCAAGCCATCCGCGTCAACTTGGAACGTCACGCGAATGTGCGCCGCACCTGCCGCCATGGGCGGAATGCCTTTGAGCGTAAAGCGCGCCAGCGAACGGTTTTGATCGACCATTTCGCGCTCGCCCTGCACCACATGGATCGCCATCGCGGTCTGACCATCTTGGAAGGTGGTGAATTCTTGGGCCTTGGCGACCGGAATGGGGGTGTTGCGGGGAATCACTTTTTCCACCAGTCCGCCCATGGTTTCCAGACCCAGCGACAGTGGCGTGACATCCAACAGCAAGGTGTCGGAGCCCACCGTCAAGGCTTCCGCCTGCAACGCTGCGCCCACCGCGACCACTTGGTCGGGATCGATATCGGCCAACGGCTCGGATCCAAAGTACGAGGCCACTGCCGCGCGCACTTGCGGTACGCGGGTCGAGCCACCGACCAAAACCACGCCCTTAACGTCGAGCGGATCGTAGCCGGCTTCGGTCAGAACCTCGTGGCAAATCTTAATGGTGCGATTGACGTCGGCCTTGATCAGGCCGTCGAACGTCGCCCGGTCCAAGCTGTGCTTGGTCTGAGTGTCGCCCGCACTGAGCACCCATTCGCCGCTGTCTTCCGTGGTCAGGCATTCCTTGGCCAGACGACCGGTCATCAGCGCGACTTTGACTTCGCCGCCAGTCAGCTCGCTCTCACCCAATTCAGCTTGGCGCTGCGTGAGGAAATGATCGGCGATGGCGTGATCAAAATCGTCGCCGCCAAGCGCCGCGTCGCCGCCGGTCGCCAACACCTGAAACACGCCTTTTTCCATGCGCAAAAGCGACACATCGAAGGTGCCGCCACCCAGATCGAACACCGCGAACAAGCCCTCCGCACCTTTATCCAGACCATAAGCCAATGCTGCGGCGGTGGGCTCATTAACCAGACGCAGGACTTCCAACCCCGCAAGACGCGCCGCGTCCTTGGTGGCTGTGCGCTGAGCGTCGTCAAAGTACGCAGGCACGGTGATGACGGCTTTTTCGACCTTGGCGCCCAGGTGGCCTTCGGCGCGATCTTTGAGGGCGCGCAAAATGTCGGCGGAAATTTCGATTGGCGTCAGCGTGTGCCCGCCAATATTCAAGCGCACCAACTGGCTTTCGCCTTCATGGTGGGGCTCAATATCGAACGGCAACTGACCGCCCAGACTTTTGACGTCTTCGGCGCCCCGGCCCATCAGCCGCTTGATGGAGCTCACCACGCTGTCGGGGCGGCTCAACAACAAACGTTTGGCCAATTCACCGACGATGGCCGAACCGTCCGGCGCGTAGGCCACGATGGAGGGCACCAACGCATTGCCGTCGTCGTCTTTGAGGACTTCGATCTGACCGTCAGAGCTGATCGCGACCACCGAATTGGTGGTGCCCAAATCGATGCCCACGGCCACATCAGCCTCGTTCTGATGAGGAACGGGCGACTGCCCGGGTTCGTGGATTTGCATAATCTGAGCCATGGTGGGGTCGTCCTGGTTCTAATTTATGAAAGCAGGCGGGCGCGGCCTTGGCGCACCTCACCCATCATTTTATCAAGATATTTCAATCGCGTGGTCAATTGACATGCGCCCACAACGTCACCGCCCTTAAATGCCAGCGACAAACCGATCAGCACATCGTCAATTTCCGCCTTGGTTTCACGCTGGATGGCGTTCAGCGCCTCCATGGTGTCGGCCATCATCAGTTTTTCGCGCATTTCCATGGCTTCGATCAGGATCGACTGATCTCGAACCAGGTTGCAGCCTTCGGGTAGCACATCGACGCCCAGCAAATGGACCAAATAATCGGCGCGTTTGAGCGGATCTTTGAGGGTCTCATATGCGTCGTTCAACGCCGTAGCCTGTTGCTGGCTCAGTGCCTTTTCCTTCGGCGCTTTGGTGGCGAAGCGGTCTGGGTGGAGCTGGCGTTGCAGATCGAAATACAAACGGTCCAACCCCGCCACATCGACATCGAAGCCTTGCTCGACGCCAAGACGCACAAAATGGTCGACCGGTGCCGGTGCCTGAACCGCCTTACACGTCGTACAAAACAGCGCCGATACCGGTGTCGGCCCCTTGCAGGACCAGCACGGTTTCAGCGGTGCTGAGGACGATTGTGCGTGGCTGTCGATCATATTTGGTCAGTCATACTTTGTCGGTCACAAAACGCAACCGCCCCGAAGGGCGGTTGCACACGATGCACAGGAGAGAACCCCTTAAACGTGAAAAGATTCACCGCAACCGCAGCGTCCCTTTTCATTGGGGTTGGTGAAGACAAAACCGCTTTCCAGCGTATCTTCCACATAGTCCATTTCAGTTCCGATGATGAACATGGTGGCCTTGGGGTCGATCAGGATGGTGATCCCATCGACGTCCATGCTTTCATCGAATTCGTTTTTTTCGTCGGCGAATTCAAGGGTATAAGACAATCCCGAACAGCCCTTGGTGCGCACCCCGATGCGAATGCCCACCGACGGTTTGCCGCGACTGTCCAAAAGTGCCTTCACTTGCGTGAGGGCCGCTGGCGTCATATTGATCGGCGCGGGTAAGTTCATCGTCACGTATCCTCTAATCGCTAAAGCCCGACTTATTCAGCCGCGTCTTGGGCCTTGTCAGCCACACCAGACTTGCCTTTGTAATCTTCGATGGCTGCTTTGATAGCATCCTCGGCCAGAACGGAGCAATGAATCTTCACCGGCGGCAAGGCCAATTCTTCGGCGATATCGGTGTTTTTGATCGCACCGGCTTCGTCGATGGTTTTGCCTTTGACCCATTCGGTCACCAGCGAACTGGACGCAATCGCCGAACCGCAACCGAAGGTTTTGAACTTGGCGTCTTCGATGATGCCATCCGGGCTCACCTTGATTTGCAACTTCATCACGTCGCCGCAGGCCGGTGCGCCGACCAGGCCGCTGCCGACATTGCTGTCGCCGTCTTCCATGGAACCGACGTTGCGCGGGTTCTCGTAATGGTCGATCAGTTCTTTGCTATAGGCCATGTCTCTTCTCCTTTAGGTCCCTTCTTATCGGGGACGGGTTGCTTAGTGTTCAGCCCACTTGATGGACTTGATGTCGATGCCGGCTTGCGCCATGTCCCAAAGCGGGCTCAGTTCGCGCAGACGGTTTACTTCCTTGGAAATGCGCTCAATCGCATAATCGATGTCATCTTCCGTGGTGAAACGTCCGAGACCCAAACGCAGCGAGGTGTGCGCCAACTCATCTTCGACGCCCAAGGCGCGCAGCACATAAGACGGCTCAAGCGACGCCGACGTGCAAGCTGAACCCGAAGACACCGCCAAATCCTTGATGCCCATCATCAGGCCTTCGCCTTCGACGTACGCGAACGAGATATTAAGGTTGCCGGGAACGCGGCTTTCTTCATCACCATTAAGGAAAATTTCCGGGATGCGCTGACGCAGACCTTGGTACAAGCGGTGCTGGAAATCGTGCAGACGTTCCGCTTCCGCCGCCATTTCTTTCTTCGCCAGCTCAGCCGCCTTACCCAGGCCGACCACCAACGGTGTTGGCAAGGTGCCCGAACGCATGCCGCGTTCTTGGCCGCCACCGTGGATCAGCGGCACCAAACGCACACGCGGTTTGCGCCGCACATACATGGCGCCAATGCCCATCGGGCCGTAAACCTTGTGGCCGGAAATGGACATCATATCGATGTTCATTTCGTTCACATCCATGGGAATTTTGCCAAAAGCCTGGGCCGCATCCGTATGGAAGAAGGTTTTATTTTCACGGCACAAAGCGCCGATTTCCTTCAACGGTTGAATCACGCCGATTTCATTGTTCACCGCCATGATCGACACGATCAAGGTCTTGTCGGTCATCGCTGCTTTCAACTCATCAAGATCGATCAGGCCATTTTCTTTGACGTGCAGATACGTGACATCGAATCCGTCCTGTTGCAAGGAGCGGCAGGTTTCCAATACGCACTTGTGTTCGGTGACGCAGGTGATGATGTGGTTGCGCTTGTCGCCGTAAAACTTCGCCACGCCTTTGATGGCGAGATTGTTGGATTCCGTAGCGCCAGACGTAAAGATGACTTCCTTCGCCGTGGCGCCGATCACATCGGCGACATGGCCGCGCGCGATCTCAACCGCGTCTTCCGCTTCCCAGCCGAAATGGTGATTGCGCGAATGAGGGTTGCCGAACTTTTCGGTCCAGTAAGGAGCCATCGCCTCAACCACACGGGGGTCGGTCGGCGTGGTGGCCTGATAATCCAGATAGAGGGGGTTGTTTTGGGTCCAGGTATTGGCCGTCATTTTTTTCAACCTTGTTCTTTTTCTATGGTTAAAGGTGTTGTCTAAGCCGCCGACCGCGCCGCGCCTTTGCGCTGATATAGCTCGGTCCAAGCGGAAATAAAGCTTTCAATGTCGTCTTCGGTATTGGTAGGCCCAAGGCTCACGCGCACTGCCGATTTGGCTGTATCCGGCGCCATGCCCATTGCGCCCAAAACGGCGCTGGCCTTGGTTTTTCCCGATGCACACGCCGATCCGGCACTGAGGCAAATGCCGGCCAAATCGAACGCCATAACCTGGGTTTCAGCATCCACGCCGGGCATGCTGATAAAACTGGTGTTGGGCAAACGGTCCGCCATCACCGCGATCACGGTCGCGTCCGGCGCGATTTCTAAAATGCGCGCTTCCAGCCCATCACGCAGAGCCTTCACACGCGCCATGCCCGTCAATTCAGCCACGGCCAATTCAGCCGCGACGCCGAAGCCCGCGATGCCGGGCACGTTCTGGGTGCCGCCGCGCAACCCGTTTTCCTGCCCACCGCCCGCATTGTGCGCCGTGAGCTTCACATCCTTTGTGGCGATCAGCGCGCCGACGCCCAAGGGGCCGCCGATTTTATGCGCCGACAGGCTCATCATATCCACGCCCAGCGCCGCAAAATCGACATCCACCTTGCCCAAGGCCTGCACCGCATCGGTGTGGACCAGGGCGTGATAACGGTGCGCAATGCGCGCAATGCCTTCAATTTGTTGCAACACGCCGGTTTCGTTGTTGGCCATCATCACAGAAATGACCGTGTCGTCACCGCCGCCCGCGAGCATTTCTTCCAGCTGGAACGGGTCGATCAAGCCGTTGACGTCCACCGGGATACGGTGGATGTCATCACGAGCACGTAGAACTGCGGCATGCTCAGTCGCGGCGGCGAACATTGCGTCGCGTCCACAGCCTTGCAGGGCCAGGCTGTTGGCCTCCGTCCCGCATGATGTAAAGATCACCTGAGCGCTTTTGGGCGCGTTCACCGCAACCCGAACCTGTTCGCGGGCGTCTTCGAGCGCACGCAGGGCTTTGCGGCCCACGCTGTGCACCGACGACGGATTGCCGCCGATTTCCATGGCGCGCACCACCGCATCGACCGCTTGGGAGCGGGTCGGCGACGTTGCGTTATGGTCCATGTAAACCGTCTGGTTCATGGCGTCAGATGCCTTTTCAGTTAGAAGGTAAAACTTAAAGCGTCACTCGGCGGCGATGATGTCGGTCGTAACCTCAGACGGAAGCTCCGTCGGAAGGCGCGAGACCATGTCTTGAAACAATTCCGGCTGCGGGCCCAAAACCCGGCGCGCACAAACGTCTGCGAGTGTCACGGAGCTGAGGTACAGATGAATCTGATAGCTCAGGGCCTGCCACAAATCGTGAGTCAAACACCGCGCCTTATCGGAATGACAGCCCCCAGCGTCAGAGCAACGGGTCGCCGAAATCGGCTCATCCACTGCCGCGATGACGTCGGAGATGCGTATTTCACTGGCGGCGCGCGACAACATATAACCGCCGCCGGGACCACGTACGCTTTTCACCAATTCGGCGCGCCTGAGCTTGCCGAACAGTTGTTCCAAATACGACAAGGAGATTTCCTGGCGCTCAGCGATGTCGGCCAAAGCTACAGGTTTGTCGGTGTCTAATTTACCGAGGTCCGCCATAGCCATCACCGCATATCGCCCTTTGGTGCTCAATTTCACGTTCGTTCTCCTAAATATTCGGTCGCCCTAAATCTCCGAAAGGCAGACTTAGGCATCGCCCCCAGAAATCACCACTTGTTTCTTTTTTCTGGTGTCTTGATTGCTCGGCGGATGTTCTGTTTCGCGCTCACTTTCCAATTCATCGACACGTTCCATCAACGTCGCCACTTGGGCGCGCAGATTATCGATGGTGCGCAGCACCGGATCGGGACAGCCATCGGTCGGCGTGCCATAAGCGACAAAATCTTTTGCATGTTCCTTGTCGCGCGGCATCACCACGCGGGCCGGAATACCAACTGCGGTCACGCCCGGCGGTACATCGCGGGTCACCACAGCATTGGCGCCGATGCGCGCATCTTTGCCCACCGTAATGGGACCCAGAACCTGTGCGCCCGAACCAACGATAACGCCATCTTCCAAGGTCGGGTGGCGCTTTTGGTTGACCTGCTTATGACTATCGACGCTGGGGGAAATGCCGCCCAAGGTGACAATTTGATACAGCGTCACGTCGTCGCCGATTTCGCTGGTTTCACCAATCACCACGCCATCGCCATGATCGATAAAAAAGCGCCGCCCGATGGTCGCGCCGGGGTGAATTTCAATGCCGGTGAAAAACCGCGCCGCTTGCGACAAAATACGTGCTACAAAGTGAAACTCGTGTCTCCACAGCCAGTTGGAGACGCGATAAACTTGGATCGCATGGAAGCCTGGATACAGCAAAATCACTTCCAAACGCGACCGCGCAGCGGGGTCGCGAGCAATAAACGAATCGATATCTTCTTTAAGCCTCTTGAAAAACATGGCTCATCCAATATGTTTGTGTTCAAGCGTTCGCAGGCGGCGAACCGGATAACCTCCGATCAGCGCCTTGCGCAACACCCGCACTTAATGTTGCATTACACGTTTCGAATATAATATACCCGACTACAGTAGTCAAGTATTCCGGGTGATGCTTCATAAAAAATATTTTCCCGGTGCAACACAGACCGATTTAACGCAACCTGTTGAAATAAAGTGGTTAATTAAAATCCATGCCTGAAGTCATCTTCAATGGTCCCGAGGGACGCCTCGAAGGGCGTTACCATCATTCAAAGAAACCCGGTGCGCCAATTGCACTGATTCTGCACCCTCATCCTCAATTTGGCGGGACCATGAATAACAAGGTCGTGTATGCCATGTACAAGTCCTTCGTTAAGCGCGGTTTTTCAACATTGCGGTTCAATTTCCGTGGTGTCGGTCGCTCTCAGAGCACGTTTGACAACGGTCAGGGTGAAATGAGCGACGCGGCTTCGGCGCTGGATTGGATGCAAGCGCACAATCCCAACGCGTCCAGCTGCTGGATCGGTGGTTTTTCGTTCGGCGCATGGATTTCCATGCAGCTGATGATGCGCCGTCCGGAAATCAACGGCTTCATTTCCGTCTCCCCGCCCGCCAGCCAGCATGATTTTTCTTTTCTGGCTCCGTGCCCGGCGTCTGGCATCTTGATCCATGGCGATCGCGATGAGATTGTTCCTGTGGACAGCGTCGATAAACTGGCGGCGAAGCTGAAAAGCCAGAAAAACATCACCATCGACTATGAAATCGTCAAAGGGTGCGATCACTTCTTTGGCGATCACATGGCCCAGCTGAACAAAATCGTCGATGATTACCTGGACAAGTCCCTAGCGGCAGTGGCTTAAACTACAACTTGTGAAGCTTACTTGGCGCGCCCCCGGATGCGGCTCAACGCAACCGGGGTAATGCCCAGGTAGCGTGCGATATCTGCTTGGGTAACGCGTTGAGCAAGTTGTGGATTGTCTTGCTCAAACTGGCGATAGCGTTTTTCCGGTGACAGACACAAAAAGTCATACTCGCGGCGTTCCTTCTTCAGCGCCAGGGCGAGAAAAAAAGCGTAAAAAAAGCGCATGACTTGAGGATCGACATCGATCAACGCTTTGACGTGGCTGAAAGCCACCGATTCCACAGTGACCGGTTCCAAGCAAACGACGGAAAAGGTGCTCTCCCCCCCGTCCACCTGTGAGGACAGGGAACCTGTAAACTGCCCCTCAGCGATAAACGACTTCACAAACTCTTTTCCATCGGCGGTGATATAGAACATTTTCACCAGGCCTTCGGTCAGTAAATACGCGTTCGGAGCACACTCGCCCTGACGGATCAAGAACTCACCCGCCTCAAGCGAGCGCACCCGGATGTTGGCGTCCAACACCTCGGCAGCGCGAGAACCGGCCCCACCATCCGTAAAGATACGCGTCATCTGAAAAGTCATCGCAATTAACCCAGGTTAATTCCACCGTCGTTCGTTTCGGCAATCCTATCGAAACGGAAAGGAATTGCCATGAATCTTCAAAACCAAACCATCATGATCACCGGCGCGACGTCCGGCATCGGCAAAGCGCTATGCCAGAAATTGGCCGCGCGGGGCAACCAGGTCGTTGCCGTGGGTCGCTCTCAAGACAAGCTCGACGCCCTAATGCAGGACCTCAAGGGTGCGTGCGCAATGTGCTGCGACCTGACGTCTAAAAGCTCCACCATCGCCCTGGCGCAGCAGATTGAGCATCAAGGCTTGCCCGTGTCGGTGCTGATCAACAACGCCGCCGTTCAATACACACCGCGCTTTACCGACGCCGATTTTTCCTTCGACAGCATTGAAACGGAGATCGCCACCAACTTCACTTCGATTGCGTGGCTGACAGCCTTGATGCTGCCACGCCTGATCCAACACCCTGACGCCAGCACCATCGTCAACATGTCGTCGGGATTGGCGTATTACCCTAAATCGTCATCGGCGCTGTATTGCGCCAGCAAAGCCGCGCTGCACAGCCTATCGCAGTCATTGCGTTATCAGCTCAATGACACCCGCGTGAGCGTGAGCGAAGTGCTATTGCCCCTTGTCGACACCCCCATGACCGAAGGCCGCGGCGCGAACAAGCTCACCCCCCAATTCGCCGCCGAGCGAACCATCCGGGGCGTGGAGAACGGCTTGGACGAGATTTACATCGGCAAAGCGCGGGTTTTACCGATCCTCAACCGGATTTCTCCGGCCCTCACCAAGCGCATTTTGCGCAACGCCTAGGAGTGCGGCCGCCATGACATCGCTGCTCAAACTTGGCTTCGGCCTCGCTTTGCTTTTTGCCTCAACCTTCATTGTCATCAAAACCATGAGCTGGATCACGGTCAATGACGTTCGTGGATGGCTGGAAGCGGGCCAAACCGCGTCGCCGCACAATGTCGGGATGATCGTCGCCGGATTGTTGTTCGCTGATCTGTTCATCGCCGTACCAACCTTGACGATAACACTACTCAGTGGCCACTTTCTCGGCTTTGAACTCGGTTTCGCCTATGCCTTGGCGGGCTATTGGTTGGCCGGCGGCACGGGCTATGTTCTGAGCAGAATTTATGGACGACGGGCCCTGGCGCTGGTTACCAAAGACGCCGAAAAAATCGCCGAAATGGAAGACATTTTTAGCCGCCACGGACTGATGGTGCTGTCCATGGCGCGCGCGGTGCCGATCTTGGCCGAGGTCAGCGCATGCCTGGCGGGCGCGACAAGGTTGCCTGTTCGACGCTTCATCTTAGGCTGGTCGATCAATTCCATCCCCTACGCCGCCATCGCAGCCTATGGGGGGTCGGTGAGCAGCCTGAACGATCCCAAACCAGCCATTTTCGCCGCCATCGGGCTGACAGGCGTTTTATGGCTAGGGTGGTACATCTTTAGAAAACGCACCAAATCCAGCGCGTTATGACGGTTGATGCAGGTTTCCGCCGCTCATTGGTTCCGACACCCCGGTGGTGGTGGGAAACGTGATCGGCAACCAGCGTTCGGCCCTCACCGCCAGATAAGCGAACGCCTGAGCTTCCATGGCGTCGCCGTCCCAGCCGATGCCGTCGGCCGTACGCACATCCGCATGGGTGGCTTCGCGCAAGTGTTTCATCAACACCGGATTGAGGCGACCGCCACCGGTCACGATCCACGTGTTGACGGGTTTGGGGAAGTGTTCCGCCGCGCGCACTGAGGCTCCGGCAATGAACGCGGTGATGGTCGCCGCCCCGTCTTCAAGCCCCAGGCCTTCGGCGCAATCGCGGCAAAACTCTTGGCGATCCAAGGATTTTGGCGGCTTGCGGTCGAAATAGTCGTGGGCCAACGCGGCTTTGAGGACCTCTTCGTTGACGGCACCCGCCTGCGCCAACACACCGTCGCGATCCAGGTCCGCGCCGGTATGGCCCAACACCCATTCGTTCAGCGGCGCATTTCCGGGGCCGGTATCAAACGCGAGCAAACCATCATCACCGTCGCCCACCCACGTGACATTGGACACTCCACCGATGTTGAGCACGGCGGCGGGCAATTTGACGTCGGGTGCGCTTTTGAGCAGCGCGGCATGGAAAATGGGCACCAACGGCGCGCCTTCGCCACCGGCATTCACATCGCGGGAGCGAAAATCGCTGACCACAGGGATGCCCAGCCAATCGGCCAACAACCCCCCTTCGCCCAGCTGTATGGTGATGCCATTTTTGGGATCGTGATGCACGGTGTGGCCGTGAAAACCGACCACGTCGATGTCGGCAGCCTCCAATTCGGCGCGGCTGAGCAAGCTGTTCACCGCATCGGCGTGCATAATGGTCAAATAGCGCTCCAAATCATCTGCGCCGGGGGCTGCGCGCCCCGCCGGGCCGAGGATACGCCGCAAACGATCCTTGAATTCATCTTCGAAAGGCACCGTCAGAGAGGGACCGAATTCAACAACGTCTTCGCCATCGGTTTTGATCAACGCGGCATCGATGCCATCCATGGACGTGCCGCTCATCAGACCAATCGCCGTATAGATTTTGCCTGTGTTCATTGCCTTAAAAGGCCCGCAGGCCTCCCCCTGTTTTTGTTGGCGCACGTTGTGCGTTTGAAGCCATTGTGCTAAGTCCCCATCGAACATGCAACAGGCTTGAGACAAGCCCCCAACGGAATGCGTTTAGGCCATGAGTGAGCACAAATCCGATTTTCTGAAAACAGTCACCGAACGCGGCTACCTGCACCAGTGTACCGATTTGGTCGAATTGGACAGCCAAGCCTCAAAAGGCGTGGTGACGGCCTATATCGGTTTCGATTGCACCGCGCCCAGCCTGCACGTGGGATCGCTGTTGCCGATCATGATGCTGCGCACGCTGCAGAAAACCGGCCATAAACCGATCGTTTTGATGGGCGGCGGCACCACTTTGGTGGGCGACCCGTCAGGCAAGGACGAAAGCCGCAAAATGCTCACCGAGGCCGATATTCAGGCCAATATGGACAGCATCAAGCAGGTGTTCGCCAAGTTCCTGACCTTTGGCGACGGCCCCACCGACGCGGTGATGGTCAACAACGCCGATTGGCTCACGAGTCTCAACTACATCGAATTTCTGCGCGATTTTGGACCGCATTTCACCATCAACCGCATGCTCAGCTACGATTCCGTCAAGCTGCGCCTGGACCGTGAACAGCCGTTGACGTTCTTGGAATTCAACTACATGATCTTGCAAGCCTATGACTTTTTGGAGCTCAACCGGCGTCACGGCTGCGCGCTGCAAATGGGCGGCTCGGATCAGTGGGGCAACATCATCAACGGCGTCGAACTGACGCGCCGCGTCGATGGTAAGGAAGCTTACGGCCTGACCACGCCGTTGCTGACCACGTCATCAGGCGCGAAGATGGGCAAGACCGCCGCGGGTGCGGTGTGGCTCAACGCCGAACAGCTCAGCCCCTATGATTATTGGCAGTACTGGCGCAACACTGAAGACGCCGACGTGGGGCGCTTCTTGCGCCTGTTCACCGAACTGCCCATCGCTGAGATCGAACGCCTGGAAAGCCTGGAAGGCCAAGACATCAACGAAGCGAAAAAGGTGTTGGCCGACGAAACCACGCGCATGTGCCATGGCGAGGACGCCGCAAAAGCCGCCCACGCCACCGCGCAAAAAACCTTCGAACAAGGTCAACTTGGCGACGACCTACCGACCATCGAGGTCGCCAAGGCTGAGCTAAAAGACGGCATTCCCGCCTTTGCCGCCCTGGTCAAAGCGGGCTTGTGCGCATCCAACGGCGAAGCGCGCCGCCTGATCAAAGGCGGTGGCGGACGCATCAACGACAAGGCCTTCGCCAATGAAACCCAAACGGTCACGCTGGCCGATTTGAACGAAGACGGCGTCGCGAAATTGTCGGCGGGCAAAAAACGCCACGCCCTGATCCGCGCAAACTAACCTGTGACACTGAACCGGTCCTACTGAACGGGCGCAGCAGTCACCGGTTCGAGCGGCGCGGCGTGCGGCGCCGGCGGCGTGATCGGTTGTTGCGTTTTTTTGGGCGCGACTTTGGGAACTGCTTTTTTAGGTATCACTTTTTCTTTATCCGACCCCGTGAAGATGCCGCGCAACGCGCCAGGCGCCAGGGCGCTCAGCGGATTGACGGTGATCTCGACGTTCTCGCCCACACCTTTCATGGTGTAGGTGGCGGCGAACAATCCGCCACCCTTTTCCGGGCCGGTGAACAATTCGCCGATGATGGGGATTTTGCCCAACAACGCGTTGATGGCATAGGCCGGAACCACCGTGCCCTTGATGTCCATGAGCTTGTTGTCCATGTCCAAAGTACCGCTTGCGGTCACCCCGATGGTGGGCCCTGAGGCGCGGGAATCAGAAAGCTCGAGCACACCGCGTTCCAACTTGAAAGGGGCTTCGAAAATATCGAAATTCAGCCCCTCACCCTGCAACGCATCCAAAACGCCGGTCAACGACATCACGCCGATCAGTTCGGCAAATGCCGGGGCGTCGATCATGGCGTAGTCTTGCACCTTTAGCACGCCTTGCAACGGTGCGTTGGGGCGGGGGTCTGTGTAGGCCGCCTTGAGGTCCAGCGTGCCGCCTAAGATGTTGTCGTAGAGGTCCAGGGTCCTCAGCGCGGCACCAGCATCGTCCGAAGCAATCGACAAATAACGCAGCCCATCCGTATCGGTGTCGAGCAACAGTTCGATACTGCCGTCGCCATGTTCGCCGCTCACCACACCGGTGACATCGATTTTGCGCCAGCCGCCCTGTTCGCGGTACACGGTGCCAATCAAATCCGTCAAAACACGGTCTTTGCGAATCATCAAGGTGTGGATGTCCGCCGCAACGCTGAGCATCAAATCGTCATCACCCAGCTTTTCGCGCGGCGGGACCTTGCGAATGCCCAGCATTTCGTCCCACAGCAAACTGGCATCGAGGCTTTCTCCGCGCAGCACCAACTCCCATGCGCCGCGCGCGTCAGGTGTTAATGAGCCCGATACATCCGTGTGGCCGGAACGCATGGTGTCCAGATCAATGCGCTCCAACGTGCCGTCTGTGAAGAACTTCGCCGAGCCTGAAATATTCATATCCGGGGCAGAGACCTCAAACTTGGGAATTTCTTGGGGCCGCCCCTCTTTGAGGCGAAATTCCAAAACCGCCGTACCTGGCACCCCGGCCGGTTTGCCCCAGCCCAGCTCCGGCGCGGCAAGCCTGATGTTGGCGAGATCGATGCGCGCGGACATCGATTGACGCCCATCGGCCAGTTCGGTGTAGTTGACGTTGGCTTCGGCGCCGCCGGACATGTAGCGCGACAAGATGTTCGGCACTTCGATGCCCAGCGCGCCCAAATTCAACACATCCTTGATGGTGCCCGACAGCTCATAGCGATCACGAAACAGCGCCTCATCGCGAAAATCGTGGTTCCACACCAACTGCACCGGCACCCCGCCGAGCCCCGCATCGCCCTTCAGCACCAACGCATCGTTGGTGACCGACAAGTCCAAGTCGCCATTGATCAAATCTTTTTCAAACAGCGCACCCTTGATGCTGGTGGCGCTGAGCCGCGCTTGCGCTTCGGCGACGACTTCGGCGGCCAAAAGATCGGCTTTCAACGGGAATTGCAGCCGCACATGTGCCGCCACAGTACCGTCTGCGTTATCAGGTTTAATGCCAAGCTCAGATGAAAAACCCAATGGCTGATGGTCGATCAACGCCAACGCCGACGGAACCGGCCCCAAGACATCAAGGGCAATATCGGCTTCGGGCGAATCAAGGTGCAAATTAAACAGCGCGATGTCCCCGCCCATGATCTTCAGGCCGTCATAGCCTTCCGCGCCTTCGACTTTGATGTCGAAACGCTTTTCATTAAACGTGGCGCTGCCCACCGCGTTTCTGACCGGCGGCATCGGCGACAGGTAATCGACGCTCAGGCCATGGGCTCGAATTTCACCGGCAACCGACGCCAAATTCACCCCCCCGGCATGATCGGGACGCAGCGCCAAGCTGATCGAGGCGCTGTCCGCCACACCGTCGTGCAAATTTGGAATCACCCAGGTGCGCGCATCGACGCCCAATTGCGTCGGCCAATATGCCGCCAAATCGTTGAACGCCACATCCGCGATTGATCCCGTAATATCCACCGACGGCATCTGCCCCGCTTCAGTCAAGCCCTCGACTGTTGCCGTAATGTTGGCCACCGGCCCGACAGTCCGGCCTGAACGCGCGCCACCAAGGCCGACTTGCATATCCTTAATCAGTAAACGCCCCGCTGGCCTTGAATAGTTGAGCGCGGCGGTGATGGATTTAAGCGGCATTTCATGATCGATAGGCATAGGCAGATAGAAAGTTTCGCCATCCTTAAAGACCACATCCAATTGGGAAATATCGAGTGTCTCGATGCCGCCCTCAATGCGACCACTGATGTGCAGATTGTCCACCGTCGCGCGTTGCGCCCATGCCAAAGCGTCCAGCTTGGCCGCAAGCGGCACCGGCAAAGCCAACGCACCCGGCCCGCCGCTGAGGTCAAAACCAACCCCTTCAACGCGGCCGTTTTGTTCCATGCTCAAAGTGATGGTGCCCGAAAGCGGCACATCGATCGCACCCAAAACATCCATTTGCGGCGACAGCGCTACAAAGTCAGCGGGTGTCACCTTGTCGAAGCTGACGCCTAAATCGATCCGCTTGCCCGCCAAGGAGTAGGTGCCGAGAATCGACACCGCCGCCAGCTTGTCGCCTGCTTGCAGGTCCAGGTCCAATTCGGCTTCAAGGCCGCCTTCGGCGCGGATGAACTGGGCGTTGGCGCTGGGCGCATGCCATGTGGTACCCAGCGCGCGATCCTCATACGTGATTTCCCCGGCGACGATGGAAATACGTTTGAGAAAGCTCATCGCTTGCCCAGGGTTGGGATCTTGCAACATCAACAAGATCATCGAGGAAACAAAATCGTTTGAACTTTCTTGGCTGTCCTGCACCCCCAGCGCGAAATCGCCATCGGCGTGCCTCACGACGCGAAAGCGCGGGCCGAAAAATTCGACCGAACGCGGCGCTACAGTTCCCTTCAGCAAGGCTTCGGCGCTGAGAGAAATCGACACTTCGGGAACGGCGGCAATTTCTTCGCCGCTGGGCAAAGACGTGCGCAGATTGACAATCCGGATGTCCAGCGTGCGTTCCCACCCGGCCCAAGTGAGAATCGTATCGTCAACGGCCAGTTTGACCGCGCCTTTGTGGACCTCAGCCAGCGCGCCTTCGATGTAGGGCGTCAAAAAACTGATCGACACCGGACCCGATGCCAGGCGCCATGAAACCAACAGCGTCGCCACCAGCAGGCCCACACCGAGCCCGCCGATCACTTGAACAATGCCCCTGAAAACGCGTTTGACCAGTAGACTTTTCCCTCTGCCTCAAGGCATGCTGATGACACATCGTGGCGTCAACAGGCTTAAAGAATTCAAAACACCATGCAGTTTTTCGATTATCCCCAAAAAAACCTGCCCGAACCAGCCCATCAGGACCGCGTCACAACCGGTTGGGAACACTTCATCGAAGCCGCCCAAAAAACCAATGAGAACGCGCCAGAGCTCACCGCCTTCGCCCACGGCCTTCAATCGCATCCGCTCGGCGCCAAACTGGCCGCATCCGTATTCGGCAACTCACCGTTTCTTAGCGCATGCTGGATCAATGATCCACAGTTCACGAAGGACTTACTTGAACAAGGTCCTGATGTCATGCGCGACGATGTGCTCAAAGCGACCCGCGAAGACAGCAAAAACCTCGACGAAGCAGCGCTGAAAACCCATTTACGCCGACAGAAAAAACGCCTCGCCCTGACCGCCGCGCTCGCGGATATTTCCGGAACTTGGGATTTGTTCGACGTCACCGGCGCGCTGTCCGAATTTGCCGACGCCGCCACCTCAGCCGCGTGCGCCTTTCAGCTTTCCAACTTGGCGCGGCGCGGCAAGATCAAACTAAAAAACCCTGACAATCCTGAGCAAGGCTCAGGCCTAGTGGTGCTCGGCATGGGCAAGCTGGGCGGGCGGGAGCTCAATTATTCCTCCGATATCGATCTGATCTTGTTGTTCGACCCCGAAGTCATCGAAACCGATGAACCGATGGAGTTGCAACAAAGCTTTGTCCGACTGGCGCGCGGCTTAGTCAGCATGCTCGATGAGCGCACCGCGGACGGCTACGTGTTTCGCACCGATTTACGCCTGCGTCCCGATCCGGGCTCGACGCCCTTGGCGATTTCCACCACAGCTGCGGAAATTTATTACGAAAGCATCGGTCAAAACTGGGAACGCGCCGCGATGATCAAGGCGCGCCCCATCGCCGGCGACAAAGCTGCGGGGGCAGCGTTCTTGGCGCACCTGAAACCGTTCGTGTGGCGCAAAAACCTGGATTTCGCCGCCATCCAAGACATTCAGTCGATCAAGCGCCAGATCAACGCCCACAAGGGCGGCACCAGCATCAAGTTGCACGGCCACAACGTCAAATTGGGCCGTGGCGGCATCCGCGAAATCGAATTTTACGCCCAGACCCAGCAGCTGATCTGGGGCGGACGAGACCGCAATTTACGCAAAGTCCCCACGCTCGACGCGCTGAACGCCCTGGTCGCGGCCGGTCACGAAAAACCCGAGAACGCTCAGACCCTGGAAGGTGCCTATCGATACCTGCGCCGCGTCGAACACCGTCTGCAAATGATCAACGATGAGCAAACCCACACCTTGCCCGATGATGAGGCGGGGCTTGAAACCGTCGCCACGTTCTTGGGCTATGGCAACTTGAACGCGTTCGCCGAAGAGCTTTTAGCGACCTTGGGCCAAGTGGAACACCTGTATGCCGAACTGTTTTCCGAAGGCGAACAGCTTTCCGATCCCGGCAGCGAAGGTGGCAATCTGGTCTTCACCGGCGGCGAAAGCGATCCCGAAACGCTCAAGACCTTGGGCGACATGGGCTACCAAAACCCCGCCGCAGTTGATGCGGCGGTGCGCGGCTGGCATCACGCACGTTATCGCAGCACCCGATCAGCGCGGTCGCGCGCAATTTTGACCGAACTTATGCCCGACATTCTGAGGGCCATGGCCTCAACCGCCGAACCCGACAGCGCTTTGCTGCGCTTTGATGAATTCCTGTCCAAGCTGCCCGCTGGGGTGCAGTTGTTTTCAATGTTTCAGTCCAATCCGCAAATGCTGGATTTGATCGCCGAAATTCTTGGCACCGCGCCGCGTTTGGCCGAACATTTGGCCCGCAACGCACACCTTTTGGACGGCGTTTTGACGCCGGGCTTTTTGGATGAGCCGCCCAGCGCGGATGAAATGCGCGCGGATCTGGACGATATATTGAAAGACGCCACTTGCATGGAAGACATCTTGGATCTGGCACGCCGGTGGGCCAAGGACCGTAAATTCCAAGTGGGCGTACAAATTCTCAAAGGCACCATTGTTGAACGTGAAAGCCAACGCGCCCTGACCGATGTCGCCGAAACGCTGCTGGGTGCCCTTCAGCCCCGCGTCGAAGCCGAATTCGCCATTCGTCACGGCGTGGTGCCCGGTGGCGCAATGACCGTGGTGGCCTTTGGCAAATTGGGCGGCGGCGAAAAGACCCCGACGTCTGACATGGACATCACCTTCGTCTACGATTTCGACCCTGACGCCAGCACCTCGGACGGCGACAAGCCGCTCGCCGTCAGCCAATACTTCGCGCGCCTCAGCCAACGCCTGATCAATGCCCTGTCCGCACAAACGGCGGAAGGCGACCTGTACGAAGTCGATATGCGCCTGCGTCCCAGCGGCAATGCAGGGCCCATCGCGACGTCCTTGTCGGCATTCAAGAAATACCTCACCGCCGACGCCTGGACGTGGGAATTTATGGCCCTGACCCGCGCGCGCGCTCTGACTGGACCTGATGATTTGCGAAGTCGCGTGCAAAGCGTGATCCAGGGGGGGCTGACCACTGAACGCGACCTTGATAAGCTGGTCGTCGATGTGTCCGACATGCGCGCACGCATGGACGCCGAACGCCACACCGACATTGCGTGGGAAATCAAAAACTATCGCGGCGGCCTGGTGGATATCGAATTCATATCTCAGTACCTGCAGCTCAAGCACGCCCATGCGCACCCTGAAATTCTGTCGCCCAACACACGCACAGCGCTGGGCAATCTTAAGCGCGCAGGGCTGCTCAACGCCGACACCGCCAGCCGTTTGATCCAGGCGTTGGACCTATGGCAAGCGACACAAGGCCTGCTGCGTTTGACCTTCACCGCGCAGCAGCGCGCCCATCACGATTATGTCATGGCCCCCAGCCTACAGCGCCAAATTTGTCGCGTGGCGAAAACGGAGACGTGCTCAGACGCCGAAAACCGCATCAAAACCACCGCCACCTGGGTACTAGACACATTCCACAGCTTGATCGACGCCCCCGCCGACGCGGCGCGCCCCAACGTGACGTCGGACTTAGCCTAAGACGTTGATCTAAAACACAGTGCGGCACTCATGTTTAACACTTTTTATTGTGTTGTTTGTGTGTTGGGCGTAGACTCCCTCCCTCGCGCGCACAAATGGCGCAGCATCAGTATTATTATGTGGGATGGAGGATATTCATATGGCTGCAGGCGAAACGCAAAAGGAGCCCAAAGTGGCAGACGCAACCAAAGCAAAAGCAACACCGAAAGCCAAAGCTCCCGCAAAGCCAAAAGCAGCGGCCAAACCTCACGCGCTTCATTCCAACATCCACAAAAGTCACGCGCTGTTGCAGCATGATCGCGCCATGAAGAAGAAATCACCGCTGCCCGATAACTACCCTTACAAAACCCGTATGAGCCGCCCGCAGTATGAAGCCCGCAAGCAAGAACTGCAGATCGAGCTGCTCAAGGTGCAAAACTGGGTCAAGGACACTGGCCAGCGCGTGTTGTGCATCTTTGAAGGCCGCGACGCGGCGGGCAAGGGCGGCACCATCAAACGCTTTACCGAACACCTCAACCCACGTGGCGCGCGCGTGGTGGCGTTGGAAAAACCCACCGACGAAGAGCGTGGCCAGTGGTACTTCCAACGCTATGTCGAACAGTTGCCGACCAAGGGCGAGATCGTGTTTTTTGATCGCTCTTGGTACAACCGCGCAGGTGTCGAGCGAGTGATGGGGTTTTGCTCGCCGGCCGAATACATGGAATTCATGCGCCAAGTTCCGGAATTTGAACGCATGTTGGTGCGCAGCGGCATCCGTTTGTTCAAGTTTTGGTTCTCGGTCAGTCGCGACGAACAACTCTACCGCTTTCAATCGCGCCAAAACGACCCGCTTAAGCACTGGAAGCTAAGCCCCGTGGACGTGGAATCTCTGGATCGCTGGGATGAATATTCGGAAGCCAAGGAAAGCATGTTTTTTTACACCCACACGGCGGATGCGCCCTGGACGGTGGTGCGCTCCGACGACAAAAAACGTGCGCGCATCAACTGCATGCGCAACTTCCTCTCCAACATGCCCTATCCCGGCAAGGACGACGAAATCAAGATCACCGCAGATCCACGTCTTGTCGGTTCGGCCGATACGTTCTATGAAACCTTGGACGATTTTGATCCGGAGAAGAAAAAGCTCCGCATCTGATCAGGACAAATTCATAGAGGATTATTATGAGCGTAACCATCGGCGATAAAGCGCCCGCCTTCGACCTGCCCACAGATGGCAGCGGGCAAATGAAACTGTCCGACCTCAAAGGTAAAACCGTGGTGCTGTACTTTTATCCCAAAGACAGCACACCGGGCTGCACCACTGAAGGCAACGACTTTACCGAACTGCATGGTGAATTCGAAAAAGCCGGTGCAGTGGTCCTCGGCGCCAGCAAGGATAGCGTCAAACGTCACGACAACTTCAAGGCCAAGCAAGGCTTTCCCTTCACCTTGCTGTCCGACGAAGACGGCGTGCTGTGCGAAGCGTACGGCGTGTGGGTTTTGAAAAAGAACTATGGCCGCGAATACATGGGGATTGAACGCTCCACATTCGTCATCGACGCCAAAGGCAAAATTGTCCACGAATGGCGCAAGGTGCGCGTCAAAGGTCATGCCCAGGCTGTTTTGGAAGCTGTGCAAAGCCTGTGAACTTGCCCGCGACCCTAACTGAGGCCGCATACGCTGTTCTCAATTCGGCCGAGCCTTCCGACAAGGTACGCCTGACCTATAACTATGCGCGCAAGTGGCGGGACGGCGAGATTTCCGACATTGGCGACACACGTCCGCCGGACCGACCGGCACGCCCGGCCAAGCCTGAACTGTGCAGCCCCGGCGACATGCCCAAGCGATCCACCGGGGGCGGCAAGCGGCGCGTCAATTTGGTCCACGCCATCGCGCATATTGAGCTCAACGCCATCGATCTGGCGTGGGACGTGGTGGCGCGCTTTATTGATCAAGACCTGCCCAAAGCCTTTTATGACGACTGGGTGCAAGTCGCCGAGGACGAAGCGCGTCACTTTGAAACGTTGGTGAAACGCTTGGGTCAGTTGGATGCCGACTATGGCGACCAGCCCGCCCACGACGGCCTATGGGAAGCCGCTGTCAGCACCGCCGGCGACATTCTGGCGCGTTTAAGCTTGGTGCCTATGGTGTTGGAAGCACGCGGCGTCGATACCACGCCTGCGTCGGTGCAACGGTTGCGCGCCAACGGCGACAACGCCACCGCCGACATCATGCAGCAAATCGGCGATGAAGAAATCGCCCACGTCGCCGCCGGGGTGCGCTGGTTCGAACATATCTGCACGAACCGGGGGCTCGCCCCCGTACTGACGTTTAAGGCGTTGGTTGCGAAACATTTCAAAGGCCAGCTTAAGCCGCCGTTCAATGTACCCGCACGCACGCAAGCGGGCATGAGGCGCGATTATTACGATATCGACACCCGCGCTGGTGGAGAGACTTGAAACATCCCTTCCAGCCCGTTAGTAATCATGTGATGAAATCTCGCGCGCCGTAAATTCGAAGAGGCCAAACCCATGAGCGAAGATGCCAAAGCCGAAAAGCCAAGCGAAGCTCCAGAAACCGAGGCTGAAGAAGCTGAAGCCGGTGGCGCTGAGGGTGAGGCCGAACAAGACGCGCCGACAGGTCTAAAAGCCAAATTGGCTGGAAAACTGAAATACATTCTCATCGGCGTGGGTGTACTGGTGCTCATCGGTGGCGGCGCGGGAGTCTATTTTTCCGGCATTCTGCACAAGGAAAAGCTCCACGAAACGACCATCGCACTGCCCGGACCGCCGGTTTTTCATGAAATTCCACGCATCACCGTGGACTTGAAGCCAAGCCCCGGACGCGCCCGCCCGTTCATCCGCCTGACCATGCAAGCTGAACTGCAAGGCGACAGCGCCAAACAGGCGTTCACCACCAACGAAGTCAAAATCATGGACGCCTTGCAAGCTCACCTGCGCACCGTCACCGCGCCGGAACTGAGCGGCCAGCAAGGCACCGAACGCCTGCGTGAAGACTTCATCATCATCATCAACCGCATCATCGCTCCCGAAGTCGCCATCTCGGTGTTTTACAAAGACATTTTGGTGCGGTGATCGTCGTGCAAAACTGCACCCTCAATACAAAACGCGGAGCTGACGTCAGCTCCGCGTTTTTCAAGACTGTATAGCGTGCAGGCGTATTATTAGTTTTGAGTGCCTCGTTGCCACGGATTACTTCCGCCGCGATGACAAGCACTACAGTTGGCCATCGACTTGGCGCGCTGCACGGAAGAACGTGAGACTTCGCCGCGGTGTTCGCTTGCGAACCAGCTTTGTTCGGTGATGCGAATGGGGCCATCGCCCGACGGTGCGCCGGACAGCAAATAATTTTCGATATGCTTGAGGGTCGGCTCATCCAGGGATGCATCTTCGCCAAAGTGATTGGGCAAATTGCCCATGATCTTGCGCCAAGCGCCTTGCGGCAAAGCTTCAGGACCATAAACCATGTGACAATCACCGCATTCCTTGGCAGTGATTTCATCCGTGATGACAAAACCGCCGCCGCCGGAACCAAAGCCTCTGAGGCCGCCACCCTTTCCGCCGCCGGAACCGCCGCCGCCCATACCAAAGAAGCCGCCGCTAAAGAAACCGCCACCACCGTTGCCGCCGCCGGATGCGTGGGCCTGGCCCAGTTGGGTGAGCATCGGCGTGGTGTACGCCACCGTCGCGGCGACCCCCAACATCGCCAATGCTTTGGCGTATTTGATCTTTTTCTGTTGCGGTTTCGCTGTGCTTGTCATGAGGAAAGCCTCTCTTAATATGGGCGCTGTAACATTGACATCATACTATGGCAGAGCACCTGAATTGAGACTGAATGGTGTTGGCGAGCCCGGTAGTCGTGCTAAAACAAGCCATGTGGTTACAACTGGACGGCATCGAACAGCCCCTACGTTTTAAGGAAACCGGCGAGCTGGTGGACGTGCTGGACGCCGTCCTCAGAGGCTGGTCCATGACGCGTCTGGATGCCTGTTCCGACGTGGCCATGATCCAAATTTCCAAGGGACCTCAGGGCTATGAGCGGCGCTCGCCGTGGATCGAACCCGGCGCCGCCGTGGTGCACACCGACCCGGTGGATGCGGTATGCGATCTGCTTTTAGATCTGCAGCACGCCTTTATCGAAGCCAGCGCCAGCCGCAACGGCGACGCGATGTTGACCTTGCACGCCGCCGGGGTGCGCATGGGCATGGCCGAAAACGCCGAACTGGTGGTGTTTCCCAGCACCCACGCCAGCGGCAAGAGCCTCCTCACCACAGCGCTTGGCGCAGCGGGCCACCGAGTGTTCGCCGACGACCAATTGCCGATCATCGCAGGCACGCCGACGTTGGGCGTGTCGCCGGGCTTTCTTCCGCGTGTGCGCCGGCCCTTGCCGACAATCTTAGACGCCGCGCTCGCGGACTTCATCCGCAGCCACGCCGGACCGATCAGCGATCAGTTTCGCTACCTCGATTTAAGCACCGACACCATGGCCCCACGGGGCGAAAAAGCGCCAATCAAAGCGGTGGTTTTGCTAGACAGGCGTGACGGGGCAACGCCAAGATTAAGCCCCGCTGGCGAAAGCGCCGTGCTGAAAGCCTGCATCTTGCAAAGTTTCGGGCGCAAGCTCGGCGCGTTGGAGGTGCTCGACCATCTGCACGCGATGATCAAAGGCATCGCGTGTTATACGCTCAGCTATGGCGATGCACAGGGCGCCGTGGCGGTGTTGGAAGAAGCCTTCGCCTAAACGCCTCAGTCGATGTCTTCGACTTGACCGTCGCCACCCTTGACCCGGTGCGCCAGCGCCGCTTCCATGAATTGGTCGAGATCGCCATCGAGCACCGCGCCGGTGTTGGACGTTTCCACCCCGGTGCGCAGGTCCTTGACCATTTGGTAAGGCTGCAACACGTAAGAGCGGATCTGGTGGCCCCAACCGATGTCGGTCTTGGCGTCGTGTTCGGCTTGGGACGCCTCTTCACGCCTGCGCAACTCGGCCTCGTACAGGCGGGCGTTGAGCATTTTATAGGCTGCCGCGCGATTCTTGTGCTGCGAGCGATCGTTTTGGCACTGCACCACAATGCCCGACGGAATGTGCGTGATGCGCACCGCGCTATCGGTTTTGTTGATGTGCTGACCGCCCGCACCAGACGCACGGTAGGTATCGACGCGCAGATCTTTGTCTTCGTAATTGACTTCAATGTCGTCGTCGATTTCGGGATATACCCACACCGACGTGAAGCTGGTGTGGCGGCGCGCGCTGGAATCGTAGGGCGAAATGCGCACCAAACGATGCACGCCGCTTTCCGTTTTCATCCAGCCGTAAGCATTCTCACCACTGATTTTAATGGTACACGATTTGATGCCCGCTTCTTCACCGGGGCTTTCTTCCAGCCATTCGGTTTTGTAACCGTGTTGCTCTGCCCAACGCACATACATACGCGTGAGCATTTCCGCCCAGTCCTGGGCCTCGGTGCCGCCGGCGCCAGCGTGAACTTCGAAATAGCAGTTGTTGGCGTCGGCTTCACCCGACAGCAAGGTCTGCAGCTCTGCCTTGCCCGCACGGTCGCGCGCTGCGACCAGCGCAGCTTCAGCCTCTTTGATGATGTCGTCGTCGCCTTCCGCCTCGCCCATCTCGATCAGCTCGAGATTATCGGCCAAATCGGTGACCAGATCGTCGATTGCCTTGATCAGACCATCAAGCTTGGTGCGCTCCTTCATCAAGGCCTGGGCCTTGGCGGCGTCGTTCCACAGCTCTGGGTCTTCGGCCAGCGCGTTCAGTTCTTCCAGGCGCAATACGGCTTGGTCGTAGTCAAAGATGCCTCCTCAGCAGTTCCAGCGACTGCTTGAGGTCTTGAGTAACGGCTTCGATCTCGGCGCGCATGGTGCGGCGGTCCTTATTGTTGTTGGATCGGTGCAAGGTTTGTAGCCAAAAGCCGCGAACGACACAAGACGCCTTTGTGCTGCTTTACGTCGCCAAGCACACCCTGTTGCGGCCTAAGTCTTTGGCTTGATACAGCGCAACGTCGGCTTGTTCGATCAGATTGTCGATCTCGACAAGGCCGTTCATCGCCGATATTGACGTTACGCCCAGACTGGTCGTGATCCGCACAGCACGCGCCCCGATATCAAAGAGTTCAGCTTCAACCGCGAGACGTATACGTTCTGCGACATAATGCGCCTCGTCCTCGGTGGTGGCGGGCAACAACATCGCAAATTCTTCGCCGCCAAGACGCACAAGCACATCTTGCCCGCGCAACACCTCGTGGACGAGATCGACAACCCGTTTAAGAACCGCATCTCCCGCCATATGACCATAGGTGTCGTTGACCGATTTAAAGTGATCCAAATCCAAAATAACCAAGGACACGGCACTCCGCTCTCGTCGCGCACGCGCGAGAATATGGTCGGCAACGGCATGAAAAGCGCGGCGATTGAACGCCCCGGTCAACGGGTCTCGCTCGGCTTGGCGAACCAAATCCTTTTTCAAATATTCCATAATGATCGCCATATAGACCATCGCGGAAACCATTGACACGGCAAGGCCGTTCAACAACCCCAATTGGGTCGCCAGCGCCGGATCCAATAAGGTCTGACCACTGCCCCCCGATAGTGAAACCGCCACCCGCACCACCTGCACGCAAAAGCTCCAGGCGAACACCAGCGACATGACCTTAACGCTAAAATAGTTCTCGTCTCCTTCGCGAGGCCACAGGGCGCGTACGAACAGCACGTCGAAGGCTCCAATGATCAAACTTGAGAGAACGGCGCGCGCCATAAAGCTGGGCTCAAAGACAGTCCAATAGACCATCGCCGACATGAGGACACAATACAGCACAAGATGCACTGCAGGCCGGATCGGCCTGCGCATCATAAAGGCAATATTACCCTGCCAGATGAAATGAAAACCTAAGATCAACAAACCATTGCCAAGCAAAATAGACGCGGTCAATGGGATGGCGTTGCGCAGTGTAAAGGCCAGCAAGGCAAGCGTCACGCACACCCGTCCCAACGTCCACAAGTTAACGCCAGGAATCGACCTGTTGAGGTGCCAGGCAAAGATCAAGATGGTGGTGGCGAGCAAATGCGTAAGCGTCAGTGCAATCAGCAACGTGAAAGAATCTAAGGTCAATACAAACCGCCCGTTCCCGCCGCAGGTGCTTCGCCGCCCCCGTTGCTTCCTTCCGCGCCCAAGACTTGGGCGTTGTCGCGCGGCACCGTGCCGGGTTTAAAGGCCTCTAGGATGACGCCTTTGTCGCCGCTGTGCGCGGGCAATCCGGTGGTCGCATTGATGCGCACCAGATGCACGCCGGATGGTAAGCGAAACGGCACTGGGGGCTGACCTTCCAGCGCGTCTTTCATGAAATCGCGAAATATGGGCGAGGCCACCGATGCGCCTTGTTCACGCGGGCCCAACGAGCGTGGCTCGTCAAATCCGGTGAATACCCCCACCGCCAAATCGGGAGAAAAGCCGATGAACCATGCGTCGCGGGCGTCATTGGTGGTGCCGGTTTTGCCGCCGAGCGGCTTGCCCACCGCTTTGACCCGGCGCCCGGTGCCGCGCTGCACGGTGCCTTCCAACATCGAAACCATCTGATACGCGCTGGTGGCATCCGTCAACTGCTTGCGCTCGTCAGGCACGTTTGGCACCGGCTGGCCGGTCCACGCCACTGCTTCACAGCCCACGCATGGGCGCTTGTCGTGACGATAGACCGTATGGCCATTGCGGTCTTGAATGCGGTCGATAAAAGTCGGCCCGATCTGCTTGCCGCCGTTGACCAGCATCGCATACGCCGCCGTCAAATCGAGCAACGTCGTTTCGCCCGCGCCCAGCGCCATAGACAGCTGTTCGGGCAGATTGTCGATGATGCCGAAGCGCTTTGCGTATTCGGAGATCTTTTCCATGCCCACGGTTTGCGCCAAACGCACAGTCATCAGGTTGCGTGATTTTTCGATGCCCAGACGCATGGTCGAAGGGCCGTAGAATTTTTTGGTGTAGTTGGCGGGCCGCCACTTCGGCAGCCCCGGCCCTTGATCGATCACGAACGGCGCGTCGAGGATCAAGGTCGAAGGCGTAAAGCCGCTGTCCAACGCCGCCAGATACACAAACGGCTTGAACGCCGATCCCGGCTGACGCTTGGCTTGGGTGGCGCGGTTGTATTCGCTGGCGTTGTAATCGAAGCCGCCCGACATCGCCAACACCCGGCCCGAATGCGGGTCGAGCGCCACGATGGATCCTTGAATTTCGGGAATTTGGCGCAACGCATAGGTGGCTGCAGGATAATCGACAGTTTGCTTCTTTTTACCTTTGCCGGTGGTATAGCTTTGCACCGCTTCCACCGCCACCACGTCGCCCACGGCCAGCACATCGGTGGGTCTATGCACCACTTTGTCCAGGTATTCACCCTTGAGCCACTTGCGCGCCCATTTCAGTTCGCGCAGAGGTATCAAAGCTGGGCCGACGCCCTTGACAATGACCGAAGCAAACTGGTCGTCTAGGGCCGTCACCACGGCAAGGTTCCAAGCCCCCAACGCCTTAGGCGCCGCCATGGTCTCAATCGTTACGGTGAACGCAGCGCGATCTTCGATGCGCGCGATGGGGCCGCGCCAGCCATGGCGGCGATCATACGCGATCAAGCCGTCGCGCAAGGTGCGTTCAGCGATTTTCTGCAAACGCGGGTCCAACGTGGTGTGAACGCTCAAGCCGCCGGTGTACAGCGCATCTTCGCCGTATTGGTCGTAGAGCGCCCGGCGCACTTCTTCGGCAAAATAATTGGCGGTAACAAATTCGGCTTCGGCGCGGCTTTCCACCACCAGATCGTCGGCTTGGGCCATGCGGGCCTCAGCAGGGGTGATGTATTCGTCTTCGCGCATGCGTCCTATGACCCAGTTGCGCCGCGCCAACGCAGCGGCTTTTTTGCGCACCGGATGATAATTGCTGGGCGCTTTGAGCAATGCGGCGAGATAGGCGGTTTCGGCGATCGTCAGCTCATCAAGCGACTTGTTGAAATAGTTCAACGCCGCCGCAGCAACCCCGTAAGAGCCCGAACCCAAGTACACCTCGTTTAAATACAGTTCTAAAATTCGGTCCTTGGAAAAGGCCCGTTCGATGCGAAACGCCAAGATCGCTTCCTTGATCTTGCGCGAATACGACACCTCGTTGGTGAGCAGGAAGTTCTTCGCCACTTGTTGGGTGATGGTCGATGCGCCCACCGGGCGGCGGCCGGATCCGTAATTTTTGATGTTGGTCAGCACCGCGCGGGTCAAGCCCAGCGGATCGATGCCCGGATGGCTGTAAAAGTGCTTATCTTCCGCCGCCAAAACAGCCTGAATGACGCGTCGGGGCATGGCGCGGATGGGCACGAACACGCGCTTTTCTGTCGCGTATTCCGCCAACAATCGCCCGTCGCCCGCATGCACGCGGGTCATTACGGCGGGTTCATAGTGCGCCAACTGCTGGTAATCGGGCAAGCCCTTGCCGAAATGCCAAAACACGTAAACACCCGCCCCCGCAGCGGCGAAACCGCCGAACAGGACCAGACCGAACAACACCATAATGATTTTAAATAATCGCTTCATTTCCAACAGAACTTAGGTGATCTCAGACCGTTACTCAATACGCGGATAATATGGCTCCCATATGACGGGCACGATCCGGGTGTGGCCAGGACACGAACCAAAATCGCATTGAGAAGAGATCGCCGAGCAGAGATCAGTGCGTGCGCGCTTCTTGCGTTCCGGTGAAGTGACGGTCTATGCCTTTAACCATGGCCTCCGCCATTTTTCGCCGGTACGCGCGGTTGAGCAAATTGCGCTCATCTTGGCGATTGGACAGAAAGCCCGCTTCGACCAACACCGACGGCATATCGGGGGCCTTCAGCACCGCAAAGCCCGCAAAACGGTGAGAGTTACGCAGCAGCTTGACCTGCCGGCGCAGCTCACCAACCAGTTCTTGGGCGAACCGGGCAGACTGATTCATGGTTTCACGCTGGGCCAAGTCCAATAAAATGTTGCTCACATCACGGCTTTCCGTGGACAGATCGATGCCCGCGATCAAATCGGCTTTGTTTTCCTTGGCCGCCAGTTTCGCGGCTTCTTTATCCGACGCTTTTTCCGACAGCGTATAGATAGAAAGGCCACGGGTTTTACGGTTGGGCACAGAATCGGCGTGGATCGACATGAACAATTCCGCCCCCGCGTCGCGCGCCACCTTGACCCGGTCACGCAAACGCAAAAAGATATCGCGGTCGCGCGTCAGCACCACTTTATAGCGCCCGGTGGCTTCCAGAGCCGTACGCAGATCGCGCGCCATCGCCAAAGTTACGTTCTTTTCATAAGTTTTGCCGATCCCGATGGTGCCGGGATCGACCCCGCCATGGCCGGCGTCGATAGCGATGATGCGCTTTCCGGGAACTGAGGGTTTGCGCGGCGGCAGCACCGTCGTCGCCGTTTGAGGTTGCGCTGGCAAAACGATGGTCGGCGGGCTGTCCGGCGTGACCTTAGCCACCAGTTCATCGAGACTTTTGCGCGCTTTGGCCCGTTGCGCGGCCAGGGTTTCCAGAAATTCGGTTTCCGATGTCGGGGCCAAATCCAAAACGAACCGCCACCGTCCGCCACCCGCCGGCTTGAGCATGAAGCTGTTTTGCACGTTCACCGGACCTTTGACGTCCAACACCATACGCGACGTGCCGGGTGAAAACAGGCCGTAGCGCATGCGGCTTAGCAGGCCTTTGTTTTCCGCCGCACTTTGATTGTCCAGTTTCCAGTCCACTTCGGGGAAGTTGACCACCACACGATAAGGATCGGGCAAGGTGAAGACTTCAAACTTAAGAGAACGGTCAACATCCAAAACGATGCGCGTGCGCTCGCCATGCTGGCCGATGCGCACATCAGAAATTTGCGCCGATTTTGCAGCTGACGCCTGTTGCGCCGCCTGAACGGGTGCAACGAAGGGGGCGACAGTCTGCGTCAAGGCCAGCGCGAACAGCGCCACCCCCGCCAGCAGCCAACGTTTTGGCCCGTTTATCGGTGCGCAAAGGCTCATGGACGTGATCGGCTCCCGTTTCATGCTTTAAGTACAATTCTTCGTGGTTCTAGGGCGGCAATATAAATCAATAAGATGATTGTCTAATCAATTTACTACCGTTATCTTAACCCCCATCGGAATTTAATGGGTAAAATCCCATTATGTATCCGGTTTTTGAGAGTTTTCCGCAAGCGCGGAAAGCGGAAGGTGGCCATTCCCTTAGTCTATTCGCCACCAAGAGGTTCCGCCAAAGGGCCCCTATGTAAATCGATGTGTAAATTGATGTCACATCAACATTACATCGTTTTCCCTTGGTTTTTAGGAATACCCCGCACGACTGCGCTTGCTATTGAATGAAGGTTTCAACCCTATGCTTGCCAGCAGCGCGCAAGCCGCAACGACACTGTTCCCTGCCGTCCATGTGACGGGAGATTCTGCCGTCTACACGACGGCGGACGTGTTTGCATGCGCGCCTGGCGGCAATCAAAACAGCGTATCCGGTAATCCCCCAAACCTTGGCTTAATCCTTGGCTTGGCCATATCCGGGTGCCCTTGGAGTTCCAGTTTAAATGACCAAACGCATGCTTATCGATGCGACCCACCCGGAAGAGACCCGGGTTGCGCTCGTGGACGGAAATCAGCTTGAAGATTTCGACGTTGAGGTATCTTCCAGAAGGCAGTTAAAAGGCAATATCTATCTCGCCAAAGTCGTCCGTGTGGAGCCATCGCTCCAAGCGGCCTTTGTCGATTACGGCGGAAATCGCCATGGGTTCTTAGCCTTTAGCGAAATTCACCCCGATTATTATCAGATCCCGGTTTCGGACCGCGAAGAAGGCGAAGCCGAAGCCGTTGAGGCTGTGGAACCAGACGACATAGTCAGCGAAGACGCGCCCGAAGCCGCCGACGATACCGATAACGGCGATAACGACGTCGAACCTGGAAACGGCAACGGCGGCGCTGTCGAAACCGTAGGCGGCGACGAAACCGACGAAGTCGAAGCATCGCACCACCGCCGCGCGCCCAGCGCCAAGCAATACAAAATCCAGGAAGTCATCAAGCGCCGACAGGTGCTGTTGATCCAGGTCGTCAAAGAAGAACGCGGCAACAAAGGCGCGGCTCTGACCACGTATATGTCTTTAGCTGGTCGCTATTGTGTCTTGATGCCCAACACCGCGCGCGGTGGCGGCATTTCGCGAAAGATCACCAATTCCGCCGACCGCAAGTCGCTGAAAGCCATCTTGTCGAGCCTCGACGTGCCTGACGGCATGGCCGTCATCTTGCGCACTGCGGGCATTGGGCGCACCAAAGCCGAAATCAAGCGCGATTTCGAATACCTAATCCGCCTGTGGAACAACGTGCGCGATCTGACGTTGCAATCGACCGCACCGACGTTGGTGCATGAAGAAGGCGACATCGTGCGCCGTTCGATCCGCGATTTGTATTCGCGCGACATCGAAGACATCCAGGTCGAGGGCGAAGAAGCCTACCGCGCCGCCAAGGAATTCATGAAGCTGTTGATCCCCAGCCACGCGCGCAAGGTCAAGCAGTACAAAGAACCCGCCGTCCCGCTGTTTCGCAGCGCCGGTGTGGAAAACCAGTTGGACGCGATCCACAACCCGGTCGTGCACCTGCCGGCGGGCGGTTACTTGGTGATCAACCCGACCGAAGCGCTGGTGTCCATCGACGTCAACTCAGGCCGTTCCACCAAGGAACGCAACATCGAAGAAACTGCGGTGAAAACCAACCTCGAAGCCGCCGACGAAGTCGCGCGCCAATTGCGCCTTCGCGATTTGGCCGGTCTGGTGGTCATCGATTTCATCGATATGGACGTCAACCGCAACAATTCCCAGGTCGAACGGCGCATGAAAGAAGCGCTGAAACATGACCGTGCGCGCATCCAGGTGGGCCGCATCAGCCCGTTTGGCTTGCTGGAAATGTCGCGTCAGCGTCTGCGTCCCAGCCTGATCGAAACCTCGTCGGAACCCTGCCCCCATTGCGGCGGCACCGGCATCCGTCGCTCGACCGAGTCCACCGCGCTGGTGGTGTTGCGCGCCATTGACGAAGAGGGCGCCAATCACCGCGCTGCGGAACTGACCGTGCACGTGCCGACCTCGGTGGCGCTGTACATCTTGAACCACAAGCGCGACGCCTTGCTCGAACTTGAAGCCAAATACGGCATGCAGGTGATCCTGACCAACGACGACTCGTTGGTTCCGCCCGACCTGCGGTTGGAGCGCACCAAGAACCAGAACGGCGAAACCATTTCCGAAATGGTCGCCAACGTGCGCGCCGACGTCGTCGAAGACGCCAACCGCAAACGCAAGCGTCGCCGTCGCGGCCGCAAGCGTGACGAGGATGGCGCAGAAACGCAATTTGACGCCGCCGAGTCCACAGCAGCATCTGACGAAGCCGAAGGCGAAAGCGGCGCTCAGGAAAGCTCTGAGGACGGCGAAACCGGCGAAGAAGGCAAAAGCAAGCGCCGTCGCCGTTCGCGTCGTGGCGGTCGTCGTCGTCGTAAATCCATCGAGGGCGCCGCTGAGGGCGTTGAAGGCGCAGAAGCAACTGAAGGCGAAGCCGCACCAGTCGAAAGCGCTGAAGGCGAAACCGAAGGCACTGAAGGCGAAGTCGCCGCTGCTCCCGAAGGCGAAGAAAAGCCCAAACGCCGTCGTTCGCGTCGTCGTCGCAAACCAGTCGAAGGCGATGCCGCTGAAGCTGCGAACGCCAATGAAGAGGGTGCTGTAGAGACTGTGGAACCCACAGGCGACGCGACGGCCCCTGAAGCGCCGGTCGAGCAGGTCGAGCAAGCCGCAGAGGGTGAAGAAAAACCCAAGCGTCGCCGTCGCTCACGCCGCAAGCCCCCAACTGCGGAAGCGGAAGCTGGAACCGAAGCTGTTGCCGAAGGCGAAACTGAAGCTCCCGTGGCAGACGCCACTGAAGCCGAAGAAAAGCCAAAGCGTCGCCCCCGCGCGCGCAAAAAGCCCGCGCCGAAAGTTGAGGCCGCAGCTGATGTTGCAGCCGAACCTGTGGTCGAGGCGAAGCCGGAACCTAAGCCCGAGCCTAAGCCCGAGCCCGCCCCTGAGCCTGCCGCCGCCGCTGAAGAAAAACCAGCCCCCGCTCCCGGTGTCGAAACCGTGGTGGTCGGCGAAGTGGCCGAAAAGCCCAAACGCAAAGGCTGGTGGAACCTCGGCGGTTAACGCCTTTCCACTTCGAATACAAAAAGGCGCGGACCCCCGGTCCGCGCCTTTTTTGTTTGTCCGCGCCACGCCACTCAACACCGTCATGGCCGGGCTTGATCCGGCCATCCACGACTGAAACCACGGTGTTTATTAAGGCAGAAAGAGCGGGTCAAGCCCGCGCATGACGTATCGGAGGGGTTTGAACACCCAATAACAGCCCCCCCCCTCAACCACCACCGTCACTCCCGCGCAGGCGGAAGTCTAGCACAACCCTCGCCTGGATTCCCGCCTGCGCAGGAATGACGAGATTAGGGCTGTGTTCGAATGCCTAGAAGGAATGTTGGCCAAGAGTAAAAGATAAAACTACCGGATTAAGTCAGGCCTTCGACGTCTAGCGTACCCACTGGAGCATCAAATAATGTTTTGCTCCTTCATTCTACCGCTATCTATATACAGAAACTAGCTCATTGCCTTGACCACAATGAAAATTATTGAGAGTATTGGACGCAAATCATCAATCATTAGAATACATCTTAACATAAAGACATTTTCTCTATTGGAGTGCTTTGATGTGCCAAGGTTTTCTGAATACTTCTCACTAAATTTATCCCAACACCAACTTGATTTTGTTGATGTCAGCAATGAATACGACACACCAGTGTTCGTTGACCCATATGCAATTGAAATTCGAAATGATATTTGGGCAGAGCAGGCATCTGATTATATCAGGACATTTTTTACTGAAGTATTGAGTGCATTACGAAACGAAGATGACCTTCGCGCACACGATCTGATGTCACACTTAAGCGAACCCCAAGAAACATTTTTAGGTGTTTCAAGTGGGAAACCAAAGGGCCGCGGCGTCGGTTCCGTGCAGGCAGGGCAATTAATTTCATCTATCCGTTCAAGTAAGGCTTATGCGACGGGACTGCTTTCTGACCTGTCTGAAATGGCATTATATGTTGAAGGGGTAGATAGAGATAAAATTTCTGACCTCACAACAAACATCATCCGCAAGCTATTGGTTGATTACACACAACAACAATGTGGCCTATACGAAATTGAGACATCAAACTATTCAGGCCCACCATTCTGGGACAACGCACGTAAAAACTGGACTTCTGATTATGTGGATTTGCCATACATAAATGAGACGCCTGTTTTACTTGTCCCCAAATATATCGTCAGAAGACGCCTCTGCCTTGACAGTCAAGAGTTTTATAACAAGCAAATTACTGACTTTTTAGTTGCTGAGAATTTGAAAGCAAATAGCTCACTGGTTCGCACAATTAAAAAAGGGAAAGAAAGGGTCGTCCGCAAAGGCGACGTCCGCAAAGAACACCCAAAATCAAAATATTATATAGCCGAAATTGTAAGTGAACACCCGTATTTGCTAGATTTATTAAAAGAATCTGCCAAATCAAGTAGCTCTTTAACTAGGTTTAGCGATGAAGAGATGCCATCAATTCATGATGTCAGTCGAATACTTATTGACAGCATCCAGAATACACCTGCGGGGAGAGAATTTGCAGATCAATATCATAAATTAATCGTGGGAGCACTTACCACGCTATTTTATCCAGATTTAATTCAGCCACACAAAGAATGGGAAATACACAGTGGCCGGAAAAGAATCGATGTTGTTTACACTAATGCTGCAGATACTGGTTTTTTCTCACACAGGCGTGATGATAACAATACACAAGCAAATACAGTAATTGTTGAGTGCAAAAATTATTCAAAAGATATTGGTAATGAAGAGTTAGATCAGCTTTTAGGAAGGTTTGACAATAACAGAGGTAAATTTGGAATTTTGACGTGTAGATCCATAGACAATCAAAAAACTCTTGATAAGCGTTGCGTTGACATGGCTAGCCGATCACAAGGGTATATAATTGCACTTACTGATGAAGATATACTTCAAATGCTTGATGCGAAATACAACTTAAGAGATGATATCATTGAAAGTATAATGCATTCAAAATTCAGAAAATTACTTGAGTAATAATTCACTTCATCCGATAGATGACAGAAAAAAATGGGGCCACGATGTTCATTGACGACGATACGTCACCTTTCTGAAGATGCCCTTCTCATCACTCAGCTCCTAATTCCCTTCAACCGCCCCACCGCCTCGGCCATATCCTCGGTGCTGCCAGCGAAGGAGAACCTCACGTAGTGGTGGCCGCGGCTGGGGTCAAAGTCTTTGCCCGGAGTTATGGCGACGCCGGTTTTGGCGAGGATCTCTTGGCAAAACGCTTGGCTATCGTCGGTCAGGTCTGAGACGTCGGCGTAGACGTAAAAGGCCCCTTGGGCGTGACTGAGTTTATCAAAGCCCGCTTTGGGCAGTTCTGCGAGCAACAGGTCGCGATTGGCTTTATAGCGCGAGACGTTGGCGTCGAGTTCAGGTTGGCAATCGAACGCCGCCAGCGCCGCCATTTGCGACAGGGTCGGGGCGGAGATGAACAGGTTCTGCGCCAAGCATTCCACGGGACGCGCCAGACTTTCAGGAAACACCAACCAGCCCAGCCGCCAGCCGGTCATCGAGTAGTATTTGGAAAAGCTGTTGACGACGAAGCACTCGTCATCAAATTCGGCCATGGTGTGGGCGGGTTCTTCGAAGGTGATGCCGTGATAAATTTCATCGGACACCACCCGCACGCCGCGTCCGCGGCAATAGCCCGCCAAGGCGTTAAGCCCGTCACGGTCGATCATGGTGCCGGTGGGGTTGGATGGCGAGGCGATGATCAGGCCGTCTAAGTCCCCCTCGACCTGATCGAGAAGTCCCGGCGTCGGCTGAAAGTCGGTGTCCGGTCCGGTGAGAATGTCCACCACCTCGATATCAAGCGCGGTCAAGATATTGCGGTACGCCGGATAGCCCGGGCTCGCCAGCGCCACCCGGTCACCGGCGTCGAACGCCGACAAAAACGCCAGCAAGAACCCGCCGCTTGATCCCGTGGTCACGGCGATGCGCGCGGGGTCGATCTTCACCCCATACATGTCCTCATACCGCGCCGCGATGCGCGCTTTGAGGTGCGGCACGCCGAACGCATCGGTGTAACCCAACAGCTCTTGGTCCAAAGCGTCGCGCGCGGCTTGCAGCACTTTCGACGGCGCCGCGGAGGACGGCTGGCCGACCTCCATATGCAAGATGTCTTCGCCTTGGGCTTCACGCGCGTTGGCGGCGCGCATCACATCCATGACGATGAACGGCGAGATCATACCGCGCTTGGCGGCTTTCAAACTCATTTTCTGGCCCCGCCCGTCAGCATCGATCCGGCTGCCAAGCCCGCACCACGCGGATCAGCCATCATCTGACAGCCCAACGGCTTGGTCGGCAGGCCTTCGGGGCAATACAGAACGTTCACGTGACCTAAGTATGGTATTTGCGCCGTGGTGTGGCCCACCGCCGCCAAATGGCTTTGCGCGGCGGCGTCCAAAGTGGGCTCAAAATACGTCACGTCGGGGTCGCCGCCGTTGTGCACGCGCGGTGCGTCCGCGGCCTGTTTCGCGTCTTGATCCGCCAGCGCCATGCGCGCCACCACACCGGCCAATGCGGTCGGCGCGGCCACGCCGCCATTGGCTGCGGCGGCCATACGGAACTCTCTGGTCGGCTCATTGACCAACAGCATCGGCGCCAAGCCGGTCGGCCCGCGACCGCTGGCGTCGGGGGCGGCGGCCAGCAGCACGCCGGTGCCCGCGACCACGCGCCCGGTGCCGAAACTGGCGTTCATACTCACCGCACACGCCACCGCATTGCCCGCCGTATCGGCGGCCATAAACGACGTCGTCGCCGGGCTTTCATGACGGTTGAGCGGACGCGGGTTCAAGCTTGCGAGCGGCGTTTTGCGATCGGCTTGCAGGCCTTGGGACAGACTTTGAATGTGGTCTGGCGTCACAGAAACATTTCTTCCATCGATCCACGTCTCGCGGTCTGAGAACGACCGCACGGCGGCCTCAGCCAACAGATTGGCGCGTGCGCCTTCGTCTGCGCCGTCGAACTGCCCCTGCTCGATCAACATCGCCAACATTACAGCGGCTTGGCTGGATGCGATGGCGGGCGACGGGGCGAAATGGGCGATTTCGTTGCCGACCTCAACGCGAACTGTGTCGCGCCACCGGGGGCGGAAATCGCGCAACGCCTCAGCGCTCAACGATCCCCCCGCACGCTGGGTGCTTGCGACAAAATGGGTGGCGAACGGGCCGGAGTAAAACGGCCCCACGCCGCGCGCGCGCAACAGCCCCAGGGTTGAGGCCAAATCCAACTGTTCGATCTTTTCACCCTCAGCCGCGACGCCGGTCCCAGTTTTTGAGCCATACATCGCCTTCGCCCCCGGATCGGCCAACACCGCCGGTCCAATGGCGGCCAGATCGCGTGCGAACGCCCGCGACGTCGGGTGACCAAAACGAGCAAAATTTTCCGCCGGGGTGATGACTTGTCGCCACAGCAATTTGCCATAGCGCGCTTGCAAGGCGAAGAAACCACGTGGATTTGCAGGCACCGCGCTGGGCCGGTCCGCCCCGGCAGAAATAAGTCCGGGGGCTTGGGCGGTGAAGTCGAGCGCTTCGGTTTTTCCAGAACGTTGGTCGAACGCCACACACACGCCGCCGCCGCCGAGGCCTGCGCGCGATGGCAAGGTCACCGCCATGGTAAAGTACATCGCCGACACCGCATCCGCCGCCGTGCCCCCGGACGACAAAATGTCGCGACCGACCAAAGCGGCGCGCGGTTCATCTGCCACAACTCCGCCTAAAAATCCTGATACAAACCCGACTGCGCCTTTTTGCAAGGCCGGTTCGCTGGAACCGCACGCCGTTACGCCAAACGCCAATGCGGCGACACTCAATTGACGGGCCAAGCTGCGGGTCTTAGGCTGCCAAGAGCGCGGGTCGAAGCAAACCTTCTGAGAAACTTTAAAAATGGTTTTAAATGTGTTGAAGCGAATACTCACCCCGATGTCCTTTATTTTGATCCGCCCTAAAGCGGAGCCTCGAAAAGCTGTGCCTCAGGGAGCGTCCCCTTTGCGGCGTTTATGTCTGGTCGCCATGATCGCGGCGATGCTCTGGATGATGCCCAATTCAGCCGCCTTTGCGCAAGGGGGTCGAACCATCATTCGTGACGCGGAGATCGAAGGTATCATCCGCGCGTATTCCGCACCACTGTTCGTCGCGGCTGGATTAACGCCCAAAAGCGTTAACATCCGCTTGATCCAAGACGCCTCGCTCAATGCCTTCGTCGCGGGCGGGCGCAATATCTTCATCCACACCGGACTGTTGCTGGAAAGCAAAGGACCGGATGCATTGATCGGCGTCATCGCCCATGAAACCGGCCACATCGAAGGCGGACACCTCAGCCGCACCCGCGCCGCGATTGAAGGAGCTTCGATGGTCCAACTGATCGGCACGCTGCTGGGCGTGGCGGCAGCGGTCGGCAGTGGCCGCTCAGATGTCGGCCAGGCGGTCATGTTGGGCAGTCAGTCCACCGGCCAGAGGATTTTTTTACAGCATTCCCGCACCCAAGAATCGGCTGCAGACCAGGCCGCCATGCGCATTTTGGAGGAAACAGGACGTTCCGCTCGCGGCTTGGAAGGTTTTCTCAGTCAACTTGGTGATCAGGACATCCTCAATCCCCGTCTGCAAGACCCTTACGCACAGACCCATCCGTTGAGCCGCGAACGCGTCGATACCTTACGCGCCTACATCGCCACATCGCCTTTTTCCGATAAGCCGCCTTCCGATGCCGACGTCCAAGCCCACGCCATCATGGTGGCGAAGCTTTATGCGTTCATCAATCCGTTCATACAGACGATGCGCAAGTATCCCGAAACAGATCAGAGCTACCCCGCACGTTACGCCCGCGTCATCGCCCATTACCGACAATCGGACCTCAAGACGGCTTTGCCGCTGTTGAATGAGCTGATCGACGAAATGCCGAAAAATCCGTTTTTGATGGAACTCAAAGGCCAGATGCTGTTCGAACACGCCCGCCCCGACGAGGCGCTGGTGGCGTACCGCAAATCTTATGCTCTGATCCCCGATGAGCCGCTGATCCTGATGGAACTGGCCCGCGTGGAATTGGAAATCGGCACGCCGGAACTCATTGACCAATCCATAGACCACTTTGCCGCCGCCCACCGTTTGGGCGCCGCAAACGCTTTTTCATGGCGTCAATTGGGCATCGCTTTTGGCCGAAAGGGTGAAATGGGATTGAGTTCTTTGGCGCTGGCGGAATCGGAACTGCGCACCGGTCAATTCACCAACGCTCAATATCATGCAGGGCGCGCGGTGGAGCTGCTGAAAACCGGATCGCGCGAACACTTGCAGGCTCAAGACGTGTTGGAAGCCATTAAAGTGGCCGTCGCGCGCGCAAATGCGGCGAAGTAGTGACGCCATGAAACGCTCCGTTTTTTGTAACTTCGGCGTGCTGAGCGCAGCGGTCTTGGCGCTTTCGTCCTGCGCCGCACCGACCGAAGTCGTCACCCCAGATCAACCCAGTCCAGAGGGCCGCTTGGCGGTGATGGGGCCAGATCGCAGCTTCAACCTCGACGCGCCCCCTGCGGACTGGATCATATCCGGCGGTGATGCCCATAGCGGGCGTGATGCGGCGGCGAATTCCTCTTCCCTTTCGACCGTAATGCGCGACGGCGTTCCGGCGCTGGAACTCAAAAGCGGCTCTGAACGCATCATCGCCGTGCGCCGCGTAAACGCCATGATGCTCGCCACCCCGTTTCTCAGCTGGTCTTGGCATCTCAGCAATCATGGCGAAGGCATTCATCCCATGCGCATGATTGTTGGGTTTCACGGTGGCGCACCCGCCGACACCCAACTGGGCAGTCAAGGCGACGGCTTGCCGCCGCACGATCGCGCCCTGTCTTTGGTGTGGGGCGACACCGCGTTGAGGCGCGGTTCCTTGAGCCTGCCGCCCACAAATAAACCATTTGAGGCCCCCATATACACGGTGCGCGGCGGACGAGAAAACACCCGCAAATGGTGGTTGGAGCACGTCGACCTATCGGATCTTTACGCCAAGGCTTGGCCGAACGACAATCGCACCCACACCCGCATCACCTTTATCGGCTTAGCCTCGGCCCCAACACGCACGGTGGTGCGGGGCCGGATAGCGGGAATTTTGCTGACACATTGACGCCATGATCGCGCTGTACCAATGCCTCAACTGTCTCTAAAGTGGGGCAAAATCATCATAGGGAGAATTTCATGTCCTTTGTCAGGGCCTTCATTATCACTGCCGCTTTGGCAGTCAGTGCGCCGGTTGGCGTTGCAAATGCCGATACGCTCAGCGCCGCGCAAAAAACCGAAGTCGAACAAGTGGTCCGCGGATATCTGCTGAAAAACCCGGAAATCATCGTTGAGGCGATCAACGAACTACAGCGCCGCGACACAGCCGCCGCCGCCGAAAACCAACGCGCGGCCATGAAGTCCATGTCCGCTGAGTTGACCGCCAGCCCCAACGACCCCGTCATGGGCAACCCAGATGGCGACGTGACGATGGTGGAATTCTTCGATTATCGCTGTGGCTTTTGCAAACGGGTGTTCGACGACGTGCAGACGTTGATCAAAGAAGACGGCAACATTCGCTATGTGCTTAAAGAGTTTCCCATTCTGGGCGACGACAGCGTTTACGCGTCCCGCGCGGCGATGGCCGTTTGGCTGCACCAGCGCGACAAGTATCCCGCCATCCACAGCGCTTTGATGAGCAGCAAGGGTAGCTTAAGCAACGCCAAGGTGATGGAACTGGCCAAAGATGCCGGTGTCGATACCAAGGCGCTTGGCGAGCAGATGAGCGACTCCAAGATCGAACAGGCCTTCGCCAGCACGCAAGCTCAGGCTGAAGCACTTGGCATCACCGGAACGCCTGCGTTCATCATTGGCCAAAACCTTGCCCCCGGCGCGATTCCTTTGAGCACAATGAAACAGTTGGTGGATGCCGCCCGCGGAAAATCACCGCACTGATATTGACCACCATACTCTCAATGAAAACGGCGCGGCCCTTATGGACCGCGCCGTTTTTGATCTGTGAGCCCGCTCTTTACCGGCAATCGGGTTTGGCCAGAACTTCAATTTTCGACATGCCCATTTCAACGGTAAAATCGCCGTAATCCAACATCCAGCGCACCGGTATGCCGTTGTCGAGATAATCGGCTTCGATCTCGTACATAGGCTCACCGGTTTGACTGGTTGGTTCAAAATACGCCAACCGGAAATTCCAGCCGGGGCGCGTCAAGGCTTCGGTCTTAAAGCGATCCGACAAGGCTTGCGAACGCGACGATAATGCGCTGACGAAGGTCACCAAAAGTTTCGCACCCTCGACATCGGTGCCTTCGAACACGAAATTTTCAAATTGTGATTGTCCGCGCGCCGCTTGATCGAGGATGTGGTTGGTGTGATCCATCGGAAACAAGGTTCGTGCAGGCAATGGGAAGGTTGCGGGTTCGGGCTTTGAAAACTGCGCCTCGCCACCGCTAGGCGATTTGGACATCTTCGCCCCGCCCAAAATTACGTCGCCATCGTCCTCGCCCCCCATAACGGTGAAACGGTACTGGGTTCCATCAGCCGATTCCCAAGACGAAAAGTTAAGCGATTGCGGGATGACGTCACCCGTCGTGGCTTGCAGATACATGGTGCCGGTTTGATTGACCAGCCAACCGTCGCACGTTTTCTTCACGCCATAGGCGATCTGACCGCTGGCGGCAGAGATGCTCGCCCCGGGCTTGGCGTCCACCAAGCGCACGTCGTAGACCGCGCGATAAGACACCAAATTCGCCGCGTGAAGCGGTCCTGCGAAGCCAATACTGGCGGCCATGCTGCACGCACACGCAAATGCGACTTTATAAGAAGAAAACATAATATCCGGGCCTTACTGTTGCCATTTGCATCAGCTTACGACGAGGACCGGGCAAAAGAAAGGCGAACGCAATAGCCAACACGCAAACACCACATTGCGCTTTAGCGGCCCCTATCTTACCTTGAGCCTGCAAGGTCACCCGCTGAAATCCGAGGAGAGCATCATGAAGGTCACCATCAACGTTGAATGCACCCCCGAAGAGGCCCGCGCCTTTTTCGGACTGCCCGATGTCCAACCGATGCAAACCGCCATGATGGACGAAATGCAAAAGCGCATGAAAGACGGTATGGCGTCCATGGACATGGACAACCTGATGAAGATGTGGATGCCAGGCGTTACGCAAAGTGGAATGCCCGGCGCAATGTCCGGCGGCATGCCAGGACTGGATCAGTTTCAAAAAATGTTTTGGGATTCGATGACCGCAGCCACCAATACGGCCCCGGGTTCAGGCAAGGCGAAAAAAGGCGCGTCGAAAAAGGCCTAAGCGAGCCTAATCCGCGTCACGAACCCGGCCACGAGTTTTCTTCACATCGGCGCGTTTCTGCTTACCCTCCAACCGACGTCGTTTGGAGGCAAGGCTTGGGCGCGTGGCGCGGCGGGGCTTGGGCGGTTGAGCGGCTTCCCGGATCAACGCCAGCAGCCTTTCCAGCGCATCGACGCGGTTGCGTTCACGATTGCGAAAGCGGTGCGCCGAAATCACGATGACCCCATCGGTGGTCATCCGCCGCCCGGCCAAAACTTTGAGACGACGAAACACGGCCTCGCTCAACGCAGGCGATTGCGCCGCGTTAAAGCGCAATTGAACGGCCGTTTCCACTTTGTTGACATTTTGGCCGCCCGGACCGGGGGCGCGAACGAAACGTTCCTCGATCTCATCTTCGGACAGTTCGATGGTGTTCGTGACCCGGATCATGACCAATGCTCATATCACACACGCGCACAGAGCTTGGTTTAAAGCTCCGCCAGCGGCGGCAGATCCATATCCAAAATGCTCATGACGAAGGAATACGAAACTTCACCTTCGTCTTCGTCGCGATGCAACACGCCAATGAACTCGTCGCCGATATAGACCTCAATCGGCGCATCCGCTCTCATGGGCGGCGGCACGGCAATACGGTTGTTGCTGAAGGCTTTGCGCAGATATTCCTGCACACGGGAAATTTCGGTGGTTCTCATTGCGTTCTCGTCATACTTGAAGGGTGAGAATCAACATTTAGCACAGCCGACGTGCCGACGCCATGACTGTTGCCCATTTGGCGCCTAGTGAGGGGAGCCACCCATGAACAACACCTGCAAGGTGATCGCAATCGTCAGTACAGCGCCAAGGCCGACCATCACCCGCGCGGCCACGGCGAAAGCCTTTTCTTGCCCAACCGCAAGCACGCGCCCCGCAGCGCGCCAAATACCGACGAACACCAGCATGAAATAGACATACATAAAGCCAATCCAGCCCAACAACGCCCAGCCTACAAAGTCATCTGGCACATCGGCCAACGCCAGCAGCAGGACCGAAAACAGCACGATCTGTCCACCGCCGCCAAGTGCGCCCCACACCCAAAAGGCTTGTTTTAAACTCACTTCGCCCTGAATCAGGGCGCTTAGGCCGCGGCGTTCGCCATTTTCCACCATGGTTTCCATCTTTGCTTTTACCTGACGTTATCTTTTCCTATGTATAGATATGACGATTGTAAAAACAGATTAAAAGTTATGAGATTAGCATATGGGACACATCCTCATCATTGATGACGATCCTGACATTCGCGATTTGCTTTCCATCCACCTGGAAGGCGAAGGACATGTCATCAGTCACGCCGAAAATGGCCAAGACGGCATCGACCAAGTGAGGCAAACACCGCCCGACTTGATCATTTTAGACATCAACATGCCGGTGATGGACGGCACCCGCGTGCTGCAAACCCTGCGCGGAGCGGCGGAGTCTGCAAAAACCCCCGTCATCGCACTGTCTGCGGTCGCGGTGCCGGAAATGCGAGACGACATGCACAGGCTGGGTTGTGACGCTTACGTTGACAAGCCCATCGACTTTAAGGTGTTGATCGGCAAGATCGAAAAATTGTTAGCGATCTAAAACTCATATGTAGCCAAGGTCGAAGCGGACTAAACTACGGCTTCGCTTGTGCGCATCAGATCAAACATATCGGCAAGCGCCATATCGTGTTGGCGGTAGCTGATCACGGCGAGAATGTTTGTGACCCGCTCGCCATCATTGGATAAGGGCAACCGCACCACGTTCAAAAACGCGTTAAACCCCTTTGCTGTATCGGTGCCGTAGATGGAAAACAGCGGCGCTTTGCTTTCCTCGACACGGATAAACTCGCCTTTGATGGATTTCGACAGCGCCGACACCGGTACATCGTCGGGTGTTTTGCCCGTCAGCTCCACATTGTGGATGGAGCGCAGGCCAGAACCATAAAAGCGATAGCGAAAATTAGAGCCCTGTTCGTCGTCAAAACAATCGACCACCACCGTTGTCGGTACAAGCTGCAGGGGCAGCTTCAGCATATCGATTTCGCGCCACTTTGGACCGATCCGCGGGCCCTTCAATGTTCGCCAATAATCCACAGCCTCACGAAGACCTTGAGGAAGATCCTCATAGCTCACAGAGATATCGCGGATCTTCACCATGAGCGCATTCTCTTACTGTTTCCTTCAACGCAACATTTCACAGGCCTGTGTACTCTTCATGACACACTACCGGTCTGGAAAATCGGGCGTCCCCATATCGGCAACCAGAACCAATAGACTTTTCAATTGCTCAGCAGATATTGAATCGACCTTATGGTAGCCGTTCAAGCGTTCTTCATAAAACCCCTTGGTGCGCTTGAGGGCATGATCGAACGACCAGTCGCCACGATCTTTGCGCGCCGCACGACACGCCAACAGCTGACGGTGATCGCTGATCACCTCGGCGCGAAATTCCTCAAACCACGTTTTGGGGCGGTGATCCGGCAAATAACTCATCGCGTCCCTATCTTCCAGCCACGACCAACCCAGCACCATCAACCCGGGCGCCCGTCGATGCGCGGACGCATCAAGATCGGCGCGTAAACCGCAAAAAAGGCCGCAAACGCCAGTGTCCACGCCACTCCAGACACCATCACCAATTGGGTGGAAAGTTCAGGCCACACAGCCGTCGCCAAGCGACTCAGCGCCGCGAATGAGATCAGCACATACGCCGCGACGATCATCGGTGCGGCTTTGATCACTCGGCCGGTATGCCCCAACGACGCCCGCGTCATAACGCCCATGGTGAAGGTGCCAACGGCCCCGATGGTCAACGCATGCACGGCGTCCGACGCCGCCAACAGATCAAACGCGCTCAGCCCCCGCAACACCAAGCCCGTGATCAGCCACACATACCCCAAATGCAGAACCCACAAAATCGGGTTGTATAAGGTCCGCCACCCTTGCCAGCCCGACAAGCGCGCCGCGTGCAAAACCGCAACAAACAACGTCACGCCACCGGCGATCGGATGGTCCGGCGCCAACTGATTGATCGCCAACATACCCCACGTCGCGTTCAGCGCCAGACGATCCAATGGGGCGCTCTGGCGGACTTTAATGTTTGGATCGCCGTGACCCAAAAAGCTGGAGGTGAAGCTTGGCGTCACCCGCCCGCCCATCACCACGATCAACACGATGATGGCGTCAAGACCAAGAGTCAGCCCATGCGCGCCCCAATCCAGACCAAGCCCGTCGAAACCGATGATGCCTAGGTGGGTCATTGCATTGGCCGCAATCAGCGCGCCTAAGATCGGCACGAATACAAACTGTCGGCGGTGTTGCGGATCGATCAAAGGCCGCAGCACCAACGCCGTGAACCCAATCAGAAACAACATGTCGGCGGCGATTACCAAACTGTAGGGCATGTAACCTTGCGCCCAAAACGCCACCCGCCCCAGCAACCACAACGCACTCAAAGCAATCAAAATGTTACCTTTGCGGGCTTTGACCTTGGTCCAGTTGGGCACCACGGTGAGAAAAAAACCGACGATCGCGGCAGTGGCGTAGCCAAAAAGCATCTCGTGGCCATGCCACAAATACGGTGCAGCCACCAAGTTCAAGCCGACATGGCCGCTATACAGCCCCACCCACAAAGGCACGCTCACGACTCCAAACAGCCCCGCCAGCAAAAAAAACGGGCGAAAGCCATAATTGAACAGCGCAAAGCCAGACCCCGGCTGGGGTTGTTGGGCGAACGGGTCTTCGATGCGAATCGTTGGGGTAGCGCTCATCGAGGGAACTCTCCTGACAAAATGTGGGGCATTGTCGCACACTGGCGCAGGCCAATCACCCACCAACTTGTAAGGTTATTATCCGTTTGTGACTCTCATCACTGACCCGTACGGTATCTGAGGATATATCGTATGAAGACGACGAACGTATTGGAAAAAATCCTATGTTTAAAAGCTTCAACGCACCCACCCCCGTCATCGCCGCCCTCGCGGCTGTTCTCCTGATCAGCGCTTGCGCCGACGTCCAGACGCCCAGACCGTCAACGTCCGTGACGCCTGAAGAAATTGCTGCGTTTGATCAAGCCATCGATCACTATCGAGTTTTGGTTGCCGAAAATCCCGATGAAATCGAAGCCGTACTGGGCCTTGCGCGCAATCTGCGCTGGGCTGGGCGCATTGATGAGGCTGCCACGGCCCTCATCACCACCACCCCAGCGCTTGGCACTGAGCCGCGTTATCTCGCTGAGTTGGGCAAGATCCGCTTGATCCAAGGAGACAGCTCTGAGGGCGTCAGCTTGTTGCAGCATGCCACGGCCAACGGCACCGACGACTGGCGTTTGTATTCGGCGCTCGGCATCGGCAACGACTACCTCGAACGCTACGCAGCCGCTGAAACCGCCTACAAAAAAGCCCTCAAAATGTGCCCCGACGATTCGGCTGTGATGAACAATCTAGGCGTTTCCCAAGGTTTGTCCGGACGCGTTGATCTCGCCATTTTCACGCTTCAAGATGCACTCAGCTATGGTCGTCATACGTCTAAAATCAGCAAAAACCTCAAGCTGTTTCAAAACGCCCGCGACTTGTGTTCGAACTGCTCAACCGATTATCTCAAGCAAAGTGGCGGCATGATCCTCGCCGCAGGCTTGATGGGAACAGACCGTGAAGGTCCTTGCACGCCAGCGCCGCAATACACCGAACCCGCTGCCCCGGCGATGGTCGAAAAGCTGGCCGTCGAAATCGAAGCCCCGTCTATCAACATCAAGGTGTTCTTTGAATTTGACAGCGCCATCCTCAAACCCGAAGCCATGGATGTCTTGGACAATTTGGGTGAAGCGCTGACCTATGGTGAGCTGAACAACTACCGTTTCCAGATCGCCGGACACACAGATGCGGTGGGCACCGATGCGTATAACCAAAAACTGTCCCAGCACCGCGCCAAGTCGGTTTTGGACTATCTGGTCACCACGTTCGGCATTGATCCCGCACGCGTGGACCCGGTCGGGTTTGGCGAAAGCCAGCTGCTCGATCCGGACGATCCCGAAGGCGATGTCAACCGCCGCGTTCAGGTTACTCGCCTCGATCGCCTTTAAGCAGAGCCAAAGCGTTGGAAAACGGGGATATAAGCTGAACCCAAGCTGAATACGCGTTTCAGCCTCACTTCAGGTTATGTGTTTCATACTGAGATTCAGACTGTCTTGTCACGATTTTGAGAATCGTCAGTTCTGGGCCTCTTCCCCCCCTTTTCCCGCGGGTCTGGTTTTGACGACAGATGACGCCACCCTTTACGGGGCGGCGTCATCTACATTTGAGGCCTCTTTTTGTCGTCCAAGCCGTAAGCCTGTTTGACGATATATAGAGGGCGGTTCTTGGTCTCGCGAAAAATTCTGCTGATGTATTCGCCCAACACCCCGACCGATATCAACTGCACGCCACCGAAGAACAAGACCGCAACCATCAACGACGCATAGCCCGGCACGTCGCGACCGGATACGAACACCCGCATCACCAAATACAAGGCATACAAAAGCGCAATCGACGCCGTGCCCGTTCCGATCCAGGTCCACAGCCGCAACGGCACGGTGCTGAACGAAAACAAGCCGTCCAACGCAAACCGAAACAGTTTGAAGTACGGCCATTGGCTTTCGCCAGCCATGCGTTCGGGGCGATCATAGGGCACCCCAATCTGCTTGAAGCCGACCCAAGCGAATATCCCCTTCATGAAGCGTGAATGTTCCGGCATGGTCATCAGGGCGTTGATCACGGCCCGGTCCATGAGACGAAAATCACCCGCATCGGGGGGCAGCTTGGTATCGCTGAGCTTGTTGAACAGTGCGTAAAACGCCTTGGCCGTGGTGCGTTTGAGCCAGCTGTCTTGATCACGCGAACGGCGCGCACCGTAAACCACCTGATAGCCTTCTTTCCATTTCAAAAGAAATTCAGGGATCAATTCCGGCGGATCTTGCAAATCGGCATCCATGACCACCACCGCGGCGCCGCTGGCGTGATCAATGCCCGCCGTCAGGGCGGCTTCTTTGCCAAAGCCGCGCGACAGTTCAAGAATGCGCACCGTTGGAAACTGATCTTGCAGCGCAAGCAATCGTTCTTGGGTGTCGTCATCGCTGCCATCGTTGACGCAGACCACTTCAAACGATTTCGCCGCACCGTCGAGAACCGGAAACAGCCGCGCGAACAACGCATCGACCATAGGCCCTTCGTTGCGCATGGGGATGACGACAGAGAGTTCGGTGGCTGGCTTGGCGGCGTTACTTTTGCTCATAGGCATAAGCTAGCGCGCTTTACGCCACCCCGTCCAGACGCACTGAACGAGGCGGCATAAAGGTGTAAGTTGACTTAATCGTCGCCTTGAAGTTCTGCCTGGGCCTGAGCTTCAGCGATTTTCTTGCGCACATCATCCATGTCGAGGGCCTTGAGCTGGCCGATCAGTTGTTCCAGCGCCTCTTGCGGCAACGCACCAGGCTGGGCGAACACAAGCACTTGCTCGCGAAAAGCCGCAACGGTGGGAATGGACTGGATGCCAAACTGCGCCGCGACAACCTGTTCGGCTTCGGTATCACATTTGGCGAAGGTGACGTCGGCGTGGGCATCAGACGCGGCCTCAAAAATCGGACCGAACGTTTTGCACGGCCCACACCACTCAGCCCAAAAATCAATCAATACAATGTCGTTGTTCTCGATGGTGCTTTCGAGGTTATCGGCGGTCAACGCAATGGTGGCCATGTCCATTTCCTTATAACGTTTAGGCCTTGCCAGCATCGCCTTATGCGCACCCCGGATCCGCCTGTAATTAAGATTTTCCGAATATAATGCCCTGTGAATACAATTACCACCCCCCCCAGCCACAAGATATGGCGATGAGATCCTTGCCGCGTATCAGGCCTTAAGACGGTTTTGTCACAGAAGGTCCGCTTTCATAGGCCAGACGCCCCGGAGGGAAATGAGCGCTCACTTCCGCGCCTTTGCCGACTTCGCTTTCGATCACCAGCTTCCCGCCGTGCAGTTCGATAAAGGTGCGCGACAGGTGCAGACCAAGTCCCGTGCCTTCATATTGACGCGCCAGGGAGCTGTCGACCTGACCGAAGGGGCTGAGGACCTTGGGGATATCCTCTTTGGCGATCCCAATGCCGGTGTCTTTGACAGACAAAATCATGCCGCCACGGCCGTCAAGGCGCGCAGACACCAAGACATGCCCCCCCCGCGGCGTGAACTTCACGGAGTTTGACAACAAGTTGATCAACACCTGCTTAATGCGGCGTTCGTCACCGATCAGGTTGGGCAAATTGTCCGCAATGGCGCACTCGATCTGAATGCTGTTTTTCTCCGCCCGTTCATTGACCAGGCGCAAACATGCATCTGTGACCGCCTGAATGTTGACTTCTTCTTCATGCATTTCGAATTTTCCCGCCTCAATGGCGGAAACGTCGAGGATATCGTTGATCAAGCTCAACAGGTGCTCGCCCGACGATTTAATATGGCCCGCATAATCCAGATATGTATTGGCGCCGATTTTGCCAAACATCTCGTGTTTGATGATGTCGGAAAAACCGATGATGGCGTTCAAGGGCGTGCGCAATTCATGGGACATATTGGCCAAAAATTCCGATTTGGCGCGACTGGCCATTTCGGCGCCTTCTTTAGCCTCGACCAAGTCCTGGGTGCGCTCACGCACGCGCGCTTCCATAACGTCATGTGCGGCTTGGAGCATCTCTTCATCACGCTTTCGCGCCGTAATATCTTGAGCCACCAACATCAAACGGTCTTCGCCGTCGAAAGCGATCACTTCGCCGTTGGTCAAGAAATCGCGAATATCTCCAGATTTCGTTTTGAATCTCACTTCATAAGCATTGACGCGACCGTGTTCGGATATTTCGGCCACCAACTGCGCACGGTCTTGCACATCGACCCATACACCCAACTCTATAGCGGTTTTGCCAATCACCTCATCGCGCGAGTACCCCAACGTTTCCAGCCACATGTCGTTGACGTCGTGATGTGTGCCGGTATTGATACCAGAAATCGCGACCAAGGCGGGGCTGGCGCGAAACGCCAATGAAAACTGCTGTTCGGAACGGACGCGATCTTGCTCCGCCACGATCCGGTCGGTGACATTATTTCCGGTCCCCCGGTAGCCCTTAAACGCGCCGTCCGCATCAAAGATCGGAATGCCATTGACGCGGATATAAGTTAACTCCGACACGCCTCCCAACGCATATACAAAATCACGGAATGGTCGGCGGGCATGCAAATCGGCAAGATGGGCTTCCCATTTTTTCTGGTCCGTCTCCACCCCCCTGTTGAGGATGCTATCGCGCGTTTTGCCGATGAGGTCTTCGACCTTTACACCCAAAATGTCTTCAACACGGTCACTGTAATATGTGAATTTGTGGTTCTCATCGGTCTCCCACAGCCATTCCGACGCTGCGCTGAGGAAACTTTGCAAGCGATCTTCGCTGTCCAGCAATGCGGCTTCGACTTGGCGGCGTTCTTCGATCTCATGTTGTTTTTCGGCATATTGCTTTTTCATGATGCCGTCGGCGCGGCGCACAATTGCATACAGCACCAAAAACAACAGCCCAAACAACACCACCAGCAACACCATGAGCTCCAGCGTCGCGGTCTTAATACGTCCGACGGTCGAAGTGACGTCGGAGTACAACTCCAACACGCCAACCGTCTTGCCTGCATATAGGATCGGAACATAACTGGCGACTAAATCGCGATCTTCGATCAGGCCTTCAAAGGCATTGAACTGAGAACGGAATACGAAATCGCTGGCGACGTCACCACCCAGCGCACGCTGAAAGCCTGGATTGGCGGATTTATCTTCGCCCAACTGGCTACGTTCGGACGAATACACGGTCAAACCGTCCAGCAAGTAGAGCTTAATTTTCAGGACCTCCAAGCCGGTGGTGGCAAGGTGGAAATAATCGTCCAGGCTGGCGTAATCTTCACTGCCCGCAAGCTGGTCCAAGGGCATGGCTTCGGCTTGATCGAAAAATTGCTTAAGGTTAGGGCCAAGCGTGTTGGCGAACGAGCGCGCCAAAGATGCATTGCGCATCTCCGTATCCAAAACCATTTCGCCCATCATCTTGCCATGCAGGAAATAGCCCAGGACTGCGCTACAAAGCACAATCACCAAGGCGCTGGCGAGCGAAAAATGACGGACCAGACGATACATGACGTAAGCCGCTATCGCCGGTAGTTAAACCGGCCCCCCCGATATGAACACGGACATCGCGTTCATTTTAACAGTCCGCGTTTTAGCAGCATTTGATCAGGGCCCCATAAACATCCACGCAAACACCCCCGTATTTACGTCAATCCGAGCCAACTGATATGTCTGACAAAACACGCAAACAATAGCACAGTCCCCTTGTCGTGCAACCGGACTTACTCGGCGTCCTCGCCTGGTTTCGCTTGCGCGCGTTTGCGCCGCAATTCGCGCGGTGCGGGGCCGCCGGGCACGGTCAGCGTGTATTCGCCGTGCTGGTCCATAAATTGGGTGAGGAATACAACTGGATCAACGCACTCCATGCAGCCTTTCCATTCATCCCACCAGTTTCGATCCGTCTTGGACCGCACGGTGAGCACCAATGCATCGTCGCCGCATTTGGGGCACGGTCCGGGTTGCGTGTAAGCCCCTTTGGGGATGTCAAATTCAGCCATGATTGATCCTTTTGTCCATCGCCGAAAATATGGTGTCGACATGCAATTATGCAAAGAGAAACCCCGCTCCCTCAGGAGCGGGGTTTGTATACGTCAAGGCCAACAAAGCCTACTGAGCAGCTTGTGTCGCTGGTGCGGGTGCGGCTGGGGCCGGGGCCGGGGCTGGGGCTTGCGGCTGCGCCGCATAAGGATACGCATAGGGCGTGTAGCCATATGCCGGATAACCATAGCCATAAGCGGGGTAGTTATAACCGTAAGCTGGGTAGCCATACCCGTAACCTGGATAGCCATAACCGCCGTAAGGATAACCATAACCACCCCAGGGCCCACCGCCCCAAGGTCCGCCACCCCAGTTGTCATCGCCCCAATTCCAGGGCCACGACCATGCCTGGGCGTCGCTGGGACCAGCGAACAGCGCAAAGGCGGCAACAAGCGTTGATGCGAGAAACACCGTGATTTTCTTCATGTCCAAACTCCCTCCCTTGCCAGCGTCTCTCCAAGACATCCGGCAGTCGGTCACAACGCGGGCACGGACCATCCACACCCGCAATCCATATATTAGGACATAATAATATAAAGCACCTATTGAGGGCAAGTCAAAGACGCATCACCCTCTACGAGATCGCGTGCACGTCCAATCCCCCGGCCTCAATGATGAAGTCGATGATCTCATCCACGCCGTCGCCTTTTTGCACGTTGGCGAACACGACCGGACGCTCTCCGCGCATCTTTTTGGCGTCGCGGTCCATGACCTCTAGGGACGCCCCGACCAGCGGCGCCAGTTCGATCTTGTTGATCACCAACAAATCGGAACGCGTGATGCCCGGCCCGCCCTTGCGGGGAATTTTGTCGCCTGCACACACGTCGATCACATAGATGGTGATGTCGGCCAGTTCCGGCGAGAACGTGGCGGATAAATTATCGCCACCCGATTCAACAAACACCACCTCCAGGCCCGGAAACTTCACCGCCATGTCGCGCACGGCGGCCAAGTTCATCGACGCGTCTTCGCGGATTGCGGTGTGCGGACAGCCGCCGGTTTCCACCCCAACGATGCGATCCGCGTCCAGCGCCCCTTCGCGGGTCAGGAATTCGGCGTCTTCGCGGGTGTAGATGTCGTTGGTGATCGCCGCTATGTCGTAGGTGTCGCGGATTTTTTTGCACAACGTCTTCAACAACGCGGTCTTGCCGGAACCGACAGGACCACCAATACCGACGCGCAAAGGATTGCTGGGTGACGTTTGGTTCATGATCTAAATAGCCTTGAATATTGAGTTTCGTGTTTCATCGACAACCAGTCCACCATGAACGCCGCCGATCCGGTGTCGCCGGGATCGCGTTCCAAGGCACTTGCCAAGGCGCGTTGGACCACCGGCTCCATCGCGGCGATGATTTTTTGACCGTCGCTTTGGCCTAACGGCACCAAGCGCACGATGGCGCTGGCAATGTTGGCGCTAAAGCCGTGCAGATACGCCCCCAGGGCGGCCTGAAGACCGACACCCGCGAACGCTGCCGCAGCAGCCACAGCAGTGGCATAAGACGACGAGATCTCAGCCCCGCTCAGCGCATCGCAAAACTGGGTCAGATGCTCATTCGGCCACGCGCCTTGCACCGCGTCCAAAAACGCTTGGCCTTGGGCGCGTGATTCCAGGCCCAGTTCAGACGTGCCTTTCAGTGCATCGGCCCAGGACGCCACCTGAACAAATTTATCTGCATCACATTCTTCCGCCGCCAGATACGCACTGATGAACAAATCCGCATCGACCCGCCCGGTGCCGTATTCCAGCACAAAGCCAATCCAGGCCGTGGCGTCTTCGCGGTTAGATATGCGCCCGGTTTCCACCGCCGATTCCGCGCCGTGGCTGTAGGCATACGCACCAACGGGAAACGACGGCGACAGCCACGCCAGCAAACGCAGCAGGCCGCTATCGGTGATGGGAATGGGCGTGGCCATGGGATGCTCCATCACTTGGGTTGTCATAAGCGCCGGGTTCCGGCACGAACGGTGCGGTTTTGCGGTCCAATGTCGCACCTAAGCCTTCCAGCATGTGCGCCAACACGTGATCGTATTGAATGCGCAAGTGGCCGTTTTTCAACACCTCGACCGGGGTGTGGCGGTTGCCGATGTGCCATGCCAGACGGGCGGTGTGTTGGGTATCCAGACCCGCCACATCGACGACGTCTTCCAACGCCGCACGCACCAACAACACACCGCCGCCGTCCAACGCCAAGCCGTCGCCGTCTTCAAAGCGTGTGGCTTGGGCTAAGTCCAACATGAACGCCTCACCGCCGTCGTCATGCAAGCGCACCCGACGGCGAAAGCGGTCTTCAAAGCTGAGCGTGACCGTGCCTTGAACGTCTTGCAACGTTCCTTCACCAGCAGAAATCACACGAACGGCGCGGCGCATCCTCATATCCCCTTAGAACAAGAAGTACCGCTGCGCCATCGGCAGCACGTCGGCGGGCGCGCACGTCAGCAATTGGCCGTCGGCGCGCACCTCATAGGTTTCGGCATCAACCTCAATGTGCGGGGTGTAGTTGTTCAGCACCATGTCGGCCTTTTTCACCGTGCGGCAGCCTTCGACCGCGACCATCGCTTTGTTGACGCCATAACGGTTGTCGATTTCTTCCGACAGCGCCAACTGGCTGACGAATGTTACCGAGGTCTCGACCCGCGCGCGCCCCAAGGCCCCGAACATCGGGCGGTAGTGCACCGGCTGCGGCGTCGGGATCGATGCATTGGGATCGCCCATCGCCGCTGCGGCAATTGCGCCGCCCTTGACGATCACGTCCGGTTTAACGCCAAAGAACGCCGGTTTCCACAACACCAGGTCGGCCATCTTGCCGACCTCGATGGAACCGACATGCTTGGCGATACCGTGGGTGAGCGCCGGGTTGATGGTGTACTTGGCGATGTAGCGTTTAACCCGAAAATTGTCGTTTTCGCCGGTTTCTTCAGGCAAGCGCCCGCGTTGGCGTTTCATCTTGTCCGCCGTCTGCCACGTGCGAATGATGACTTCGCCGACTCGACCCATGGCTTGGCTATCGGACGCGATCATCGACATCGCGCCCAAGTCATGGAGAATATCTTCCGCCGCGATGGTTTCTTTGCGAATGCGGCTTTCGGCGAACGCCACGTCTTCGGGGATGCGACTGTCGAGGTGATGACAGACCATCAACATATCCAAATGTTCGTCGATGGTATTGACGGTGTAAGGCCGCGTCGGGTTGGTGCTTGAGGGCAGCACGTTTTGCTCGCCGCACACCTTGATGATGTCGGGCGCGTGACCGCCGCCCGCTCCTTCGGTGTGGAACGCATGAATGGTGCGGCCCTTGAACGCGGCGATGGTGTTTTCGACAAAGCCGCTTTCGTTAAGCGTATCGGTGTGAATGGCGACGCCGATGTCGGTGTCTTCGGCGACAGTCATGCAGGTGTCGATGGCGCTGGGTGTGGTGCCCCAGTCTTCGTGCAGCTTCAAGCCGCACACGCCCGCGCGCACTTGTTCCAACAAGGCCTCAGGCCGCGACGCGTTACCCTTGCCGAAAAACGCTAAGTTCATCGGCAGGCCTTCGGCGGCTTGGATCATCTTTTCGATGTGCCACGGACCAGGTGTACAGGTGGTGGCATTGGTGCCTTCCGCCGGACCGGTGCCGCCGCCCATCATGGTGGTGACGCCGGAATACAGTGCCTCTTCGACCTGTTGAGGGCAAATCCAGTGAATGTGCGCATCGATGCCGCCGGGCGTCACAATGCGTCCTTCGCCCGCGATCACTTCGGTGCCGGGGCCGACGATGATGTCGACGTTCGGCTGTGTATCTGGATTTCCACCTTTGCCGATGGCGACGATGCGCCCGCCGCGCATACCGATGTCGGCCTTGATGATGCCCCAGTGATCAACGATCAGCGCGTTGGTGATGATGGTATCCACCGCGCCTTGTGCGCGGGTGACTTGGGATTGGCCCATGCCGTCGCGGATCACCTTGCCGCCGCCGAATTTGATCTCTTCGCCGTAGGTGGTGCGATCTTCTTCGACCTCAATAAACAGTTCCGTGTCGGCGAGGCGAACCTTATCACCCACGGTCGGGCCGAACATAGAGGCGTAGGATGTGCGATCAATTGTATAGGCCATGTCTTAGTCCTCCAGTTTACCATCTACCTTGGCGTTGAAGCCAATGGCGATGCGATCACCCGAAAGCGCCACCAATTGCACGTCACGGGTCTGGCCTGGTTCAAACCGCACCGCAGTGCCCGCCGGAATATCCAAACGAAAGCCGCGCGCGGCTTCGCGGTCAAATGACAAAGCTTCGTTACTTTCGTAAAAGTGATAGTGACTGCCGACCTGCACCGGGCGGCCGCCAGTGTTGGCGACGCTAACGGTGATTGTCTCAAGCCCGGCGTTTAAAGTGATGTCGTCTTGGGCGGTGATGATTTCCCCAGGGGTTCGATCTGTACCTCCTCCGCGAATGGGTTGATGAACAGTGACGAGCTTGGTGCCGTCGGGAAAGGTCGCTTCGACTTGGATGTCGTGGATCATCTCCGCAATGCCGTCCATGACCTGATCGCGTCTCAGAACCGTGGCGCCATCGCGCATCAATTCGGCCACCGATTTGCCGTCGCGTGCGCCTTCGACCACGTAGTCGCTGATCAGCGCGATGGCTTCGGGGTGGTTCAATTTGACGCCGCGCTCCAAACGTCGACGCGCCACGTTGGCCGCCATGGCGACCAGCAGTTTATCTTTTTCACGGGGTGTCAGTTTCACCGTTCAACCTCCCTCTTATACATCCCAGAGCCGGGGCATTTTGCCCGGCAGATTTTGCGTTTGGGCGCGAAACGCGGCCCAGAATTCACCAAAAGCGGCGCGCATCCGCTGAGCATCGTTTGCCAGCCAGCGCACCACCAATATATCGTTGACCACGGTTGCTCCAGTGCGCACACCGTCTTGGTCTTCGGCCAACAGCGTGCGCGCCAGTTCCAATCGCGCGGACGCTTGCGGGCTGACATGAACAAACGTCGCCGCCGCCAACGCTCCGTCAAAGCCCGCCGGGTGATCCAACTGTGCAGCGATGTCACCATCTAAATGCAGCGCATCGGCCCACACCCGCTTGCCGTCTTGGCGCACGTCCCAAACGTCGCGGATCAAGCCAGTCTTGACCTGCTCCCCCATGGCGGCACGGCCAAACACCAACATTTCAGCGCCGCAAAATTCACCATCTTTGGCGACATCCACGCGGGTGGTGCGGCGCAAGCGTGATTGGTCGAACACAATGGTTTCTTGCGGCAACCATTCCAGATAGCCGCCCGCGCCAACGTTGAGATTGGCGTCAAAGTGGGTATCCGGCCCTAAAGACCGATAAACCTTTTCCGCCGCTTGGCCCATGACGTGAACGGCGGCGCCGGTATCGACTGTGACCCCCACATCCAGACGGTCCCCGCCAACGAGGCCGCCTGAGGTCGTCACCAGCACCGCCGAGGTTAATTCTTCGGCTGGCAAGGTCGGAAATAAAACCCGAAACGGCGAGGTCTGATACAGATCCTTCAGCCGCGCCCTGCCAGCGTCATCGACAAAGACCAATTCGGCACGCCCGTGCATGCCTTCGACAGGCACGTCAGTCACGCTTGGTGCGGGCGGTTTAGACGGTGAGGTGACGACGGACATCTTCTTCCACCATCTCAGCCTTGGTCCCGGCCAAAATCACCTCGCCGCGATCCATCACGCAGAATGCATCGGCCAAGTCGCGGGCGAATTCAAAGTATTGCTCGACCAACAGTACCGCCATGTCGCCGCGTGATGCCAACAAGCGGATCACCCGTTCGATGTCTTTGATGATGGAGGGCTGAATGCCTTCGGTCGGCTCGTCCAACACCAACAGGCGCGGACGCGTGACCAAGGCGCGGGCGATGGCCAACTGCTGTTGCTGGCCGCCCGACAAATCACCGCCACGGCGATGCAGCATGTCTTTGAGCACCGGGAACAGATCGAAAATTTCGTCTTGGATATGACGCAGCGTGCGCGGCACGGCGGCAAAGCCGGTGCGCAGATTTTCTTCGACGCTCATCAATGGAAAAATTTCCCGGCCCTGGGGCACAAACGCGATGCCGCGACGGGCGCGTTCGTGGGGGCTGAGTTTGATGATGTCTTCGCCTTCCCACATCACTTTGCCCGCACTGGCGGCTTGCTGACCGACGATGGCGCGCATCAACGATGTTTTGCCCACACCGTTGCGGCCCATGACGCAGGTCACTTGGCCGATTTCGGCGGTCAAGTCCACGCCGCGCAATGCTTGCGACGCACCGTAATGCAGGTCGATACCTTGTACGTTCAACATGATCAGCGCCCCAAATAAACTTCGATAACTTGTTCGTTGGCCTGCACCGTTTCCAGTGAACCCTCGGCCAGGACCGAGCCCTCGTGCAGCACATTAACACGACAATCGAGAGATTTAACGAATTCCATATCGTGTTCGACCACCACCACGGAGCGGGTCTTGGCGATGTCTTTCAAAAGCACCGCCGTGGCTTCGGTTTCCGCGTCGGTCATACCCGCGACCGGCTCATCGACCAACAGCAAGTCGGGGTCTTGCATCAACAGCATGCCGATTTCCAACCATTGCTTTTGACCGTGCGACAACGCCCCTGCATCCATGTGCCGGACATCGGACAGGGCCGTGGTGCTGAGCACTTCGTTGATGCGGTCGTGTTGTTCGGGTTTTAAACGAAAGAATAAACTGTCTTGTGGGCGGCGATTGCCCTTCAGTGCCAATTCCAGATTGTCAAACACCGTGTGGTGTTCAAACACCGTCGGCTTTTGGAATTTACGCCCAATCCCCAAATTGGCGATGGCCGCTTCGTCCAGCTGAGTCAGGTCGATATTGCCGTTGAACAGCACGTCGCCGCTGTCGGGTCGGGTCTTGCCAGTGATAACATCCATCATGGTGGTCTTTCCCGCGCCATTTGGCCCGATGATGGCACGCAGTTCGCCTTCTTCGACATACAGGCTCAGTTCATTGAGCGCCTTGAAACCGTCGAAGCTGACCGAAACACCGTCGAGGTACAGGATCGTGTCATGTTTGCTTTGCGTGCTCATCGCCCGTCTCCTCCCTCTAGGTAGTCATAAGGTCTGAGGAACTTCGCCAGCTTCAAGCGTTGAGCTTCAAACGCCACTTGGATGGCTTCGGTGCCGACGATGCCTTTGGGCAGGAACAACGTAGAAAAGATGAACAAGCCCCCCAGCATGAACAGCCAAACTTCGGGCAGTGCGCCGGTGAAGTAGCTTTTGGCGTAATTCACCGCCAGCGCACCAATGATCGGACCGACCAGCGTGCCGCGTCCACCCAGCGCCACCCAGATCACGATCTCGATGGAGTTGGCGGGCGAGAATTCAGACGGGTTGATGATGCCCACTTGCGGCACATACAGCGCCCCCGCGACCCCGGCCAGAACGGCGGACACGGTGAAGACGAACAGCTTGTAGTATTCAACCCGGTAGCCCAAGAACCGTGCACGGCTTTCTGAATCGCGAATGGCGATGATCACCCGGCCCAAGCGCGAGTCGACGATGAAACGGCAAACCAGATAGCCCATCACCACCGCCATGGCCGACAGGAAAAACAACGTCGCCCGCATGCCGTCGGAGCGTAAATCGAAACCGAGCACGTCTTTGAAATCGGTCAGGCCGTTGTTGCCGCCAAAGCCCATGTCGTTGCGGAAAAACGCCAACAACAACGCATACGTCATCGCCTGGGTGATGATCGACAGATACACCCCGGTGACGCGCGAACGGAACGCGAACCAGCCGAACACAAACGCCAGCAATCCCGGTGCCAGAACCACCATCAGCACCGCAAAACCGAAGCTGTCAAAGCCGTACCAGTACCACGGCAGTTCCTGCCAGTTGAGGAACACCATGAAGTCGGGCAGCTCAGCATTGCCGTAAACACCGCGATCGCCGATTTCACGCATCATGTGCATGCCCATGGCGTAGCCGCCCAGCGCAAAAAATGCACCGTGACCGAGGCTGAGGATACCGCAATACCCCCACACCAAATCGACGCTCAACGCCAACAGGGCATAGGTCAAATACTTGCCCAGCAACGTCACGATGTAGCTCGGCACGTGCAAGGCACTGTCGGGCGACACCAGCATGTTGAGCGCCGGAATTAAGAACGCGGCGACAATGAGAATGCCCAGCACGCTCGACGCCATGCGGTCGCGCAGAATGCGCATGATAAAGGGTTGGTGCGTCATGACTTAGGACTCCACCGCACGGCCCTTGAGGGCGAACAGCCCCCGAGGACGCTTTTGGATGAACAAGATGATACCGACCAGAACAAAGATTTTGCCGAGCACAGCGCCCGCATACGGCTCCATGAACTTGTTGACGATGCCCAGCGAGAACGCACCCACCAAGGTGCCCCACAGGTTGCCGACGCCGCCAAACACCACCACCATGAAGCTGTCGATGATGTAGGTCTGACCCAAGTTCGGCGAGACGTTGTCGATCTGGCTGAGCGCCACCCCCGCCATCCCGGCAACGCCTGAGCCCAGCGCAAAGGTCAGCGCATCAACCCAGCCGGATCGAATGCCCATGGAACTGGCCATGGCGCGATTTTGCGTCACCGCGCGCATCTGCAAACCAAACAAAGTCTTGCGCGCAATCAGGCTCAACATCAACAACACACCCAAAGCAAAGACGATGATCCAAATGCGGTTATACGTCAGCACCAAGCCGGTCGAGGTTTCAATCGCGCCGGACATCCAGCTGGGATTGCCGACTTCTTGGTTGGTGGGGCCGAAGATGGTGCGGATCGCTTGCTGCAACATCAGGCTCAAACCCCACGTCGCCAGCAAGGTTTCCAAAGGACGGCCATAGAGCCAACGGATGATGCCGCGCTCAATCGCGATACCCACCGCAGCGGTGACCAAAAATGCCGCCGGGACGGCAACCGCCAGCGACCAGTCGAACGCGCCGGGGAAATAGTTGCGGAAAACTTCTTGCACCATGAACGTGGTGTACGCGCCCAGCATGACCATTTCGCCGTGCGCCATATTGATCACACCCATCACGCCAAACGTGATGGCGAGCCCAACAGCGGCCAACAACAGCACCGAACCCAGCGACACACCTTGGAACAGATTGCCCAAGAACGCCCATGCGGCGAGGCTGTTTTCGACAGAGTCTTGCGCCGCCTTGGCAGCGTTGACCACTGCCGGGTCGGTCGCGTTGGCGACCATTTTGCCGAGCAGCGCGCCCACATCCGGGTCGGTGAACTCACTCAAGTTTTCGGCCGCTTTGACACGTGCCGCCGTATCGTCGCCGTATTCCAAAACGATGGCCGCTTGGGCGCGGATCATGCGGTCTTTGACGTCCGCGTCCTCTTCACGCGCCAAGGCTTTTTGCAGCACCGGCAACATGGATGGGTCGTTAGCTTTGAAGACCTCGTCAGCCGCATGGCGGCGTTTATCGACGTCGGCGCTCATCAACGTCATCGCGCCGAGCACGCCTTTCAGCTGGCCGCGCAGTCTGTTGTTGATGGGGATTTTTTTGGCTTCGGACTTTTTCGCCTCGCCGACATCTTCGCCGGTTGCGGGATCGATCAGAATATAAACACTGCCGGATTTTTCTGTGATGAAGACACGTTTATCGGCTTTGCGGTAAAACAGTGTGCCGTTCAAAAACGCCCCCAAAACCGCCGCCGCACGTTCGTCACCAGTGGCGACCAAGGCTTCGATAGCTGTGGTTTTAGCCTTGTTGCTTTTCGCGTTGAGCGCCTGCACAGCATCGACAAAGGGGTCGGCATATGCTGGCGTTACCGATGTCACCGTCAGTCCGAAAATCACCGACAACACCACCAGCCAACGCGTCTTAAACTTGTTCGGATACATCTGTTCCCCACATTGCCCGTACAAATAACAAAACGATTAGACTTTTAAAAAAAGAACCGAGGCGAGGTCAGCGGACCGAGCCCGCCCCGGTTTGTAGTTTATGAGACAGAGAGTCTTAGAGAGTGTTACTTCGCCGCGTAGATCGGCTTTTCACAGTTGCCGCAGACCCAAGGGAAGGTCCAATCGGCGGTCAGTTTGGCGCTTTCAGGCAAGAAGTCGGACCAGGCGTCGCCTTTGACTTCACCTTCGGTCTGCCAAACAATATCGAACTGACCATCTTCCTGGATTTCGCCGATGAGAACCGGCTTGGACAGGTGATGGTTGGTGTTCATAACAGCCGTACCGCCGGTCAGGTTTGCAACCTTCTGGCCGTACATGGCTTGACGCACAGCATCAACGTCGGCGGAACCGGCTTGTTCAACAGCTTGGGTCCACATTTTGAAACCGATGTAGGTGGCTTCCATCGGATCGTTGGTGACGCGCTTG
>Ga0316204_10001475_pt1 | contig 62873 bp, 51 predicted proteins | sample 6monrhotite_MG_2_FD_205661 | JGI IMG/M metagenome (GOLD analysis project Ga0316204, IMG submission 205661) | Microbial mat bacterial communities from mineral coupon in-situ incubated in ocean water Damariscotta River, Maine, United States -... | ecosystem: Environmental > Aquatic > Marine >...
GAACGCGATCGCGCGGTAGCCGAAGATGTGCTTGCGGCAGTGCACCGCCAGCAGCTCGGAGATGATGCCCATCGCGGGCAGGATCATCACGTACACAACCGGGTGCGAATAGAACCAGAAGAAGTGCTGGTAGAGCACCGGGTCGCCGCCCATGGCGGGGTCGAAGATGCCGATCTTGAAGATGCGCTCGAAGATGAGCAGCATCAGCGTGATGCCGATAACGGGCGTGGCCAGGACCTGGATGATCGAGGTCGCGTAGACCGCCCAGATGAACAGGGGCATGTCGAACCAGCCCATGCCCGGGGCTCGGAGCTTGTGGACCGTGACGATGAAGTTCATCCCGGTCAGGATCGAGCTGAACCCGAGCACGAAGGCCGCGAGCACCATGAGCACCACACGCCAGTGGTCGGCGTCCGTGGTTAATGAGTACGGGGTGTAGAACGTCCATCCGGTGTCGACGCCGCCCATGATGATGGACAGCACGCCGAAGATCGAGCCGAACACGTAGATGTACCAACTGAACAGGTTGAGGCGGGGGAAGGCGACGTCCTTGGCCCCGAGCATGATGGGCAGGAAGAAGTTGCCCAGCGAGGCGGGCACCGAGGGCACGATGAACATGAAGACCATGATCGCGCCGTGGAGGGTGAACGCCCGGTTGTAAATCTCGTTGCCCGACATCGTGTCGGTGGCACCGAAGATGCTCTGGAGGATGTGGCCCGTCGCGACTTTTGTGCCGTCGGCCTGGACGATGTCGCGGACCGGGTCGAGCAGTTCGAGGCGCACGGCAAGCGCGGCCACGCCGCCCAGGAAGAACATGAACAGCACCGCGAAGAGGTACATCACGCCGATCTTTTTGTGATCGACGGTGGTGCCCCATTGGGCGACCTTGCCCCAGAAGCCCGCGGGGCCATCGAGGTAGGAGCCTTCGTGGTGATCGCCGGCGTGGACAGCGCCGGATGCGTCGACGGTACTCATGATTCACCTCCGCCGTTCGATTCGGACGGCTGGGTTGGATCGGATGCGAGGTCTGGGTCGGCACCGGATTCGGAGCCGTCGGCCGGTTCGCCGTCGATGAGGGCGGGCTCGGGTGCGAACTCTGAGATAGATCTCATGTACGCGATGATCCAATCGATCTGCTCATCCTTGAGCTGGCCCTGGAAAGACGGCATGTTGCCCACGTAACCCGCAACGACCTTCGCGTTGGGCACGAGCACCGACTCGCGGATGTAGTTGTCGTCTTTCTCGACCGAGACGGTCGCGCCGTCGACGACAACCGAGCCGGAGGAGCCGTAGAGGTTCATCCAGCTGGGACCGGTACCGGGCGAGCCATCGACCGAGTGGCACGCGATGCAGAGACCCTTATGGAGATTCTGTCCGTTGAGAATGGGGTCGCCGGTGTCACCGAACGATTCGATTTTCTGTTCGTACAGCGCGCGGGGTACGACTCGCAAGGTCGCGGCCATGCGCGAGTGATCGTCGCCACAATATTCGGCGCAGAACACCCACATGTCACGCCCCGGGATCATTCGATCGGCCGAGTTGTCGTAGACCAACTCGTCGATGCCCAGGGTCGGAGTCTTGAACCCATAGCCGGTGTAGCGGTTGGGGTAGACGTCCATCTTGGTGCGGAAATCGGGGATCCAGAACGCGTGAATCACGTCCGACGACGACATCTTCAGTGAGACGGCCGTGTTCTCGGGCACGTAGATGATCGGATACTCGTTGCCGATGACGGTGCCGTCCTCGGATTCTTCGAGGCGTTGAATCTCGGGGCTGCGCACGCCGCTGGGATAAACAACATCCCACGCCCACTTGTACCCGTTGACGCGGAGTTCGAGCGCCTGGCTGGGGGAGACCATCTTGTCGAGGTAGCCCTGGAAACCGAAGATGAAGATCACCAGCAGCGCCGAGCTGGGCACGACAGTCCAGAAGATCTCCAGCAGCGTGTGGTGGTGCGGGCTCTGGGGCGCGGGCACGCCCGGGCGGCGCCGGTACTTGACGGTCCAGTAGACCATCAGGCCCATGAGCAGCACAAAGAAGAAGGCGCTGAACCAGAAGATCATCATGAACAACCCGTCGGACCACGCGGCGGCGTACGACGCGGGCTCGCTACGGAAGATCATTTTGTGGTGCCAGCTCTGGCTGGACGCGAGCGTATGCAACATCAGGACACCTGCCCCGCGGTATTCGCGGCAAAGCGGTCCGACCGGGACGACGACCCGTCGCCCCCGGTCTTCTCAACAGCGTGCTTGGAAACGTTCGCCGGTCCGACGCCGGAGCGGGCGATTCTGCGATTCCGGGAACGCTCGCGGGCGAGCATGCCGGAGATGAACACGATCAGGAACAAGACGGTCAGGAGGCCGCCGAGGCGCATCAGCTGCATCGCCTCGATCGAGTACGCGCCCGCGGTCGGGTCGTATCGGAAGCAGTAGTGCATGATGCGTTCACCGATGCTCTTGGCGATCTTGCCCTCGGTGGCTTCGAGGAGCGAGAGCTTGAGCGTGTCGGCGGGGTACTCGAAGCCGTAGATGTAGCGGGAGACTTTGGCCTCGGGCGAAAGGACGGTCAGCCCGACGGGGTGGGACCACTCGCCGTTGGGCAGGGGGGCGAACTCCCAGCCGACACTCTCAGTGACGCGCCGGATGTTGGTCTCGTCGCCGGTCAGGAACACGGCCCCGGCCTTGACCTCGTCGCCGGTCGCGACGGTGTAGTTGTTGAGCGTGCGTTCACGCCGGTTCAGGGCGTGGGTGGTGGTCTCGCCGTGGTCGAAGCTGAGGACGATCAGGCGGTAGTCCTCGCCGATCGCGTAATCGAGCTTGTTGAGCGAGGCGTCGAGCGTGTCGAGCACGAGGTTGCACACGATCGGGCACTCGTAGTAGACGAGGGCGAGGATCGCGGGCTTTCCGTCGCGGAAGTAGTCGCCGACGCGGACGGTCTGCCCGTCGGCGTCGGTGAAGGTCGCGTCGAGCGGGAGCCCGGCCCCGAGGTGCTCTTGCAGTTCGACGCCCTGGAGCTGGCGGACCTCGTCCTTCTCCAGCAGCAGCTGGGCCGACGCACCCGGAGCCACGACACCGAACGACAACACGCCCGCGACAAGCGTCGTCAGGAGCCCGGCGTATCGGGCGAGCGGGATGGATCGGTTCAGGCTCATGCTTTGTGCGGCTCGGGTGTCGGGGGTCTGGGACGTGTCAGTTCGAGGGGTTGGCGGCCTGGTACTCGGCCATCACCGACTGCATGGCCGAGTCGATCGGCACGCGGACGGTCTTGGCTTCGCGGTCGATCCAGCTGTAGCTCGACAGCGTCTCGCGGGCGGCCAGCTTGGCGTCGAACGCGGGCGTCATGATCCCGACGGTGCCTTCCTGCACGTCGGCCTTGTGGTTGCCCACGTAGCTCTTGAAGTAGGCGACCAGGATCAGGATGGTCAGGACGACGCCGACCACCATGGCGATCAGGGTCAGGCCCATCGCCTTGGCGCTCGCGTGGGAGCCGTGCTCCTCCTGCGGGGCGCCCTCGGCGGTCGTGTGCTGATGCCAGTCATCGTGGGCGTGATCGGCGCTCATGTTCATTCTCCGTATTCGTCAGCCCGGCTTGTTCCGATTCCGGTCCGGCTGAGTTCGATTCGTGTTCGTTCGCTATCAGACGTAGTTCTTGTGACTCATGGACTCGTGCAGCATGGGGTCCTTGGTCGGGAGCAGGTAGCCCTTCTCGATCGCCCGGGTCAGCAGGAAGCCCCAGACCCCCAGCACGCCGAGCACGCCCGCGACGTCGAGCACGATGCCGATCGTGCCCGGGTTGGCCAGCCCGTCGGCGACCACCTTCTCGGTGTACACCATCGGGCGGATGATCCAGACCATGTCGGCGACGGTGACGAGCACCAAGAACAGTGCCATGACGCCCAGCAGGAACATGCTGCGTTTGACGCCGCGCCAGATGATGATCATGAACGGGACGATGAAGTGCCCGACGCAGAGGAACGCGAAGAGCCACATCCACCCGTTGGACTTGCGGTAGGTGTACCACATGGTCTCTTCGGGGATGTTCGAGTACCAGATCAGGAAGTACTGGCTGAACGCGATGTAGCCCCAGAAGACCGTGAACGCGAACATCAGCTTGCCGAGGTCATGGAAGTGCTCCTCGGTGACCAGCCCGTCGAGCTTGCCACGCGAGCGGAGGACCGCCAGGACCAGCACGACCGCCGAGACCGACGCGAGCGCACACGAGGCGAAGAAGTAGACGCCGAACATGGTCGAGAAGAAGCGGTAGTCCATGCTCATCAGGAAGTCGAAGGAGGCGAACGCGGTCGTGAGCGCGAAGAGCAGGATGCCCCAACCGGCCGTGAAGCGGGCCTTGCGTCCCAGCGCCCGGTCGCCGGTCTCGTCGCCCTTGCGGCTCAGCCATGCGAAGCGCTGACCCAGGAAGATCCACACCGCGCCGTAGATGAGCACACGGACGATGAAGAAGCCGGGGTTGAGATAGGGCGCCTTCTTCTCGAGCAGGTGATTGCTCTCCGAGCCCAGCCACGCGAGCATCACGCCGCCGCTGGCGATCTCGATCAACAGCACGCCGACCAGGCAGAGCCAGGGGAACCAGACGATCGACGCCATGTTCTCAAACACGCGCCGGCAAGTGATGACCCAGCCCGCGTTGAGCGAGTGGAACACGAGCAGGAAGAATATCGACCCGAGCGACATGGCCAGGGTGGTGAAGACACCGACCTCGAATGCGGCCAGCGCGTGGCGGAAGTTCATCGAGAACCCGCCGATGATCATCACCGCCAGCCCGATCGCGCCGATCAGCAGCATGGGCATGCCCAGCTTGCCGATCACGCCCTGGGCGCGGATGTTCGACTCGCCCATGCGTGGGTCGTTGGCGATGCGCTCGAGACGGTGCTGCCAGTCGTGATCCGACAGGGCGGTCTCGTCGGGCGCGGGGGTGTTTGCGGCGATGGAGTTCATCGATCGGCTCACGGGTTGCCCCCTTCGATTCTGGCCTGGTCGGCGGGGTCGAGCAGGTCGAACGGCACGTCGGCCGAGGCCTGCAACGCGCGGATGTAGGCGACGATCGCCCAGGCGTCATGCTCGTCGATCGCGTAGCCGTAGGCGGGCATGCGGTTGGAACCGTCGGGGCCCCAGAGCCCGTCGCGGATGATGTGGTAGAGGTAACCGTCCTTGCCGAACTGGTTCTCGCGGTCGCGGTACTGCTCGGCGAGCAGGTTGGCGGGGGCGTAGCTCCAGAGTTTGCCGACGGTGCCGGCGCCCTCACCCAGGCCGCCCACGCCGGTGTAGCCGTGGCAGGCCGAGCAGTAGATATCGAAGCGTTCCTGTCCGCGTTCGAGCAGGTCCTTGGTGACCGCGACGGGCATGAACTGCACGTACTCGGGCTCTTCGGGTGTGGTGCCCGCGACGATGCCGAACGAGTAGGTCTCGTCGGCCTTGAGCATGCGGCTGCGATCGGCGTCGATCATCTCCGACCACTCGGCGTTTGCGACCTCACCGGGCAGTTGCGCCCGCGAGCCGAAGGCGACGGTGCGCTCGACGGGCATCCGCTGGGCCCTGCCGTCCTCGAAGAACGGGCTCTCGGCCTGGGGGTCCAGCTTGGGCTGCTGGTCCATGTCGGGGAAGAACTGGCGCGGCGGGGCGTCGGAGCGGTCGCCCCGGCAGCCTCCCGCGAGGGCGAGCGCGGCGCCCGCGAGGGCGAGCGGCATGCCGAGGCGTTGCCCGGTGGTGCGCTTCGAGTTGGTGGCTTTGGTCGTCATCGGTGGTCCTTGGTGGCGTGTCGTGCGTGGTCCCTCGTGGGCTCCTGCTCGATCAGTCCTCTTCCTCGATGATGGTGATGTGGGAGCCGCCCGCCTGCTCGAGCAGGGCGCGGGTCTTGGCGGGGTCGAAGTTGGGGTCCTCGGCTTCGATCGCGATGACGAAGCGGTCGTTGCTCACGCGGTAGAAGCGCTCGTGGGCGAACAGCGGGTGATGGAACCGCGGCAGCCCGTTGAGGGCAAGCATGCCGAACAGGCACGCGAACGCGGTGAACAGCACACCCAGCTCGAACATAATCGGCATGAAGGGCTCCCACGCGCCGAAGGGCTTGCCCTGCACGACCATGGGGTAGAGCATGTCCGAGGTGACCCATTGCAGGAACGCCGCGAAGGCGACGCCCGAGATCGCGGCCCCGGCGGCGATCAACGGGAGTTTGGTCGTCTTGATGCCCATCGCCTCTTCCATGTCGTGGACGGGGAAGGGCGAGTGGACGTCCCACTTGCTGTAGCCCGCGTCGCGGACCTGCTGGGCTGCTTTGAAGACCACGGGGGTCTCGCTGAACTCGGCGACGATGCCGTAGATCCGGTTGCCCGATTCGGACACGAACCTGGGCGCGGGCTTGCGCACGAACATCGGGAAGTAGTCCGACGCACCAGAAATCAGCGTGTTGATGCCTGACATAGCGGACTCCTTAGTGATCGTCACTCGTGTGCGACTGGGGCATGACGACCTTGACCTCGGCCAGCGCGAACACCGGGAGGAACTTGAGGAACAGCAGGAAGAGCGTGGCGAAGATGCCGCAAGACCCGACGAAGGTCAGGATGTCGACCCAGGTCGGGAAGAACATGTGCCACTCGCCCGGGATGAACGCGCGGTGCAGCGACGTGACGATGATCACGAAGCGCTCGAACCACATGCCGACCGTGACCGCCAGCGCGACGAGCCAGATCACCAGCGGGTTCTGACGCAGCCTGCGGATCCAGAACACCTGGGGCGAGAGCACGTTGCACGTGATCATCGTCCAATAGGCCCACCAATAGGGCGCGACGTTGGGGTTCACGCGGTTGTTGGCGAAAGCCTCGAACTCGAACTGGTTCGCCCCGTACCAGGCGATGAAGAACTCCATCGAGTAGGCAAAGCCGACCATGGTGCCCGTGACCAGGATGATCTTGGCCATGTTCTCGAGGTGACGCAGCGTGAGCAGGTCGGAGAAGTTGGGCAGCACCGCGCGGATCGGGATCAGCAGGAGCAGCACCATCGCGAAGCCGCCGAACACGGCGCCCGCGACGAAGTACGGCGGGAAGATCGTGGTGTGCCAGCCCGGCAGGATCGACGTCGCGAAGTCAAACGAAACAATCGAGTGCACCGACAACACCAGCGGCGTCGAGATGCCCGCCAGGATGAGGTACGCCTTCTCGTAGCGGTGCCAGTGCCGGCTCGAGAAGCGCCAGCCGAGGCTGGCGATGCCGTAGGCGAACGAGCGGATGGTGTCCGGACGCGGAAGGAACGGCACGACGATGTCGGTGCCGATCGGCATCGGGATCGCGAACGGGCGGGACAGGCCGCGGGCCCGACGCAGCTGGGCGCGGTCGCGGAGTGTCGCGAGGTCGGGGATCATGCCCATGTACCAGAACAGCAGCGAGACCGTCGCGTAGGTCGACACCGCGAATACGTCCCACAGCAGCGGCGAGCGGAAGTTGGGCCAGATGCCGTTGGAGTTGGGGATCGGGAACAGCATCCACGCGAACCACACACGACCGACGTGGATGCCCGGGAAGATGCCCGCGCAGACCACGGCGAAGATCGTCATCGCCTCGGCGGACCGGTTCACCGCGGTGCGCCAGTTCTGCTTGAGCAGGCAGAGGATCGCGGAGATCAGCGTGCCGGCGTGGCCGATACCGATCCAGAACACGAAGTTGGTGATGTCCCAGGCCCAGTCGACCTGGTTGTTCAGGCCCCACACGCCCACGCCGGTGATGATCAGGTACAGGATCATGCCGGTGCCGACGGCGGCGATGCTCGACGTGATGGTGAAGAGCGCCAGCCAGGGCTTGGGGATGGGCGCCTCGGCGTAGCCGCAGACGATGTCGGTGACGTCGCCGAAGGAGCGGTCGCCCAGGATGAGGGGGGCGCGCTTGCCCGGGTCCTCGATGAGGGTGCCGTCGTCCTTGCCGCCGCCGACCGATTTGACGGGTCTGGGCGCGGGCTGGCTCCCCGCGTCGTGCCCGGTCAGGCGGGCATCGTTTGATTGGTCTGGATCGCGTGCTGTCATGTTTATTGCACCGGCTTGAGTTCAGACGTTGGTGTCGTGTGCGTGATCTGGAACAGGAATCGTGGGGCCCAGGGCGGGATCAGCTCGTGCCCAGGACATTGAGGCTCATGGCGTAGCCGTTGTCGGTGTACTTCTTGACACCATCGATGTAGGCCGACGAGTGGGACTCGCCCCCGTGGTCGTCGTGCTCGGTGCCCGAGTCACCGCCGTGATCATCATGGTCGTCGCCGTGCCCACCGTGATGGGCCAGCGGGTCGGACTCGATGGCGCGGATGTCGGCGTTGGGGTTACGGACACGCATCATGTAGGTCGTCCGCGGGCGGGTGTTCAGGTAGCCCAGCAGCAGGTAGGTCCGGTGCGAGTCCTTCTCCTTGGAGACCTGTGAGTTCTGGTCGAGGATGTCGCCGAAGCTGATCGCGCCGGTGGGGCACGCCTGCTGGCAGGCGCTGAGCACCAGGCCGTCGGCGATGGGTGCGATCTGGTCGGCTTCGCTCCAGGTGCCGCTGATCTTGGCGTCCTGGCGGCCCTGATTGACACGCTGGACGCAGTACGAGCACTTCTCCATCACGCCGCGTGAGCGGACGGTGACGTGCGGGTTGAACTGCATCTTGCCGATCTCTTCGACCTTCTTGCGGAGACGCGGCGGGATCATGTTCTGGTTGTTGCGCCGGTCCGAGCCGACGTGCTCGTCGTACGCGTTGGCGATGCCGGTCGAGACGTAGTTGGGGTCGAGCCCGCCGTTCAGCTTGGCCTGGGCGTAGTCGAAGAAGTTGAAACGCCGGACCTTGTAGGGGCAGTTGTTGGCGCAGTACCGCGTGCCGATGCAGCGGTTGTAGGCCATGTTGTTCGTGCCCTCGGGCCCGTGGACCGTCGCGTTGACCGGGCAGACCACCTCGCAGGGCGCGTTCTCGCAGTGCACGCAGGCGACCGGCTGGATCAGCATCTCTTCGGGGTTGTTGAGTTCCTCGCCCACGAAGTAGCGATCGACACGAATCCACGTCATCTCGCGTCCCTTGGCGACCTCTGACTTTCCGACCACCGCGATGTTGTTCTCGCTCTGGCAGGCGACCGTGCACACGCCGCAACCCGAGCAGGCGTTCAGGTCGATCGACATCCCCCACTGCGGCCCCTGCGAATAGGGCGCGGGCATGTCGCGCTTGAGCGCGTCCGAGTGCTTCACACCCGCCGGCGGCACCGCGGCGTCCTCGGGCGAGCGGTTCATCGGGTTGTCGTAAGAACTGATGTTCGCCGGGGTGTGCGACAGCTCGCCGATCTGCTCGGCGATCGTGAGGCTCGCGGCGGGCGTGCCGTAGATCTTGTCCTCGACGGTCTCGACCTTGTCGCCGTACTTGTCCCACCAGGGCTTGTCCATGGCGCGGACGATGGTGTGGCGAGACTCGTCCCTGCTGCTCTGGCTGTCCGGGCCAAGTGACCAGTGGTTCTGGGTCGAAGCGATGGTGTAGGTGCCCGACGAACGCTCGATCTTGGCGCCGCCGGCGGTCATGCCCGCGGGCTTGATCGTGTACGTATTGAAGCCCGCGTTGTTGCCGACGCGCCCGGTCTCGGTGCGACCGAAGCCGAGCTTGATGCCCAGCACGTTGTCGGCCATCCCGGGGAGGATCCACACCGCGACGTCCATCGCTTGACCGTCCACCGTCAGCGTCGCCAGGCGTGCCTGGGGCATCTGCTGCTTGGTGTACGGGTTGTACTCATCCAATCGGGAGTGCTCGGGCAGCAGCCCCAGCGACTTGGCGGTCATCGGGCTCAGATAGACCGGGTTGTCCCAGACGACCGTCGACCCGAACTCGGGCAGCTCCTGCATCCAAGCATTGGCGGCGCTGCGTCCGTCGTTGTGGCGGACGGTGTAGAACACCGCTTCGAGGGCCGCGTTGGCGGGCAGTTGCGGGTGCTTGTAGGCACCGAACGCGCCGGAGATCTGCGCCGTGCGGGCCGAGGCCCGCTCGGGGCGCGAACCCGAACCGGCCAGCAGCCCGTCGTGCAGCACGCGCCGCCACGTCTTCTTGAAGCCCTGGTTGTCCGTCGTCGTGTTCGTTCGCCCCGCCCACGTCGCGGTGACGAGCGCGTAGCCGTCTCGGGCGTCGGTGTTGGCGTGGTCTGCAAAGAAGCCGAGCAGTTCGATCGCCGACATCGCCGGCTCGAACAGGGGCGCGATCATCGGCTGGACCGCCGAGAGCGTGCCGTCGGTTCCCGCGACATCGCCCCATGCTTCGAGCGTGTGGGCGCCGTTGAGCGACCACGTCGAGGCACCGGCCGTCTCGGACTGCCCCACCGTGAGCGTGACGCGCGTCTTCGCCTTGGCGAAAGCGGACCCGAAGCCCATCGCGCCGGGCGCGTCGTAGACCGGGTTGGCGTTCAGGCAGACGACCGTGTCGATCGTCCCAGCGTTGAGGTCGGCGGTCAGGGCCGCCAGGTCCGCTGCCGCGTCGGACGCCATCGCGTCATCGATCGCAAACAGCTCGACGATCGAGCCGATCGCGCCGAGGCGGTCGTTGATCGCCATCGCCATCGCGTACGCCTCGGGCGCGAGCCCGGGCCCGGGCACGACGACCGACGAGCCGGCATGATCCGTGAGGTCCTTGGCGATGGCCGCGATGTGGCGGGCCTCGATGCCGTTGACCGCGGGGCCCGGCGCGTCGATGCCCATCTCCCGGGCGATCGCGCCGATGAAGGCCGCCATCTGACCCGGGTTCAGGCGGAACCGGTGGTCGGCCATCGAGCCGGTCGCGGTCGGGCGCGACTCGACGGTGTACAGGCGGCTCATGGAGTCGCCCGCGTTCATCACCTTGCGTGTGCCCGCGAACCCGCGGCTGTGGTACAACTCGTCCGGGCCCTCGCTCATGAAATCGCATTCGACGCTTAGCACCCGCTCGGTCTTCTCGAAGCGGTAGCGGGCGTGGTGGGGCGCACCGAACGCGAGGCGTGAGCCCTCGATCTCGCCGCGCTGCTCGGCGGGGTTCCAGCCGACCCACTTGGCGTTGGGCCACTTGGCCATCAGTTCGGACTGCAAGCGAGCCTGTGTGGGCGACGAGACCTTCTCGGCGATGAACGCCAGCCCGCGCCCGCCGTTGGCGTCGTAACCCGAAAAGTGCTCGTGGGCCCAGAACTTGAAGTCGTCCCAGGTCGCGGCGACCTTGCCGCGCGACGGGTTTTCGTACTCGGGATACTTCAGGCGATCGGGGTCATAGAGATCCAGCACGATCGACTGGGCGTAGGCGGACGACTTGCCCTGGTTGTTGGGGTGCAGCGGGTTGCCCTCGACCTTGGTCGGGCGTCCGGTGTGGCACTCGACAAGCAGGCCCTCGGCGCCGCCGCCGGGCAGGGGCAGGGCGGTCGCGTAGTACATCGCGCGACCGGGGATGATCTCCTCGGGCACGTTCTTGGAGTAGGCGAGGATCTTGCGGTCGGGGCGACGGCAGCCCGGCACCGTGGCCGCACCGGCGAGCGCCAGCGACGCGCCCATGACCTTGAGGAACGAGCGACGGTTGGTGTCGTCGAGCACGCTGGCCCCGCCCGGGAACTCGCGCTCGACGAAGCCGCGGAACGAGTCGTCGCCCGCGAACTCTTCGGGCGAACGCCACACGGGCTTGCCGCTCATCTGCGCGAGCTTCGCCGGCGAATCCGGGATGTCGAGCGTGCCCTTGGTCGACGGGCATTGGTCGATGGTGCTCATGGTGTCGTCTCGTCTGCGGGCGTCGCGTGGTTCGCGTCGCCGCGGGTGATCATCATCTGGCGTGTTCGGTGGTTCGTGGGTCGTGGGCCTTGCCGAGCGGTACTAGAAGTGGCAGGCCGCGCAGTGCTCGGGCGGGTTGCGGTACAACGAATCGAGCAGTTGCCCGGGCGTGACGCCGTCCACGCTGCGCTCGGAAACCGGCTTGTCCATCCACTCGTGCTCGACCCAGTACAGGTCCGTCACACGGTCTTTGGGGACCAGGTTCGCTTCGGGGTTGCGGTGGCAGTCGAGGCACCAGCTCATGCTCAGCGACTCGGCCTGCGCCACGACGGGCATGCCCGCGATCTGGCCGTGGCACGAGTAGCAGCTCACGCCCGCGTTCACGTGCACGTTGTGCGGGAAGTGGGCGTAATCGGGTAGCATGTGGACGCGCCGCCATTCGATGGGGCGGTCGGCTTCGTACGAATCGCGGATGAACTGAACCTTCTCGTCGGTCGCGCTGGCTTTCGGCCCGAGCTTGCCGGCGTCGTGGCAGCCGATGCACGTCTGCGTCGAGGGCACGTTGGAGTGCCACGACTCTTCGACGTGCGAGTGGCAGTACCGGCAGTCCATGCCCAGCTTGCCGGCGTGGATCTGGTGGTTGAACCCGCTGGCGGGCTGGACGGGCATGTATCCGACTTCCCAGAACTTGGGCGTGGCGTAATACCACATGCCGGCGACGACCAGAATCACCCCGCCATTGACCACCGCGAACGCGATGGTCGGGAGGGTGTTCATCCATTTCGGGAACATCGGCTTCACGGACAGGCTCCGTCAATCGGGCCCGAATCGGCCCGGTTTGAGTCGCGGACCCGCCCTGGATGGGCGGATACATAGAAGGAAGGTTAGCCGATATCCGCGTCGGTTGTTGTGCTGTCAGGCCGAAAAATGTTCGCCTCTGGCGTATGCTACCCCGGTTTTTGCACGGCCTGACCGGAATTGAGACTGCGTCTCAATACCATGAATACGGCGGTCCCCGAACCCCATGAAGGAACCAACGCCATGACCCACGACGCAAGCCCTGCCCTGCAAACCACTTCCGCCCCGATCACGCCGTCGGCCGCCCTGGCGGTCGGCTTCGGCGGCGCGATCGTCTCGTGGGTGCTGGCCTGGATCCTGCACCTGCCGGCGATCGACGCCCCGGCGTCCGTGGCCCTCCCGATCATCATCGCCGGGCTCGTGATCGCGTCGGCGGCCCTGCTCCGCGCCTGCCCGGGACCGCAGCGACTCCGGGTCGGGCTCTTCGGCGGGCTGATCGCGGGGCTGGTGAACCTGCTGATCGTGGCCTCGGTCGCGGTCAAGCAGCCCGAGTCCACCGACTCGCTGACCGAGTTCGCCAACCAGTTCAATGACCGGGCGTGGCTGATCGTCCCCAGCGCAGTGATCGCGTGCGTCATCGCGGGCGCTCTCGGGGCGCTGCTTGCAAGGGGCGGCAAGGGGCAGGCCACCACGGCGCAGGCTTGGCTGGCCCGGTTCGCAATGGTCACCGTGCTGATCTACCTGCCGCTGATCGCGGTGGGCGGCGCGGTGACGAGCGCCGAAGCGGGCATGGCCGTGCCCGACTCGGTGACGACCTACGGCGCGATCTCGGTGCTGTTCCCGTTCGAGCTAATGGCCGAGCCGCGCATCTTCCTCGAGCACTCGCACCGCCTGTTCGGCACGCTCGCCGGGCTGACCACGATCGTGCTCATGCTCCGCGTGCTGATGACGGATACGCCGAAAACTGCGAAGATCCTCGCGATCGTGCTGTTCGTCTCGGTCTGCTTCCAGGGCTACATGGGCGCTGTGCGTGTGTCGGAGATCAGCCTGCCCGTCGCGATCGCGCACGGCATCTTCGGGCAGGTCGTCTTCACGATCGCGGGCGTGCTGGCCGCGATGCTCTCGGTCGCGTGGCGCGGGCTGTTGCCCGACGCCGACCGCCAGGCGGCCGCCAAGCGCGCGGTCAAGATCGCGGTGATCGCGGCGCCCCTCATGCTTATCCAACTGGTGCTCGGCGCCGCGGCCCGCCACCTCTCCCGCATGGACCCGCCCAGCAGCGGGACCGGGCACGCCCGCTTGACGCACACGGCTTTCGCCTTCATCGTCGTCGTGCTGGTCGTCGTGCTCGGCGCGTTGTTGATGCGGATCGCCAAGGCCGGCACCGGGATGGCCGTGCTCAAGAAACTCGGCGCCTCGATCCACGGCGTGGTCACTTTCCAGTTCCTGCTCGGGTGGGCGGCACTCGGGCTGGTCTCGACCGCCAAAGACCACCGGACTATCCCGTTATCCGACGAACTCGCCCAGGCCGCTCCGATCCGGGTCGGCGAGACCCTGGTGACCACCGCCCACCAGGCGATCGGCGCGATCCTGCTGCTGCTGGTCGTCGTGGGCGGGGTCTGGATCGCAAAGCTCGCATCGGGGCGCACCAGGCGGTAATCTGGGTGTTCACTCGGCCCGATACACGCCCGTCGCGGTGCCCATGCGGGCGCCGTCGCTGGTGCAATGCGAAACCGGGGGCCGCGTTGATCCCAAGGAACGGTGCCGACGCGCCCCCAGTCCTGCCTTGTAGCCCGTTCTGTCTTGCAGCCCGCCCAGTCGCGAGCCCACGCGGGGAATCACCATGACCGCCAGCCTGCACGCACACACCCAGCCCGCCCGCGATCTGCTCGACCCGCTGCCCGACGACCAGTTCGGCTACGCGCAGGCCCGCCACCTGCTCTGGCGAGCCGGCTTTGGCGCCACCGACATACAGATCCGCGCGCTCGTCGACCTCGGCCCCAAGCGGGCGGTGTCGATGGTCGTCGACTACGAGGACGTGCCCACCGAATCGGACGAGCACGACCAGTTCGACAAGAACATCATGCGACCGTTGACCCAGGCAGAGCAGCTCGCTCGCCGCCAAGCGTCTCAGCGGCGCGACGAGGACACGCTCTCTCGGTTCCGCGCGATGCGCCAGCAGGCCCAGCGGGCCGACCGCACCCAGATGCGCGAACTCCAGAAGTGGTGGCTGACGCGCATGATCCAGACCGCCCGCCCGCTCGAGGAGAAGCTCACGCTCTTCTGGCACGGGCACTTCGCGACCAGCTACCGAAGCGTCGAGGACTCGTTCCATCTCTACCAGCAGAACCGCCTGTTCCGCGGCAGCGCGATGTCCTACCCGAACCTGCTCCGCGGCATCATCCGCGACCCCGCGATGCTCCGCTACCTCAACAACAACCAGAACCGCAAAGCCAAGCCCAATGAGAACCTCGCCCGCGAGATCATGGAGCTGTTCAGCCTCGGCGAGGGCAACTACACCGAGGGCGATATCAAGAACGGCGCCCGCGCCCTGACCGGATACACCTACCGCGATGATGCGTTCTTCTTCAGGCAGGACCAGCACGACACCGGACCCAAGCAGATCCTGGGCGCGCGCGGCAACATGGACGGCGACGCTTTCGTCAACGCCATCCTCCGCCACCGCGCGTGCGCCTCGTACATGGCCCACCGCCTGTACAGGTACTTCGTCGCCGACATCCCCATCGACCCCGAGCGTGCGCCCGGCATCCACAAGGCCGCAGTCCGCAAGCTGGGAGACCAGCTGCGCCGTGAGGAATACGACCTCAAGCCGTGGCTGACGACGCTCTTCCGTTCACGCCACTTCTACAGCGACGCGGTGATGGGGCAGAAGATCAAGTCGCCCGTCGAGCTGGCCGTGGGCGCGATCCGCTCGCTCGGCGTGCCGACACGCGACCTGAGCACGATCGTCCGATCGCTCGAGGGCATGGGGCAGAACCTGTTCTACCCCCCGTCGGTCAAGGGCTGGGACGGCGGGCGGATGTGGATCAACACCTCGACCCTGTTCATGCGTCAGAACCTGCTGATGTACCTGATCTCGGGCCAGCTGCCCCAGCAGAACCGGCGGGCGCGAACGGACACGACGTTCGACCCGCGCCAAGCACTGCCCATGCTGTTCGATCCCGACGGAAAAACCGACGACGCCGAGGTCGCGGGGCGCCTGCTCGAACTCGCGTTCGGCACGCGCGACCCCCAAGCTGTCCGCGTGCTGGCCGACTCGGCGGCGTCCAACGGCGGTGTGCAAGCCAACAAAGTCCTGCCGGGCCTCCTGATCCTGATCACCTCCATGCCCGAGTACCAGCTGTGTTGATTTGTACGTACCCGTCCGAGCGCACCGAGATCGCCACCAAACGCCACGCGCGGAGCACCGCATGAGCCTGCACAACAACCCGTCCGAAGCCAAGGCCTACACCCGGCGTCAGTTCCTGCACAACGGGGCGTTGTTCGCGTCGGCGGCGCTGTCGGTGCCGACGTTCTTGCAGGGTACGGCCCACGCGCTGCCCCGCCCGCTCGCCGGACTCTCATCGATCTCGGGCGTCAACGAAGACCGCGTCCTCGTCGTGGTCCAGCTCTCGGGCGGCAACGACGGGCTCAACACCGTCGTGCCCTTCCGCGACGACCTCTACCGGCGCGCCCGCCCCACCATTGCCATCGCGCCCGAGAGCGTCCACGAGCTCAGCAAGAACGGCCGCAACGGCGCGGGCGACATGGGGCTCCATCCCTCGATGACCGGCGTCCGCGAGCTCTACGACGAGGGCATGTGCGCGGTCGTGCAGTCCGTGGGCTATCCCAACCCCAACCGCTCACACTTCGCCAGCATGGATATCTGGCACACCGCCGACGAGTCCGGCACGGGTGAGGGCTGGCTGGGTCGCTACGTCGACAGCCAGTGCTGCGGGTACGGCAAGGGCGAGTCCGGGCAGGCCGAGGACGGCGCGCCGTTCCAGCCCCCCATCTCGATCGGACGCACCATGCCGCTCGCGCTGCAGGGTCGCGAGATGATGCCGCTGTCATTCGAGTCGCCCCAGCTGTACCGCTGGACGGGCGACAGCAGCGAGGACCTCAGCCTCGCGCACGAACAACTCCTCGGGCGCCACGCCGAGACGACCGGCGATCACCACGACGAGACCCCCGCGTCGTTCCTGGTCCGCACCGCGCTCGACGCCCGCGTGTCCAGCGAGACGATCCGCGACGCGGTGTCCAAGCAATCGCTCGTCCGGTACCCCGGGACCGGCTTCGCCCGCCAGCTCAGCATGGTCGCGTCGATGATCCGCGCCGGGCTCGGCACCCGGGTCTACTACGTCTCGCTGGGCGGCTTCGACACGCACGCGGGGCAGGGCGGCGCCCAGGGGCAGCACGCCCGCCTGCTCGCACAGTTCTCCGACGCGATCCGCGCGTTCTATCGGGATCTTCAGGCCCAGGGCAACGACGGGCGCGTGCTCACCACGTGCTTCTCCGAGTTCGGGCGGCGTGTCTCTCAGAACGCGTCCAACGGCACCGATCATGGCACCGCCGCCCCGATGTTCCTGTTCGGCCCGATGGTCAACGCGGGCGTCCACGGCTCGAACCCCAACCTCCGCGACCTCGACAACGGCGATCTGAAGTTCAGGGCAGACTTCCGCCAGGTCTACGCCGAGGTGCTCGACTCCTGGCTTGCCACCAACAGCGCCGACGTCCTCGAACGCAAGTACAAGCACCTGCGTCTGCTCAACGCGTAACGACGCTCATCCCCGGAGATCGATCACCAGCGCCAACGGCTCCGACGCGGGCGTGCCCTCCGGGACCACCCCACCGATCGATCTCGCACGCAACGCCCCGCCATCCGCGCCGATCACGGCGCGCTCATCGCCCCGGATGCGCTGGGACATATCGCCAACGCTGACATAGACCGGCACGCCCGGGCTCGGGCGGTGCTCGATCAGCACCGCACGCCACGCGTCGTCGCGATACGTGAGCACCTGCGATCGCAGCAGCCCGGTCCCCGCGTCCACCCAGCCGAATGACACCGGCGCGCCCGCGTCGTGCTCGACGATGACCTCTGTCCCGCCCGGCCAGACGAACGGATCGATCGGGCGGCGCTCGCGCCGCGCGATATTCGCCCGCTCGACGTCGTTGGGGTTGCGCCCCGCGATCCACTCGCCCAGCGCGTTGGCGCCGCCCGTATCGCCCGCACCCTGACCGACGGCCTCGGCGTTCATCGCCTTGGGACGCCCGGCGCTGACAAAGATCCACACGATCAGACCGGCGAAGATCAGGATCGGGAGCGCCAGCCAGCATGTGAGCAGCAGGTTCTTACGCACGACGGACGGTAGCCGTCCGCCCATGAAAAAGCCCCGCCTCGCAGCGGGGCACGGATCATCGATGTCGGAATCCCAGGGGGCGGCGTCGCCCTATTTGGCTCCGGCGAAGCGCTTGGCGACCGCGTCCCAATCGACTAGGTTCCAGAACGCCGCGATGTAGTCGGGGCGACGGTTCTGGTAGTTGAGGTAGTACGCGTGCTCCCAGACGTCGAGCCCGAGGATGGGCGTGCCCTGCCCGCCCCCAAACGCCGCGGGCATGAGCGGGCTGTCCTGGTTGGCGGTCGAGCAGACGCCCAGTTTCCCGTCCTTGACGACCAGCCACGCCCAGCCCGACCCGAAACGGGTCGCGCCGGCGTTGGCGAACTGCTCTTTGAAAGCGTCGAATGAGCCGAAGGCGCTGGCGATCGCTTCGCCCAACTCGCCCGTGGGCTCGCCGCCCTTGCCGGAGCCCAGGATCGTCCAGAACAGGCTGTGGTTGGCGTGCCCGCCCGCGTTGTTGCGGATCGGGCCCTGCTTGTCAGCGGGCAGCTTGTCGAGTTGGGCGATCACCTGCTCGACGGGCAGGTCGCTCCAGTCGGTGCCCGCCAGGGCGTCGTTCGCCTTGCTGACGTAGGCGGCGTGGTGCTTGCCGTGGTGGATCTCCATCGTCTTCGCATCGATGTGCGGGGAGAGGGCGTCCGCGGCGTAGGGCAGGGCGGGGAGCGTAAAGGCCATTCTGGATCTCCTGGGGATATCTCATCAGCATATCTGACAAATACCGAACATAAGGCGAGCAAATATCGATCGGGACGGCAGATTGTTCCTGCGTGTCCGATTTTCTTGGGCGTAGCGATGGAAAGGTGGGTGATCTGTTTGCCGCGAACGACGAGGTCGGCTAGGATCGTAGTCCAAGTCCTCGGGACCGCTCAAGCACACTGATGGCGCGTCTGCGTCAAGCTCAGCGAGCCGGACCAAGGACATTAGGCGACCCTTTATCGGGCGTCAACTCTCGGAATCGGTGTCAAGGATGGACGCCGATTGAACCGCATGGAAGGCTCGATGGTCGGCGCTGGTGGATACCACCCGGATGCGCCAACTGGCAGATGCAGGACGGACCTAGATCACGCGTGACCCCGCTTTTTTTGGGGTAAACCGAACAATTACAAGCACTTTCGGTCATCACGCAGAAACAATTACGGGTCGTCGATCGTAAGCCATTTGTACCCGACCGCTTTATAAACGGCCTCCCCGAGCACCTCAGAACGCCCGGCTGGTTCGGAAGAGCGGACTCGAGCGACAGAACCCCCTGCGCGGGGGTTTGGGCAAGATGCCGAGGGCGTCTCCCAAGAACTCTCGGATCCACCGAGCCGCCCGATCGAATCGGGTTGCCCGATCGGACCGAACCGTGCCGACCACGCCGATGGGCTTCGGGCGGCGAGACATCGAAGCCTCTTTTCGTGCCCAAGGGTTCCCACCCGGCAAGCACGGAGACGGGCGCAGGAAAGAACGAATCCCGGGATGCTCGGCAGCGTCCGAGTCCCCGGGCACCAATGCGGGTGAGATCACCCGAGCCGTTGCAGGAAGGCAGCGGAGGAACGGATAGGCAATGATGCAATCATCGACACCCAGCCCCAGCCCCCTCGAGCAGATGCGACGCCGCCAGCGCGTCGGTGTGTCTCGCACCTCCACCCGCGAGGGCAAGGTCAGCCGCCAGCTCTCCCATGAGGACGAGCGCCTGCTGAACCAGATCCTCGCCAAGGAGCAGGACTACATCGACTCGCCCGTCTTCTATGAAGAGGACGCGGAAGAGCACATCTACGACGAGGCCCCGGACGTCGCCAAGCCGGACACCACCTGGTACCACCCGGTGATGGACGATATCTCGGCGACCAGCCGGACCCGGACGGTCAAGAGCGCCCAGCAGGTCATCCTGACGGGTGCCGAAGAACGCGTCCTGTTCCACCAGTTCAACTACGCCCGCCACCGGGTGTGGAAGCTGCAGCAGGAAGCCTGGGCCCGCCCGGACAAGAAGCCCACCGCCGAGCAGGCCGACCGCCTGCTGTGGTGGTACCGGCGCGCCGAGCGGATCCGCGAGCAGATCGCCGAGACCAACCTCGCGCTGGTCCTGGCGATGGCCAAGCGGACCCGCATGAGCGAGGTCGACTTCGCTGACCTGGTCAGCGAGGGCAACATGGCCCTCCTGCGTGCGGTCGACAAGTTCGACGCCGGTCGCGGGTTCAAGTTCTCGACCTACGCCTGCCGGGCGATCCTCAAAGCCTTCAGCCGTCAGGGCATGAAGCTGAGCAAGTACCGCCAGCGCTTCCCCACCGACTTCGACCCCAAGCTCGAGAAGTCCAACTTCCTCGAGACCAAGCGGGCCGACTTCGAGAAGGATGCGGCCGAGGAGGTCCGCGAGATCGTCATGTCCAACCGGGCCGACCTGTCGGGCGTGGAGCGGACCGTGATCGAGCACCGCTTCGGGCTCGAGACCGGCGGGCTCGAGAAGCCCATGACCCTTGAGCAGGTCGGGCAGATCATCGGCGTGACCAAGGAACGCGTGCGTCAGATCCAGAACAAGGCGATGGAGAAGATCCGCGTCCAGCTCGAATCTAACTTCCTCGGCACCGTCGAGGAGGAAGAGTCCGAGACCGTCGGGGCCTGACGCTCCAAATCGATTCCCCATGGGCCCGGTTCGCCGGGCCCATTTTCTTGCGCGGGCCGGTCCGCGGAACAGTCAGAACACCGCCCCCTCGGTTCTCGAGTCGGGCGAACACCCGTGCCCGCTCTGGCACGGGATCGGAACGCATGGTCGATCGATGGGCCCGGGCCAGCGTTCGGGTCGCGTGCGGGAACCAAACCGGCTTTGGAGCCGAATCGGGCGAGCCGGGCCCTTCTCCGGCGCGTACCCTTCCATTCTGTGCCTTTGAAGAGCCCGGCGGAGCCGAGAGGACACCACCACGATGAGCGTGACCGACGCACCCAAGACAGAAAACCAGACCGGGCACATCGCCACGGACATCTCGGCGCTCAAGCGCGAGACCGACCCCCACGCCACACGCTGGGGCGACTTCCTGAAAGCCACGATCAAGTTCAACGGCTCCGACCTGATCATGAAGTCCGGGCAGAAGCCCAAGATCCGCCTCCGAGGCACCCTGAAGTCGCTCGACGTCGACCCGGTCTCCACCGAGGAGTTCTTCGAGATCACCCAGGCGATCCTCACCGAGCAGCAGCTCGAAGACCTCAAGCACTTCGGATCCGTCGACTTCGCGTACAACTACGACAAAGACCACCGCTTCCGCGTCAACCTGTTCATGGCACGCGGCACCATCTCCGTCGCGGCCCGCAACATCACCAGCGAGATCCTCCCATTCGAGGGGCTCTACCTGCCCGAGATCATGAGCGAGGTCGCCATGCAGCCCCAGGGCATCGTCCTGCTCTGCGGCGTGACCGGCTCGGGCAAGTCGACCACCATCGCCTCGATGCTCGACTACGTGAACGCCCGCAAGAGCGTCCACATCCTGACCCTCGAAGACCCGATTGAGTACATCTTCGAGGACCGCAAGGCGACCATCAACCAGCGCGAGATCGGGCTGGACTGTTTGGACTTCAAGACCGGGCTTCGCGCCCTGGTCCGCGAGAACCCCGACGTCGTCCTGATCGGTGAGATGCGCGACCAGGAAACCTTCGAAGCGGCGCTGCACGCGGCCGAGACGGGGCACCTGGTCTTTGGGACGATCCACGCCTCGAGCACGACGCAGACCTTTAGCCGCATCTACGGGCTCTTCCCCCAGGACGAGGTCGAGCAGGTCCGCAAGATCCTCGCCTACCAGATGCGTGCGTTCGTCTATCAGAAGCTGCTGCCCACGCTGCACGAGAAGATCTACCGCATCCCCGCGCTGGAGATCCTCATCAACAACGGCGTGGTGGCCAAGTACATCCTCGACGAACGCGAGGGTGAGATCCGTGAGATCCTCAACTCGATCGAGGCCCGCCAGGTGGGCATGGTCGACTTCAACGACTCGCTCGTGCAGCTCGTTGAGAAAGAATACATCCACATGCGTGTCGCGTTGGAGGCCTCTCCCAACGTCGACGACCTCCAGATGAAGCTCAAGAAGTTCAAGTGATCCTCTGCGGCGTCCGGGCGTCACCCCGTTCGGGGCAGCTCGGTCGGCACGCCGCTACGCAGGAAGGACCGCCAGGTGCTCGAATCGTTGACACTCGCGCAGGAGACCGGATCGCCGCTCACGCTGGCGGCCGGTTTCATGCTCGTCTCGGCTTGGAAGCCGATCATCCTCTTCGCCCCCTTCATCGCGTGGGCGTGGTTCGTTTCCACGGTGCTCGACAAGCACGCCCAGCGCTTCTTCCTGGGGCGTGAGAAGTGGGCGGTGATCCACATGGTCTTTGCGCTCGTCGCGCTGGCCGCGGTGGTGCTGGTGCCGATCCCGGGCATCGCCGGGTTCGCGGCCACGGTGCTGATCGTGCTGGCGCTGCTGGCCGGGGACATCCTGATCTTCACGGCGATCACCAACAAGGACGAACGCGTCCCCGATCACCAGAAGCTCACGCTGAACTTCGACGAAATGAAGACCGCCCGCGAGGACAAGGCCAAAGCCAAGCAGCTCGGAAGCGCCGCCCTCACGATCGTCGGCGCCAACAAGATGGCCGTCGCGCCGCCTGCCAAGGAAGCCCCCGAGTACGCCGTGCGCGTGGCCGCCGAACAGGTCCTGCACAAGGGCTTCATCGTCCACGCGTCGCAGGTTGACATCCTTCCCGCTAACGAATCGACCTACGCGGCCTCGTACCTGGTCGATGGCGTCCGCCAGGCGGGCGACCCCGTGCCAAAGGCCGACGCGATCCAGATCATCGACTTCTGGAAGAGTGCCGCAGGCATGGATGTCAGCGACCGACGGCGCAAGCTCACCGGCGACATCTCGGTGTCGGGCGAGGGCATGAGCGGGACCGCGGTCCGGATGACCACCAGCGGCTCGGCGTCGGGCATGCGTCTGACGATGCTGTTCAACCCTGCCGAGGCGGTCCGGCGCAAGCCCGAGGACCTCGGGCTGCTCGGCAGCCAGCTAGAGATGCTCAAGGAATGGACCAACGACCGGGGCGTCGTCCTCGTCGCGGGGCAGCCCGACGGCGGGCGCACCACCACGCTCTACTCGTTCATGCGACTGCACGACGCGTATACCTCGGGCATCACGGCGCTCGAGTTCGAGATCCAGGACGCGCTCGAGGGCGTCAAGCAGATCCAGTTCGACGCCGGCGCCGACGGGCCCGACTTCGCCACCCTCGTCCGCTCGACCCTGCGCCGCGACCCCGACGTCGTCGCGCTGGCCGAACTGCCGGACGCCGCGACCGCGGTCAACGTCGCCCAGTCCGACCTCGAACGCTCGCGTGTGTATATCTCGATGAAAGCGGGCAGCGCCCTCGAAGCGGTCCAGATCTACGCAAAGGCGGTCGGCGACCCCAAGCTGGCGGCCGACGGGCTCAAGGGCGTCGTGGCCCACAACCTGGTCCGCGTGCTCTGCGGCAACTGCAAGGTCGCCTACCCCCCCACCCCCGACATGCTCAAGAAGCTCGGGCTGCCCGTGGATCGGGTCAAGCAGCTCTTCAAGAAGGGCGGGCAGGTCCTGGTCCGCAACAAACCCGAGGTTTGCCCCGTATGCAACGGTGTGGGCTACATCGGCCAGACCGGCGTCTTCGGGGTGTTCCCGATCGAGGGCGAGGAGAAGGCCCTGATCGCCGACGGCAACTGGTCGGGGCTCCGGGCCGCGATGCGCAAGCGTCAGCTCCCGTCCGCCCAGCAGGCCGCCCTGCGGAAATCGGTCGAGGGGCTCACGAGCATCGAGGAGGTCACCCGCCTCAACACCGATACGAAGCCCAAGAAGACCAAAGCCCCCAAGCCCGCCCCCAGCGCCTGATACACACCCGACCCTCCAGAGGGATACGCCATGTTCTTCAACATCGTCATCATCGGACTCGTGCTCGGGCTGGCCTACGCCTGGATGATCCGCGGCTTCTTCAACGCTTTCCTGCACCTGCTGTGCACGCTGATCGCGGGGGCCGTAGCGTTCGCGCTCTGGGAGCCGCTCGCGTTTCTGCTCATCGGCATCAGCCCCGAGCGCGGGTTCCTGTCGTTCATCGGCAGCTCCGCCTGGGGCATCGCGCTGGTGATCCCCTTCGCCGCTGTGATGCTGGTGCTGCGGATCATCACCGACAAGGTCGTCCGATCGAACATCAAGAACGCCGGCGTGGTCGACTACGTGGGCGGCGGGCTCTGCGGCGTCGTCACCGGCGTCATCTGCGCCGGCTTCACGACCATTGGTGTGCAGTCGATCCGCGTGCCCAGCGACTTCCTGGGATACCAGCCCCTGTGGTACACCGAGGACCGAGGCATCGGCGGCGGCAGCCTGGTCTTCAGCGACTCGCTCTGGCTCCCCGCCGACCAGATCACCGGCTGGATCTACTCGGGCCTCTCCACCGGCTCGATGTCGACCTCCGACTCGCTCGATCGCTGGTACCCCAGTGTCCACACCGTGGGCATGGCCGCCCGCGTCTCGCCCGGCAACGGCGCGGGTCGCAACACGATCAGCCCGGACGACTTCAGGCTCCATTCGAGCTACACCGTCGGCTCGCCCGACGATGCCCGCCCGACCAAAGACCTGCTCACGCCCCGCGGCTCGAGCACGCCCCAACGCTACATCGACGCGAACGGCGAGACCGTCGCCAAGGGCTATCTCCAGGGATTCGTCCTCGAGTTCGAGCCGGGCGCCAAGGAGCAGGGCGGCAAGTCCAAGTCCGGCTCGCAGGTCATCGTCTCCAACGGGCAGGTCAGCCTGCTCACCGAGGACGACGACGGGCGGACCTCGGTTGTGTTCCCCGTCGCCATCATCTCCGAGGGCACGGGCGGCGACGCGCCGGGCAAGCTCGGACGCTGGGCGTTCGATTCGCGTGAGGTCTTCATCTCCTCCGTGGGCGGCCAGTCCAAGGTCAAGATGGGCTTCGAGTTCGTCGTGCCCGAGGGCCAGACACCGCTCGCGTTGATCGTCCGCCAGACCCGACTGCTGCTCGACAACGCACCCAAGCCGGCCGTGATGGCCGACGCCGGCGACCGGGACCTGCGCATCCGCTCGGGCTCAATCTTCGAATCGAGCGCGAGCAACCGGCGCGAGCGGGACGATTCCAAGGCCGCCCGCATCGACGGCACCGCCAACCGGGGACGCTCGCCCGCCTTCGCGGTCAGCACCTCGATCGGCACGGTTTTTCCGTCGCAGACCGCCCGCGGCCGGTTCGACCTCGACAGCGCGAACCGGATCCTCTCGGGCGACACCAAGTTCCTCCCGTCAGAAGTGGCCGGGCGAGGATCGAGCCGGGAGTTGCGTGTCGATTCGTTCGCGATCGGCAACGGACAAACGCTCGTCCAGATCGATGTGTCGCTCGACAGGCCCATCAGCTTCCTGGGCGAGGCGGCCCGCAGCGCCCCCACCGACGAGCCCATGCTTCTCATCGACAGCCGCGGCGGGGAGTACGAAGCCATCGGCTACACCTACACCGATAGAGATCTCATCGAGGTCCGCTTCACGCCCGGATCCACACTGTCGGGAATCTCGGATACACCGGCGATCAGCGCCGCCCGCGACGACCAGAAGCTGGTCATCCTCATCATCGTGACGACCGGCGTGCAGATCGAGCAGTTCGCGATCGGCGATATGGTCATCGCTGAGTTCAGCCCGCCCCTGGTCGCGACCTCCCGGTAAACGACCGACGCGGCACGCTTAACTTAGTGATTCTGATACAAACAGAGCCCCGTCCGATCTCGGACGGGGCTCTTTCGTTGCGTGCTCGGACAGGTCGCTGGTCGGACCGTCAGTTAAAAGCCTGAACGGATCAGGCCTCGGCGGGCGCTTCGGTCTTCGGGGCCGCCTTGGCGGCGGGCTTCTCGATCAGCTCGCCCTCGTTGTCGAACTCCATCTCGTTGCTGTCGCCCGAATCCAGCTCGCGGTCGGCGACGACCCAGAGCTTGACGTCGGCGCCCAGGTCCGTGTCCACCTTGACGTGGATGTCGAACGTGTCGACGCGCTTGATGGTGCCCGGGAGGCGGACCTCGCGGGGCTTGATGGCGAACCCGACCTCGTTGAGGGCGGCCGCGATGTCCTGCTGCGTGACCGAGCCGTACAGGTGACCCTGGTCGTTGCAGGCGCGGATCATGGTCAGTTCCTGGCCGTCGAGCTTGGAGATCATCTCCTCGCGGCTCTTGCGGAGGGACGCGACCTGCTTCTCGGCCTCGGCGCGCTTCGACGCCAGGTCCTTGATCAGGTCGTCGCTGGGCGTCGTCGCCAGACCGAACGGCAGCAGGTAGTTGCGGGCGTAGCCGGTCCGCACGCGGACGACGTCGCCGACGATGCCGAGGTTGTCGACATTCTCGGTCAGGAGCAGTTTGCGGTATGAAGCGGGCATGATCGTGTCCTTCGCTGTCCTTGCCGGCGGGGGGGCCCATCCGGCGAGTTGAGGAGCCAACCCCGGACGCATGCCCGGGCCATCGGCCCCAACGGTTTCCCGCCCGGATCGCCCGGGTGGGAAGGGAAGCGTAGGCGTCCAGTCTTCCTGAACGCCCACGGTGAGATCGGTCTCAGATCAGATTCGGGGCGGTTTCTGGGCGGGCCTCAGACGGTTTTCCCAGTTTGACACCCCGCTGTTCGCATCAGAACGGGATGTCGTCGTGGTCGATCGCCGGGCCGGCATCCTGCCCGCCGCCGCCGCTGCTGGAAGCGGCACCGGAGCGGGCGAAGTTGCCCCCGCCGCCGCCGTCGCCACCGCCCGAGGCAGAATCGTTGCGCCCGCCCACGAACTCGAAGTTCTCGGCCACGACCTTGAGCTTGGAGCGCTTGCCGCCGCCGTTCTTGTCTTCCCACTGGTCCAGGCGGAGTTTGCCCTCGATGAACGCGGGGCTGCCCTTGCTCATGTATTTGGCGAAGGCCTCGGCCCGGTTGCCGAACATCTCGCAATCGATGAAGTTGGCCCGGTCGACCCAGTTGCCGTCGCGGTCCTTGTAGCGCTCGTTGACCGCCAGCCCGAACTGGGCGACCGTCATGCCGCTCGGCAGCGACCGCACCTCGACATCGCGGGTGAGGTTGCCCATCAGGATGACTTTGTTAAAGCTTCCGGCCATGGTGACTCCTTCCGGGGCGCAGGCCCCGGGTCATGCTAGCGGCTTCTGGCCGCAAATCCAAACACAACCCTTCCAAGGCGGGGGTGTACACCCCGACCAGGCGGGCCCGTGGTTACTCGGAGGGCGTCTCGGTGGGCGCTTCGACAGCTGCTTCGGCCGGGGCTGCAACAGGGGCTTCAGCCGGGGCTTCCGTGGAGGCCTCGGCGGGAGCTTCGGCGGGAGCGGCAGCAGGTGCGGCAGCGGCCTGCTCGGGCGCACCCAGGCGGACCTTGCTCGCGCCCTCTTCTTCGCCGGCCTCGGCCCGCTCGGCACGCATCTTGGCCTCGTCCTGGAGGGCCTGGCGATCGTCGGCGGCCGCGATCTCTTCGGCGCTCAGGTGCGCGGCGCTGGTCACCAGCACCCGCAGCAGGCGGTCGGAGATCTGGACGTCACGCTCGAGGTGCCCGACCTGATCGCAGGGGCAGTTGATGTAGGCGAGGATGTACACACCACGCTTCTGCTTATCGATCTCGTAGGCGAGGCGACGGTCGTCCCACTTGCGCATCGAGATCACCTCGCCGTTGGCGCGGGCGATGAGCTCGTTGATATGGGTGAGGAGGTCGCCGAACTGGGCGGCGGCGGCCTGGCCGGCCAGGAACATGCATTCGTACACGCCCGTGCGGGCTGCGGTCTCGGTCGTCATTTTCATTGCTCCGTTCGTATCTGATCTGTATCTGATCTGTTGGTATTGATTTGCTTGGATTCTGGTTTCTGATCGTCGTCGCCCTCGGGCGGCGCGACCTTTTTGTTGAAGCGATTCATCGCCGGCTTGAGCCCTTCCCGGATCACGCACTCCGCGGCGTCGGCCGCCTCGCCCGTGCCCGATTTCACGTCAACCGCTTCCTCGTCGGTGTAGCGCGAGAGCACCCAGTCGGCCTTGACCCAGCCCGGGGGCATCCCGCCCACGCCGACGCGGATCCTGGGATACGGCGAGCCGCCCAGGACACGGTCGATGTCGCTCAGCCCGTTGTGCCCGTTGGCCCCGCCCTTCTCGCGGACACGCACATGCCCGACGGGCAGCGCGATCTCGTCCACGATCACGAGCAGTTCCTCAGTCGGCTCGAGCTTGAAGAAGCGCACCGCCTCGCCCACAGACTTGCCCGACAGGTTCATGAAGGTGGTCGGCTTCATCAGCAGCACCTTCTCGCCCCCGATCGACGCATCGAGCGTGACGGCGTTGAACCGGGCCTTGGGGATCATCCCCGCGGCGTGCCGGCGCGCAAGCTCGTCCACCGCCAGAAAACCGGCGTTGTGACGCGTGCGCTCGTATAGAGCGCCCGGGTTGCCCAGCCCGACGATGAGCTTCATGGCGTGATCAGCCCTCTTCCTTCTTGGACTCGTCCTTCTTCTCGGCGATCACCTCGGGTTCGGAGCCGCCCTCGACGGTCGAAGCCTCGGCCGAGTCGTCCTGCTCGACCTGGACCACGATCTGCGCGACCACGGTCTCGGGGTCGGTCAGAAGCACCATCGTGCTCTTGGGCAGCTTGATTTCGCCGGCCTTGATCATGCCACCGACGTCCAGGTCCGTCACGTCGACCTCGATCTCGTCGGGCAGGTTGGTCACCAGGCAGTTGAGCGCCAGCTCGCTGACCGCGTGCATCAGGATCGCGCCGGCGTTCTTGAGCCCGACGGCGTCGCCCACGAACTTGAGGTGAGCCCGCGTGTCCACGCGCTCGTCAAGGTTTACGCGCGCGAAGTCCGCGTGGATGATGTTCGTGCCCAGGTAGTCGTAGCCGATGTCCTTGAGCAGCACGAACTCGGACTTGCCCTCGATGTCCATCGAGAAGACCTTCTCGCCCTTCTTGATGTGCGAGACGGCATCGCGGAAGTCGAGCGTGATCGGCTGGGGGTCCTGCTTGTGCCCGTACACGACCGCGGGCAGGCCGCCCGTTTCACGCACGCGCTTGGCGTAGCGCGAGCCGACCCGCTCGCGGTTCTTGGCGACCAAGGTGGGGTTTTCGTCTGACATGATCGATTCCTCTCATTGAATCCGGTTTGGCCCGGTGTGTTTGTTCTGCGTTTCGTTTCGTTCGTTTGTCTATGACGGGCGTGCGTCCGATGGCACGCCTCGGATTGGTGTCAGCGTTTCACCCCGGCCGTGCTCTTGAACAGCTCGCTGACCGAGGTGTTGTTGTGGATGCGTCCGACCGCCTCGCCGAGCAGCTGCCCGACGGACAGCACGGTGAGTTTCTCGCGGATGGGCTCGATGCGGTCTGTGCTCGGGATCGTGTCGGTGATGATGACCTGCGAGATGGGCGAGTCGGCCAGTTTTTCGATGGCGTTGCCCGCCAGCACGCCGTGCGTCGCGGCCGCGATCACATCGGTCGCGCCCTCGTCCATGACAAGGCGGGCCGCCTCGCAGACCGTGCCGCCGGTCGAGATCATGTCATCGAACATCAGCACCTGCTTGCCGGCCACGTTGCCGATCAGGTTGCCCACGTCCACCTGCGTGCCCGACAGGCGACGCTTGTTGATGATGGCCAGGTCCGCGTCGAGCAGATTGGCCATCGACTCGGCCACCTTTACGTTGCCCACATCGGGCGACACCAGGCACAGGTCGCCGAGCTGTTCTCGGTTGCCCATGAAGTGATTGAAGAACACCGGCGTGGCGCTGAGATGGTCCACCGGCAGGTCGAAGAAGCCCTGGATCTGGGCGGCGTGGAGGTCGATCGCCAGGATGCGGTCCGCCTTGGCGGCCGCGATCAGGTTCGCGACCAGCTTGGCGGTGATCGGCACGCGCCCCTCGTCCTTGCGGTCCTGGCGACCGTAGCCGTAGTACGGCATGACCAGCGTCACACGGGCCGCGCTGGCGCGACGCAGGCAGTCGCAGAACACCAGCAGCTCCATGATGTTGTCGTTGACCGGCTCGCACGTCGACAGGATCACGAAGCAGTCGCGCCCGCGGACGTCGTCATCGAGTTTGGTGATGATCTCGCCGTCCGGGAACAGGCTGGTGCGCGCGCCGCCCAGCGGGATCTTGAGGTGGTCACACATGCGCTGTGCGAGGGCCTTGCTGTTGCGTCCGGAGAAGACCTTGATGTCGCCGTAGTCGCCGTTCATGATGCGCTCCCTGCTCCGACGGAATCAGATCCGGAACCGGCCGCCTGCCGCCCGCGGAAGATCGAGTCGACCTCCGCGAGGTGTTCCAGCGTGTTGATGCTCAGGATGTCCTCGGGCGGCACCGCGTCGATCACCTCGACCCGCCCGCCGTCCGCGAGGACCCGCTCGAAAACGTCGGTCACGTAGTACTCGCCCGTCAGCTCGTTCCGCCCGACCTTGCCCAACGCATCGAACATCGCGCCGGCGTCGCAGCAGTAGTAGCTGGGGTTGACCTCGTGGATCGCCAGCTCCGCTTCGGTCGCGTTCTTCTGCTCGACGATGCGCTCGAAGCTGCCGCCCGCATCGCGGACGATCCGCCCGTAGCCGTCGGGGTTATCGATCACGCTGGTCGCCAGCGTTGCGCTCGCGCCCGACGAACGGTGCCGATCGAGGACCTTGGTCAGGGTCTCGGAGCGGATCAGCGGGCCGTCGCCGCAGAGGACGAACAGGTCCGTGCCCCGGCGCATCGATTCGGGGAACGCGTCGCTGGCACTCGTCACCGCGTGCCCGGTGCCCAGCTGCTCTTCCTGCACCGCGAACTCGACGGTGTCGCCATACGACGCCAGTGCTTCGCGGACCAGCTCTTGCTTGTACCCCACCACCACGACCACACGTTCGCAACCCGCACGCAGGCAGGCATCGACCACGGCGCAGACCATCGGGCGTCCGCCGACCGGGTGGCAGACCTTGGGCAGGTCGGACTGCATCCGCGTGCCCTTGCCCGCGGCCAGCAGCAGCGCCTGGGGTGCGTTCGGTTGGGTGTTGGAATCCGGCATGCTGTTGCCGGCGGCGTGTTGAGCGATAGAAAGAGAGAGAAACTACCCCGCACAGATTCGAACTGTGACTAGATGTACCAAAAACACCTGTGCTACCTTTACACCACGGGGTAAGTGGTCCCTGTCTGCACGAATCGAACTCGGTGCGAATCGTACAAGGGTCTCTCGGTTGTCTATCGGATTCCGCCGCCTGTCTCCGCCTGCTGGGGGGCAGCAAATGCCCCGGTGTCCGATCCCGCTTCCACGCGGACCGGGCACGCAAGCGAGCCAGACCGCGGCACATTCGCCGATGCGAACAGCGATATAAATCGCTGAAAACACACGACTTGGAGCTCGGATCCCCACCGGCCGCACAACACTGGATAAACCCAGTCCGTGAAGCGGGGACCCCTGAACACGCCTCAGCGGGAAAACCCGCGTCCGTCGTGATCGGCTCCGCAAGAAGGGATCCTAGCCCCGCGCCCCGCCCGGTCAATCCGCCCACACCCCGCAGCCGCCACACAAATGTCTGTGATCACATTGAATAGGCGAAACTGCCGCGGAACCGTACCGAATCCGGACCGAATGGACCCCTGACCACACTCGTGGCACGCTCCCGGGCCACCGGCCCCGAACCAAACCCAGGAAGGAACTCCGATGGCTAACCATCGCCGAGCCTCGTTTGCCGCAGCGACCATCGCGCTCGCCGCCCTGACAGCAGTCTCCGGCTGCGTCTCGAATCGGACCGCACAGCAGACCGGGTCCGAGAACACGTTCGGGGCCCCCGCCCCGTCCGCCCCGGTCGGACCGGACATGACTTGGACGCGCCCAGGACGCCCCGCCGAGCAGCTCCCGCCGCCCCTGCGCATTGTGGACGGCAAAGCCCTGGGCTGGGAGACCGTCACGCCGGTCATCATGGACACCCGCGATTTCCCGGTCCAGTTGCAGATCACCGAACCCTGGGACGGGCCCCAGACCACGAACAAGGCCCACCTCCCGGCCCACAGCCGCGACAAAACGCTGCCCACCTTCGACGTCCCCGCCATGCCCGAGGGCGTGACGGGCGGCGACCCGCGCACCAGCGGCACCGGGCTCGGATTCGATGCGATCCCCCAGACCGGCTGGGCACCGCCGGACCCCACGCTCGCGGTCGGGCCCAACCACATCGTTGAGACCGTCAACCAGGCGATCGCGTTCTACACCAAGGACGGCACCCAGCAGTTCTCCGCGCCGCTCGGATCCCCCGGGTCGCCGGGCTTCTTCGAGGGCCAGGGCGCCGGCAACTTCACGTTCGACCCCAAGGTTTTCTATGACCAGAAGGCCGAGCGGTTCGTCGTCACCGTCCTCGAGGTGTACGGCAGCACCGAGGCGTACATCGACATCGCCGTCTCCGACGACTCGGACCCCAACGGCGTGTGGCACAAGTACCGCACCTGGGCCGTCATCGACATCAGCGGCACGACCTACTGGGTCGACTACCCGGGCTTCGGCTTCGACGACGATGCGTTCTACGTCACCTCAAACCTGTTCAAGCTGAGCGGCCCCGGCTCGGGCTTCGGCGGCGTGCTGGTGCGTGCCTTCGCCAAGGAACCGCTGCTGAGCGGGCAGCCCGCCGCGTTCTTCGACCTGCAGGCCAACGCCGGCTCGATGCAGGCCGCCCAGATGAACGGCGACGCGCCCAACCCGTACTTCGTCACACGCTCGGGCAACAACGCCCTCCGCCTCTGGACCGTCACCAATCCGCTCTCCGCGCCCAATCTGAGCTCGTTCAACGTCACGGGTCTCGCCAGCGCCAGCGGGCCGTCGAACGGCGCCCCCAACCTCGATGGCGGCACCCTGGGAACCAGCGACGGGCGCCTCATGAATATCCACTGGCGCGACGGGGACCTCTACACGACCCACGCCATCAGAGCGGGCGACGGCACCACGCGTGCACGCTGGTATCACGTCGCGACCAACGGGTGGCCCTCGGGCGGGAACCCAGCCCTCGTCCAGCAAGGCAACATCGACCAGCCGGGCGATTACTACTTCTTCCCCGCGATCGCGTCGGACAAGTTCGGACGCGTCGGCATGGTCATGGCCCACTCGTCGCCCAGCGTGTATGCCAGCGTCCAGGTCGCCGGACGCGAGCCCACCGACCCCCTCGGGCAGATGTCCGACCCGCTCGAACTCGCGATCGGAGATCGCGGCTACAGCGGACGCTGGGGCGACTACTTCGACATCGCGATCGATCCCAACGACGACCGCACCTTCTGGGTCGTCGGGCAGTACGCCACCACCTTCGGCTGGCAGACCTGGATCGGGAGCTTCCTGGTCGGCTGCCCGGGCGACGAAGACGGCAACGGGCTGGTGAACTTCTTCGATATCGCCGACTTCATCGGGCGCTTCGGGCAGGGCGATCCCTCGGTGGACCTCGCCGCCCCGTTCGGCACCATCGACTTCTTCGACATCGTCGCGTACATCGATCGGTTCAATCAGGGCTGCCCGTAACTCCCCTAGCGCCAGCCCCGCTACCACATCTTCATCTCCCCTATGGACGCCCCGCTTCCACAGAAGCGGGGCGTCTTTTCGCCTGTCATTGGGGCTGAGACTCGCGCACGCCCGATCCATCTTGGAGCAGCCCGGCGCATCCCACGCCCACGAACGCGCTGGACCCGCCACTATCGGGCCCGTTCAGGCCCCAGGAGAAGACGATGCGACTGACCATCACCGCCCTGCTGTGCCTCTCTGCGACCGCCACCCAGGCGCAGGTATGCGAGCCTGTATCGCCCACCGAGTTGATCGGCAATGACGCGATCGCGTACGGGTACGCGGGTTTTTCGGTGTCGGCCGCGGGCGATCTCGCGGTCGTCGGCGTGTACGGCGACGACCGGGTCACCATCGGGGCCGGCTCGGTCGCGGTCTACCGGCGTACCGACGGCGTGTGGGCACAGGAAGACGATTTGATGCCCGACCCCGCCGATGCGGCACGCGGCGACTGGATGGGCTACAGCGTCGCGACCGACGGCCAACGCATCGTCGTCGGGGTGCCCTACGGAATCGTGGACGGTGTAAAGACCGGGCGCGTGCTCGTCTACGCAAACGACCAAACGCTCGGCTGGGTGGTCGAAGACACCATCGCCGCCCCGGACGGGGTCTTCGACGATCAGTTCGGCACAAGCGTGGCGATCGACGAGGGCGTGATCCTCGTCGGTGCGCCCGGGCGGGACTTCTTTAGCCTCGAAGACATGGGCGGTGCCTATGTGTTCACGCTCGACGAGAGCGATTGGGTGTTCGAGGACATCCTGCTGGGATTCTCCGGCGCCCTCGCGCGGGGCGGGCAGGCGGTCGCGCTGGATATGCCGTTCGCGGCGTTCGGCGCGCCACGCGACGCTTCCCCGGGCACGCCCGACACCGGTCGGGCGTGGGTGTTCGAGTCGAGTAAATCCGGCTGGGCCCCCCCCACCGATCTGCCCGCGTCCATGCCCGAGCCCGGCGCGTTCTACGGCAACGCCGTCGCGATCCAGGGCAGCACCGCGCTCGTGGGCGCTCCGTTCGTCGAGTTCACACCCGGAGACGCCGCCGGGCGGGTCGAGGCGTTCGGATTCGAGAACGGATCCTGGCAAGCAACCCAGACCATCGACGCCCGGTTCTCGGGCGACCAGTGGCTCGGCGAGTCGCTCGCGATCCGAGGCGACACGCTCGCGATCGGCATGCCCGGGATCTCGTCTCGACGCGGCGCCGTCGAACTCCACACCCGCGACAGCAGCGGGCAATGGGCACCCGCGACGCCTGAGCCGCTCGCCCCCGACACCCTGCCCGCGATCAGCTTCTTCGGCAACAGCGTGGCGCTGGCCGAGGGCACGCTGCTGGTCGGTGCCGATCGGACCGATGTGCCCGGCACCAACGCCGGCTCGGCGTGGGCCTATGCGCTGTGCGCCTGCCCGGCCGACCTGACCGGGGACGGCTACGCCAACTTCTTCGACGTTGTCGAGTTCATCGCCCGCTACAACCTGTCGGACCCGCGGGCCGATCTCGCGGAGCCGTTCGGCGTGCTCAACTTCTTCGATATCGCCGCGTACATCGCGCTGTTCAACGCTGGCTGTCCCTGAACATCCGCCCCGGGTCCCGAGGCACCGTTTGTGCGCCGTCGCGGTGCCGGCGGGCGGAGCCGTGATCTGTATACTGCTCCGATCGAGCGCCCGGTGGCGCCGGCGCACACCCCGCCCGAGTGGACCGATGAACCTCACGCACGAACAACTGTTGGACCTATTGCCCGAGTTCCTCGCCCTGTACGCCCGGCGACCGTTCCCGAGCAACGACGGCGGCATGGCGTTCAACCATTCCTTTGCGCTCTTCGCGACCATCCACACGCTCGAGCCCGAGCTCATCATCGAGAGCGGCATCTGGCGCGGGCACTCGACGTGGCTCATCGAGCAGGCCGCGCCCGACACCCCGATCGTGTGCTTCGACCCCGTGCAGAGCCGCATCGAGCACCACGCCGCCAACGCGACGTATCACAGCCACGACTTCGCCGATCACGACTGGTCGAAAACAGAGACCGCCGACGCGCTCTGCCTGTTCGACGACCACCAGAACGCGATGGCCCGCCTCATCGACATGCGTTGGTGGGGCTTCCGACACGCTCTGTTCGACGACAACTTCCCCTGCGGTCGCGGCGACGCCTACTCGCTCCGCAAAGCACGCTCCGGATGCGGGCACCCGGGGTTGACGATCTGGCCCTACAGCAAGGGCGGGCTTAAGCACCGGATCCGGCGTGTGATCGACGAGCGGGCGCTGCGCAAGTTCATGCCCCGCCAGTTCATGCTCCGCGATCCCAACGACGTCGACAAGGCCGCACTGAAACGCAATCTCGACGTGTACTACGAGTTCCCGCCCGTGTTGCGCCGGGAGACCACGCGCTGGGGCGACTCCTGGACCGGGCCCAACGAGTCCGAGCCCGCGCTGCTCGAGATGGAATCGTTGCCGCCCGCGTTCGAGGCGCTGCGCGAGCTGGCCGACGTGGACGATTACGATCACTTCTCGTACGTGTTCATGTGCTACGCGCACCTGCGATAAACAGCCAGCCCGGCCGGGTAAACAAAGCACGGGCGGGTCAGCCGGCGTCGTCTTCTGGCGCATCGCCACTCTCGGGCGGCTGCCCCTCCATCGCATCGCGACCGATCATGTCGTAGCAGGTCGCCAACAAGCCAACGAGCGGGAACCGCCCCTCGGGGAACGGACTCTGGCCCAGGCGCCGCAGCAGCACACAGCTGACCTCGGGCGGCAGGATCGGGGTGTCCAGCTCGTCCATACCGTCGCCGATATCCCAGAAGGTCGAGACGGACTCTTCGAGCGGCGCACTCGTCGCGTCGGTGACGCCCGGCACGTGGGGCAGCAGCACCGGGGAGGGCCCCACGATCGCGGCCCCGACGACGCGCCGTTGGCGCAATCCCTCGACCACATCGTCGACCGGCATGCCACGCATCCCGAAGACCAGCATCGGGTCGTCGCCCAAACGCTCGGCCGCCATCGCGGTCAGGCACACCGCGTGCTTGCACCAGGGCTTGTCTTCAGACCAGTCGGAACAGCTGCAGGTGGGCGTGATGTCGCCGACCTCCGTCGGCAGCAGTCGCAGCCCCAGCGGCGCGAAAACATCCTCGATGTTGCTGGGCAGCTCGCCCGCGAGCAGCTTGGCCGCGTATCGAACCTGCTCGGCCATCGTCCCGATGACCTGCTCCTGCTCGGGCTGCTCGAACGTGACCAGCGTCAGCTCGGTCTTGTAGGGCTTGTCGGATCGCCCCTGGATCACGCCCTCGCACACCGTGCCCTCGATCGTCAGGCGTTTGGTCTGCCCCTCGTGGGCGTAATCGAGCCCCTCGCGGTACGCCTCGCCCTCGGCCGCCTGCTCGGCGACCCGCAGCACCCGCTGCGTCACCCAGCTCTTGGGCACCTCGCCCGCCTTGAACTTGAGCTTCACGCCGCCCCGCACGCGACGCGGATTGACCAGCACCTTCTTGGCCGACCGGAACGACGCGATCTGCGGGCGCTGGCGCACCGGAACCGAGGGGATTGTGCCGCTCAGTTGCGGCCTGGCGATCACCTTGACCGTCCGGTCCTTCGCGGGCGGTGCGGCCTTCGGTGCGTCTTTGGATTTTCGCGTCGCTTTCTTCGCCACTTCACACCCTTCAGATATCGTCCGCGATCGCGTCCGCTCGCAGCGTCAGCAGGTCACGCAACTGATCGGTGTCCAGGTCCGTCAGCCAACGCTCGCCCTGCCCGATGATGTTCTCGGCCAGCTCGGTCTTGCTCTCGATCATCTCGTCGATCCGCTCTTCGAGCGTGCCCCGCACCACGTACTTGTGCACGAACACGGTCCGCGTCTGCCCGATGCGGTACGCCCGATCGGTCGCCTGGTTCTCAACCGCGGGGTTCCACCAGCGGTCGAAGTGGAAGACGTGGTTGGCCGCGGTCAGGTTCAGACCCACGCCGCCCGCCTTGAGCGACAGCAGCAGGATCGGATGCTTGCCCGTCGCCTCCTGGAACTGCTCGACCATCTTCTGGCGTGCGCCCTGCGGCGAGCCGCCGTGCAAGAACAGGACCTCGCGACCCAGCTCGTGACGCAGCATGCCCGAGAGCAAGTGCCCCATCTGGCGGAACTGCGTGAAGATCAGCGTCTGGTCGCCCTTGGACAGCACCTCGTCCACCATCTCGAGCAGGCGGACACACTTGCCAGACCGAGTGGGGTCGATCACACGACCGGCCTGCGGGTCGGCGTCCTTGAGCATCTGCGCCGGGTGGTTGCAGATCTGCTTGAGCTTGATCAACGCCGCCAGGACCAGCCCGCGCCGGTGGATGCCCTCGGACTGCTCGACCTCGGTCAGCATCCGCTTGACGCACGACTCGTACAGCGACGCCTGCTCGCTCGTCAGCGGGCACCACTCGCGGCTCTCCAGCTTCTCGGGCAGGTCGGCGACCACCGTCGGGTCGGTCTTGACCCGGCGCAGGATGAAGGGCTGCACCAACCCGCGGAGTTTGTCCATCTTGCTCCGGTCGCGGTGGCGCTCGATCGGCACCGAGAACTTGCGCCGGAACGTCCCCGCGGGACCGAGGTAGCCCGGGTTCAGGAAGTCCATGATCGACCACAGTTCGCTCAGGCGGTTCTCGACCGGCGTGCCCGTCAACGCGAGACGGCGCGGCGCGGGAATCGCGCGGACCGCCTGGCTCTGCTTGGCCTGCGGGTTTTTGACGAACTGCGCTTCGTCGAGCACCATCCGTCCCCAGGGCACCGTCTCGAACAACTCGCGGTCGCGGTGGACCAGCGCGTAGGTCGTAAGCACGAGGTCGTGCTTCGTGGTCGCCTCGACGAACGCCTGATCCTGCAACCGCTCGGGCCCGTGGTGGACCAGGACCCTGAGTTCGGGCGCGAACCGCTCGGTCTCTTTGACCCAGTTGCCGATCACCGACATCGGCACGACCAGCAGCGTGGGATCGACCGGCGCACCGTTCGCGACGCTCCGCTCGTGCTGCAACAGCGCGATCATCTGGACCGTTTTACCCAGGCCCATGTCGTCGGCCAGGCACGCGCCGAAACCGAAGCGCTCCATGAAAGCCAGCCAGCTCAGCCCGCGTTCTTGATAGGGACGCAGCGTGCCCCTGAACGCCTTGGGCGTCTCCAACTCGGGGAGCTGCAGCGTGACGCTGTCCGAATCGCCGCCGCCGAAGATCGACGCGACCCAGCCCGTCGCCTGCAGGCCCGTGACCGCGACGCCGGTCTGTGACGGATCGGTCGCGAGCGCCAAGCGCATCGCCTCGCCCAACTCCATCTCGCCGCCCGGGTTCTCGCTGATGAACTTGATGGCGTTCTGCACGTCCTCGGGGCGGATCTCCACCCATTTGCCGCCGATACGGACCAGAGGCGACGACTTGTTGGCGAACTGCTCGAACTCGTTGAGCGTGAGCGTCGTGTCGCCGATCGCGATCTCCCAGTGGTAGCCCACCAGCGTGCCAAGGCCCAGCTGCGGCCCGCTCGCGTCCATCCCGCCCTGCTCCATGAGCACCTCGGCCGGGTCCGACTCGATCCGCAAACGCGCCCCGAGGCGCCCCGCGGGCGAATCCCACCACGCGGGCGTCTGCACCACAAAGCCCTGCTCTTCGAGGACCGGGCGGACCTCGCGCAGGAAGCGGTACGCGTCCTGCGTCTCGAGAAGGATCTCGATCGGCTCGTTGCCCTCGAGGATCTCTTCGAGCTTCTTGTCGTACCGACTGGCGCGACCGAGCTCGGCCATCAGCAGTTCCTGAGGCTCATCGAGCGTCAGCCCCTGCACCGTCACCGAATCACGCGACAGCAGCCACACGTCAGCCGCCTCGACGATGACCTCGGGATCGACGCAGCTCTCCAGGTAAAAACTCAGCGACCAGTTCACCGTCGCGTCGGGACGCTGGATGTTCGGGTCCAGCCCGTCGGCGATGGGTTCGGCCAGGCGGAATCCCAGCCTCCACGCCGAGCTCTCGCCCCGCTCTTCGAGCGAGCCGATCCAACGCCGGACACGCTTGGTGATCTCGGACCGCTGGGTGCTGGGCGCGGGGACCTCGTCGGTGTCGTTGAGCAGGCCGTTGAGCCAGGCGACCTGCGGGTCGGCCTTGGCATCCGTATCTTCGAGCGTGTCCTCCATGTCCTCTGCTTCGAGGACAACACGGCACGCCGCGTCGGTGATCGCCGACAGGAACGCGAGCGTGACCGACCACGCGTCGTGCGCATGCTCGTCGACCGCGGCGCGAGCGGAAGCGGGCATCGAACCGATCAGCAGGCCCACACGCCGGGCCGTCATCTCGTCGGCCAGCCAGGGCCACCACGACGCCGTCAACTGCCCGTCGCCGTCCTGGAGCATCATCGGGACGAACCGGTGCCCCGCGAGCAGGTGCCGCGCTAATCGGGCGGCCGCGTCGAAGTACACCACGCCCGAGCCCAGCACGATGCGTCCGTCGGAATCAACTTCTTTCTCCGCCAGCGATTCGAGGATCGCGCCAGCACGGGCCGGATCCAGCGCCACCGTCGGCACGGTCACTTCAATAAGCGAGTCGCCCTCGGGGTGGTCGGCGCCCATCGCGATCGCCAGCGCGGCGCTGGGCAGCACCGAGCCATTCGACGCGGGCAGACGGATCGCCACCTCGCCGGGTTCGCCGGGGATCCCCTCGGGGCGCTGCGCCCCGGGGTGGGTCGCGCCGATGGCGGACTCAAAGGGATGTTCGGTCCAGAGATGGAGCCGGCCCGCGGTATGGACCGCGTGGATAACCACCGACTCTGCGTCGATCGACGCCGCTTGTTGCACCACGCTGGACTCCTCCCGGTGCTAGTAGATCTGTCTCGCCCGCGACCGACCCGTTCCCTGGGCAGACCCGGGCTCGATCCGACGCTCGTGGACGCCGACGATCCGTGAAAGTGGGAGCCCAGGGACTCGAACCCTGAACCTGCGGCTTAAAAGGCCGTTGCTCTACCATTGAGCTAGGCTCCCGGCCCTCAACACCGCCAAAGCGGCGCGAAGGGGTCATGGTATTCACGATCCCCGCCCGAAACCAAATCCCAACCAATCAAAGCGAAATCGCCCTGCGAACTATCCGGGGCCAACCACCCCCGCGTGCCCCAGCAGCACCCCCGCGTGGCGTTCAGACGCCCCCTGCTGCGCCAGCACGCACGATCGGGCCGCCCCGCCCATCCGGTCCCGAGCCCCGGGGTCACTCAGAAGCCCAGCGATCGCCTCGCCCAGCCCGTCTCGGTCGACCACCCGGATCCCACCCCCGCCCTCGAGCGCCCCAACAACCGAGGTGAAATCGCTATTGGCGGGCCCGATCAGCGTCGCCCGCCCCAGCCCGGCCGGCTCGGTCGGGTCCGAGCCGAACAGGTCGCCGAACGACCGCCCCACCACCACCACGTCAGCCACCCGGTACAGCGTCGAGAGTTCCCCGATCGAGTCGAGCAGGAACCGCGTCGCCCCCGCCTTGGAGGTCTCGGGCAGGCGCGAACGACGCACGCACCCGGGCATCGCCGCCGCGGCTTCGACGAATCGCTCGGGCTTGCGCGGCGCGCACACCAACTGCACATCGTCGGGCACCGACGCGTGCAGCAGTGCTTCCTCGCCCGGCGCGGTGCTGCCGCCCACGACAATCGGGCGATCCAGGTCGAGCCCCAGGGTCCGCGCTAAGCCGATCGCCTCGACCGTGCGCGCCGAACCGCCCGAGACGTCCACCGCGTCCCACTTCATCGAGCCCGTGATCGAGAGACGATCCTCGGGCACGCCCATCGCCCGGAACCGCTCGGCGTAGGTCCGGTCCTGCACGCACGCGAACGACAGGCGCTTGAACGAAGCCCCAAGGATCGGACGCGCCCGCTTGTAGCCCTTGAACGACCGCTCACTCAGCCGCCCGTTGATCACCCCGATCGGGATCTCGCGTTTCACACAGCGTTTGATCAGATTGGGCCACACCTCGAGTTCGACCAACCCGACCGCGTCGGGTTGCGTCCTGTCCAGGAAGCGGCGCACCGCCCACGAGAAGTCCAGCGGCGTACGCACCACCTCGCAGGTCTCGCCATAGAGCGACTTCGCCCGTGCCAGTCCTGTGTCGGTCGTCGTCGAGACGATCACGTCCGCGTGCTCGGTCAGCAGCGGCACCAGCGATCGCAACGCCGCCGCCTCGCCCACCGACACGGCATGCAGCACGATGCGTGGGCGCTCGGTGATCGGCCTTTTCAGCATGGCGTCGATATGCCCGAACCGCTCGGGCCACCCCTCCCGCTTCTTGCGGGCCCAGAATGGCGACAGCAGCAGGCCGCCGGCGAGATATGCGAGATCAAAGGCGTTCAAAGGCGGTCCGGAGCCTCGCGGTTCGTAGCGGTTCGTGCATCCATCCAGGGAGTGTAGTGGCGATCGTGATTCAGGAATCGCCCCGCGATCCAGCTTCGGTCTCCGAGTCGACCCCCGAGCCAACGGCCGAGGCCCCCCCGGCACCATCCGCCAACTCAGCGCCCAGCATGCCCAGTGCGTGCGTCAGCACGCCGATCGCCCGGTGGTACTCGTCCAACGCCAGGCGTTCGTGGGGCGTGTGGTCCAACGAGCTGTCGCCTGGCCCGTAGGCAGCGATCGGGCAGCGCCAGTGCGGGTCGACGACGTTGAAGTCGGCGGTCCCGGTCTTGAGCTTGGGACGCGGGCGGGCCCCGCCGCTCCGGATCCCCGCCGACAACGCCCGGGCCACGGGGTCGTTGCGGTCCGACACCGCAGCCGACTCGTGCCCAGTCCAGTCTAAAAGAACCGGTTCCGGGGCCATCGCGGTCAGGCGGGCGGCCAACTCGTAGGGATCGACGCCCGGCGGCAGGCGGAACCCCGCCTCCATCGACGCCCGCTGCGACAGCCCGTCCTCGCGCGACGAGGCGGATCGCACGCTCGCCTGGATCCGATCGAACGTTCGCGTACGCGCTTCGGCGCTCGCTTCGACGTAGGCAAGGACGCCCGACCACCACGCGAAGAGGTCGTCGCACGCCGAGTTGTCGGGCCCGGCCGAGTGGGTGTTTTCACGCTCGCTCGTCGCCGACACCACCAGTCGTCCCTTGTACCCCAGCGTGACCCCGTCGGCGCCGCTTGGTTCCCCGATGAAGCAGGCGTCCGGGCGGTACCGGTCGATCAGATGGCGGGCACCGACAGAGTCGGGCGTTTCCTCGCCGACCGCGCCAACGACGGTCACGCGGACGGTCTCGGGCAGATCCGCGCGGGCTGCACCAAGCAGCATCGCCGCCAGCGGGCCTTTGGCGTCCACGCTCCCGCGTCCGTGCAGCACGCCGTCCTCGACGCGCACGGGTATCTCGCCCGGCACCGTATCGATGTGCCCGAGCATCACGATGTGCACCGGCGCCCCGGCAAGCCCCCGGTGCGCGTGCGCGTTGCCCACCGCGTCGATCTCGGTCTCGAATCCGAGCGCTTTCGCGTGGCGTACGAACACCTCCGCCGCCGCCCGCTCATTGCCAGACACGCTGGGCGTCGAGACCAGCTCGATCAGCACACGCTCGGCGGCGTCGATCCCCGTGTCGCGGGCGGTCATACACGCACCCCCGCCGAAAATACGGTGCCCGCCCCGGCGCGGGCCGCCTCGATAGCCCCGCCACCGTTCGCCGAGCCGATCACGACCCGCGCGACCCCGCCCCGCAGCGCCTCCTCCGCGCCCAGAACCTTGTTCTTCATCCGGCCCGACGCCGCGTCGTGGGCCACGGACATCGAGTCCGCATCGATCGACCCGATCAACGAGCCCGGGTCACCCGGGTCGGACAGCAGGCCGCTCACGTTCGAGAGCAAGAGCAGCTCATCGGCCCCGAGTGCGCCCGCCGTCGCCGCCGCGGCCCGGTCCGCGTCCACGTTGATCGCCACGCCCTCGGGTGTCACCGCCGGCGGCGTCAGCACGGGCACTTGACCGTTATCGAGCAGCATCTCCAGAAACCCGGCGTTGACCGACTCGACCCGCCCCGAGAGATCATCGCGGATGATCACCGTCCGCCCGTCTTCGACCGCGCGGATCGCGCCCTTCCTCGATCCGACCCAGATCCCCGCGTCGATCCCGCTCAACCCCACCGCGTCCACGCCTTCGCGTCGCAACGCCTCGACCACAGACTTGTTGATCCGCCCGCAGTACGCCATCATGAACATCTCGAGCGTGCGTCGGTCCGTCCGGCGTGACTGGTTCCCGCTGGGGCTCACAATGGTCCGGGGCGGGTGCCCGAGCGCCCTGGCCAGCGTGTTGGTCTCGTGCGACCCGCCGTGGACGAGCACGACCCGCTCGCCGGCGCGCACCAGCCCGGCCAACTCGGGCACCAGCGCCAGCGGGTCGATCCCCTCGCCACCACCGACCTTGACAACGATCGTCGACATCCTCTGCTCCTTATGCCGGGTGCAAACCCGGGAACGACAGCCCCGCGGTTTCTTCAAAGCCCAGCGCGATGTTCATCGATTGCACCGCCGATCCGGCGGCTCCCTTCACCAGGTTGTCGATCGCGCACAACGCCACGATCCGCCCCGAGCCCTCGTCCACCGAGAACCCGACGTCCGCGTGGTTCGACCCGACCACCACCCGCGGATCCGGGAACCTGTTCGGGCCCGAGCGGTCGGCGACGATCCGCACGAAGGGTTCATCGGTGTACGCGCCGCGGTAGAGCTTCCACAGGTCCTTCGTGCCCAGGCGTTCGGTGGGCTCGACGTGGGCCGTGCAAAGCACGCCGCGCACCATGTCGATCGCCGTCACGGTCGCGTCGATGTCCAGCGTGCCCAGCGTCTGGTGCACCTCGGCGAGGTGGCGGTGCCCCGCGGGGCTGTAGGTCCGAGCCGCCCGGGCCCGCACGGGGTGGTGGGATCCCGCGCCCGGGTCGGCCCCGGATTCGGATGATCCGACCTTGATGTCCGCGATCACGCGCTTGATCAGCCCCGCCCGCGCCAGCGGCAGCAGCGCCAGGTTCATCGCCGTCGCGTTGCAGCCCACCCCCGAGATCAGCGAAGCGCCCGCCAGACGATCCCGAGAGACCTCGGGCAGTCCATAAACAGCCTCAGAGAGCACGCCCGGGTTGGGGTGCTCTTCGCCGTACCACCGCTGGTAAGCCGAGGCGTCGCCCAGGCGCAGGTCCGCCGAGAGGTCGATCACGACCCGTGCGAGCCCACGCCAGCGGTCGATCTGGGCCCCGGCTTTCCCGTGCGGCATGCACAGGAACAGCACATCGCACGCCCCGATCTCGTCCGGGTCGCAGAACGAAGCGTCCACATGACCCCGCAGGTTCGGGTGCGTCCTGGATACCGCCTGCCCCACAAGGCGGCGCGACGAGACCTGCCCGATGGCGCAGCCCGGGTGCCCATGCAGCAGGCGGAGCAGCTCGCCCCCCGTGTACCCGCTCCCACCGACGATCGAACAACGAACGGTCATACGCAGGCCCCGCTCTGATCGCGAACATCGGCGGCGATCGACAGCACGTGGCGGGCGACATGCCCGGGGATGTCCACGCCGGTCGTGTCGATGCTGTTGCGGAACTCCATCGAGTGGTTCAGCTCGTTGACGAGCAGCCCGCGCCTCGGGCATTCGAGCACATCGACCGCCGCGACGTCGGCGCCGACCGCCCGAGCCGCCCGCTCGCAGAGGTCGCCCAGCTCGCCCGCGACCGCGATCCCCTCGGTCGTGGCGCCCCGAGCGGTGTTGGTCACCCAGTGCTCGCTGCGGCGCACGATCCCGGCGATCGCCCGCCCACCGACAACGAACACCCGGATATCACGCCCCGGCTTGTCGATGTGCTCTTGCACATAAAACACGCCCTGGGTCGCCGAGCCGAGCGTGTCGCGGTGCTCGATCACCGCCTCGGCCGCGTCGCGGTCGTTGACCCGCGCGACCAGGCGTCCCCAGGAGCCGACCGTGGGCTTGAGGACCGCCGGATAGCCGATCGCTTCCACGGCTTCGAGCCCGGCGTCCGCGCCCGTCGCCACCCGCACGCCCGGCGTCGCAACGCCCGCGCCGACCAGCGCCAGCGTGGTCGCCAGCTTGTCCGAGCAGACCTCCACCGCGCGGGCCGGGTTGATGCAGCGGACACTGAACGACTCGATCACACGGGCCGCGTTAAGCCCGGCCGTCAGGCTCACCGAGCGATCGACGACCGCGTCGTAGCCGGACCATTCTCCGGGGTTTTCAGGGTCGAAGACCACCCGGCGCAGGTCGATCGGCGTCACGCCGACGCCCTCAGCGTCGAACGCGTCGAGTAGCAATCTCTCTTCCGCCCGCAGGCGGGTGTAGGTCATCGCGATTCGCATGGAGGTCTCCGAGTTTCCGATGTGATCGAACAAGTACGGCCAGTCCGAACGATCACTCGCCCCAGTCTTCTTCGACCTCGGGGGCGATCTCGAGACGGACCGGGCTTGCGCAGGTCACCTCGAGCTCGACGCCGCAGTCTGTGCAGCGGGCGACCTGCCCGTTCAATGGGGCACGGTCGAACGCCACCCCGGCGTCGCACTCGGGACAGGCGGCTTCGATCGCGGTGACGGTGTTGGCTTCGGTCATGGCTGGTTCTCCTTGGGGTTGGCCCAGGCTTATCGCGGGGCGGAATGCACGGACAAAAACGAAAACACCTCCGGGACGTCCGGAGGTGCTTGGTGAAACAGTCGGATGTGCTGAGAGCTTGTTAGCTCGCACAGACCCATGCCACCATCACAGCCCGGACGCTCTTGGCGTCTTTCGCTTTGGCTTTGGCGGCGTGTTTGGTCTGCATAAGCAACATGGCTGGCGGGAGTGTATCTCGATCGGCTTGGGTGTCAACCCGACACTCGTTCTTCGGGTCACCGACGGTGCCGTCTTGAGCCAAGCCCGATGTTGGGTATCTACGCTGCGCTCCGGGCACGCTCTTGTAAGGAGCGTCACGCTCGGGCAAACCGCCCAATCGGGGCGGCGAACGGTCGAATGGGCGGGGCGGGACTCGAACCCGCGACATCTCGCGTGTAAGGCGAGCGCTCTGGCCAACTGAGCTACCCGCCCGCCAGAAGACCACACGATACGCACCCATGCCCACGCTGCGGCTTGGCACCAACCCCTAAACTCGGGCATGAGCAACCCCCCCGCCCGGACGTGCCAAGTCGGAAGCATCACCATCGGGCGCGGGCACCCGCTGGCGATCATCGCAGGGCCCTGCACGCTCGAATCGCTCGAGCTCGGGCTCGAGGTCGGTCGGACCATGAAGTCGATCTGTGACGGGCTGGGATTGCCGTTCATCTTCAAAGCCAGCTTCGACAAAGCCAACCGCTCGTCGGCCGGCTCGAAGCGGGGCCCGGGCATGCAAGAGGGCCTCGACGCCTTCAGAGCCATCAAGAGCGAACTAGGCGTCCCCACCACCACCGATATCCACACGCCCGAGCAGGCCGAGTTGGCCGCCGGGGTCGTCGACCTGCTCCAGATCCCCGCGTTCCTGTGCCGACAGACCGACCTCGTCGTCGCCGCCGCCCAAGCCGCGGCCGCCCACGCTGGAGCTGTCAACATCAAGAAGGGCCAGTTCCTCTCGCCCCGCGAAATGATCGGCCCGGTCCGCAAAGCCCACGAGGGCGGGTGCGACAACGTCATGCTCACCGAGCGCGGCACGTTCTTTGGCTACCACCGCCTCGTCAACGACTTCACCGGGCTCGGCGACCTCATGGAACTCGACTGCTCCGCGTTCACCGACCTGGGCTCGCCCCCCGTGTGCTTCGACGTGACCCACTCAACGCAACTCCCCGGATCGGGTGAACAGACCGGCGGGCGCCCCGACCGAGCCCCGCTGCTGGCGAGAGCCGCGGTAGCCGCGGGGGTGGATGCGGTGTTCGTCGAATGCCACCCCAAGCCCAGCGAAGCGTGGTCGGACGGGGCGACGCAGCTGGAGCCGGAGAAAGTCGAGGCGATGCTCAGGCAAGCAGCGGCGATTCGGGACGGACTAGACGGGTTTCATTGTTAAGAACCATTCAAATCTATTGCGTCTGATATGCGCGTGGGTTAGGGTATATGGACTAAGGACCCCCTCAAATCCCCCAAGAAGGAGGACCCGATGAACACGACACGCCAGACTCGACTCGCGGCTTCTGCCGTTGCGGCATGTTTCGCCGCCGGCGCCATGGGTGCCCCGATTCCAGAAACCACGAAGGTCTTCGCGAACGATGCCCGCGAGGGTGACACCATGGGCGCCATCGTGTGCATTGATGGCGGCATCATGGCCGTGAGCGCGCATGCGCGCGATTGCAGAGCCAGCTTGCCGGGTCAAACCTGCGGCAATGGGGAAAACCTCGGCGCCGTGTATCTTTTCGACACCGAGACGATGGACCAGATCGGGCTGCTGGTCGCTCCCGATAGGACCTCCGGCGACGGGTTTGGGCGCGGACTGGACATGCAGGACGGATTCATTGTCGCCGGCGCCATCGGCAATAGCCCGTCCGGATCCGCCTACCTCTTTGATGCTTCGACCGGGCAGCATCTCTTCAAGATGCTGCCCGATGCAGGCAGCTTCGACATTGTACAGTTCGGGTGGTCGGTCGCGGTCAGCGCCCAGTACGTCGTGGTGGGTGCGCCCGGCGACCGCGATAACGGTCACCTGACCGGTGCCGCCTATGTCTTCGATACCCAGACCGGACAGCGCCTGCACAAGCTCTTCCCGAGCAACCCGGCGGTCGGCAATCAGTTCGGCTTTGGGGTCCACATTGACGGCGACCTCATTGTCGTGGTCTCGAGCAACGTGTTCGATTATTCTGTTGTCGATTACGGGTCCATCCATGTGTTCGACGCGACGACCGGCGACCAGATCCACGATATGCAAGGGCGAAACGGGGGCGGGTTTGGCTATTCCGTGGACGTCGAGGACGGGATCATCGCGGTCGGCAACTCGATGTTCGGCCCGGGATATGCGGCTCTGTACGATGCCGCAACAGGCGACGAGATCGCACAGGTCACCCCGGGCAGCGGCACGGGCGGCAACCATCGCGTCGATCTCTCGGACGGCAGGCTGTTGGTCGGGAGACAACGCGAGAACGCCGCCGGGCTTGGCGGCGCGGCGATCTATGACGCCAGCACGGGCGCTGAGATCACGAATCTCGAACTCCCCGCAGGATCGATCGAGCAAGAATTCGGAATCCGCGTCGATCTCGACGGCGACCGGGCCGTGGTCGCCACGCTGGGCGATCGCATCACAACCTTCGGTTCCGCGTACATGTACGACGCGAACACCGGGGCCCGCATCGCCGACCTGATCCGGAGCGACGCCGGGGCGACCTCCGACGCCTGGGGTCGCACGGGGGGCGACATGCTCTCGACCGCTGACCAGTTCGTCGCGATCACCGCGCCCTGGGACAGCGATGCCGCACACCGCGCGGGCGCGATCTATATCTGGGACCTCAGCTGCCCCGCCGACCTCACCGGGGACGGCAACGTCAACTTCTTCGATATCAGCGAGTACATCGCGCTCTTCAACGCGCAGGACCCCGCCGCGGACCTCGCCGAGCCGTTCGGATCGCTGAACTTCTTCGACATCAGCGCCTACATCACCCTGTTCAATCAGGGCTGCCCATAAGCAACCGCTGAGATCCAAACTCGATAACCGCCCGGTCGATGCCGGGCGGTTTTTCTTGCGCTCGTCCTGTTCGGGAACGCCCGGCGTTCAACGGCCCACGCTGCGGGGGGCCGCGGGTGCCGACGCGTTGTTCCTAGCGCCAGCGGCGGTGATCCGGGACGGCTTGGACGGCATTTGTTTATAAGAACCATCAGGCTCTATTGTGTCGGCAATCCACGCGGGTTACACTCTTGGCTTAAGACCTCCATATCTCAACAACGAGGGGCAGACCCGATGAGCAATGCACGACTGACACAACTCACGGCTTCGATTGTCGCAGCTTGCTTGGGCGCCGGTGCCCTGGGTGCCCCGATACCCGAAAGCATGAAGTTCATAGATGACAACGCCCACAACGGCGACCACATCGGTTTCACGGTCCTGATCGATGGCGGGATCATGGCAGTGGGCGCGCCTCTTCGCGATGGCTGCACCCAACCTGCTGGGCAGTCTTGCACCTCAGATTTCAGTGTCGGTGGGGTGTACCTGTTCGATACCGAATCGATGGACCTGATCGATATCCTGCTCCCGGACGACTGGGCCGCTCGCGATTCCTTTTCGCAGTCGATGGACATGCGGGACGGGCTCCTCGCGGCCGGTTCCCCCGTGGACGAACCGCGTGGATCGGCGTATCTGTTCGATCTGTCGACGGGCCAGCAGCTGTTCAAGATGCTGCCAGGTGCCGGTGCCTTAGAACAGAGGTTCGGCCAGTCGATCGCGTTCAACGAACAACACATCGTGGTCGGCGCACCATCGGATGATACGAGCGGCACCGGTTCGGGCTCGGCCTACGTCTTCGATGCCCAGACCGGGCAGCAACTCCACAAACTCTTGCCGAGCACCGGGGCCCAAACCCAGTTCGGTTTTAGCGTCCATATCGACGGGAATACCATCGCCGTCTCCTCAGGCTTTGTCGAGCCCTACACAGATATTGACTCCGGTGCCATCCATCTCTTCGATGCGGCGACCGGCAAGGCGATCACCCAGCTGACGAGCGATGACATCTCGGGCCCGCAAGGATTCGGCTACGCCCTCGACGTCGACGATGGCATCATCGCCATGGGAACCTCGGTGTACGCACAGCTACCCGGCGCGTATCTATTCGATGGCGCGACTGGCAACCAGATCGCCAGGATCGTTCCCAGCGGCGGGCCCACACCATTCGGCACTAGGTACATTGTCGATATCTCGGACGGCAGACTGGTGGTCGGAGAATGGCAAGTGGGCGTCCCCGGGGGAGGGCACGTCCGGGTGTTCGACGCCAGCACGGGTGCCGAGACCGCGGTTCTCGAACTCCCCGCAGGATCGATCGAGCAAGACTTCGGCTACCGCGTCGATATCGACGGGGACCGCGTCGTGGTCGCGACCCAGGGCGATCGCATCACGACCTTCGGTTCCGCCTACATCTACGACGCGAACACGGGGGAACGCCTCGCGGACCTGATCCGGAGCGACAACGGGCAGTTCGGTGACGGCTGGGGTTTCTCGGGGGGCGATCTGATCTCGGTCGACGACCAGATCCTCGCGATCGCCGCCCCATTCGACGACAGCGCGGCGAGCAACGCGGGCGCGATCTTTATCTGGGACCTCAGCTGCCCCGCCGACCTCACCGGGGACGGCAACGTCAACTTCTTCGATATCAGCGAGTACATCGCGCTCTTCAACGCGCAGGACCCCGCCGCGGACCTCGCCGAGCCGTTCGGATCGCTGAACTTCTTCGACATCAGCGCCTACATCACCCTGTTCAATCAGGGCTGCCCATAAGCAACCGCTGAGATCCAAACTCGATAACCGCCCGGCCGATGCCGGACGGTTATTATTCATTCGCCTTGTTCGGGAGCTCTTGGCGTCCACCGGCTCACGCCGCGGGGGTATATGCGTTGTTCATCGAATGCCACCCAAAACCGAGCGAAGCGTGGTCGGACGGGGCGACGCATCTGGAGCCGGAGAAGGTCGAGGCGATGCTGCGCGAGGCGGCGGCTATCCGCGGCGCCACCAGGGCGATTTAGATCCCCGGACGGAACACGTTGATAAGGCCCGCAAGTACGCCGCGAACCATTGAACCTAGAAAGTTAAGCCCGATTTGGACCGCGATGCAGATGAGGACCCAGTACTGCACACGAGCACGCTGGTTACGTGTTTCGAGCCAATCCTCAACAATGTCCAAGTGCGATGGAGTATACAACTCAATGCGAGCCCGACGTGGTAGCAGTAGTCCAAGCCAATGACCGACCCGCAACAACCCAGCACCGGTCCGGCTGGCTACAGAGAGTACTGACTTGTCACTGTCAAGATTGCCGTAACCCAATCTACTGCCGAAAAGCCGCCAGGTCAGTGTCGTAGACCAGTGAGCAGCGATTACACAAGCAACGATGATGGGTAACATCGCCGCACACAGAACAATGAATACACCTTCGACTGAATCGACGAAGACACACACTTCTCGTAACGCGAACCCGAAGCAAACGAGCATTGAACAGCTCGAAACTCGGTAAATCCAATTCCAACATCCCTCATCCGGTACCGTGTGACGATCGTTTGGCGAGAGCCTTTCGATTGTACCGTCAACTAGGCTGTCCATGAAGTCAGTAACGTGATCAGAGCTATCACGCACCAGACAGCCCCCCTTCCACGGCACCGCCGAAGAACTGGCGTGTCTCGTCGAAGGACCGCATCGCCTTCCCGAGGGCTTTGTACCTGCGTTGCTTGATGATCTGTCCGTCGACGATCTTCTGGTCGTACCAGCCGCGGACGAGCCCGGCTTCCTCCATGCGTGCCATGAGCTGATAGAACGCCGGCCCGGACTTGCGGAAGCCGCACGCTTTGAGGTGAGCGCGGAGTTCCTTGCCGAAACGCTCGCCGGGGATCAACGCTTCAACTATCTTGAACTGCTGCTCGGTAAGGCGGGACGCCATGCATCGGTCTCCGTGGTCGGCCAGTACCGGGCCCGAACGAACTGCCCAAGTGATGTCATGCAACATGATATCACACGACAATACAAGGAGTCAAGCGTATCGAAAACCGCCCGGCAGAACCGGGCGGCTAGTCAGTCATTCGAATGCAAACGAGCAATCGCCCGATCAGCTGGCGAGGGCCGCCTGCTTTGCGGCCTGCTTGGCACGGTACTCACGCAGCCATTGGGGGCGGGGCACCTCGACCTCGAACGGGTCCACGTGTACTTTGTTGTTCTGGAAGACCACCTTGCCGGCGATCACCGAGAACAGCGTGTCGTCCTTGGCCCGGCGGACGCCGAACCCGGGGTGGTACTTGGTCCCGCACTGGCGGATGATGATCGCGCCCGGCTTGGCGACTTCGCCGCCGAAGAGCTTCACGCCGCGGTACTGGGGATTCGAGTTGCGGCCGTTCTTGGTAGAACCCTGGCCCTTTTTATGTGCCATCGCGGAAGCTCCGTCTCAGAAATGCCCCAGATCCACCCGGACCCGAGGGCCGGGAGCATAGACACTGCCCTACGCCCCGTCCAGTTTTCTCGGCCCAACGCCGGGGCGAGATCACCCCAAACCCATCCCAACCAGCGGCTTACCGCGCCGGACGTCTTTAACGCATCACCCAACGCTTCTGTGTCAGCTCGAACGGACGCGAGCCCTGGCGGGTGAAATCGCCCGGCGTCGCGAATCGGAGCATCATGGTCTTGCGGAGCGAGTACCGCTTGGGGTCGGGCCCGTCCCGCCCGACCACGTAGTTCTCACGCTCGCCCGACAAGCCGGCGAAGTAGACCGAGATCTCGTCGACGTCCAGGTCGTTGGCGGGCCAGATCAGGACGCCCTCGCGGGCGTGCTCGGGCCCGTTGAGGACGGTGTCGAGGATCTCGTTCTGGGAGAGCATCAGCGGGTTGTCGAGGCGTTGCAGGATCTCGCTCGTAACGGCCAGCGGCACGTCACGGTTCGAAACCAGCACCTCGGAGTCCGACGTGACCAGCTCCACGCTGGGCGCGAACAGCAGGTCATTGCCCCAGAAGTTGGTCACCTTGAACGTGAAGTAGAAATACGGGGTCCGCCCCTGCTCGGTATCGACCCACGCCAGACGCAGGGGCCCGGGCTCGAAGGTGAACTCCCAGGCGGTGGGCACCGGGCTGGGCTCGGGGGCCGCCCGGAGCAGCGACGCCGGGGCCAGCAGCACCATCAGCCCGGCGAGAAGGGCGGCGAGGGTCGAAGATATTCGGGTCCGCGTAGGCATGTCAGGATCTTCCGGTAGGGGAACGGGCGGCATGTGCGAATCGGGCTGGTTGTGACCCCGCCCGGGCGGGTAGTCTAGTAGACAGCCGAGGGGCGTCAAACGGACGGTCCGCATCGCCCCCGGTTCCGGTTTCAGCCCCGGCAAGACTGGCAGTTTCAGAAGGCTTCGCGAGCACGATGACCAGGACCCAGCCCAGCCCGGGCCTCCCATCCCAGGACCAGAGCCCGGACCCGGTCCAGAACCGGCACCGCAACCGGGATCAGGACCAGCCCCTGGCGGTCCGGGTGCCCGCATCGCTCCGCGTCAGCGCGGCCGAGCGTCTGGTGTCCGTGCCGAACCGGCGGAGAGCCGCCGAGCACCTGGTCGCCAACGCGCCCGATCACGGGATCGACCTGGACCTGCTCTGGGGCGTCCTCGGACAGGGTCCCAGCGCCCCTTATGTCCGCCAGGTGGTCATGGGCGTCCCCAGTGCGGGCAAGACCGGGATGCTCTTCCTCTCGGCGCCCCGCCCCGAACGACGCTTCGGGCCCGCCCCGGTCCAGACCGCCGAGCTGGCTGCCTGCCTGCGTGCGGCTGTCAACGAGCTGCCCCGGGTCTCCCCCAAACCGGTGTCGATCTCCCAGGCCCTGATCGAGCCCGAGCACGCCTGGGGGGGCCGCGCCTGCCGGGACGCGGGCATGACCTGGGTCGGACGCCTGAGCTTCCTGCGCCGGCGCTGGTCGCCCGCGACCAACCCGAGCGCCTTCCAGCCCGTGAGCGAATGGCCGGCCAGCGTCACGGTCGAGACGGTCACCGACCCGCTCGACTTCGCGCCCGACGGGTCTGGGACGGCGTTGGCCCACGCGCTCGACGGTACGTATGAGGACACCCGAGACTGCCCCGAACTCTGCGGCTTGCGTCCCACGCGCGACGTCATCGCGAGCCATATGGCTACCGGAGCGTTCGACCCCAACAGGTGGTGGTTGCTGCGCGTGGACGGCGCGGCCGAGGGCTGCTGCCTGCTCAACCACTGCCCCGCCAGTTCGTCGGTCGAGCTGGTGTACTTGGGTCTCTCGCCGCGCGCCCGGGGCATGGGACTTGGACGGCGCTTGCTGGCGCACGCGCTCGCGCACATCGACCTCAACGACGTGCGCGAAGTGACTTGCGCCGTCGACACGCGCAACGAACCCGCGCTCAAGCTCTACCACGCCATGGGCTTCCGCGCGTTCTCGGCGCGCATCGGTTTTGTGCATGTTTCACCGACGCAAATCGTCGAAATCAAACCCGCTGCGCCCGAGCCAACGCGCGCCGCATCGGTCGCTGAGATGAAACCCCCAGCACCAAACACCCAGTCGACGGGCGCTTCTTCGAGTGGACAGCCCGGGACATCCCGTGGACAAGAAAAAGTTGACGACGCTAAGCGCTTGTAACAGCGCGACCAGAATGTTTGCGCGTTCTGAATCCGGGCACGACGCGCTTGCGGTCGCGAACTTGGGCACTATGATCCCTTCCGCCGGTCAGGGATTCGACCGGCCAACGGGCCGCTGTTTCGCCCGCTTCTGACATGTTCTCTCGCTAGGCACTCCCCACGATCCGCACAGGAACAGGAACGCCTCATTCGGGATAACACGGCGTTCGAGAAAACTCGGACAAGTCGGGCGCGATCGGTCTGTTCACGGTGAAGGACTCGGTTTATTTGAGATTGCCCGCGCTGAACGGCGCTCGGGGCGCGGTCGGACCGCGCCGACGACGTTCACGCTGTCCCGGACGACCTGCGAGGCATCACGTGACGACCTACGACCCAATCGGCGGAACCTACCCATGCCAAACACCTCCTACACACCAAACACACACCTCCGAGTCCACCGCCGCCGCATCGCGGGAAGCGGGATCGGGCGTCGCTGATAGCGACGCCGATCGCGGCGCTGCGACCCGACCCGGCACCAACGAAGCCTCTGACGCCCAGCGTGTGATGGGGCATCTCAAGGGCTCGGTCGGCGCCGAGCGCGTTCGGCGCCTCTTGGGCACCCAGAGTTCGGTGTCCTGCGAATCGGGCACGCTCGAGATCCGCATGCCCGACCGCTTCAGCGCCGAGATGGTCGAGCGTCGCCTGGGCGATGAACTGCGTCGCTCGGTGGCCGCGGCCATCCCCGGGCGGTCCGTCGAGGTCAGCATCCGCGTCGCGGAGAGCACCGCGGGGTCTCCCGGCTCGCACGAAGCCGTTTCCCCGATCAGCACCACCATCCCCGGACGTGGTCGAACCGCGCCTTCCCCGACCGACCGCACGCTGGGGGTCGCCCCCCCAACGGCCCGCACGGGCTCGGGCGGTGCTCCGCGCCAGCGTGTGCCCGAGTACATCGTGGGCGAGCCCAACCGCGTCGCGTTCGAGGCATGCCGCCGGGCGGCCTGCGAGCCCGACGGGCCGCAGCTGGTCTTCGTCCACGGCCCCTGCGGCGTGGGCAAGACCCACCTGCTCCGCCAGGCGGGCTCGATGTGCCGACGCGCCCGGCGCGACGCCCGCATCCGCCTGACCACCGGCGAGGGGTTCATCGGGGGCTACGTCCGCTCGAGCCTGGACAAGTCCGTCGCCGACTTCCAACGCAAGCACCGACAGGTCGACCTGCTCATCATCGACGACATCCACGCGCTCGCCGGCAAGGAGGGCACGCAGCAAGAGCTCGTCCGCACGCTCAGCGAACTCCAGCTGACCGGCGCCCGCGTCATCCTCGCGTCCGACGCCCACCCGCGTGAGATCGCCAGGCTGCAGGCCGCCCTCGCGTCGCGTTTCGTCTCGGGCGTCATCGCGCCGATCGATCGCCCCGACGAGGACATGGTGCGCCGCCTGATCCCGGCGCTGGCCAAGCGGCGCGGACTGGTCCTCGACCCCCGCGGGCTCGACCTGCTGACCGCCCGCGTTCTCGAAGACCGCCTCGCCACCGTCCGCGATATCGAGGGCACGCTGACCCAGGTGCAGGCGATCGGCAACCTGATGGACAAGGACCGGGCCCTGTTCCTGTCGGCCGACCACGTGCGTCGCGCGGTCGAGATGCGAGCCGGGGCACGCCCGGGCATCCGCTCGGGCCCCGTGGGCATCGACAAGATCATCGACGCCGCCTGCTCCGAACTGGGCGTGACCCGGGCGGACCTGTCGAGCAAGGGTCGCGCCAAGAAGGTCGTGCTGGCCCGCGAGGTCATCGTGCACCTGGGTAAACGCCACACCGGGCGGAGCTACCCCGAACTGGCGATGGCCCTGGGACGCCCGAACCACTCGACGGTCATCACCGCCCACCAACGCTTCGAGGGCAAACTCGCGTCGGCCGACCCGATCAGGGTCGGGGCCGCCATCGACGGCTGCTCACCGGGCGAACTCGTTGGGCGTCTTGAGCGGTCGATGGGTGTGTGACGAAATCGTCTCTTCGGCACGCACGAACGCGATATAGCTGACGTCGGTTGTTAGTAAGAGTCAGCCGCGCGGAGATGTGTTTGCGTGTTCTTTCTGCCTGCCGGCCAGATCTGGACCTTCGAGTTGTGGACGTCGGACTGGCAGAGAAGCCATGCCCCCGTGAGCTCCGGCACGGATTCATGCCGAAAGCGTTGCCAAATGAGCCCTCGAAGGCCGACAATACCGCCATGGCCCACCAAGAGATCCCCCTGAGCCGACCCAGCATCTCCGAGCTCGAGGAGCGCCTCGTGCTCGAGGTCCTGCGTTCGGGGCGCCTCTCCATCGGGCCCATGATCGAGCGGTTCGAGGAGATGGTCGCCCAGCGGGTCGGGACGCGCCACGCGGTGGCCTGTTCCTCGGGCACGGCCGGGCTGCACATGGTGCTGGCCGCCCTGGGGATCGGGCCGGGCGATGAGGTCGTGACCACGCCCTTCTCGTTCATCGCGTCGAGCAACCCCATCCTCTATGTCGGCGCCAAGCCCGTGTTCGTGGACATCTGCCCCAAGAGCCTCAACGCCGACCCCAAGCTGGTCGAGGCCGCGATCACGCCCAAGACCAAGGCGATCATGGCCGTGGAGGCGTTCGGCAACCCCGAGCACATGGCCGAGTATGCCAAGATCGCCGCCCGCCACGAGATCGTGCTGATCGAGGACTGCTGCGAGGCGCTGGGCGTGAACCACCGCGGGCAGCACGCTGGCGCGTTCGGGCGGGCCGGCGTCTTCGGGTTCTACCCCAACAAGCAAATCACCACCGGCGAGGGCGGGATGGTCGTGACAAACGACGACCGCCTGGCCGACCTGTGCCGCTCGCTGCGGAACCAGGGGCGGACGGTCGCGGGGCGGGGCTCGATCCGGACCGGATCGACGGGCGGCACCTGGCTGCACCACGAACGCCTGGGCTTCAACTACCGCATGAGCGAGGTCAACGCCGCGATCGGCGTTGCCCAGATGACCCGCCTCGACGAGATCATCGCCCAGCGCCAGCGTGTCGCCAACCACTACATGCAGCGCCTGCTGGGCGTGCCCGACCTGATCCTGCCCACCGTGCCCGACGCGACCGAGATGAGCTGGTTCGTGTTCGTCGCGAGGTTGGCCGCCGGGTACACCCGCCAGGAACGTGACCGCGTGATTCAGGGGCTGCGGAACCACGACATCGGGGCGTCGGACTACTTCCCCTGCATCCACCTCCAACCCTTCTACCGCGAGGCGTACGGCTATCGCGAGGGCGCCTTCCCGATCGCCGAATCGGTCAGCAGCCGGACCATCGCACTCCCCTTTTTCGGGGATATGACGGACCGCGAGATCGATCTGGTCGTCCAGACACTCCAGGTCGTCATCCAGCGTGACGAGCTCAGCCGGGGGCAGGAGCGGTGAATGCTCGGCGACGCGTCAGCCGGCGCAACCCGAGTCAGATCACGGCATGCAAATGGTTATCGGACGCTTTTACAGGGGCATTACAGCAACGAGCCGGTGCCCCACCGGGCACGCAAACAGGGCTGCTGGCTTGCCCCGGCGATGACCGGGCCTAGGATTGCGGCCCGGAACCGCGGTGACGCGATCCGATCCATGATTAAACAACCGCCCACGACGGGCGGGTTGACGAGGTGACCCATGCCCTTCGAATGCCACTTCACCGGCAAGAAAACGACCTTCGGCAAGAAGCGCGCCTGGCGCGGTCAGAAGATCACCAAGGGTGGTTTCGGTCTGAAGGCCACCGGTATCTCCCGGCGCACATTCAAGCCCAATCTGCAGAAGGTCAACTGCCAGCTCACCGACGACAAGGGCAACACGGTCACCAAGAAGGTGCTCGTGTCGACCTGCGCCATCCGCAACGGCGACGTCGTGAAGGCCGCCAAACGCAAGTACACCTATACGCGGGCCCAGAAGGCAGAAGCCTGATCCGGCGCCGCTCGAAGGAAACCGTGCCCCACGGGCGTTGATTCCTGAGACCGATTCCGCCCGACACCGCGATTGCGGGGGTCGGGCGGCTTTGTTTTTGCGATGGGTCTTTGCGTCGGATTTTGCTATGATGGAGTGACGGGCGGGAACCGATCGGAGGTCGACGATGCGCTGCGAACGCTGCGAACGCGAAGCGACTATCCATGAGGTCATCATCCACGCCGGCAAGAAGCGTGAACGCCATCTGTGCGAGTCGTGCGCGAACAACGCCGGGCTCTCATCCGATCCGCACATGCCGATCTCGAAACTGATCGCCAGCTTCATGCTCGGCCCCGACGGCGCGGACCCGGACGAAGAGGACGCCGCCGTTCAGCCATCGAGCGAGCCGATCGCGCCCGACAAGCCCGCGGTCCGCTGCGCCGGATGCGGCTTGACCTACGCGGGGTTCAAGGAAACCGGCCTGCTCGGGTGCCCGGGCTGCTACGACGCGTTCGGCGCGCGCCTCGGCCCGCTGATCGAGCGGGCCCACGAGGGCGGCTGCCACCACGTCGGCAAGTTCCCGAGGCGGGCGCTGCGGGACTGCCGCTCGCTGGGCGATCACGATCGCGTCGAAGTCCTGCTGGGCAATATCCGCGAGCGCGAGGAACGCCTCGACGCGGTCCGCAAGTCGCTCGCCAAGGCGGTCCGCGATGAGGACTACGAGCGGGCGGCGATGCTCCGCGACGAACTCGGGCGGATGAGCGATCTGCTAGGCAGCGGCATCGCCGACGGCGAGTCGGGCGCGAGCGGATTGGGTGACACCACGGACACGGAAGACAGCCCGGCATGAGCGACGCCCCACTGCCGACACCGGGCCAGCCCGAACCCGACGCCCCGACGCCGCAGACGCCGGCTTCATCGACCGGCTTCGCCCAAGAGGCCGAGTGGCTGCGCGGAAAAGGCGACAACTCGGACGTCGTGATCTCATCACGCGTGCGCATCGCGCGCAACCTGTCGGGCTTCCCGTTCATGACCACCGCGAGCCGGGCCGACCGGCTGCAGATCCTCGAGGTGTGCAAGCGCCGGCTGCTCGGGCTGGCGATGGGGCCCGGTCAGCGGGTGATGTGGGTCGACCTCCACGCGGCCAGCGCGGACGAACGCGACGCGCTGGTGGAGCGCCAACTCATCAGCCGCAACCACGCGAAGGGCAAGCTGTCGAGCGGGCGGGGATCGTCCGACGAGCCGCGCGGCGTCGCGGTGATCCTGCCCGAAGAACGCGTCTCGGCGATGGTCAACGAGGAGGACCACCTGCGTCTCCAGTCGATCCGATCGGGGCTGGCGCTCGACGAGTGCCTGGCCGACGTGGACAGCCTCGACGACGAGCTCGAAAAGGGGCTCGATTTCGCGTTCCATCAGCGCTTCGGCTACCTGACCGCCTGCCCGACCAACGTGGGGACCGGGCTGCGCCTCAGCGTCATGCTCCACCTGCCCGGGCTGAAGATGACCGGGGAGCTCGAGAAGGCGTCGCGGGCGGCCCACGACATGGGGCTCGCGGTCCGCGGCTTCCACGGCGAGGGCTCCGAAGCGGACGGCGACTTCTACCAGATCTCCAACCAGACCACGCTGGGCAAATCCGACGCCCTGCTGCTCCGAGAGCTCAACGATGAGATCGTGCCGACGATGATCGGCTACGAGCGCCACGCGCGGGCCAAGCTCTTCGGCGACCGTCGCGACGCGACACACGACACAGTCGCCCGCGCGCTCGGGACCCTCCGCCACGCACGCCTTCTCCGGGCCAGCGAGGCGATGGAGCTGCTCGGGCTCGTGCGCCTGGGCATCGTGGGCGGGCTGATCACCGATGTGCCCATCGAGCGCGTGCACGGGCTGCTGCTGGGCATCCAGCCGGCCCACCTGCAGCGGATCGCGGGCCGCAAGCTGGCACCAAGGGATCGGCGCTCGGTGCGTGCCGAACTCTGCCGCGGGCGATTGAGCGTGGGATGACCACGCCCTCAGACACCGCGACTGCCCGCGCCGCCCGGACCATCGCCCCACCGCCCGAGGGCCCGGCGTTTGTCTGGCCGCCCGTTGAGGACTCCGACCACCCGATCGTGATTGATCGCACCGATGATCTGGACCCATCCGAACCGGTGCCAGCCGCTGGGCACCCTGTTGCGACAGGGCACCGCTCGGCGCTGGCCCTGGCTCACTCGATCGGCTTGCGCCTGGAATCAGACCTGATCGGGGTCCGGGCGATCAGCTTCCGTCGCTGGGCGGATGCGGCAGGATGGCAGCGTGACGGCTCCGACGCCTGTTGCTGGCGCTGCGCCGGCTCGGTGGGCCCGCACGAAGTCGATGGCGACGGCTGCGCCGCCTGCCGGGAAAAACGATTGGCCTGGGGACGCGCAATCCGCCTGGGGCGGTACGAATCCGGGCTCCGGTCGGCGATCCTCGAACTCAAGTTCGGTCGATGGCGACGCACCGGGCACGAACTCGGCAGGGAGTTGGGCGACGCGATCCGGGCACAGCTCGACGCGGGCGACATCCGCCCCGATGAGGCTGCCCTGGTGCCGGTACCGATGTCCTGGCGACGCCGGATGAGCCGGGGCGTGGACCACACGGCGGTGCTCGCAGCAGCGGCTTCCAGGCAGAGCGGGGTCCGGGTCGTCCGTGCGATGGGGCGTAAGCACCGCCGCCCCCAGGTGGGGCTCAGTGCCACCGCCAGGGCTGCGAACGTCCGTGGGGCGTTCGTGCCGGCTGGTGGCGGCACCAAGGGCGCTCTGGCGAACTCGGGGATCCGGGTCGTGATCGTCTTGGACGACGTGCGGACGACCGGGGCGACCATGACCGCGGCCTGCCGGGGCGTTCGGGCGATGATCGGACGGTCCCCCGAGATCTGGTGCTGTGTGGGCTGCGTGGCGGCCGAACGGCGCCGGAGAGGCGCAAACGACGCTGGGGTTGGGCGGGAAGATGAGAAATTCGCCAAGACTTTTGGAGTGGCAATTTGACCTTGAAGGGGCACGGTCTATGCTCCCCCCCGCCGCTCATCGCAGCGGCAAACACGGTTCGAACGGGCGGATGCCCACGAGAATCGGCTTCTGTGGCAAGTGAACAGTTGGGTCCACCGCGAGAATGCGATGGCGATCACACCGGTTGCATAGCCGGGTCCCCCCGGACAGTGATCGCTGTATAAAGGGGCAGGAGGCGTTTCACAGCGTACTCTTGTCGCCAGCATTCTTGTGCGAAGTGGAAAGCCCTATTTTCATTTATTGAAGTAGTACTTACTACTTTGAGTGTTGGTAAACCCGAGAACTTGCCGTCTCGGGCATCGAGGCTTGCCTCGATGAAGACCGGTCCCGCGTCGCCCTTGGAAACAAGGCACGGGCGGGATCAAGTCGGATCGGCCTTTATTTGATGCGTTTGGTGAGAAGCTTCGGCTTTGATCCTTGCAACAATATTCAACTGAAGAGTTTGATCCTGGCTCAGATTGAACGCTGGCGGCATGGTTAAAACATGCAAGTCGAACGATCCCTTCGGGGAGAGTGGCGAAAGGGCGAGGAATACGATCGAACGTACCCCGAGGTGCGGGATAGCGTGGGGAAACCCACGGTAATACCGCATGTCCTCTACGGAGAAAAGGTTTACCGCCTTGGGAGCGGCGATCGTCCTATCAGGTAGTTGGTGAGGTAAAGGCTCACCAAGCCGAAGACGGGTAGCGGGTGTGAGAGCATGACCCGCCGCATCGGAACTGAGACACTGTCCGGACTCCTACGGGAGGCTGCAGTAACGAATCTTCCGCAATGCGCGAAAGCGTGACGGAGCAATGCCGCGTGCAGGATGAAGCGTCTACGACGTGTAAACTGCTGTCAGGGTTTAGGAACAATGACCAGACCCAAAGGAAGGACCGGCTAATCTCGTGCCAGCAGCCGCGGTAATACGAGAGGTCCGAGCGTTAATCAGAATCACTGGGCTTAAAGCGTACGCAGGCGGACCGGTAGGTATCTTGTGAAATCCCACGGCTTAACCGTGGAACTGCAGGGTAAACCCCCGGTCTTGAGGCAGGTAGGGGTCAGTGGAACCATGAGTGGAGCGGTGAAATGCGTAGATATTCATGGGAACGCCAATGGCGAAGGCAGCTGACTGGGCCTGTTCTGACGCTCATGTACGAAAGCGTGGGGAGCAAACAGGATTAGATACCCTGGTAGTCCACGCCGTAAACGATGCACACTAGGTCGGGGGAGCTCTCACGCTTTCCCGGCCGAAGGTAAACTGATTAGTGTGCCGCCTGGGGAGTACGGTCGCAAGGCTAAAACTCAAAGGAATTGACGGGGGCTCACACAAGCGGTGGAGCATGTTGCTTAATTCG
>Ga0316204_10001476_pt1 | contig 62864 bp, 54 predicted proteins | sample 6monrhotite_MG_2_FD_205661 | JGI IMG/M metagenome (GOLD analysis project Ga0316204, IMG submission 205661) | Microbial mat bacterial communities from mineral coupon in-situ incubated in ocean water Damariscotta River, Maine, United States -... | ecosystem: Environmental > Aquatic > Marine >...
AATATATCGTTAAATGACACTTTTTCGACCTCTCCCTAGCCCTCCCCTTCCAAGGGGAGGGGATTTTACTCCCTCTACCTCCGGGAGAGGGTTGGGGAGAGGGGCTTTTGGTGGTTAATATTTTATAATGCTCTTGCCCTACTTGACGGATGCGATTGTTTGGTTAAGGTAGAGCTATTTATTTTGGTGCAAAAAGGGGATCAAAAGCTAGATGCTAAAATGGTTGATATCTATTCAATACAGGGTAGATACAAATCTAGTTTTAAATGCTGATGGGCTTAACCCTATAATCTTAATAAAAATTTTACGAAAACTAGTTGCATCATTGTAGCCAATATTTAGAGCTATTTGTTCAAAACTTTGGGTGGTCGATTCTAGTAATTCACATGCTTTTTGCACCCTAATTCTCTGAATATACTGAGTAGGCTTCAAGGTTGTTGCACTGCTAAACTGACGTAAAAAGGTCCGCTCACTCATGCAGGCTAATGTAGCCAATTTTGAGATATTTAATGGATGAGTGTAATTTCTCTGTATGTGGTGTTGAACTTGTAGTACTTGTTGATTTCCATGATTAAACTTTGGTGTAAAGCTGCCATAGTAACGCTGTTCTCTTTTGCCTGTATCAACAATAAGATACTTTCCAAGTGTACGCATAATATGTGGTTTAGTGAATTGTGCAACTATTTCAAGGCCTAAGTCAATCCATGACATTAAACCTCCTGCACTAATTATGTCTCCGTCATTGAGAAGTAAGCTCTCAATTTTAAGAGATACTTTCGGGAATTTTTTATTAAAGTCATCAGCTAACTTCCAGTGTGTAGTGGCTGTTCGATTATCTAATAGGCCCGTTTTTGCGAGTATAAATGTACCTGCACAGGCGGAGCATAGTATTGCTCCCATTTGATGAGCATCATTGAGTAACTTTAATAATTCTGGTTGAGGGGAATTGTAATAACTACCGTTTAAGTTTGGCGGGATAATGAGAATATCAGTTTTGCGAGTAAGCTTTAGTTGTTTACTAGGCTGAACAATGTCAATGGTAAACTGAGTTTTAAGCTTATTTTCGATAATTATCTGGTTTGCAAGTAATAATAGCTCTTTTAACCCCTGTACTGCACTCTGTAACGCATTGGGGTAGTTAATAATTAGTACGCGAATATCTTTTGTCATTTTTGGACTGATTTATGGCGATTGCGCCATAGGTGTGATTGATTAATATTTTGCATAATAGCCTTAACAAACGACCTAAACAATACTAGAGAGATTAATATGCCTAATACAGCTTTGTTATTAATTGATTTTCAAAATGACTATTACTCAACATGCAACGGCGCGAAATGGCCTTTGTCAGGTACTGAGTTAGCCGCAGACAATGCAGCAATTTTATTAACCGAGTTTCGTAAAAAAGAGCTACCAGTCATTCATGTTCGTCATGAGTTTCCCTCAGATGATGCACCTTTCTTTCTACCTGATTCTGAAGGAGCGAAAATTCATCCTAGTGTTGCCCCATTAGCTGATGAACCTATTATACTAAAACATCAAATAAACAGTTTTCGCGATACTGAATTACAAAAAGTTCTACAAAACATTAATGTTGAATCGATTGTTATTGTTGGAGCAATGAGCCATATGTGCATAGATGCTGTTACTCGTGCAGCGGTCGATTTAGGTTATGAATGTCATGTTGCACATGATGCATGTGCAACCTTAGATCTAGAGTTCAACGGCTTAGTTGTACCTGCTCAATATGTCCATCATGCATTCATGGCAGCATTAAGTTTTGGTTATTGTAATGTTGATAGCACCAACAATTTACTTAGCATAGTGGATTAGTTTGTAGTGGTTTAATGAACGAAGAATTCATTATTAGTTGTTTGCCACTCTCAAACTCCCTATAATCCAAAATTTCACAGCTATTCTGTACTCCTGAACTAGCTAAAGAATTAGGGTTTTAGTTGTAACTTTATGATTTCTAGTAAATTATCCGTTGCCCCAATGATGGATTGGACCGACCGTCACGCTCGTTATTTTCTCCGTTTGATCTCTCGACATACCTTGTTATATACCGAGATGGTTACTACTGGAGCAGTCATTAACGGTGATAGAGAAAAGTTATTGGGTTTTGATAAGGCAGAAAATCCGATCGCTTTGCAACTGGGTGGATGCGATCCACAAGCTCTGGCGGAATGTGCGAAAATTGGTGAAGATTACGGTTACGATGAAATTAACCTCAATGTAGGTTGCCCTTCTGATAGAGTCCAGTCAGGTAGGATTGGTGCCTGTTTAATGGCGGAACCCAACTTGGTTGCTGAATGTATTGCCGTTATGAAGCAATCAACCAGTTTGCCAGTGACAGTAAAGCATCGAATTGGGATTGATGATCAAGATTCCTATCAAGATTTGCATCATTTTGTTGAAACGGTTTCCTCGGCAGATTGCGATAGTTTTATTGTCCATGCTCGAAAGGCGATTCTTTCTGGTTTAAGTCCCAAACAAAATAGGGAAATTCCACCATTGATCTATGATTTTGTTTATCGGATAAAGACGGATTTTCCTCAGTTGGAAATTTGTATTAATGGCGGGATAAAGTCAATTGAAAGTGCTCAAGAACACTTAGCTCGCGTCGATGGGGTAATGATTGGGCGAGAAGCGTACAACAATCCTTATATTTTGGCTCAAGCCGATCAACAAATATTTTCATCTTCTTCTCGATCTCTTACAAGAATTCAAGTGGTTGAAGCGATCATTCCCTATATAGAATCACATTTAAAATCCGGTGGAAAATTGCAACACATCACTCGACACATCTTAGGGTTATTTCACGCTCAGCCAAACGGAAAATTATGGCGACGACACTTGAGCGAGCAAGTAACCAAACCTGATGCGAACATTCAAGTTATCCATGATGCACTCTCAATTGTTAGTTAAATTGAGTAAAAACATTAGTGTTAAATAGGCTAACTATTGGTGTTTTTACTCAAACTAAAAATATTTTCATCTAGCTAATCTCTCTCCCCTCAATCAAAAAAGCAAATAAATTCAATAAGATAGTCATGAATTTTTCTTGTTGGCACAAAAAATGAATTGTATTTAAATTATCTGCTTTAGCTGATTAGAAAAATCATCAGGGTAAAGGCAGTTTTTTCAGTCTGTAGAACTTTTATTTAGTTGGTTGAATTGTGAAATTTGACGTTAGAACCAAGAGAGGAAAACCATGAGTGTATTTAAGCGATTTTCAGATGTATTAAATAGTAATGTGAATGCTATGTTGGATAAAGCAGAAGATCCAGAAAAATTAGTCAGAATGATCATCAGCGAAATGGAAAGTACGTTACTAAACGTTAGAACTGAGTCGGCAAAAACGATTGCTGATAAAAAAGAAATGGAAAGACAAATTAAAAACTATGAAGCGGAAGTTGAAGCCTGGCAGAAACGGGCAGAGCTAGCGTTAGAAAAAGGTCGTGAAGATTTAGCTAAACAAGCGTTGCAAGAAAAGCATCGAATAGAGCAAGCGATAGATGCTCAAAACGAAGAATTTAGCGAGTTAGAGACGGCGTTAGTACGGCTTGATCACGATATTGCTAAATTGCAGAGCAAGTTAGACGAAGCGGTTGCCAGACGCAAAGCGATTGTTGCTCGCCATAATACCGTTAAAACAACCATTCAAGTGCGTAAGCGAATAGAAACCAAAAATATTGATGAAGCGATCGATCGCTTTGGACGCTTTGAAAAACGTATGGATGAGCTAGAAGCAGAGGTTGAAGCGATGGATTTAGGAAGAAACGTTAGCTTAAGTCAGCAAATTGATTCGCTGCAAACCGATGAAAATCTAGAAAAGGAACTGGAAGAGCTAAAAGGCAAGATGAAAAAAGCATCTTAAAATATTTAGTGTTAACCAATTAGGTTATTTGTTAGTCACTATTTTTTTAAAGTACTGTTAGAGGAGTAAGTCATGAGCCATTATAGAAGAAGAACTGGTGAGAGATGTCGGTATGATGATTACCGTCCAAGAGCTCGTTCAAAAATCATGGGCGTGTGTGCGGGTATAGCGAATCAACTTGGTTGGGATGTAACAGGAGTGAGAATTGTTGCAGTTCTTGGGCTTATTTTCTTCACTGGACCTACTTTTCTTGCATATATAGTGGCTGGCGCGTTATTTTATTAATACCCTAGTGACATGGAAAATAATTGAAATGAGGGATTGTTTTATTTAGTTAGAATTAACTGATAAGATAAGTTCCCTTGTTTTAGCTAAATGTATAAGTGTAACAATGCAACCTATGAGACAATTTAATCCCCTATTATTAGATAAATTAACGATAAAAATTTGCTTAACTTTTGTGCTACTGGTTTTTTCGATAGGCTCTTTCGTATATGCTTCTGAGGAAAACCTTTCATCTCTAGAGAATAAAATCAACAAACAAAAAATCAGTTTTGAAAATGTTTATATGCCGGAAGTACCTTCAGTTAGTCGTACTGCCGCAGTTTATCTAACCGTCACCAATCAAGAAAATCAAATGGTTAAGATTGTGGGAGTTTCTACAAATATTGCTATGCACTCCATGATTCATGAGACCATTGATGTTGATGGTATTGCGAAGATGAATCATATCGATGCGCTAGAAATTAAACCTAATGAAACCGTCAAGCTCCAACCTGATTCAATTCATATCATGCTGATGGGGCTCGATCACGAACTTATCTCAGATCCTTTCGAGTTAGTTTTCGAGTTTGATGATGGGGCTACTCAATCTATTATGGTTAACATCAAAAAGAAATAACTTTAGGAAAATTGACTATGTGGAAATTTGGTCGTTCTAACAATACAGAAAATAGTGAAACCGTAACTGACTCCAGTATCGACGAGTCAAATGAAAACTCTTTAGCAAAACGGATTGCTTTTGTTGTTCTGCTACTTATTTTTTGTGGTTATTTACTTGGTATTTATTGGAGTATTGAGCCAGATATTTTTCAGGTAGAAGATCAAAATGCCTATCGAACCAGTGGACAAGATAAACAATTGATCGTTGGTTATACAACGGTAGCAACCACTGAAAAAATTGCTAAAACCTTATTAGAAAAAAATGGCGGTTATTTAAGCAATGATGTAACACCACCTTCGATTTTTCTAGACAACATTCCGTCTTGGGAATTCGGCGCATTGGTTCAAGTTAGAGATATCGCTTCGTCGTTAAGAAACGATATGAGCCGCTCTCAATCACAATCGTTAGAAAATGATGATTTAAAAGAAGCTGAGCCATTATTAAACAATGATCACGCCGCTTGGATTTGGCCTGCCGCAGAAGGGCGTTACTCAAAAGCGATTGAAAAACTATCTGCTTTTAGAGAAAAATTATCAGAATCTGAGCAACCCAAGGTTCAATTTTATGCCAGAGCAGATAATTTAAATGCTTGGTTAGAATTAGTGAATAAACGTTTGGGAGGCTTGTCACAACGCTTATCTGCTTCAGTTGGTCAAGATCGAATTAATACTGATTTGTCTGGAGATTCAGCAGCTTCACAATCGACTAACGCGCCTAGTCATTTAATGGTAAAAACTCCTTGGATGGAAATCGATGATACCTTCTATGAGGCACGAGGCGCGTGTTGGGCATTGATTCATTTGTTAAAAGCGATTCAAATCGATTTTGCCCCTGTATTGGAAAAGAAAAACGCGAATGCAAGCTTAGCGCAAGTGATAAGAGAACTAGAGGCGACTCAAGAAACCATGTGGAGCCCTATCGTTCTAAATGGGGGTGGTTTTGGTATTGTTGCCAATCACTCCTTGGTAATGGCAAGTTATATTAGCCGGGCAAATGCTGGTTTAATTGACCTACGTGAATTATTAACTAAAGGTTAAAGCTGACGACTTAATTTATATAGTTTCTATATTCGACTAAAGCCTAAAGTTGATTTTGACTTTGGGCTTTTTTGTTTCTTATCTAAAAGAATCAGTTAATTTATTTTAATCAATTCAAACCTTATTAGTTGTTAGTTCGTCTAGGTAGGTATAAATCGGAAGTGATTAAGGTAAAGCTTAATCGACTCCCTGAACCAGTTATTTAGGATCTAATTTGATAGCTAATCAAGCAGTGCTCAATCAAAATGATAAAATTGCTTCTTGGGTTAGTTCCGCCAAGCTCGGTGACCTTGATGCGTTTGAAAAATTGTATCTTACTTTTCATAAGAAAATATTTTTGTTAGCCAAACGTATGACTGGAACAACGAGTGATGCTGAAGATGTTGTTCAAGAAACCTTTGTCAAAGCTTGGCAAAAACTGACAAGTTTTAGAGCAGAAAGCCAGTTTTATACATGGCTGCGTTCAATTGCGACAAGAGTTATGATTGACCGTTTACGAATTAAAAATGCGAAGATTTGGCAACAGGCTTTGGATTATGATGAAGTCTTATCTGCAATTAATTCTGATATGGCGCAAGTTAAAGATTTAGAAAAAATGATTGCTTTACTTCCCATTGGCGCGAGAAGCATTTTCATAATGCACGATATAGAAGGTTATAAGCATGTTGAAATAGCGGAAATGACGGGCGTGGCTGTCGGTACTTCTAAAGCTCAATTGTTTCGCGCCAGAAAATTACTACGAGAAAGTTTGCTTTAATAGAATTTGGCCTAGATTTGGATTTAAATATGAAAGATGAACTAGTCGATTTAGCGAAAGAAAGAGAATTAAATTCGAGAATCCAAAACCTCGAATCTGAAGAAGAGATGCTTAATGATCTATGGCCATCTATTAAACAGCAAATCAGTTCTTCACAAACAAATGTTATTTGTCAATCGCAATTAGCTGAAACAAGAAATTACACTGCCAGCTGGATTCCGTGGGCTATTGCCGCTAGTCTAATTGTTAGTATTGGTTCGATGACATTTAGCTGGAATAAACTCAAACAGGTTGAAAATATTTATGCTCAAATTAGTCAAGAACAAAAGAGTGATTTAACTGTTGAAGGAAACCTCGCTAGTGTTAAGCGAGAGAAAGAAGACCTAGTTCGACAAGTGGATTTGATGGAACAAGAATATAAACTTGCACGAGTCGATTTGATGTCGAAAATTTCAATGAATGCTCGTCAGATAGATAAAGCAACACTAAAAGATATTCGGGAAACGCTTAAGGAAATCGAGTCAGCAAACCAATTGTTAAAAAAAGCAATTATTGAAACGCCGGATGATCATCGCTTAGTCACTTTATTGAAAACAACTTATCAGCAAGAATTAAATGTTTTGACCCAACTGGTTAAATTGGATACCAGTATTTAGCGACCGATATTTTCCAGTATCGAGATAATAGGCAGTTACACCAGATTAAATCAGTATGCAGCACACTTTTTATTTTTATTAAGAGGTTAAAAGTTATGAAAAAAATAGTCATTTTTACCGCGCTTGTGATGAGCGTTACGTTGCTCAGTATCGGTAGTGTGTTGGCCGGAGAAAAAATAGATAAAACTTTAGATGTCGCGAGTGAAGGTGACGTTGAAATTGCTAATAATCGCGGCAAAATCGACGTTGCCGGTTGGGATAAAAATAAAGTTTCTGTAAAGGGTGAATTAGATGATTTGACGGAGAAATTCATATTTTCCACCAGTGGAAATAAAACCATAATTAAAGTTGAATTGCCAGATAGAAGCACAAGTTCTCGTAGTGGTAAGGGCTCTAATTTAAAGATTTTTGTACCTAAAAAATTCAATGTGCAATTTGATGGGATCGCAACGGATATTAGTATTTCCGATATAGAATCAAATGTTGATATTAGCTCTGTTAGTGGCGACATAAGATTAGAGCAAGTAGAATCTCGAGTATTTATTAATAGCGTCAGTGGAAACATTGACATTAAAAATATTGACGGAGCAATTGAAATCTCAACGGTTAGTGGAGGTGTTAAGGCTGCGGTTTCATCAAAAAATATAATCGTCGGCGGTGTTTCGTCTGATATTTCGGTTAAAGCCGATGTGATTGAATCAGCGCAAATTTCTACAGTTTCTGGAGATTCAAATCTGTCTGGTCATTTGGCAAATGGAGGAAGTATTAAATTATCGAACGTCTCGGGCGATAGTCATTTTTTTGCTAAATCAGATTTAAATGCAGATATTTTATTGGGTACCGGTCCAGGTGGTGATGTGGTTAATCAATATTCTGATGATAAACCTACTCGTTCTTTTATTGGTTCGGAAAAATTAAAATTCACAGCCGGCAAGGGTAAAGGATTAATTAAAATGTCAACTGTCAGTGGCAAGATTGGAATCTCAAGAGAAAAATAATCAAAAATATTTAACTGAGAATGGTTTATAGCAAAAAAAACCAACAATTTATGTTGGTTTTTTTATGTTTGATTTAGTTAATTAAAAAGCTGGTTTTTCTGGAGCATCTTCATAACGCTGAACGCTATCTAAAATTTCTTGTTTAGCTGCCGCAGCATTCTCCCAACCTTCAATACGTACCCACTTACCAGGCTCCAAATCTTTATAGTGTTTAAAGAAATGTTCAATTTGGTTTAGTAGTAGCTCAGGCATGTCTTTGGTTTCTCTAATTCCTTGATAAATAGGAGAAAGACGTTTTAACGGAACAGCAAGTATTTTTGCGTCTGTACCAGATTCGTCGGTCATCATTAATACACCAATTGGTCGGCAAGTGATTACAGATCCTGCGAGCAATGGGAAAGGTGTTGGAACCAATACATCGACTGGGTCGCCATCTTCAGAAAGGGTATGAGGAACATAACCATAGTTTGTTGGGTAGTGCATACAGGTTGACATGAAACGGTCAACAAACATAGCGCCAGATTCTTTATCGACCTCGTATTTTACTGGGTCGGCGTGAGCGGGAATTTCGATAATAACGTTAATTTCTTCTGGTAAATTTTTTCCAGTAGGGACTGTATTTAAACTCATAACTCTTGTTTCAATGATGTATTAAATTGGGCGCGTATTATAGCCATACTGCAGTGCAAAATAAACTGTCTATAAAAAATAAATATATAACTTATAAATCAACAAGTTAAAATAACTTATTTTACTTTATTGTCCTCAAATCAGTTTATTGTTATACAAGGAAATGGTTTTGATTAATTATTAGCCTTTTGGTTATAATTTTGACGACCAGAAATTGGTGATTTAAATGAATTACCTGCCTTTTGATACCTATAGCATCGGGGCACAATTGACAATAATCGTCGATTATCCTTGCTATGTAGTTGGTCTGCCCAAAGCTAAAATAAAGTGATCACTAAATAAACTTATTAACGTGATTGTAATAATAATTCTAAATTTGTGAGGGAAGTATGATCGAACTTGTTCAAATACCGCCTATTCTTGGCGTAGTAGGGCTTGTAGTAGCCTTTGTCATTTATCAACTAATCAACAAATATTCCGGCGGTGAAGGTAAAACGGCCAAAATAGCAGCAGATATTCATAACGGGGCGATGGTATTTATGCGCCGAGAATATTCGATTATGGCTATGTTTTTAGTTGTTATTACAATTTTACTTTATATCAGTTTTGAGAGCTGGCACACATCAGTCGCCTTTGTAGTCGGAGCGCTTAGTTCTGCAACGGCGGGCTATATCGGAATGATGACCGCTACTAGAGCAAACGTTAGAACAACGGTTGCTGCTGCGGAGAAAGGTTCGTCTGAGGCATTAACCGTTGCTTTTTATGGTGGCTCAGTAATGGGACTTGCTGTTGCTTCAATGGGTTTGTTAGGTCTTGGTGGCCTTTATTATTTCTTTGGTGCAGAGCATGCAGAAGCGATTCATGGATTTGGAATGGGCGGATCAACCGTTGCTCTTTTCTCTCGTGTGGGGGGCGGTATATTCACTAAAAGTGCCGATGTTGGGGCTGATTTGGTTGGAAAAATTGAAGCCGGTATCCCAGAAGACGATCCAAGAAACCCAGGCGTTATAGCGGATAATGTCGGTGATAATGTCGGTGATGTTGCTGGTATGGGTTCGGATATATTTGAATCTTATGTTGGCTCAATGATTGCGACAATTGCTATTGCTTCTACCATGGGCTTAGCAACAGTTAATCATTTATCGACTGGCGGTAAAGAGATGTTAATGACCTTGCCTCTTATCTTAGCATCGGCGGGTCTTCTTTGTTCTATCATCGGTATTGTTATGGTGCGAATGTTTTCTGGAATGGAAGCCGCTAAAGCACTTAGAACCGGAACGCTCGGATCAACATTAATATTAATTATTGCAGCTTACTTTATCGTTGCTTCGTTCGAACTACATGTCAACATTTGGTATTGCGTGATTGTTGGTGCGGTTGGTGGAAGCATTATTGGGCTAGTCACTGAATATTATACTGGCAGTAAACCTGTACGTGATTTAGCCAGAGAAGGCGAAACAGGCCCCGCTACGGTTATGATCGGTGGATTAGCTTTAGGTATGGAATCAGTTGTTATTCCAGTGTTAACTATCGCTGGTATTATTTTTGCCAGTGCTCAACTACTTGGCGATGCTGGGGTTTATGGTGTTGGAATAGCTGCCGTTGGAATGTTAGCAACTGTTGGTATCACGATGGCTATAGATGCATATGGACCGGTTGCTGATAATGCAGGTGGTATCGCGGAAATGGCTGGCTTAGGTGAAGATGTTCGAGCAATTACCGATGGTTTAGATGAAGTGGGTAATACCACAGCGGCTATCGGTAAAGGTTTTGCTATTGGTGCTGCTGGACTGGCTGCACTTGCAATTATCGCCGCATTTATCGAAATTGTTTCGGCTCCCGGTCATGTGGAAAATTTCTCTTTAGATATTAGTAACCCATATGTATTAATGGGAATGTTCATAGGTGGTATTTTTCCTTTCCTCGTTTCAGCAATTACTATGCGAGCAGTTGGAACGGCAGCTTTTGATATGATTAAGGAAATCCGACGTCAGTTTAAGGAGATCCCGGGATTGATGGAAGGTACTGCTGAACCTGATAGCGCTAAATGTGTTGATATCGCGACACAGGCAGCGTTAAAGAAGATGATTCTTCCAGGTGCTTTAGCTATTGCAGCGCCTCCGGTTATTGGTTTTACTTTAGGTGCGGCTGCGCTAGGCGGAATGTTATCGGGAGCGTTAATTACTTGTGTATTAATGGCATTGATGATGGCAAACGCGGGTGGTGCTTGGGATAATGCCAAGAAGCATGTTGAAAAGGGTAATTACGGCGGTAAAGGTTCTGATACTCACGCTGCGGTAGTTGTTGGTGATACAGTAGGCGACCCCTTTAAAGATACATCGGGACCTTCGATGAATATTTTGATCAACGTAATGGCAATTGTTAGTTTGGTAATTGCTCCACTATTAACTTTTTAACCCATTGATTGTGATACTATTTAATCCTCAGTTTGAGGTTTTAATTGAAAAAGAGCCTATTTAGGCTCTTTTTTTTCAGAAACTGCTGAATTATATAATTTACGTAAGCTATTACGCATTTGTGTTGTTTTAAGTTAGTTAATAAGCAATTTTGTTCTTTAATCTAAAATCTAAGCTGCTGAGTTTCGTATTCAAGCAATGGATAACCATTATGGTAGCGGCACACCTAACTCGTTTCAATACTCTGACATATTAATAAATAAAGTGACCCTCTTTTTATCTCTCCTACGTTTGTAACATATGAAAGACAAATAAATCTTAACCAGGAGAAGCCCATGTCAAAATTAATATCGCTAATTGTCGCTGTTTCATTTTCTTTTTTGTTATTCGTTGGAATGACTCTATTGATTAAGCCTGATGAAGCCATCGCAGAAGAATCTATAGCCTCCGATCTAATTAATTTTACCTATAATGAAAAAGACGTTGCCCCAAACAAAATAGTTCGAGTAAAACCTAAGTTCGAACATGAGCCAAAACCTAAAGCGATTTCAACGATTAAAACTGACGTTGAGCCAACTAAGGTTAAGCCAAACTTTGAACGAGTTGCCTTTGTACAAAATGAAGTTTCGGCAATCTCTGGAATATCTTCAGGTTGGGGAGAAAGAGGAGATGGTGATGCTGTGCCACGTGTTCAAATAAATCCTCAGTATCCTCCAGAAGCTGCTAGAGATGGCATCGAGGGCTATGTGACATTAACTTTTGATATTTCCGAAATGGGAACTGTTATGAATGTTAGAATTATTAATGCCAAACCTAAAAGAGTATTTGATAAAGCTGCAAGAAAAGCATTAAAAAAATGGAAATATGAACCGAAAATTCAAGATAAAAAAGCGGTTGCTCAATTAGGTCAAAAGGTTACTTTAGAGTTTAATTTGGAATCCGAACTATTATAAAAAATTTGGAACTATAGCCGTCTAAAATATCAGGCGGTTTTTTGTCACTTAAAAACTAATCCAAAGGAATTGGACAATCAAGGTATTCGCATAAAATTCTGAGTAAAGAGTATTCCATTTCGTCTATTTTGTTATCGACTTGGATCGCGTCGGTCACACCCAATATTAATTGCTGTTTCAATAATGGATTTAGTCTTGATAGTTGATTAAGTGCGTTATGGAATTTTTTTGGGTCAAAAGATGACGGCTCTTTTATCAGCTTAATTCCAAAGATGTTTAAAATGTGCTGTTTGTGTTGTTTTGCATTATCCCAGTGGTTCTTTTCATAAGAGTTATCTTTAAGAAGTTGAGAGAAAAGAATATTAAGCGCCTCACTCACTTTTTGGTAACGATTAATTTGAGTTTGATATGGTTTGGATTCATTCAATCGGTTATAAATTGATGCATAAATAGCTAAGCTGGTTGGATTTAAAGAAGGGTGGTTTTTAACAAAAGCATCGATCGATTGAAAAAAAATATTTTTGTACTTTAACTCAAGGTTTTCAAAACGAGCAAGCGCAAGATCAAATAGCGTGTTTCTCGATTTAAAATCAATTTGATCCAGTTGTTTTATCAGTTGAATAGTTTTTTGATCAGATAGTGAAATATCTAAAAGTTTAAAATTTTCCCTGCTAAGCGTATCGACTTTTGTGGCTTGGAGAAAAATAATCTTGATCAGTACCAAAGGAGAGAAATCTGGGTTATCCCCCCTTGCCGCTTCAATGATTTCTTTTGGCAAATGGCTCAACACATTTTCAGCGTTTTGTATATTTTTTGCTGTGACTGTTCCAACGGTACTAACAATTTGCAACGCAATATCAGAATGATTTTTATCACTCGTTGTTTTGATTGACCTTGACTCGTTGCTAAATTGAGAAATTAAATCTGAGTCATTTGAATGGCTTGAATGTGAAGGAGCTGAATGGCTAGTTTGTGCTGATTGACTTGCACTGGTATTTTGCCTCAGAAAACCTGGGTAGACGGCTTGAATTCTATCGTCTAGTGGTGGGTGAGAGGCTAACCAACCAGAAAACATTTGGCTAATTTTTGTGCTCGCGCCAAAACACATATGGCTCATTTCTTCTGCGTTAGAGTTAATTAACTGCGATCCTTGAGTTGTATTTTTTATTGCGAGTAATGCGCCAGCAATACCGTTGCGGTCACGGGTAAATTGAACTGCTGAGGCATCAGCTAAGAATTCTCTTTGTCTTGAAATGGCGGCTTTAATAATACGGCCGAAGAACAGCCCAATATAACCGACAACAAATAGACCTAAGCCGATAAAAACGATAGCTGAGCCTTCGGAGCGTTTGCTACTTGTCGAGCGACTTCCATATCGTCCACCTCGTAACAGAACTTGACCGATTTGCCCTAATACCAAAATACCGGCAATAACACCTATAAGACGCAAATTTAACCGCATGTCGCCGTTTAATATATGACTAAATTCATGACCTATTACACCTTGAAGTTGCTGCCTTGTCAGATTATCAAGAAGACCTTGTGTCACTACCAAAATTGCTGCAGATGGTTTCAGCCCAGAAACAAAAGCATTGAATCCTTGCTCATTTTTCATTATATAAATTTTAGGGATGGGCATACCTGAGGCAATAGCCATTTCTTCAACTAAATTAACTAACTGTTTTTGTTTGGGATTTGTAGTACTAGGGGTGACAGGCGTTGCCTCCATCATTTTGATAATGGCTGACGGATTTGAGTTTATTTGCCAACTACGAAAAAGGCTGGTTAAAATAATAACAGCAAAAGTTATAAGGCTTATGTAGATCCAATAATCTTGTTGTAACCAACTATCTAATTCGGTAGCTGATGAAGTTTGAGTCGCTAAGACTAAATAGAAAATAAAATTAACGGCTACTGTAATTAGAACCAAGGCAATAACAAAGAAAACCACTAAAATTCGAGTTTGTTTTATTGCCTTAGCTTGACGACTAAAAAAATCCATTGAAAGTAAAATAAATTGATTTAATCAAATGAAACTTTTACAGGTTTTTTAGCTTCAGGCTCTTCAAGTTTTAAGAGGTTGGCCTGCTCGAATGCAAAACGACTTGCTACTATACTATTTGGGAACTGCTCCAAATAAGTATTATATTGCATCACGCTGTCATTAAAGGATTGCCTTGCAAAAGAGATTTTGTTTTCGGTCGACGTTAGCTCTTCCATTAACGATGACATGGTTTCATTCGCTTTAAGATCGGGATAGCTTTCTGAAAGAGCAAATAGTTTTCCTAAAGTACCGGTCAACATCGTTTCGGCAGCAGCAAGCTCTTCCATACTTTTCGCATCGCCCGGATTTCCAGCAGCTACCTTGCTTGCGTCGACAGCCGAATTTCTTGCAGAAATAACCGCTTCTAGTGTTTCTTTTTCATGCTTCATGTAACCTTTAGCGGTGCTAACAAGGTTGGGAATTAAGTCATAACGACGAGTTAGTTGTACATCGATCTGAGAGAAGGCATTTTTAAATCTATTTTTTAAAGCGACTAATTTGTTGTATATGCCAACCACGTAAAAAACGATGATTAAAACAACGATTAAAAAAATGATAAATTCCATAATGAAACCTCTTTATTTTTATGAATAGGGTATTTGCAGTTCAACGATTGCGATTATAAATTATTCCCAACAAATTATATAAAGTATCCCGCTTATAATTTGAATTTTGTCTTTAGTATTTTCTTTACTGGCTCATTTTTCAATACAATATATTGAGGAAGACCGTTTTTAAATGGTGGATAAGATTCACCATTAATGAGTGGCAAAAGATACTCTCTACATGTCTCAGTAATATGCATTCCGTTAGAAGAAATATATTTGCGTGGCATCATTTTTTCGACATTAGCTACTGCTGACAAAGGTGCTTCACCAATCGTCCATTTATAGGTTTTAGTATTCTTTCTAACAATGGTTGGCATAACCGCATTTTTTCCAGCAACGGCAAATTCAACTGCGGCTTTTCCCATAGCATAGGCTTGTTCAACATCAACTTCGGAAGCTATATGTCGGGCTGCTCTTTGCAAATAATCTGCAACCGCCCAGTGATATTTAAACCCAAGTTCATCTTTAACCATTTGAGCAACCACTGGTGCGACACCGCCCAATTGTTTATGACCAAAAGCGTCAACGGAGCCAGCATCAGCTAAGAAAGTTCCGTCTTTATAAGCGGCGCCTTCTGAAACTACAATCGCGCAATAACCAAACTTTTTAACGCATTGATTTACTTTCTTTAAAAACTTTTCTTTATTAAATGCAATTTCAGGAAATAAAATAATATGCGGAGCATCGCCATCTTTTTCTGCAGCAAGTCCGCCAGCAGCCGCAATCCAACCAGCGTGACGTCCCATCACTTCCATCACAAATACCTTAGTTGATGTTTCTGCCATCGAAGCTACATCGAATCCCGCTTCGCGAATAGAAACAGCAACGTATTTAGCCACACTACCAAAGCCTGGGCAGTTATCGGTGATAGGTAAATCGTTATCTACCGTTTTTGGAATACCAATACAAGTGATCGGAAAGCCCATTTTTTTGCTGATTTGAGAGACTTTATTAGCCGTGTCCATTGAATCACCACCACCGTTATAGAAGAAATAGCCAATATTGTGTGCTTTAAAAACTTCAATTAATCTTTCATATTCAGCGGCATTATCTTCAAAACTTTTTAACTTATGGCGACAAGAACCGAAAGCTCCCGATGGGGTAAACTTTAACGCTGCAATATTCTTTTTAGATTCTTTACTGGTATCGATTAGATCTTCTGTAAGCGCACCAATGATTCCATTGCGTCCTGCGTAAACCTTTCCGATTTTGTCTTTATGCTGGCGAGCAGTTTCAATCAAGCCACAGGCAGATGCGTTGATAACAGAGGTAACACCACCAGATTGGGCGTAGAAGGCATTTTGTTTTTTTGGGGTCATAGTTTTGGTCTCTTTTTGCGGTTGGAGTATTATACGGCATAAATTAGAGGATTTTAAATTTTACCGCTAGTGCCAGAGCAAGAGCATCATAAAATATTAACCATCAAAAGCCCCTCTCCCCAATCCTCTCCCAGAGGTAGAGGGAGTAAAATCCCCTCCCCTTGGAAGGGGAGGGCTAGGGAGAGGTCGAAAATGTGTAATTCAACGATATATTTTGCATAATCCGCTTATAATACTTGCCCTGCCGCTAGTGCTAAGTGTTTTTTATTAGTATCCCGATACCATATTTACAAACGAGTATTCAAATCTAATTATGTATTACAACTTGCGATAATTTTAGTCAATTAAACAGCCTTTAAATATCTCATCTAAGTAATATTTAGCTCTTTCAAATGTAAATCAGTCGGGATTTAAACAAATTTTGTCGCTTCTATACTAGTTTGACTTGCTGGTTTTGTGATTAAAATAAATGAATCAACGAGACATGAAAAAACAATAAGTTTTATTCGTTGATTAATCATGCAAGCATTGATCTGAACTTCTATTAGTGCTACCGATGAATTAATTTCTACCGATTAAGGAAAAAATATGAAAACAAAAATAACAGCAATAGCATCTGCAACTTTATTGGCGTTAAGCGTCAACTCTAGTTTGTTACAGGCTGGGAATTTACAACCTAACCTAGGTAATGAGGCATCCCTCAAGGAAACGAAGGGTGTGGGAAATAATATGGAACGGGTCATCGTCAAATTTGTGGCGGGAAAAGGTCAGACGGTTAGCGCATTGGCTCAAACTGTTGGCGGACAAATTAAAGTTGATTTGCAAAAACATGGTGCATTTGCGATGGAAGTTCCGTCATCGGCATTGAAGGGACTGCGAAATAATCCAAATGTTGAATTTGTTGAGATTGACCCTAAGCGCCGATTGCTTAATACAGATTTAAATCTGACAGAAGTAGAACCTTGGGGTATCAGTCGGATTGAAGGCGACGTTGTTTCAGATAACTTAACAGGTAATCAGACGATTTGTATTATCGATTCGGGATATGATATTAGTCACACTGATCTAAGTGGGAACCAAGTGACCGGCACTAATGACTCTGGTACAGGCAGTTGGTCTACACCCGGTGGTTCTCACGGTACTCACGTCGCAGGGACAGTTGCTGCTATTAATAATGGTTCTGGTGTTGTTGGTGTGATGCCAAATGGAAATGTTAATATTCATATCATTAAAGTATTTAATGAAACAGGATGGGGCTATTCATCAAGTTTAGTTGCTGCCGTCGATGATTGTGTCACTGCCGGTTCAAATGTAATTAGCATGAGTTTAGGTGGAGCAACCAGTAGCACAACGGAAAGCAATGCGTTTGATAATTATTACGCTCAGGGAGTGTTGAGCATTGCCGCAGCCGGAAACGATGGAAACACTGCCCATAGTTACCCAGCCTCTTATGATTCGGTTGTGTCTGTCGCTGCGGTAGACTCTGGTAATATGCACGCGAACTTCTCGCAGGCAACTAGTCAGGTTGAACTCGCGGCTCCTGGAGAAGCTGTTTTATCGACTGTCGGTTTGGGTGATGGCCAGCTAGCACAATTAACGGTTGGCGGTATTGATTATTTCTCTAACGGTCTTGTACCACATCTTTTTTATAATAGTGCTCTGTCATTCGATAAAACAGGTAATGATGGTTCTGCATCAGGCACGTTAGGTGTTTGTACGACAACTGGAACGACATATTTTTGCGCTGATATGAGCGGTAAAATTTGTTTAGTTGAGCGTGGTGAGAACCAAGCGGATGATACAAGTACAACGCGAAATAACTATCCTGAATATCGCGCTGCCAATGCTTGTGCCGACGCTGGAGCGACAGGTATTGTGATATACAGTAATGCGGCCAGAACAGGATTGCAGGCACCATTTTTAATTGATTTTGATAGTAAATTTCAAGGGCTGCCAACAGCTTCTGTTGACCGAACTACTGGACTTGAGTTGGCATCGAAAGCTGGACAATCGGCGAGTATTTCAAAGGCGGGTGGGCAAGACTGGGATTATTACAACGGAACGTCTATGGCAACACCTCACGTTAGTGCCGCAGCTACCCTTGTTTGGTCTTATCATAACACTTGTACCGCTTCTGAAATTCGAACAGTACTAAATACGACTGCGCAAGATTTGGATACGGCAGGACGCGATAATAAAACTGGTTATGGTTTAGTAAAAGCGCAAGCGGCTATTGATTATATAACTACAAATGGTTGTGATGGGTTAGGCGGTGGAGGAGGTGGTGGCGCCAACATGCTAGAAAATGGAGTTGCTATAACTAATTTATCAGGGGCGAGCGCAGAAGAGTTAGCCTATACAATGGAAGTTCCCGTTGGAGCAACTGCACTAAGCTTTGTTATGGCAGGTGGTATCGGAGATGCAGATTTATATGTCCGTTTTGCAAACGCACCCACAACGTCAGTTTATGATTGTCGTCCGTACAGTGCTGGTAATAACGAAACTTGTGATATCGCAAATGTTCAGGCTGGAACTTATCACGTAATGCTAAGAGGTTACAGTGCGTTTAGTGGTGTTTCGTTGACAGGTTCATATACTGAAGCTGGTTCTGGTGGTGGTTTGGCTAGTTACACGAATTCTGCTAACTATAACATTCCTGATAATAGTGTGAGTGGTATCAGTAGCCCTATCACAGCGACGCGTACAGGGGCATCTAATCTTGTTACCATCGATTTGGATCTAGTACATACCTACATCGGAGATTTAATTGTAGATCTAATTCATCCTGATGGAACGGTTTATAATTTACATAATCGGACTGGAGGTTCTGCTAATAATATCGTTCAGAGCTATACAGTTAATGCAGGTGCGAAGGATTCAGCGGGAACTTGGAATTTACGTGCCTCCGATAGAGCAGGTCTGGATACTGGATACATCAATAGCTGGACTCTTTCTTTCGAATAGTTCGATATTGTTCTAAATTAAAAACGCCCTTGTTAGGGCGTTTTTTTTGAGTAAAAGAAAATTTTTTTGGAAATTGGAAATTGAAAGTTATTTCTTTCTTATTAAATAAAGCGGAAATAACAATAAGTAAATTAACCAAAGAGTTCCACCACCTCCAGAACTGTCATCTGTATTTCCGCCAGTACCACCACCAGTTCCGCCGCCAGTAGTTTGACTTTGGACACTAAATGATGAGGATGAAGATTCTTGTTTGCTATTGGGGGCATCAAGGTCATGAAGCACTTCTAAATTAACCGTTTGATCTGCTAAAGTTGAATTGACGGTTGCGTCAAAGCTTGTACTTGCGGAGCCTCCCGAAACTGTTGAATCCCAACTGACTTGATTTCCACTAAGAGTTGCGCCGTTGCTTAGAGTGCTCTGATCGACGGTCATTCCACTGGGAAGTTCGATAGAAGTTGTATAGTTTCTAATTTCATTGCTGTCTGGTGAAATCAAGATGGTGAGTGTCACATTAGCATCAACTGCAACACTTGTCGGTGAAGTACTAAGCGAGACGTCATTTGTGTTTCTGTGAATAGTAAAAGTAGAATCACCAAGGTTATCAATAGAGCCTTCGCTGCCCAAAGTTAACACGCCAAAATAACGACTCTCACTCATGTTGTCGTAGTTTAAGGTTATATCAAAGGGAGTAGCTCCGTCCGAAGAGCTTGGTGATTGAATGCTAATATCTTGACTGGCCGTTGAGCCAATCACGCCAGAGCTATAGGTATAAGAATCTGAACCTGTTTCAGCACCATCCCAATTTTGTACTAGTATCCAATAAGTTCCAGCGTTAGGTTTGGCAATAAGAATCTCTTCGTTAGCATCTGGAGAAATGCTAGATTCAAGCAATTCATGCTCTTGAGCTTGACCATCACCATTTGCATCAAAACCAACATATAAATCGAGATCGGTTGCAGAAGAATTTGAGGTTGAAGCAAAGATTAAACGGCTGTTAGCTGTTACATTGATTAATTCGACCGTAACGCCATCAGTTAAATCGTCGAAGGCAGAGCTGTTATCTGAATCAGCCTCAAGAGTTTTTTGTTCAGGAGTTGCTGGCGCCAAAAAGCTACTTGCTTGTATATTTGTTGAAGCGATAGTTGTTATGTCGGATAAAATCAATTGTCCTGCGTCTCGCTGAGTGTTGATAGTAAGTTGGTTGGGTAAACTGCTATTATTGACCTGTACAGCAACAGGGAATTTGCTGGTCGAGGTATTAGTATCATTTGGAGTTAGTATCAAACTGCCGAATAACCATTGTCCATCGGCTCCAGAAATGTCGGCCGTTAAGTTGATGATTTGAGATTGATTTTCTGTCAAGGTAAAGCTTGCGGGAGTAACACCTAGAGTTAATCCAGAATCGGTGACATAACTTGCAGTCCAAGAGCCAGATACAGCGGCTACAAGTTCACGAGACCATGCACAACTAACGCTACATTCACTATTCGCCATGCTTGGTAAGTTAAGCGTTTTCGGATCACCTCCAGATGATGGATTAGCGGCCGAAAAATTAGCATTAGTTTCATCGAGTAATAAACCGGCATTTAGAGCTTTGCCTATGTCGAGTCGGCCGCCTCCTATGTCGAAAGGATCGGCAGATGTTACACCATTTTCTTTAACCAGTGTTGTTACGCCAGTAGATATCATCGCTGAATGAATTTGACCGGCCGTCCAGTTAGGTTTTGATTGCTTAATTAATGCCGCCGCTCCTGCTACATGGGGACTTGCCATTGAAGTTCCTTGTAAAAATGTGTAATCAACCTCGCCAACTCCTGCGGCTAAAATACTGACACCAGGTGCCGCCACTGACGGTTTAATAATGCTTTGAACCGATGGGTTCGCTCCTCTTGAACTAAAACCAGCGACGATATCCGCAGCGTCTGGGTCAATTCCAACATTGCCGGTTGTGCCATCAATGGTTGCAATATGATTATCTCCGCTGGCGAGCCAGGCTTTTATTGTATCCCCGTTATTCGCGTTGATATGAATTCCTGGAATAACGTAAATATCATCGGATAGAAAACTGGAACCGTCCTGAATATTGGCTAAAACATAGCCACCAGCACCTCCCGCTGCGACATTTTTGGCTTTTTGTACTCGCGCTATTTCACCGCGATCGCAAACAACAATTTGTCCACTAAAGGTGTCTTCTGGAAAAGGATTGAGACATTGCTCGGGATTGGTATCGCCGTTACTAAAATCACCTGCGTAGACTATGTCTGCTGTATATTCTCCGGTGAGACTTCTACCCATTATGGTTGAAGGTGGAGTGGTTGAGCCGCCTGTCATGTTTGATAATGATTTTTCTGGGTATTCGCCGCGATCATGAGTCGAAGCCGCAACGGACGTAACCCAAGGAGCGTCAGCTGGAGATCCTACCGTGTTTGGATTAGGTCCATCGTTTCCGGCAGATGTTATGACAATCACCCCAGCGGCCCTTGCATTTCTATAAGCTACCGAGCTGCTAAGGCTCCATGGGTCAAACGAATTACTACCGAACGAGTAGTTAATGACATCAACGCCATCGTTAACCGCTTGTTCAATGGCTGCAACCACATCAGAACTATTTGCGTTACCTTCGGCGTCTGATATTCGGTAAGAAACAATATTCGCCCTCGGAGCAACGCCCGTTAACTCGAAACCATTTCCTGAGCCGAGATCAAAAGTTAAAGTGTTTCCCGCTGCCGTTGAAGCAACATGAGTTCCATGACCGTCTTCATCTTCTGGTGTATCAATACCGTCAGCAAAACTATATGTTCCAATCAGTTTATTATTACAAAATTCAGGAGTTGTCACACAATGCCCTAAAAAGACATTGTTACCGAGAGGGTTAATATGTTGATAGCCATCGCTTGGTGAAACTTCTGCAAAAGAGGGATGATTGGAACGAATACCGGTATCGATAATTGCCACCAACATTCCTTCTCCCTTTGCAGGAATACCCGTGATAGTGCCATTCCAAGCGGCTGGCGCTTGAATCATTAACGGTCCACGATCAGTGTGGGCTTTGTGGATTCTTGCCACTTCAACGGATTTTATGCCTGTCAGTTTAGAGATATCTTCGGCTTCTTTAGCAGTAATTTTTGCGGCAAAACCGTTTATTACTGTGTCATAATGATTTTTAACCGCTAAATTTCTGCCAATGGTTTGAGAGATATTTTGAACGCTTTGTTGTTGTTTGTTTAACAGGTAGTTTTTGTAGCTAGTGCTAGCTAGACTTTTAGTGTTAACTTTGGGACGACCAGTTTCATCGTTAAATGTTTTATTATAGTTTAGAGCGGTGGCTTTTAAACCAGAGATTCCGCCTCGATAGGTGGTTAAAGGCGCGTCCTCCAAATGTATGATGTAGGTTTGCTGTTTTAACAAATAACTAGGGTTATAACGACTGTTTGTTTCAGGTTTTGCGTGAACGAAATTAGATAAAATAATCAGCAAAGTTATTGCTGAAGTAGTTAAAAACCTTTTCATAATGATTAACCTGCCTAGATTATTAATTGATGACTTTTAAATATAGTGGATATGCTACCACAATACAAAATAAGTTATATATCACAAAGAGACTAAAATTCTGTAGAAAAGGTTACAGTTCACAATTATCAGAATGAAATTTCCGTTAGGCGAAGTATGTTATTGCAGAGACTTAACCGAATGATGAGACACGCAACCCGTTTCCAATTACAATGCGATTATTGATAGAAATTTTTCTTAATGAGCCAATACCGAACAACTAAATGGAAGAGAAATGAAAAAAGACGCAATTACACTTGCAATCACTGGGGCTTCCGGAGCTATATATGGACTCAATTTACTGAAATGGTTGGTGCGCTATTATCGGCAGGTTCATCTAATGATCTCCGAAGCAGGGCGTATCGTTATTGCGACCGAAATGGGTATCAATCTGCCGGAATCTCCGGCAAAAATTGAAGCAAAACTGACAGAGTATTGTGGCTGTGATAAGGATATTATTAAGGTTTACGCTAAAGAAAATTGGTATTCGCCAGTTGCTAGTGGTTCAGCGGCTCCAAAACAAATGGTGGTTTGCCCAGCAAGTATGGGATGTATTTCTGCGATTGCGACAGGAGCTAGTAATAATTTGATGGAACGTGCGGCAGATGTTGTGCTTAAGGAAAAAGGGCAATTGATTCTTTTACCGAGAGAAATGCCATTTTCGACGATACACCTCAGAAATTTATTATCTCTTTCAGAGGCTGGTGCGACGATAATGCCCGCTTCTCCTGGGTATTATACGAAGCCAAATGAAATAGAAGACTTAGCTAATTTTGTAAGCTCAAGAATCCTAAACCATTTAGGTATAGAGAACAACATTATCGAAGCTTGGGGTTACAAGTCTTAGTCAATGTTTTACCTCAGAAGCGGCTAGTTTTCTTTTATTTGATTCTTTTATTGCTTTTTTGATAGCTGCTTTTTTAGCTACATTTTTGTTTGCAACCATTTTTGATTTTTCTTTTTTTAAAGTACGGATTGATTTAGATAGACGTTTTTTTGCATCTTGAGCAGCTTTTTCTGCCATTTCAGCACGTAGCAAAGCGTTCTTTGCAATGGTGGCGGCTTTTTCCGCCGCGGCAACTGCTTTAGTGACGTCATTTTTGCTTTTCTTAAGTAACTTTTTTAGTTTGTTTAATTCTTTCTTATTCATAAATACTCATCCAAAATGATTAACTAATTATATGAGAGGACTGGTTAGGATTTATTTCCTAAAAGGAGGTATCAATAAATCTCATCCTTTTCATAAATATCTTTTGCACTACCTGCGATTAACTGATCCGGCTGGTTCACCACCTCATGATCTTTACCTGGATAATCAAGGTTTGATAGGAAGTGCCGCATACAATTGATACGTCCTCTTTTTTTATCATCAGAGCGTATAATTGTCCAAGGTGCATCTTTTGTATCGGTGTGAAAAATCATTGCGTCTTTGGCTTTACTATATTCAGGCCAAAGCTCAAGAGAGGCCATATCAACCGGACTCAATTTCCATTGCTTTAATGGATCGTTTTGACGCGATTTAAATCGCCTAAACTGCTCTGTTCGACTGACAGAAAACCAATATTTGAAAAGAGTAATACCGCTATTAACTAACATTCTTTCTAGCTCAGGTGTTTGTCTTAAAAATTCAAGATATTCATGGTCGTTACAAAATCCCATCACTTTTTCTACACCAGCACGATTGTACCAAGAACGGTCAAAGAAAATAATCTCGCCTTTACTCGGTAGCTGATTGATATAACGTTGAAAATACCATTGGTTTCTTTCTCTAGCATTGGGTTTTTCTAAAGCGATAACATTTGCGCCACGAGGATTCAAGTGCTCCATAAAACGCTTTATAGTCCCACCCTTACCGGCAGCATCACGACCTTCAAACAAGATTACAATTCTTTGCTTGGTATTTTTCACCCAGTTTTGCATTTTAAGCAATTCAATTTGTAGTTCATGCTTATCTCTTTCGTAATCGATAACATTAAGCTTCTTTTTATAGGGATAAGCACCATCTTCATTCCAGCCAATTTTTCCATTTTTAGCATTTAAATCATAGATGATTTCTTTTTTAGTGTTTTCGGCTTTATTATGCAATTTTTCAGTCTCTTTTACCTTGGTATCCATTGATGTTACCTTTTGCTTATCAGTTGATAATATTTAGTAGGTTAGAATTAGAGCAGTATCGCTCTCAGCTCAATCTGCGCTGGAATAATGATAGGACACAAAGAGCACACAGGACTTACCCAGCACCTAAAACGCCCGATTCTCTTCACCACTGAACGAGTATAGAATAAAAATGAAAAATTGGGATTGATTTAGGTCAAAACAATCGAAAATATTCGCCTAAAACTGCTAAATATTCAATGGTTATTAGAGCTAGCTGCTATAGAATTTAGCGGGAACTGTGGGCATAATGGCGTTCTTCTTATCATTTGATAAAAATGGTGAATGAGTCACGTCCTATTTGAGGAAGCCAATGAGCGAAAAAGCGATTGAAATTACTAATCTTCGAAAAACCTATGCCAATAATCTTGAGGCTCTAAAAGGAATATCGTTTGATGTCGAAAAGGGTGACTTTATTGCTCTACTCGGCCCTAACGGCGCGGGTAAATCGACCGCAATCGGAATTATCTGTTCTTTAGTAAATAAAACGGATGGCAAGGTAACGGTTTTTGGACATTCGATAGACGACGAATTAGAAGCCGCTAAACGCTGTATAGGTCTTGTGCCTCAAGAATTTAATTTTTCTCAATTTGAGACTTGCCAACAAATTGTTGTAACTCAGGCGGGTTATTATGGGGTTCCTCGCACTGTAGCGGTTAAGCGAGCAGAGGTTGTTCTAAAACAATTAGATTTATGGAATAAAAAAAATTCTCAAGCGAGAACCCTTTCCGGAGGAATGAAAAGGCGTTTAATGATTGCAAGGGCATTAATGCATGAACCAAAAATTCTGATTTTAGACGAGCCGACCGCCGGGGTTGATATCGAAATCCGCCGAACCATGTGGGAGTTTTTGCGAGAGCTTAATGAACAAGGAACAACCATCGTTTTAACAACTCATTATCTTGAAGAAGCAGAACAACTATGTAGAAATATTGCGATCATTAATCACGGTGAAATTGTTGAAAATACTTCGATGAAAGAACTGATTTCCAGACTGGATATAGAAACCTTTGTTCTTGATGTTGATCGAGTGCCTGATGAATTTCCGAGTGATAATAATATCTCATATAGAAAAAGAGATGATGCGACTATCGAAATTGATTTGCCAAAAGAAAAAGATCTCAACCAAGTATTTAATTGGCTCACGGAAAATAATATTAATGTAATCAGTATGCGTAATAAGGCAAATCGTTTGGAAGAATTATTCGTTCAATTAACTGAACCAGTTAGTGGTAAAAAACGAAATGAAAAAAATAATCAAGGGGTAAAAAGTGATGAAAGCTAAGACGTTTAACAAAGAAGCTTTTATTGCTTTACAAAGTATTATTGTTAAAGAGATTACTCGATATTTCAGAATTTGGGTTCAAACACTTTTACCGCCTGCGATTACCATGACACTTTATTTTGTTATTTTTGGTCAACTCATTGGTTCCAGAGTTGGCTTGATGGATGGTGTTAGTTACATGGAATATATTACGCCAGGAATTATTATGATGTCAGTGATTACAAACTCTTATTCCAATGTTGCGTCTTCTTTTTTTAGTGCTAAGTTTCAACGTAATGTGGAGGAGCTTTTAGTTGCACCTGTGCCAACTTTATTTATTTTGCTTGGTTATGTTTTTGGTGGTGTTAGTCGAGGAATGATCACAGGCGTTATTGTTACTATCGTTGCTTCACAATTTGTTGATCTACAGGTCAACAATTGGGGAGTTGTTCTTTTTGTAGTGATATTAACTTCAATGATGTTTGCAACAGCAGGTCTAGTAAACGCTGTTTTCGCAAAAAACTTTGATGATATATCGATCATTCCGACCTTTGTTTTAACACCTTTAACTTATCTTGGTGGTGTTTTTTATTCGATAAAAATGTTGCCTGAATTTTGGCAAACGGTTTCCTTGGGTAATCCAATTTTATATATGGTCAACGCTTTTAGGTACGGCTTTATTGGAACCTCTGATATACCGATAGAGAATGCAATTATCTTGATTTTAGTCTTCATCGTTGGGCTTTTTTCATTAGGGTATTATTTATTGGCTAAGGGGATTGGAATTCGGTCTTAATAAATATAAAAATATATTGATGATAACGAGGGAGATGATTGATGAGTGAAAAAATTCAAAGAGTCAGTGGAGGGGTAATCCTATTCGCGATTATAACAGCTATCTTTCATTTTCTATTTTTTGTGGCGGAAAGCATTCTTTGGCTTGAACCTTATATTTATCAAAATTTCTTATCAGCACCAGGTTCATCAAGAGGGATAGCTTTGGTTGAACAAGCTGCGCTGATGGAGATCGTCTTTTTCAATCAAGGCTTCTATAATCTATTTTTAGCGCTAGGTTTGGTAGCCGGAATTATTTTTGTCAAAAAAGCTCGTATTGAGCAGGGTATCACTTTGATTTGTTACTCTTGTTTGTTTGCTTTTGGAGCGGGCGTTGTATTAGCTTTGTCAGCGGGAGCTTTTCTGGGGGCTGCTGTTCAAGCGATCCCTCCAATGATTGCACTTATTTTTTTGTATGTTGGCGGAACATCTAAATCCTAATATGCTTGTTCTACTTGAATCATGTATTTTCAGGTTGGAGGAATATACAACTTTCTATTACCATCAAATCATCCAGCTAGAGCGATCAGAAAAATGTCGACTTAAATAATCAACCAAACTCCTTACTCTGTGAGAAAGGTGGCGTGTTTGCGGATAAATGGCATAACCGCTTATTTTATTATCGATAATTTTATCTTCAAGGATAGAGATTAATTTCTTGGATTGAATTGCTTTATAACAGATAAAATCGGGCGTATAGATTAGACCTCTTCCTTCGATCGCGGTTTGACATAGAAAGTCACCATTGTTAGCGGATAAAGCCGGCGTAATTTTAACAGTTTTGATTGCCCCTTGAGAGTTCTTAAGAGTCAAATTTCCATCGGTACCAGAATAGCGCAAAATAACATGCTTGTTTTCCAAGTCTAATATCTGATTAGGAGTTCCCTTTTCTTTAAAATATTGAGGGCTGGCGCAAAGAAGACTTTTGCTGGTAAATAATTTTTTAGCGATTAAGCTAGAATCTTTTAGCTTTGAAATCCTGATGGCAAGATCAAATCCTTCGTCAATTAAATCAATAACTCGATCATTAAAATCGATCTCGAAATAAATTTTGGGATGAAGTTCATTAAATTTCCTTAATACATCTCCCAAGTGTGTTAAGCCAAAGGAAAGTGGGGCGGAGATCTTTATTTTTCCAGACAAAGCACAGTGTTCATTTTTAATTCTTGATTCTACCTCTTGTAAATCATCAATAATTCGAATGCATTGTTGATAATAGCTTTTGCCTGAGTCGGTTAGCGTTTGACTTCGAGTCGTTCTCGTCAGTAAACTAACGCCCAAACGTTTTTCTAGCTCGGTTAAACGTCGGCTAACTGCTGATTTTACGGTGTTTAGCTGCTCTGCTGCCTTAGTAATACTTCCCGAATCGACAATTCGGATAAAGGTCTGCATATCTTCGAATTGATTCATAAATCTAATGAACTCTTACTTTCACACATTTTCAAATTGTTCTTTAAAAGAGAACTATAAGTTCAAATTTTAAGTGTTTATTAAAACTAAATCAACGATAAAATAACCGCATCTAAAGTTAGATTAAGTATTCTCCGAAGCAAAGGGAGAGGGTTTATTCGTATTATGAGGAATATAAAATGACCAAGCAAAATATTTTGCACATTAATTCAAGCGGCCGATACAATGATTCTTTGACGAGAAATATTTCGACTCAAGTTGTAGATTGCTTAATCCAAAGATTGCCAAATAGAGACCTTGTTAAACGAGATCTTGCTAATGGGTTACCTTTTGTAAATGAGCAATGGATCGACGCTAATTTTACTAATCATGTTCAACGAACAAAAAGTCAAAAAGAAGTATTAAAATTGTCCGATGAATTAGTTTCCGAGTTACAAAATTCGGAGCATATTGTTATCGCATCTCCCATCTACAATTTTAACGTGCCAGCAGTATTAAAAGCTTGGATCGACCTAGTGGCGCGAGTAGGTTTAACTTTTCGATATACTGAGAATGGCCCTGTTGGCATGCTGATTAATAAACGCGCATATATTGTAATGGCTTCTGGCGGTGTTCCAATCGAAAGCGAAGTGGATTTAACGTCTAAGTACTTAAAACAAGTATTAGCTTTCATTGGGATGAATGATGTTCAAATAATTGATGTGTCGAAAGTAATAGCTGACGACGGACAAATTGATGAAATTAAGATTGAACAATTAATTGACTGAAATTTTACAGAAAATAGTACTAATAGAGGTTTAAAATGGGTAATCGCTGGTTTTATTATTATCGATGGCGAAGTGGATTTCTTTGATTGCGTGCTGCTCAGATATTTGCCCTAATTGAGGAATTACCATTTTAGCCTTGTTCTTTATGAAATGTAAAATTTGGCGGCTTGTTGACGATTAAAAAAATCTGGATGCTGATAGACAATTTGTAAATTAGAGATGTTGAGTTAGTGGTTTTAACCTTCGCGAGGAACAAATAATAAGCTAACCGAATTTATACAATATCGAGTTCCGGTTGGACCATCATCAAATTTATGCCCTAGATGAGCATCACAATTCCTGCACAATATCTCGATCCGAGACATATTAAGACTAAGATCAATCACTTCTTTTGTTGATTCTTCAAATGCTTCGGAAAAAGCTGGCCAACCACAAGATGAATAGAACTTATCTTTAGATGAAAATAGTAACGAATCACAGCAAACACACAAATAGTGTCCTGCTTCTGAAAAATCATGATATTTCCCAGAAAAAGGCGGTTCTGTTGCCTTATTTTGGGTTACTTGTAATGCTAGAGGTGTAAGTTTTTTATTAAGAGTCATTTATCTAGAGTGTTAGAATTGTTTATATTCATTTTGAAATTCTCGATTTTATTGATTTTGATCGGGTTTGGAAAGTATATTTTTGTTGTTTTTAGTGTCTACTACCCTCATAATCTCGAATGGATGAGATTATATTAATTAATTTTTTCAAAAGATGGAAAGAGAATTAATTGATTTTTTCTATAGCTCAAATAGAGCTAGTAATTTTAATTGAAACTTGTTGAATAGCTGTTGATAACAGAAATAATATTGTCGATGTTAATAAATATGAAAATCAAAAGGAGTTGTAACTTATGGCATTAATTTTATTAGTTGATGATGACCCCAAAATGCTTAGTATGCTGAGCGATATGATTAAATTGGATGGTCATGAAGCTTTAATGGCTGAAGACGGTCTTAAAGCTCTCGAATATTTTAAAAAGCAAGTTCCCGATCTAGTTATTACAGATATTCTTATGCCTAATAAAGAAGGCTTAGAATTTATTTCTGAAATTCACGAAATGTACCCCTACTTAAAAATTATTGCCTACACTGGTGGTGGTTCTGCTGATCCAGAAAGTTATTTGGAATTTGCCAGTGGAATGGGGGCAAGTCGAGTATTTACTAAACCAATGCCGTTAAACCTGTTGCGGGAAGAAATTAAAGAGCTCCTAGCGGAATAGGAGCTTTAGTTTTTGTTGGTTACTAGTCTATGTAGGTTATAGTAAACCAAAAACGACTACCTTTCCCAATATCGCTATTAACGCCTATTTCGCCACCCATGAGTTCTGCTAGTTTCTTCGAAACAATGAGTCTTAAACGACCGGCAAAACTACTATTTCTAAGTTTTGTTGTTTGTTCTAGTGAATCGAAAAGCTCCTTTTGTGCGGCTGGCGCGATACCAATGCCGGTATCGGCAATGGTAAAGCGAAGAAGTGTTTGATTATTTTTCTGTACAAGATCGGCGTATAGGGAAACCTCGCCACTTTTGGTGAAACGAATTGCATTACCTAATATGTTTCTTAAGATTTGCTTGATTCGATATTCATCGGCAACTATTAACGCAGGTATCTCTGGTGCGCTGCTAGCCTGAAGTGATAAGTCTTTCTCGTTGGCAAAATGTGATAGTTCCGAAGATAACTCATCAACCAATTCCCTGACGCTAAACTCTTTATCTCTTAACTTAAGCATATCGGCATCAAGTTTGGAAAAATCGAGAATGTTGTTAAGGTTATTAACTAGTGTCCTTGTTGACCGTTTGGCGATTGTTAAGAGTTGTTTAGGCTCTGGATCAAATGGATATTCAGAAAGTAATTTGAGCATACTCACCATTGATTTCATCGGTGTCGTTATCTCATCGCCCATTCGAGATAAAAATTCGGATTTCAGACGTGGTGCGGCAACTGCGGAATCTCTCTCTTGTTCAATATTGCTTTTAATTTTTTCTAGTTGTTGCTGACTCTCTTGTTGTTTTCTCAATTCAATGCTTAATGCCTTTTTCTGTTGTGAGAGTTGCTCAAAGCGGTTTTTAATTGAGGTGGCGCATGTAAGAAGATCTTCATCTTGGCTAGCGTGATTCATTTGATTTAATAATTTGATTTGCTCAGTGATTGGTAAGTCGATATTAAGCGACTGATCCAATAATTCGATTGAGCGTTTTATCTTTTTCAATTGAAACCAAACGAATCCCAAGGTGAACAAAGTTAAAATAATACTTACAAAAGCTAATAGAACATTGCTTGAAAATATCGATTCTTTCTTGACCATTAACGCCATTTTCCATACCGACGATTTTATTTCCATTGGCCACTCGATATCAAACAAATGGTAGTCTGATAAGTCGATGGAAGATTCAATGCTTATTTGAAATTGGTTGCCATTTTTTAGTAATATTACCGGTACCTTTGCAGTAAAGTGGTAGTCTTTCAGTAAAGCTGAATTAATCAATTTTACGCCTATGAGTACACCAATCATTTTGTTTTCAACAGATTTTATTGGTGTAAGCAATATAACAGCCGGTTGATCTTGGTAGATTTGCAGAATTTGAGTAGATTGCTGAGATTTGTATATGCGAGCTATCGGTTTCTTTAGGTCTAGCTCTTCAGCTGATTGGGAAGCATTATCTAGGTAAAGTTGATTGTTTTCACTGGCATGAACACCCAAGGAATCAAGGCCTGCCGCTTTGTATATACCTTCTTGAGTGAATAAATTTTGCCCCCAATTTGTGGGATCTGAAGATTGCCAAAAAGAGTGATTAGAAAATTTAGCAAGCCCCTTTGAAAGTTCTTTAACATTTTGATCGAGTTGAGAAGCAATTTGTCGTGCAACTTCCTTTTGGCTGCTCATGTCTCCGTTTATCTCTGAAGTCTGCTTAGAATTATTATTGACCAGTAAAAGGGTAAAAATTGTGCAAGATACCAAAATGCTAAGTAAAGACTTGTAGGTTGGTGACATTGATGACTCCAAATAAATTATGCTTCAGGAAGTGCTGATTTCTATTTAAATAATATCAGAATATTTACCTTTATTCTGATGATGGATCTTGATTTGTGACAGAGTTACAAAATTCATTTTCGAGTTTTTTTATCTCTTTGACTAGATTGCGGTGTCCTTCTAATTGGTAACCATGTTTTAACCCTTCGTTGACAAGATAACCTGAAATAAAATCAATTTCTGTAGACTGTTTATTTAAGATATCTTGATACATAGAAGAAAAATTTTCGCTCGTTTGTTGTGCTACGCTTGCTATTTTTTCCCAGATGCTTTGCCAAGTCTCTGTCGGCAAATTTATTTCAATTAGTGGCGATAGCTGTTGGGTTAGATCTTTAGCTTGTTGATTAATTTCATAACAGTTGAGTATTTCTCCGTTTTTTACACCATGGATAGCAGTTAAAGGATTGATAACTGCGTTAATGATTAGTTTAGTCCATAAAGCTTGGTGATGATTTATATTCCACTCTGTTTTTGGAAGGGCTCTATTTAACTCAGATATTAGAGTGAAAATCGTCGATTGATTTTCAAGTGGGCTATTTTCCGGTTTAGTTGCACCTATTAAGGTTTTACCATAACCAGTATGTTGCAAAATAGCCTGTTCATTTGAATTATTTTGCTTGAAAATTGCGCCATGAGTAATTGAGGCTTGATAAACATCAGTATTAGGCAGATGACGTTTGGCGATTTCAGTTAGCCCCATTCCATTCATCATAAGTATGATAGGAGGATGTTCATCGCTAATTGTTGCTAGTTGTTTGCAGGTTTCATCCAATGAGGTTGCTTTTACACAAATAATAATCAACCCTGAAATTTGCCACCGGTCAAAAGTTTGGTAACTAGCTTCAAAAAAGAATGAATAGTCGGGAGCTTCTAATAGCACTTTTTGTAGACCGTTATTGTGCCTAGTAACGATGTTAATTTTAAACTGAGACTTACTGAGATAGCCCGCCCACAGATGCCCCATACTTCCTGAACCAATAATGTTGATTATTTCTGAGTTCATTGAGTTAGAGATTTCAAGTTAGTGTTAGCTAAAGTAGTGAAGAATTTTAAGTTAAATATTTATCCATCCTGACTAGGGAAATGTATCAGAATAAAGCGAGAGAAGTAAAGGTTAGGAATTTTATCCTAACCCCTATTTTAAAAAATATTTAGAAATGAAAGAATACGCTAATGTAGGCACCACTAAAATCAACATCTGATGTGAAGCTAGATTCTTCAACTTCCATACTAAATGTCCGATACCCTGCTTTTCCACCCAAACCAATATCACTTTCATAGCCGACCGAAACCGCAGTATCGGAAATTGAGTCACCATCATAACTAATAACATTGACTTCGCCATCGACAAAGAAACCTGTTAACGGAAGATCAACGCGACCTTTTAAGTAAATTAGTGGCAAAGTGAAATCAAGCACTTCGCTTTCGTTCAAATTAGAACCTGTTGGATCGGTATTTAAGGTTACAACGCCATCGTATTGACGGAAGGTTAACCCAGCATCTAAATTAATCCAATTGTCTAATAACTCATAATAAAGTGTATATTCGATATTACTCATATCGATTTGAGTATCAACAACTTCGCTAGCAGTGTAAGTCTCTCCGCCAAAAACAATATCTCGTGATAATACGGAAGAAGCCGTCACCTCTAGATCAGATGAAGTCAATTTGAAATTAGGAATAAAAGGAACAGGATGTTCGACGGAAGCCCATATAATATTGTGACTGTCATCAGTAAAACCTAAATCATTTTCAATGTCTAACTGAGTACCAGTTTGTGCGCCATTATCGACTGCTATTACGCCTGAGTAATCGGGTGTCCATTGATACGCACCAACTTCAATACCTGCTATGTCAGCTTGTGCATAAGATGAAAATAGAAACCCTGCGCCGACGAGAAAGGGAAATGTTTTATTCATGATAATGTCCTAATAGATTAAGAAGAGTCTTAACTAATTATGGACGATGAATTCAAAAAAAGTCAGAAAAAGTTCACATTTATCACGGGAATTATTTAAATATTAACAAGTTATTGTGTTTTTGAGAGAAATTCCCTCAGGGAATTATCCGAAAAAGCCGATATTAGCTGTTGGCTAAGTAGTTGGTTGATGATGCCTGTTGCATCCCTATCGGTGGCAGGGTTGGCAACTTCTTGGGTTTTAGAGGCTCGAAAAATTTTAGTCCAGTGTTGGCTATGACGTCTAACGGTAAGCTTTATTTCACTATTGGCGACAAATTTGCTTTTAAGCATACCGCTTTCAAGCGTTAAATGTAGCCTATTTAACTCTATTTCATAGGCGATATCTGCAAGCAAAGGTTTATTGATTATTTTGTGATTTTGTTGTTTTAAATGGTTGATTAATTTGTCTTGGAGAACTTCTGCATCGTTATAGTTCGCTGAAAGAATCGTTTGTTTATCACCTTCTTGTTTATTTGTTTTTTGACGTTTATCGGTCACCTTTACAGCGACAACGGAAACTTCAACGGTCTGCTCTCCTAGTAAACCAAATTCGGGGTCGAGCTGGTAGGTTGGTGTTTTTGTGCTACAGCTCGGCAGTGACAATATAAGTGTAAGAAGGAGAATTTTTGTGAGCAATAGACGGTTCATAGTTTTTTCATTGAGTAGCGGCACGATAATACACTGAATAATATATGTTTGTTGCTAAAAGGAAAACGATAATCAATGTTTTTAAATGTAACTTTTTCTTTCTAAATAGGATTCAAACTCTGAGATAGTTTGTGCCAATCTCTCAATAATGAGATCAATTTCCGAATGGGTAACATTTAGTGGCGGTGCTATTAATAGGTTATCACCGAATTTTCCTTTGTTGCTTCTACGTCCGTAGAGCAGTAATCCATTTTCTAAGCCAATTCGTTTTAACTGTTCGGAGGTTTCTATTTCTAGGGGTAGAGATTTTTTCGGAAATAAGATGAAATAAGGGAAATAAGAGGAGGGAAATAAGAGAGAAATAAGAGGACGCCCATAACTTTGATGAAAATAAGAGGAAAAATAAGAGGACGCCCATAATTTTGACATAGCTATTTTTTGATTGAAAATCTCGCTTTTGTTTAAATGAGTTAAAATGGTTTTCAGTTGATAGGAGTTTGTTGGTAAAAATTGACGCTAGCTAGGTGAAAATTTCAGTTTTTAGACAAGTCTCTGCCTCAGAGAATCTGATTTTAGTGGTTTATAGTGAATTTGGAATTGATTTAAGTAAAAATCCGCTGGTTGAGGGTAAGGCCTTTAACAAACTTCCTCTCAATTCTCTCAATATAATGAGTTAACGCAACCGTTGAACCGATTGCTGTCAGTTGTGACAAATCATCTTTTCTATTCATTAATTCTAAAAATCCCTCATGGTCAATATTGAGTCGTTGTAAAATCGGTGCCTCAGTTGGTTCAATATATCCTCTTTTTCCTTGTAGGATAGCTCGACCGAGGGTATCGACTAACTGACAATAATCAGATAATGAGAAAGCGAGACTGTTTCGATGTTCTTGATTAGGATTAGACGATAAATCAATTAAAGGAACCGGACTTTCTTTTATCCCTTTATCTTGTTTGATTCGTTGTTGAATGGAGGTATAATCAGACCTTTCAGGTGTTTTAGCCATCTTTGTGCGAATAGGGTTTAAGTCAACATAGCTCATGGCGGTGAGTAGAGCGGCTTCATCAAGTAGGGCTTGTGATTTAAAACGGCCTTCCCAGAACCTGCCTTTACAGTTATCTTCCTTATTCGCTTTACGGGCTAAATATTCATTTAAAAAGCGCATTAACCAAGAGATATCCATCAAGCGATTTCTCCATTTATTAATAATCGCTTGAGCAACTGAATTCACTCCTTCTAATTTTGGATTCGTTTGGTATTGAACCACTACCTCAGGTAGATGGCATAAGCGGTTCCAACGAGAAATCACTTCCGCTTCAGACCAATTAAGGGCTTTCTCTTTATCCACCCTTAAAACCAAATGGTAATGATTAATTATGTCCATGGATGGACGGTATGCAGATTTTGCAGGAGCAAAAATCTGTCATAATGGCATAGCTGGCGACATCAATCACAAAGATATCACAAAGAAACCCTAAACGGTCAATGACCCATTGACGTCTGTGTTCGAAATTCTTTCCTGAGAATTTATCTTCCCCGCAGAGAAAAGCCCGACGTACGCAACGGCAGATACAATGATAGTAGGGCGTTGCTTCTAAATCGATAATCGAATCCCGAGCGCGCGTCATAGTTAAAATCCTTTTTTGATGACAAGAACGCCATTATCCAATCAAACCAAGGAGAGAGGAATCCGTCAAAGCCTTTTTATTGTGTGAGAGATTGGCTATTATTGGTGTGAGAAATAATTTGGATGTCCCTGTATTTCTCTTTGGGCTCATTTATAAGAAAAATTGGCGTGGAAACAAACTAATTGAGATGTTCCAGCGGAGTTGCAAATTAGAAATTAAATCAAGAAAAAGCTTATTAAATTGAAATATTAATAGGTTTAAAGATTATAATCATCGAAGATCATAAGCTGGTCATTAAGCAAATAATCAGCAAGTAAACGACTAGCAAGTAATCGGGAGGAAAATATGGATTTAATCGAACTTTTAGCGGCAATGGTAGTGCAACAAGCATCCGATCTCTTTATTAGCGTAGATAGCAAACCACTGATTAAAGTTGAAGGAAAAATTCGTCCGGTAAGAGACATTAAGTTGAATGAAGAAAGCAATCAAAAGTTAATCTTCTCGATATTAGATGAAGCTGAGCAGGTTACTTTTGCTGAAGAAAAAGAACTCAATAAATCATTAAAAATTGAATCACTTGGTCGTTTTAGGATTAACGTTTTTAGGCAAAGTGGTGAACCTGCTATGGTTGTTCGATATATTAAAAAGATCATTCCATCACTTGAGCAATTAGGATTGCCAGAGACGCTAAAAGACTTAATTATGTATGAGCGAGGTCTGGTTTTATTAGTTGGAGCGACTGGAACGGGCAAGTCAACTACGTTAGCTTCAATGATTGATTATCGAAATACTCATCAGGCAGGGCATATTTTAACAATTGAAGATCCCATTGAATTCACTCATAAAAACAAAAAAAGTTTAGTTAATCAAAGAGAAGTCGGGATTGATACTGATTCATTTGAAATAGCACTTAAAAATGCGATGAGAGAAGCGCCGGATGTTATTTTGATTGGTGAAATACGCGACCGTGAAACCATGAAACAGGCATTGATGTATGCCGAAACAGGCCATTTATGTCTAGCAACTTTACATGCGAGCAATGCAAACCAAGCGTTAGAGCGGATTTTTAATTTCTTTCCCGAAGAAGCCAAACAACAAATTCTGCATGATTTATCCCTGAACCTTCGTGCGATAGTTGCTCAACGACTTTGTGTTGGCATCGAAGATAAACGAGTGGCTGCTATCGAGATGATGCAAGTGACGCCTTTTGTTAGGGAGTTGATCGCTTTCGGAAAAATTGATGAAATTAAAGACGCAATGGAACGGGCAGAGGATAAGGTCAATTTCACTTTTGATCAAAGTCTATATAAGTTAATCAGGGATAAAAAAATATCTTTAGAAGAAGGATTGCGAAAAGCTGATTCTAAAAATAATTTGTCGCTTAAGTTTCGTCTCGAAAAAGATGACAAGGGAAATCCTTCGGGACAGTTAACTGATACAAGCCCTTCAGCCGGTTTTTCGGTGGATAAAAATGCACCATTTGATACCTATTCCAGCTATTCAATCAAACCGCTTAAAGTGAGTGAAACTACTCAGGCACCAACTCAGAAAATCAACATGGCTCTGATGTTATCACTCGACAATAAGGGGCTTAGACTAGTTAATGATGGCGGTGATATCGAAGTACAGTACGCTCTAGGGATAAAACGAGAAGAAGGTCTACGGCTAGAAGAAATTTCGGGTCAAAAAGATCGCTTTGATTATTCTAATTCGGAAGATAAAGAACATACAACCATCATGATTAATATTGTTGATACTCATATTGAAAAAGCGGTTTTCAGAATAACTGCGAGTAAAAAGAAATCAATTTATCAAGAAAGCCAAGGTGAAATTAATTCTGGTATAAAAGAACTATTAAAAAACTTTCCTGTGAATAGTTGAGCTGAACTTGGTTAGTTTTATGGATTACTAGCTAAAGACTTGTAATGTTGAAATTGTTCGATCTTTTCTATTCTAATGATATTCCCTTAGGGTAAGAGCATTATATAAATAGACTTTTTTGACTCCATCAACTTAGACAAGTCGGATTTGTTATTAATTTAACCATTTCCGACCTCTCCCTAGCCCTCTCCTTCCAAGGCGAGGGGATTTTACTCCCTCTCCCTTCGGGAGAGGGTTGGGGAGAGGGAGATTTTTAACCTTTAATTGTTATATTTTGTTTTTATAATGCTCTTGCCCTCGATATTCCCTCAGAATAATAAAACACCGCCGAATAATAATGGTAAAATGCGCCAATTATTTTAATTTAATGTATCGGTAAAATGACAACAGAAAAATCTAATCTTATCTCTTCTGAGCAACAAGGAAGTAAAGCCAAAGTAGGTTTCGTTTCTCTCGGCTGCCCTAAAAACCTAGTCGATTCTGAACGGATTCTCACTCAATTAAAAACCGAAGGTTATGATGTCGTACCTAGTTATGATGATGCAGAGCTAGTGATTGTTAATACCTGTGGTTTTATCGATAGTGCGGTTCAGGAGTCACTTGATACCATCGGAGAAGCCTTAGCTGAAAATGGTAAAGTTTTAGTGACTGGTTGTTTAGGCGCGAAAGGTGATGAAATTAGAGAAATTCATCCGAATGTTTTGGGTGTTACCGGCCCTCATGCTTATGATGAGGTTCTTAGCCAAGTTCACCAATATATTCCTAAACCAAAACATGATCCCTTTGTTAGCTTAGTACCTGATCATGGGATTAAGTTAACACCTAAACATTTTGCTTATTTGAAAATTTCGGAGGGCTGCAATCATCGATGTACTTTTTGCATTATTCCTTCGATGCGCGGTGATTTAGATTCAAGACCCGTGGGGGATGTTCTTAGTGAAGCCAAACGATTAGTTAATGCAGGTGTAAAAGAGCTTTTGGTGATCTCTCAGGATACTTCTGCCTATGGTGTTGATACTAAATATCGAACGGGCTTTTGGGATGGGATGCCGGTTAAAACACGTCTATTGGAGTTGTGTGAGCAATTATCAAAAATGGGAGTTTGGGTAAGGTTGCATTATGTTTATCCTTATCCAAGTGTTGACCATCTAATTCCTTTGATGGCAGAAGGAAAAATCTTACCTTATTTGGATATTCCATTCCAACATGCAAGCCCCCGAATTTTAAAGTTAATGAAACGACCGGGAAATATAGATAAAACTATAGAGCGTATTAAGAGTTGGCGAGAAGTTTGCCCCGAATTAATTATTCGCTCAACTTTTATTGTGGGTTTTCCCGGCGAAACGGAACAAGAGTTTGAAGAGCTGTTAGATTTTTTACGAGAAGCGCAGTTAGATCGGGTGGGCTGTTTTGCTTATTCACCGGTTGATGGCGCGGCCGCCAATGAACTTCCGGAGCAAATAGATGAAGAGGTTAAACAAGATCGACTAGAAGGTTTTATGGCGGTGCAAGAAGCAATTAGTGCAGCCAAATTAAAGAAAAAAATTGGCCAAGAATTCTTGATATTGATTGATGAAGTTCATCCCGACGGTGCTATTGGGCGTAGTTATGCTGACGCACCTGAAATTGACGGAGTGGTTCATTTAACCGATGAATTTAATGTAAAACCCGGCGATCAAGTTTGGGTGCAAATAATACATTCTGATGCACATGATCTTTGGGGTGTTAGGGTTGAGGATTAATTCTGATTAGAATCTAGCTCTGACTAGAGTTTAGTTCCGCTAGCCAACCACACAACAAATTTTGGATCGTTAGATATAACTTCGACCTTAGAAAAATACTGATTTAGATAGCTTCGATATTTTAAATGCCGATTAGCGACTACTCTTAGTTCCCCTGATGTGTTCAATTTTTTAGCCGATTCTTTAAACATTGTTCTTGCAATAGAAAGAGTTTGTACATTTTGTTGATGGAAAGGGGGGTTGCATAAAATATGGTCAAAAAAGTTATTTGGCAGGCCATCCAAAACATTTGTGACTAAAAACTCAGCACTTGAATTAGTATTCCTTTTAAATGTTTGTCGTGCAGATTCGACCGCTAACCAAGATTCATCGGTAAAGGTCACTGTAAGTTCAGGGTTTTGTTTTGCAGCAAAAGTTCCTAACACGCCGGTTCCACAACCCAAATCAATTAGTTTTTGATTTGGTTGAGTTGTTGGCATATATTGCAATAAAACGCGAGTTCCAATATCTAAACTATCTTTTGAGAAAACCCCGGGCAATCCAATAATTGATAAATCATGTTGATTAATTTTGTACTGAGTTGAACTCGTCTGAATAAGATCATGAAATGATTTGCTTGATTGAGAAGGGATGGAAAAAATTAAGCGAGATTTTTTCTTGGCCAACGAAGTCTTAGTTGGCCCAATATTTTTTTCAAATAGGTTGAGGTTTGATTTGTGAATTTCTTTAGTCATTCCTGCCGCAATAATCTTTGTGTCTTGGTCTATATGAGCCGATAGGCTTTTTAACTGAAAATCTAAAAGGCTATTATGCTTTGGTATTCGGATAATGACTAGATCAAAAATGAGGTTGTCAGGGATAGTTTGTTCGCACTGATTTATATGGAAGACATTTGAGTTTAAATCATTCGCTTTCAAATTGTTTTCAATAGCCGTTTTGGATAAAAATGAGTCTGTCCAATAGTAAGGTTGGTAACTTGATAAAGCACAAGTTAAGGCTCCAAACTGGTCGTTAATGATAAGGACTCTTTCGCTTGAAAGAATGGACAGCCTTGAAATCCATTCGATTAAATATTCATCGGCGGAATTCCAGGCTTTTAACGAAGCATCCTTTGTTTTGGGGAAACGGCGTAAAGTTAGCTTTTCTATCGGAGTGATATTATTCGACATGAGATTATTCGACATGATAGGGTATTCTAAAACCATGTACTTTTATCGTCTTCATCTTCATCCTCATCATCATACCCTGATTTGGACGGATCGTAATCTTTGGGTATTTTAAAATCTTTTGATTTGAGCAAGGTTATCATTCCACCGACGATAAAGATAAAAACTAAAGTAATAACAATAATAGCGGTCCACATAATGGTAAATAGCTCCTAAAGTTAAAATGAAAAGTATATACCCGTTCCACCTCAAGATGCATGTTTCAGTGCTCAGCTAGGAAATCTGAACACCAAAAGTAGGCGTTCTTAGACGAGGCACAACTCGTAGGGAATGACTAGTCCTTTCCAAGAGTTGTAACGCTGTACAGGTTTCCTAGCTGAGCACCCATAGGGCAAGGCTATAAACAACCATCTTCTTTGTTAAGCAATTTTCAGCTAGAATGACTAGCTTAAAAATTACTTGCCTCAAATATGGTCGTTTCTAGTCTCGCCTAAATGCGCCTACTTTTGGTGCTGAAACATGCATCTTGAGGTGGAACGGGTATATTTCTAATTCTTTGTTAGTTGAACCTTGGGAAATATGCCAAGGTTCCTCTGAGGATAAAAAATGGTTTAAATTTGTTTCAATCGCTTGCTGCCAAATCAAACTCACTGACGATCAACCAAAAGTGTTTTTAGAATTTGAAAATAAATATCGGAAAGTTTGTTTAAATCTTCAGTACTAACAAACTCATTAACTTGGTGAATACTGCTATTAATTGGTCCAAGTTCGACGATTTGTGCACCCGTTTTTGCGATAAAACGACCATCCGAGGTGCCTCCACTCGTTTGCTTTGAAGTCTCAATGCCACAAACTCGCTTAATTGCGTCACTTGTCGCATCAATTAATTCAGGTGATTGAGTGATAAAAGGCTCGCCATTGAGTTTCCAATCTAGATCACTATTATCACAATGTTTATCAACAAATAATTGCATTTTGTTTTGTAAATCATTAGCAGTAAATTCCGTAGAAAAACGAAAATTAAATTCGATATCAATTTCGCCGGGTATCACATTACCAGCTTCACCGGCCTTTATGCTAGTAATCTGCAAACTGGTTGGTGGGAAATTTTGATTACCTTGATCCCATTCGATTTTTGTGATTTCTTCTAGAAAATAAGCAGCGGTATGAATGGCATTATCGGCAAGATGTGGGTAGGCAACGTGGCCTTGAGTGCCATGAATCGTAAGCCAACCGGTTAGTGAGCCACGTCGTCCAATCTTTATTACGTCGCCCAATTCATTACTTGACGAAGGCTCACCTACAAGCGCGTAATCGATCGGCTGATTTCGTTTGATTAATTCTTCGACAACTTTGACGGTACCGTTAATAAATGGACCTTCTTCGTCACTAGTAATTAAAAATGCAATATCGCCAGCGTGATCGGGATACTCGTTTATAAAACGATTGGTTGAACTGATCATTGCAGCGAGTGAGCCTTTCATATCCGCTGCACCACGACCATAAAGTAGGCCATCTTTTATTGTTGGGCTGAAGGGGGGAGTATGCCATTTGTCAAGATTACCTGCGGGGACAACGTCGGTATGCCCGGCAAAAAGAAAAACAGGATGTTTATTTGGGTCATGATTGTTGCTTAAATCTTTTCCTTTTTTTATTGCCCACAAATTTTTTGTGTCATGAAAATCCATTTGTTCAAAAATAAATCCTGAGTCTTTTAATAGCGATTGAATATATTCTTGACAGCCCGCATCATCAGGGGTTATTGACTCTCTTGAAACAAGATTCTTAGCTATCTCGATAGTATTTTGATTCATCATTTATTTGGTTCGCGTTGTTATAGTCGTTATAAAAAGAGCTTATCCCAATCTTCCGCTTTAAAACCAACCGACCAGAAAGCACCATTAAATATTACGGGGCGTTTTACAACCGTTGGATTTTCTTGAATCAATTTAATAATCGATGATTGATCATTTAATAATTTGTCTTCGGTTGGGATTTTTCGCCAAGTTAGTCCACGTTTATTTATTAACTTTTCTTTTTCAACATCGTTTAGCCAATCGGAGATTAATGAGTCATCAAGCTCAACTGTTTTTAAATCATGAAATTCACAATCAATTTGTTGTTCCGTGAGCCATCGGATAGCTTTTCGAACGGTATCGCAATTTTTTATTCCATACATTTGAATTAATTTAGACATAATTTATTCCATTCTCAGTAAATCATTAATAGAAGTTTTTGATCGAGTTTTTTCATCGACTTGCTTGACAATGACTGCACAATATAAATTACAAGAACCATCGGATGAAGGTAAACTTCCTGATACCACCACTGAACCGGCCGGTACTCTTCCGTAAGTAATTTCTCCAGTTGTTCGGTTATAAATTTTGGTGCTTTGTCCGATAAAAACGCCCATAGAAACAACACTGCCTTTTTCGACAATTACTCCTTCAACTATCTCACTTCTAGCACCGATAAAACAATCATCTTCGATTATGGTAGGGCTCGCTTGAAGTGGCTCTAATACGCCGCCGATACCAACGCCGCCAGATAGGTGGACATTTTTTCCAATTTGCGCGCACGAGCCGACCGTTGCCCAAGTGTCAACCATGGTTCCTTCATCAATAAATGCGCCGATATTAACGTAGCTAGGCATTAGCACGACATTATTGGCTACATAACAACCACTTCTTACGATTGCTTGTGGGACGACTCTAACGCCCATTTGGTTAAATTGGTCGGTAGTTGTGTTGGCATATTTTAAAGGAACTTTGTCGAAGTAAGCCGTGTGTCCAGCATCAATTTTTTGATTGTCTCTTATTTTAAATGATAGCAATACGGCTTTCTTTGCCCACTGATTAACTTTCCAACCATCACTTGTAGGCTCGGCAACTCGAAGTTCTCCGTTATCTAGCTGACGAAGGGTTTCAGTTACCGCGTTTAATACTTCTGAAGAAACGTTGGAAGGATTAATCGCTTGCCTATTTTCAAAAGCTTGTTCAATTATTGGTTTTAAATTATTCATCAATTGTGCTCATTTTATGTTTGTTTATATTTGTTTATGTTTGTCTAATTTATTCTATTTGAGTTGTTTTTTAATTGCCTTTTCTAGCGATTGTCGTTCATCTAAATGAACAATTGGGCAATCGTCTTTTCGGCTTATTATAAATGTATCTTCCGCTTTTTCGCCTAGTGTCGTAATCCTCGCATCATGAATTCGAATATTGCAACTTTTAAATGCTAAAGCAATCAGTGCTAATAGTCCGGGGCGATCTCTGCATACAATATCGAGACGAGTATATTGACTAAATTCATCATTAGAAAATACTATTTTGGTATTAACATCAAAATGCTTAAATTGACGAGGTATTCGTTTTCGAAAAGCAATATTGTTTAAATCAAGTGCAGAGATATTATTTCTTATAGCAATTTCTAGTTTGTTTTGATCTTGCTCTCTAATAACTGGTTTATTGGTGTCATTTAGAGTAAAAAAGCTATCATAACAATAGTCATTTGTACCTGTATAAATACTTGCCCCCTGAACATTGAGATCATGTTGAGCAAGTGTAACGGTTAGTCGTGCAAACAAGTCGTCAATATCTTTGCTGTAAACAAAAATTTCACTTCCGCCGCCATCAAGTCTTTTCCTAATAGCGATTACACTTTGCTCCTTCGCGTTTTGACTTCTATCTATTTGTTGCAAGATACATTTGCTATGCCAAGAGATCGTTTGCGCAGGGTTCTTTTTAAAATAGGCTTTGTCTAAATGTTGCCAATAATATTCTATATCCTCGACTTGGTATCCTTCTGAAATCAAAATATTTAACGCTGCCTGTTTGGCGTCTCGCCAATTATCTAACTGGGTGACTTGCTCGTCATTTAAATAAGCCAAGGTTGCAAGGGCAAGTTCTTTTAGTAAAGAATCTTTCCAAGATGTCCAGAGTGAGCGGTTAGTTGCTCTTATATCTGCTACCGTGAGGATATAAAGAAGTTCCAAACGTTGAGGTGTTTCAACAAGTTCAGCAAATTTTTTTATCACTTTAGGATCGGACGTATCACGTTTTTGCGCTGTCAGGCTCATTAATAAATGGTTGGCCACCAACCAGCTTATGGTTTGGCTATCTTCTTCGTTAAGATTATGTTTTCGACAAAACTCTAAGACTTCTTGAGCACCAATTTCACTGTGATCTCCGCCTCGCCCTTTACCGATATCATGAAATAGACCAGCCAAATAGATGAGCTCTGGTTTAGTCTGCTTGCACATGATTTCGTAACATAAAGGAAAAGTTGATTTTGAATCAGTATCCATAAAATCGGTAAGGTTTTTTAATAAAAATAATGTATGTTCATCGACAGTATAACTATGGAACATATCGTATTGCATTTGCCCATTAATCTTTTTGAATGCTGGAAGATAATCAGATAAAATACCGTTTTTTTTCATCAAAAACATAGCTCTTGACGAAGTATGTTTAATATTCCAAAACTGAATAAAAAGTTGCTTGTTGGTTTTAGAATTAAGAAAGTTATGATCAATTTTGTTTCTCGCCGCTCGAATAGCGCGTAGAGTCGGTGCGGTTATCCCTCGTATGTCACTGTTTTTTGCAACTAGATGAAAAATCTCTAATAGCTGACTCGGATCTAAATTGAACAAGTTCGGATTGACTGCATCAATGCGTTGATTGATGAGCTGAAAATTTTCGTTAATTTTTATTGCTGGACTGACTAGATTTTTTTTGGATAAATCTTCTTCTAAAGATTGAATTAAAATATCGCTTATATTCCGAATAATTAACACACTTCGGTAATAGCGCTTCATCATTTTTTCGACGGCGAGAAAATTTTTACTGCCTTTAAAACCCATTAATTTCGCAATATCTTTCTGATAATCAAACAGCAATCGATCTTCAGCTTTACCACTGACAATGTGTAGGGCAAATCTTATTTTCCAAATGAAAAATTGACATTTAACTAATGCGTAATATTCTTTTTTAGTAATAATATTTTGTTTGATCAGTTGTAGCAAAGACTGTGGGTAATAGTAACGTTGAGCGATCCAACCAATTAGTTGAATATCTCTTAGTCCACCTGGGCTTGATTTTACATTAGGTTCAAGATCGTATGAAGAGCCGTCAAACTTTTTATATCTTTGTCTTTGCTCGTTTGTTTTTGCTGCAAGGAAACTTTCTGCGTCCCACATTTCATTTGGCGCAGTTAGTTCTTTCATTTGCCGATAAATTGTTTGGTTTCCGCAAAGCAGTCGCGATTCCATCAAATTAGTGATCACTGAAAGATCATGCTCGGCAAGTTCCACACATTCTTTAAGAGTTCGGGTTGCATGTCCAAGAATCAGTCCAGTGTCCCAAAGTAAGGTAATAAATTGAGATATTAAAGTTAAATGTTTTTTATCCACCGATTCTTCAATAAGAATCAATAAATCGATATCGGAAAAAGGGTGAAGTTCTCCTCGGCCATAACCACCGACAGCGATTAAAGAAAAATCATTGGTGATATTAAGTTGGTTCCATAATGCCGATAGAAGCGTGTCAAGGTGTTGAGAACGAGCGGTCACTAATTCTCGAATATTGACCCCTGAGTTGAAACCATTTTCTAGGTATTGATTCGATTTAGTATGAAAACTCTTTAATTGGTCTAATAAATTCTCTTGAGAATTAATGCTTAATGAAAATTGAAGATTAGTATCTTTCATTGACTAAAACAGAAACAACGAGGTGAAGTTAAAATGATAAAACTTTACTGCGCTTTGGTTTGTTGAGTACATAGGTTAGATCGCTTCGCTTGGTCGTTTTGTTAAAACCTCTACACCGTCGGATGTCACTAATAGGGTGTGTTCCCATTGGGCAGATAAACTTTTATCTTTGGTAACAACCGTCCAATTATCTTTGAGTACTTTAGAATGGCGTTTTCCGGCATTGATCATCGGTTCAATAGTGAAAGTCATTCCCTCTTTTAAAACTGCGCCGGTACCTTTTTGACCATAATGGAGAACTTGCGGATCTTCGTGGAAGCCTTCGCCGATCCCATGCCCGCAGTATTCTCGAACGACCGAAAAGCGTTTTCCATGAGCGTGTTGAGAAATTGCGTAACCAATATCGCCAAGTTGAACACCAGGTTTAACCATATTAATCGCTAAATAAAGACATTCTTGTGCGTTATTAACTAGACGTTCCGCTAAAATTGAAGGTTTTCCAACAAAGAACATTGCTGAGCTGTCACCATGATAACCATCCTTGATAACAGTAATATCAATATTAATGATGTCACCATCTTTAAGCTTTTTGTCTGCTGGTATCCCATGACAGATAACGTGATTAAGAGAAGTACAAATAGACTTAGGAAACCCATGATAGTTAAGTGGGGCAGGAATAGCCTCTTGGACGTCTACTATATAGTCATGACAAATTTGATTAAGCTCGTTGGTAGTAATACCTTTTTGAACATAGGGTTTGATCATTTCAAGCACTTGCATGGTCAATCGACCCGCTACGCGCATTTTTTCAATTTGTTCTGGAGTTTTAATAATAATCGACATTGAGTCTACCTTAGTCTGTAACAAGTGCGTATTTTACGTTAATTACTGGAGATAGGAAAACCCAAAAAAGAAATCGGCGTATAGATTTAATTGTTAAATAAGATAACATTAAGCTAAATTGGGATGATTTTAAAAAAATGATTAAAAATAGTTGCCTACTTGTATAAGTAGGTGTAGGATGAGTAGTATAAAGTTTGAGTTGAATAAAACTAAACCGAATTAAATTAAAAAGAATTGAATTAAAAAAAATTAATACCCCTGCGATTAAGTTGTTATATTTGAACACACTTGATCATTAAGCTAAAACTAAACTTGTACTATCTCGTATAGAAAAGTTTAAACAGTTAAATATATTAACCATAACAATATTGATTAGGTGGAGAACAAAATGGATGATAACCGTAAACAAGCATTAACAGCCGCTTTAAGCCAAATAGAAAGACAATTTGGTAAAGGCTCAGTCATGAGAATGGGTGAAGTACAAGCCCAAAAAATGGATACTATTTCCACAGGTTCACTTGGATTAGATATTGCGCTAGGGATTGGCGGTCTGCCTAAGGGACGAGTCATTGAGATTTACGGCCCTGAGTCTTCTGGTAAAACCACATTAACTTTGCAAGCTATTGCAGAATGTCAAAAAGATGGTGGAACAGCTGCTTTTGTTGATGCTGAACATGCGCTTGATCCAGTCTATGCTGAAGCGTTAGGTGTTGATCTCGATAGCTTATTAGTTTCTCAACCTGATACCGGTGAGCAAGCGCTAGAAATTTGCGATATGTTAGTACGCTCTGGTGCGGTTGATCTGGTGGTGATTGATTCGGTAGCGGCTTTAACCCCAAAAGCAGAAATCGAAGGCGATATGGGTGATTCTCACATGGGTTTGCAGGCACGTTTAATGTCTCAAGCACTAAGAAAGTTGACGGGAAATATTAAGCGAACTAATTGTACGGTGATTTTTATTAACCAAATTAGAATGAAAATAGGTGTTATGTTTGGCTCGCCAGAAACCACGACTGGTGGTAACGCACTTAAATTTTATGCATCTGTTCGTTTAGATATCAGACGAATAGGAGCGGTTAAGCAGGGTGATGAAATAGTTGGTAATGAAACCCGTGTAAAAGTGGTTAAAAATAAAGTTGCTCCACCATTTAAACAAACCGAGTTCCAAATTCTGTACGGGCTTGGTACTTCACGAATGGGTGAAATTATTGACTTAGGAGTGAAGCAAGGAATTGTTGACAAAGCAGGTGCTTGGTATAGTTATAACGGTGATCGAATTGGTCAGGGTAAGGCTAAAGTTGCTGACTTTTTAGCCGAAAACCCAGAAATTGCGAATGATATTGAAATAAGGATTAGAGCTGCTTTATTACCTAATTTAGTGGACTCAAAAAAGGGTTCGGAAAAAGTTAAGGAGTAGTTCTAGGTAAGTTTTCTTAGATATAAAATTAGTCTGCGGGAAAAGGAACTTAGGTTCCTTTTTTCTATTTGGGATTTATCTATTTATTTATCCCGAGTTCAGATTATTTAGCGACTTAGGTATATAGATGCTTGGAATCTCCGGAAATAAGCCTTATATTAGAAGCTGTATTGATTTATGTGATCAATGAAACATTGAGGATATTGTAATGATTACCTTTAAAACCAGAATATTGTTGTTAGCAGGACTTTTGTTAGTCTTAAATGGATGTAAAATATCTCCACCTATCTCTGTAGATTACGATACCAACTATAATTTTTCTGAATTACGCAGCTACGCATGGATTGTTCCTAAAGAACCATCAAAAGTAACAACTCTGGATAATCGCCGGCAAATTGATGCGATTGAAACTATTTTGAGTCGCAAAGGTTTTGAAAAAGCCTCGGATCTTAAAAGTGCTGATTTCTTACTCAAAACTCATACAGTCACGGATAAGAAAACTGATGTGGATTCGTACTTTCGTACTTGGGGATATTATCCTTATTACCATCCAATTGGCTGGCCACACCGGGGAACCACCACAGTGGTTAGGGAATATGAGGTAGGTACTTTAGTGCTCGATATTGTTGACGCTAGCAAAAAAGAAGTCATTTGGAGAGGTTCTATTTCGAGAAAACTTGGAATTTACACCAATCGTTCCCCTGAAGAACGAGCGACTATTGCGCTAAGAAATGCAGAGTTTTTGTTGGAAAGTTTTCCTCCCAATGGAATTAAATAGCGTAGCTCAAGGGTTAAATCTAGGTTAAAATGCGCCGATGGTTGAGGATGAAAATTCTTCGGATGCTTCTGTAGAGCTTCAAAAAGCAATTGCTTCTGGATGCAGAATGCTTGCTATACGTGAACATAGCAAAAAACAAATTCGAGCCAAATTGCTAAAAAAGGGATTCTCTAAAACCCTTATTAATCTCTGTATTGATTATTTGATAGAGCATGATTGGCTATCTGAAAGTCGATTTTGTAACGCGTTTATTCGTTCTAGAGTCAACAAAGGTCAAGGTTTACAGAGAGTCGTGGCTGAGTTAAGTCAACAGCAGATTGCCCAATCAACCATCAAACAGCAATTGGCTATCGAAGAGATTGATTGGCAATCTGTTTGCGAAACAGCACTTTTAAAGAAAATTTCGGTTTTTTCTGTCGACGATAAAAAAAATTTAGAAGGGAAGAGCCAGTATTTAGTAAGTGTTGATATGAAAGAATTCAAGAAATTAGAAAGCTTTCTTCGATATCGAGGTTTTTCTAATGAAGAAATTAGATTTACGACAAAGCAATATTTATCTATCGAGCACTAGGAGCAAGATCGAGTGAGCATGACAACCAATGAGATCCGCGAAGCCTTTTTGTCTTATTTTGAGGAGAAAGGTCATCAACGTGTAGACTCTGCACCACTAATTCCAGCTAATGATCCTACCTTATTGTTTACTAATGCTGGGATGGTGCCCTTTAAAGATTGTTTTTTAGGAACAGATAAGCGTTCTTATAACCGAGCGACTAGTTCACAACGTTGCGTGCGAGCGGGCGGTAAACATAATGATTTAGAAAATGTTGGTTACACGGCTCGTCATCATACCTTCTTTGAAATGCTCGGTAACTTCAGTTTTGGTGATTATTTTAAGAAAGATGCTATTAAATATGCTTGGGAATTCCTAACTGTTACGCTTGGTTTACCAAAAGAAAAGCTGTGGGTAACGGTTCATAATACTGACCAAGAAGCTGAGAAGATTTGGTTTGAGGAAATTGGGATTGATCGAAATAAGTTTTCTCGCTTAGGTGACAAAGATAATTTTTGGTCAATGGGGGATACCGGGCCTTGTGGCCCATGTAGTGAAATATTTTTTGATCATGGTGATTCAGTAGAAGGCGGACCTCCCGGAAGTCCAGAAGAAGACGGGGATCGTTATATTGAAATCTGGAATTTAGTTTTCATGCAATTTAATCGTGATAGTAAAGGTAAATTGTCACCTTTACCGAAACCATCGGTGGATACGGGGATGGGATTAGAGCGTATTGCCGCTGTGATGCAATCTGTTCATAATAATTATCATATTGATTTATTTGATGGCCTGATTAAATTCATCGCAAAAATCTTAAAAATTGATGATACAAACAATCAGTCTTTAAGGGTTATTGCCGATCATATCCGCTCTTGTTCATTTATGATTCTTGATGGTGTATCGCCGGGTAATGAAGGAAGAGGTTATGTTTTACGCCGCATTATTCGTAGAGCTGTAAGACATGGAAATAAATTAGGCGCTAAAGAGCCGTTCTTTTATTTGTTGGTCGACGGATTGATTGAAGTGATGGGGGATGCCTATCCTGAGCTAAAAGTTAAACGAGATTTTATTGTAAAGAGTCTGCAAACAGAGGAACAGCAGTTTGCCAGAACATTAAATAATGGTATGAAGATTCTGCAAACCTATATTGAAGGAATGGAAGGAAGTATTATTAATGGAGAAATGGTCTTTAAGTTAAAAGATACCTATGGTTTTCCCGATGATCTAACCGCTGATATCGCCCGTGAAAAAGGCTTGTCAATTGATAAAAATAAGTTTGATGAGTTACTCGCAGTCCAGCAGGCGAGCGGCAGAAGTCAATCGAATTTTGGAGTCGATTACAATCAGCGATTGGAAGTGGAGGGAAGAACTCATTTTACCGGTTATATGGAACTACAAGGTCAATCCGAAGTGACCGATCTATTGATTGATGGAAGCTCTGTTGATGCCATAACAGCTGGAACAGAAGCCGGAATTGTTTTATCCGAGACGCCTTTTTACGCTGAATCTGGCGGCCAGATTGGTGATAAAGGAATGCTCAGCGGTGAAGGTTTTGAATTTGAAGTGAATGATACCATTAAAGTTCAAGAAGCTTTCTTACACAAAGGTATCGTAAGAAGCGGCACAATCCAGAAAGGTGAGAAGGTGATTTCTAGTGTTGATAAGGTCTCCCGCCATGATATTGCTCTGAACCATTCGGCGACTCATTTAATGCATGCAGCTTTAAGGCAGGTACTTGGCGAACATGTACAGCAAAAAGGCTCTTTAGTTGATAGTGAACGATTGCGCTTTGACTTTTCTCACCCTGTCGCGGTTACTCCAGAAGAGATAGTCAATATTGAAAAAACAGTAAACCTCCATATTCGAAGTAATTATCCAGTAGAAACTCAGGTGACATCAATTGAAAAAGCTAAGGAATTGGGGGCTATGATGTTATTTGGAGAAAAATATGGCGAAACCGTGAGAGTTTTATCGATGTCTGATTTTTCAGTTGAGTTATGTGGTGGAACTCACGTTCAAAGAACAGGTGATATTGGTACATTTAAAATTATCAGTGAGCAAGGCATCGCATCAGGTGTTAGACGTATCGAAGCGATTACTGGTGAAAGCGCCATTGAATATACTCAAAAGCAAGGTTGGTTAATTAGCCAACTAGCTTCTTCACTTAAAACCGATCGTATGTCTTTAAATGACAAGGTTGATCAACTGATTATGAAGTCAAAAGATCAGGATCGAGAGATAGAGAAACTAAAATGTAAAGTTTCTTCTAGTCAAGGGAATGACTTACTGGCAAATAAGCAGATTATCGATGGGATTCCCCTATTGGCTCTTAAACTTGACTCAATGGACACAAAAACATTGCGCAACTTAAGTGATCAAATCAAGAGTAAGTTAGGATCGGGAATCATTGTTTTGGCATCGGTAGATGGTGATAAAATCAGCTTGATTGTGAGCGTGAGTAAAGATTTGATGACAAAATTTCATGCCGGCAATTTAATGCGTGAACTGGCTGTAAAACTCGATGGAAAAGGTGGTGGAAGACCGGACATGGCGCAAGGTGGTGGAAGTAATATTAAAGAGCTTGATGGGACGTTAGATTGGGTTAAGGAGTGGATTAGAGCTCATTAAATACTTTTTAAACATAAGAGACATTTAAATGGAGTAGAATTTAATTTATTAAGTGACTGCAATATAGTCTATTGTTATACTAGCGACCCTTTTTTGTAGGACTGATCGGTAAAGGACGCAAAATAGTCTAAAAGAATCTTTTTAAGGAGATTGCAATGCTAATTTTAACTCGTAGAGTAGGTGAAACTCTAATGATCGGTGATGACGTAACCGTAACAGTGTTAGGCGTCAAAGGAAATCAAGTACGTATCGGCGTTAACGCGCCCAAAGAAATCTCAGTGCATCGTGAAGAGATTTACATGAGAATACAGCGTGAAAAAGAAATGGGTGCTGGCGAATAATCAAGCTTCCATTCTTTTTGTCGTTGATGACCTGATTGATTAAAAAATCCTTTGATTTTTATAATCAATCAGGTAGTATTCCACCCCGCAAAAAGTGACACAGAAAATCGGTCTTATTTTTGCAACTCAATCATTTTGTTAAGTATTTCGGAGAGATGGCCGAGCGGCTGAAGGCGCTCCCCTGCTAAGGGAGTATGGGTTTTATAGCCCATCGAGGGTTCGAATCCCTCTCTCTCCGCCATTATTTTGAGTTCAGTAGCTGATACTTTGAATATATTTAAAGTTATCTAGTTAGGATGAGATAAGGTTTGACAAACCTATATTCGATAAGGATAATACCGCTCCTTTCGGTCGCTAGACCATTAGGGCAATGAGCAAATTACGCGCATGTAGCTCAGCTGGATAGAGTACCTGGCTACGAACCAGGCGGTCGGAGGTTCGACTCCTTCCATGCGCGCCATACACAAAACCCGAGCAATGCTCGGGTTTTTTGTATGTGCTGTATGGAGGCAGAGTTGAATCTCCTTAGGTTTGACAAAATTGTCAGGAACAATTTTGAGCGTCGGAAGAATGACGACGACCCGAAGGGTGTAGGGCAGGATGCCCGGAATACTCCTTCCATGCGCGCCATATAGAAAAACCGGGCAATGCCCGGTTTTTTTGTGCCAAAAAAAATCAAAGCTGCTAGAATTATCCTATTGACTAACTCTTCCATAGGCATTTGGTTGTAATGAAACTCCGTATTGTTAAATTATCTTTTATTTCTGTTTTAAGTTGTTTATTCCTCCTAAAGTTAACTGGTTGCGCGACTATGAATGAGTCAGAGTGCAAGGTTGCCAATTGGGAAATCATTGGCTTGGAAGACGGTAGCAAAGGCCGCCAAACTTCATACATTGGCGAACATAGGGAAGCTTGTTCAGGCTATGCAGTGGCGCCAGATCTGAATGCGTATCTCAAAGGTCACGCAGAGGGACTTAAACAATTTTGTACTGAATCTAACGGCTATCAGCAAGGCTTGAATGGTTATCAAAATAATCACCTATGTCCTGCTGATTTGGCAAGGGGGTTTAATAGAAGTTACACTGATGGATATAGAGTCTATCAAGTTCGATCTGAAATTGGGCAGCTAAATCGACAAATTAAGTCATCCCATTACCGGCTAAAGAAAATTGCTGAAACAACCAAGATAAAAGAAGAAGCTTTGATAAGGGGTACTACTCAGGAATACCGTCGAAGAGAGTTACTTGATGAGATTAAAGAGTTAGAGCGGGAATCGGAATCTATACTCATTGAGTTGGATCAAATGGAAGCTGCTTTGGCTAGGTTAGAATTAAAGTATCATCGAATGATGAAAATAACTAAGTGACTAACATTATTTTTGAGTAATTATGCCAAGCGCTCAATTTTCAATTCGTATTGAAGCTGAAGAGATGGAAAAATATTATAGAGGGCAAGCTCTTAGCGTGGTGGTGAAAGCGACTAATGGATTAAAAATCCAATTTCCTGCTAATTTGTTACTTCCTTATATTACACATGATGGCGTAAAAGGGCTTTTTGAACTGAATTATGACCTACAAGGCAAGGCGCAATCTTTACGCCAATTATCAGCTAGTTGATTATTGATAAAAATAATTCAAATATTCGTGCCAATTCCTAGAACTTATCCTACAATTACAAAGGTTTAACTGAATTTGTTAAGGTATTTTTAGAGTATTTGATTTACCTCAGACTTATCGGTTGATAAGGGCTGCATAATTAAGGCACATAACTTTTTTTATGTATGACTTTTTGTTCAAAAGAAGAACCAGATTATCTAATACTAATTGACTCGTTTTAATGTAAGTTGAACATTCCTAAAGGAATTGCCATGTTAAATAGCAAAAATCCCCAAGATAGCGTTTTATTCAAAAATGTACTGAAACTAATTGAATCTAAATTCCGTAAAAAACAAGCTGCGTTAGTTTCAGAATTTGCGCGCTATTTTTGTACCAATATTACTTCCGGTGATGTCGAATTTAAAACGGCAAATGATCTCTATTCTCCCATTGTAAGCCTTTGGCAATATTTACAAGATAATCCATCGGGTAACGATATTCGGGTTTATTCGCCTGAACTAGAGAATGATGGTTGGCAAACCCAACATAGTGTCATTGAGTTAGTTCATCCAGATATGCCATTTTTGGTGGATTCGATAAGAATGGAACTCAATAGGATGGGGGTAGGTGTGCATTTACATATTCATCTACCAATGAGCGTTGAACGAGATAAAAGTAGGCGTATCACTAAAATTCAACGTCCAGGCAAATCAAATATAAAGCCGGATATTACGCCCATGTTGCTCGAAATCGACCGTCAGTTAGAAGCAGCGGAATTGGATTTAATAAAGTCTAATTTGCAAGATATATTGAAAGATGTGACAGTCACAGTGAGTGATTGGAAACCCATGTGCGAGAAATTGGATCAAGCCATCAGTAATATGGATAATCTTCCAAAGGTATTACAAAGTGCCAAAAATACAGAAAGTAGAGATTTTCTTGAATGGATAAGTGCCAATCATTTTACTTTGCTTGGTTACACCTATTATGAATTAAAAGATTCTAAAAAAGGTAAATGCCTAGTCCCTAAACGGGATTCTAGTCTTGGTTTGCGAACGCTCGAAACGTGGAAACCTAAATCTTACAATTTAGATGAGATGCCTAAAGGTGCAAGAAACTTATTATTAAAAACGAATAATTTACTTGTTTTAACTAAATTAAGTGCGGTATCTAAAGTTCATCGTCCTGCGCATATCGATTATGTTGGTGTTAAGCGAGTAAACAGCAAGGGAGAAATCATTGGAGAAGATCGTTTTATCGGCTTGTACACCTCCGCTGCTTATAATATCAATCCAATGAGTATTCCTGTTTTACGACAAAAGATTTTGGTGGTACTCGAAGAGTCGGGTTTATCCGATTATGAACATGATAAAAAAGTACTCAAAAATATTTTGGAAACTTATCCTCGTGACGAACTATTTCAAACCGGTTACGCAAATCTTCTAGAAACATCGGTCGGAATTTTGCAAATGCAAGAAAGACCAATCGTGAGATTGTTTATACGAAGAGATCCTTACGGTCGATTCTTTTCTTGTTTAGTTTATGTGCCAAGAGAGATCTACAATACCAAGATTCGATTAAGAGTGACTGAAATACTAGGAGAGAAGCTCGGCGCAACGGGACCGATTCAATTTACTACCACTTTTTCTGAATCAACTCTTTCACGTCTTCACTTTATTGTCCCTGCCGAAAACGCGGAAGATGTTAAATACAGCGTCACATCTATCGAAAAAGATTTACAACAATCTGCTCGAACTTGGGAAGATAATTTAGCCGATTCGTTACTATCCTCATACGGAGAAGCAGAAGGAAAACGGCTAATCAAAAAATATGCAAACGCTTTTCAAGCTGGATATCAGGATGACTACACTATTGGTTCAGCGGTACTCGATATTAAACATATGGAAACCCTATCTGATGAACATGAATTGAGCATGTTGCTCTATCGTTCCCAAGAGGAAGATGAAGAGCGAATCAAATTTAAACTTTATTTCAGAAATCAGCCAAAACCTTTATCTGATGTGATGCCCATGCTTGAAAATATGGGGCTAAATGTTATCGGAGAGAAAGCATTTAAAATTAGACCGGCAGCAGGTGCTATTCGTAGGATCAGTGATTTTGAAATGAAACATGCCAGTGGTGAAAAATTAGATCTAGATGATTTAAAACATAAATTTCAGGATGCCTTTAAAGAAGTTTGGTCTGGTGATGCTGAAAATGATGGTTTTAATCGATTAATTTTAGGCGCTTCACTTGATTGGCGAGAAACTGCATTACTCAGAGCTTATGCGAAATACATGTGGCAAATTGGCTCAAGTTATTCACAAAATTACGTCGAAGAAACCTTGGCGGCTTATCCGAATATGGCTCGTTTAATTGTTGATTATTTCTATCAAAAATTTGATCCTTCAATTAATAGAGACAAAGTGAAAGTCAAAGGCCTTCGTCAATCGATTATCAGAAGTTTAGACAATGTTTCTAATCTTGATCAAGATAGAATAATTAATCGATATCTAGAAATAATTGACGTCACAATAAGAACCAATTTCTTTCAGCTCGATCAATCCGGCAAAGCAAAAAGCTACATTTCTGTTAAGTTAACACCAGCAAAAATTATCGATATCCCTCAACCAGCACCAATGTTTGAAATTTTCGTTTATTCGCCAAAGTTAGAAGGTGTTCATCTGAGAGGTGGTAAAGTTGCTCGAGGTGGTTTGCGTTGGTCTGATCGAAAAGAAGATTTCCGAACAGAAATTCTTGGCTTAGTAAAAGCACAACAAGTTAAAAATTCGGTGATCGTCCCAGTTGGAGCAAAAGGCGGGTTTGTTTGTAAAAGAAACCTTGCGGGTCTATCGCGTGATGAATTTATGGAAGAGGGAATCAGCTGTTATAAAATTTTTATCAGTGCATTGCTTGATGTTACTGACAACCTAGTTAAAGGAAAATTAGTTCCTCCAACTAACGTGGTTCGTTTGGATGAAGATGATCCCTATCTGGTTGTTGCTGCTGATAAAGGTACTGCAACCTTTTCCGATATAGCTAACGGTATTTCAGAAAAATATAATTTTTGGCTAGGTGATGCTTTTGCATCGGGTGGCAGTATCGGTTATGACCACAAAAAAATGGGAATTACTGCTAAGGGAGCTTGGGAGTCAGTCAAGCGTCATTTTATGGAAATAGGCATTGATTGCCAATCGACGGATTTCTCCGCCGTTGGTATTGGTGATATGGCCGGCGATGTTTTTGGCAACGGAATGCTTTGTTCTCGACATACCAAACTACTCGCTGCGTTTAATCATATGCACATATTTATCGACCCCAATCCAGATGCAGAGAAAAGTTATGTCGAAAGAGAGAGATTGTTTAATTTACCCCGTTCGAGCTGGGAAGATTACAATGCAAAATTAATTTCTAAAGGTGGTGGGATTTTCTCCCGTTCAGCGAAATCTATTCCGTTAAGTAAAGAGGTTAAAAAGTGGCTTAAGGTTTCTGTCGATAGTATGGCTCCAAATAAATTAATCAATACAATTTTAAGATCAGATGTCGATTTACTTTGGAATGGAGGTATTGGTACCTATGTTAAGTCGACTAAAGAAACCCACACAGAAGTTGGAGATAGAGCCAATGATAATCTGAGAGTTAATGGTAACCAACTCAATTGCAAAATTATTGGTGAGGGCGGTAACCTAGGAGTTACTCAGCTCGGGCGCATAGAGTATATGCAAAATGGTGGCCGAGGGAATTCAGACTTTATTGATAACGCTGGCGGTGTTAACTGCTCTGATAATGAAGTCAATATAAAGATCTTACTCAATCAAATTGTCGCAGACGGTGATATGACTGAGAAACAACGAAATAAAATCTTGATTAGTATGACTGATGAAGTTGGAGAAATGGTTCTGAGAGAGAACTTCCTTCAAGCACAAACAATTAGTATCAGTGAAGAACGTTCACCTAAAATGGTCAAAGAGTTAATGCGCTTTATTCATTGGATGGAAAAAGAAGGAAAGCTTGAACGTGGTTTAGAGTTTTTACCTGAGGATGAAGAGCTATTAGAAAGAATGGCATCATCAGAAGGTTTAACTCGTGCCGAGCTTGCGGTGCTGGCAGCCTACGGAAAAATGATCCTAAAAGAGGATTTATGCGTACAAGAAATTTCAAATGAACCCTATTATCAAGATGAGTTAGTCGATTATTTTCCAACAGCTCTACGTCGTAAATATTCAAAACAGATGCAAAAACACCCGCTTAAAAATGAAATTATTGCGATGCGATTAGCTAATGAAATGGTGGATTATTTAGGCAGTAATTTTGCCTTTAGAACTACTGATGAAACGGGCGCATCGCCTTCGGATGTTGCAATCTGCTTTACCCTAGCAAAAGAAATATTTGATATGCCAAAAATTTGGAATCAAATCGAATCACTTGACCATTCTATACCTGCATCGGTTAAGAATAATATGTTTTATCAAACCCAGCGAATGATCAGGCGTTCGACCCGTTGGTTCTTGCGTCATAGAAGAAAAAACCTAGCAATCTATCAGGGAATTCAATATTTCAAAGGTGGTGTTGCTGAACTTAAAAAGGAAATTAATAAGGTATTGGATAGTGACGAAGTGGCCAATATTCAGCAAGGAATAGAACAATGGACCGAGCAAGGTGTTCCCAAAAAATTAGCGCAAAATGTCGGTTATTTGAGTACTTTATTTTCAGGATTAGATATTGTTGAAATGTCTAAGTTGACCGGACAAAAAATACCCCTCGTTGGCGAAGTTTATTATAAATTAGGTGCAAAACTTGAATTGCATTGGTTCCTTGAACAAATAACCATGCAGCCGGTGGATAATCATTGGCAAGCTTTTGCTAGAGCAACTTTTAGAGAAGAACTTGATTGGCAGCAACGAAGTTTGACTGTTGCTGTCTTGCACCTGTCAATCGATAAAAAGTCGGCGGAAGAGCGAATAATTGCTTGGATTATTGAGAACGAAGATTTGCTCGATCGTTGGCAGCAAATGGTGGCAGATTTTAGATCGAGTAGCCGACATGAATTTGCAAAATTCTCAGTCGCTCTAAGAGAACTCTTGATACTTGTTCAAAGTAGTATTCGTGCTGCGGCTTCGGCCAGAGAAGATGATTTATCTTAGTTTTACATAACTAGTCTGAACTCGTGCTAGCTAAACAGGCCTCTCAAGAAATCGAGAGGCTAATGAAGATCAAATTGTTTTATTGTGATGAGCAATTTTCTTTTATGAACTGATTTATTTTGGCTATCATTGCTTCTTTTTCAGCATCCGATAAAAAATATCTTTCCCCTTTTTCATCGATGGTATAACTTCGGTAACCCTTTGATAGTGTTGTTGCTTCATCTTTTGCATAGCCACAGGTCTGGAGTCGTGTTTTTTGCTCTTGCTCAGATTTTTGTTGCGCATGTTGTTTATCGCTTTCTTCATCTTCAATAATGTCTATGACTTTATTTTTATGACGGATTAAGGAAGAGGCGCGTTGTTTTGCCTGATTGATTTCTTGAGAAGTGGGTTGGCGTTTTATTTTTACCGCTTCACTTTTTTTATCTACAGGCTTATCAGAATAGTGAACCTTGCCATTTTCATCAGTCCATTTATAAACTTGTGCGTTTACTTCGAGGATAGGAGAAAAAACAAAAAGTAAGATAAATAATTTCGTGAACTGAATTATTTGGGTTAGATATACCATTAATTTATTCCAGTCTAATTAGTCATGGACACAATTTTGCCATATTTTGACCGCAAAAACCTATCTTTATTCTGCTAGAAGGGCGATTTTATCGGTTAAATTGTAATTTAGTATCAAGGAGGAAGTGTTAGCTCCTTGTGTAGAATTAATCAGTAGAATTGAGGGAATTGTTATGAATACTCTAATACCAAGAGATACAGAAATCATGAGTTGGGATCCTGAAAATATGGAATCTTATTGGTCCCAGTGTCGCCAATCAGATACAAGACCATTTGATACTCAATCAATCATTGGCGGCTATGGGAATCAGTGCGATAGTCAAGCGGCGTTTAATCAGATGTTGAGCCGCTTGAAAAAAAAGAAAAGCTAGCAAGTTATTTGGCTTATTTAGATCTAATTCTTAAGCCCTATTTTTTTAAACCTTATTTTTCTTAAAAATGATAAGACGAACGCGGGTAACCAAATATAATATTGAGCCACTTGCCAGAATAAAAATCCCAGAGACGTCAGAAAGGGAAGACATACCGCGTCCTCCAAAATACCACATGAGTGACCCACCTAAAACCATGATGATGCCAATCATTGCTTGCATTTGAAGAGAGTATTTTTTTTTAATGTGGGCCATTCGCTTTTTTGACGCAAGTTGCTCGTCATTAAGCCCTTCAGCCGTAGAGCCACTGACCATATCATATTGACAGTTCGAGCATGTTTTAGCTTTGTCAGAGATTTTATTGTTACATGAAGGGCAGTTGATTATGGCCATAGTTATTAATCCTTGGGTTAATAGAGCAGATATTGCGGCTATAATGCCTATCGCTGAATCGATTATACCTACAAAGCTATATTTTTGAAAATAGCCAGTTAGTCAAATTATTTTATGATTAGTTAGGGGGTGAGCCACTATTCATGCCTTCGGGCAAAAGAAAGGGGGGTATGAAAATCAACTAAATGTTAACCATGAATAGTTAACAGTAAAAAAGTTACTCAGAATGATATAGCAAGGTATTTAGGAATTACCCTGAGTTTTTGGTCAAAGTTCTCTAACTTAACAAAGTATAATAACTATCAAGTTCTATCCTAATGTAAAGAATAGTTGATCTAGGTCAATTTTTTTGGAGATTATTTTGACTTCCTTGGTTTGTTTTTGCCTGCTTCAAGAGCGCGCGGTTCGAGTTCAATTACAAGTAGTGAATCCGTATGTTGCTATTAATAGCTATATAAACTCACTCAATTTACATGGAGAGTTATCATGCAAACCCGTCTAATCGCCGCTAGCGTATTCTTTTTATCTTTTCTTTCTTTTTCCTTACATTCAGCCGAAACCACGGGCGTAACGGGTGGTGAATTTCGCGTGAGTGAGCAGGGCGGTGCAACCTATTCCGTTCCGATTAATTTACCGGCGGGAACGGCGGGAGTAACCCCTCAAGTTGGCTTAAGTTATTCAAGCCAAGGAGGCGATGGTGTGATGGGGGTTGGTTGGTCCTTGTCAGCCGGCGGAGCAATCTCTCGCTGTCCTAAAACAATCGCGCAAGATGGGGTGATTTCAGGAATTGATTTTTCGAGCAATGACCAATTTTGTTTAAATGGTCAACGTTTAAAATTGATATCCGGCATCCATGCAAGAGATGGTGCAATTTATTACACAGAGCTTGATAGCTTTGCCAAAGTTGAAGCCCATGGTAATGCGACAGAAACTGGTCCACTAGGTTTTACCGTTGAAACCAAATCAGGCGAAGTCCATTATTATGGTTATGTGAACGCGGTAGCGGGTGAGCACGCGGCTAGCTTTAAAGATTATTGGAATATTTCAGAGCTGGGTCAGGATGCGTTTATCGAGCCGAAAGGGCATGCGACTAAAAATCTGGCACAAGTCTATTTGTTAAAAGCCATCAAAGATGTGAGTGGTAATTATATTGTTTATGAATATGTCGAAAGTAATGGTAGTGCGAATATTGACCGAGTGAGTTATACCGGTAATACCAATATCGGACAAAAACCTTATGCTT
>Ga0316204_10001478_pt1 | contig 62808 bp, 48 predicted proteins | sample 6monrhotite_MG_2_FD_205661 | JGI IMG/M metagenome (GOLD analysis project Ga0316204, IMG submission 205661) | Microbial mat bacterial communities from mineral coupon in-situ incubated in ocean water Damariscotta River, Maine, United States -... | ecosystem: Environmental > Aquatic > Marine >...
TACAGCTCCTAAAAACTGCCTCAAATCTTTAAAGATTAACCCGTTGATTAACCCCACTTTTTAAACTTTCAAAACTCATTCGCCCTGAAAGCGGATGCAAAGATAAGGAATATATATTCTAACAAACCAACATAAGCGAAAAATAATTTCAACTCTTTTTTATGTTGGTTTTTATCCTTGCAGCCTTTCAATTTTGTAACCCATTCCTCCTGAACGGGACGCAAAGGTAGTCACTTAATTAGTTATGGAACAACTCTAAAAGAGAAATAATTTTAAGTATTTTCTATGTGTTTTATTATCAGTCGATTGACTATCTGATAATGGTTTCTGTACGGTCTGGGCCGACTGAAACGATCGTGACCGGCACTCCAACTTCTTGTTCAATGAAGGCTATATAGGTCTTGAGCTCTTTGGGCATATCATCATATGATTTGACATTTCTAATGTCCGTTTTCCAACCTTCAAAGGTTTTATATATGGGGGTGATTTCCTCATCCAATAGCTGAAAGGGCATTTCCTCTGTTAGAGTGCCATCATTAAGTTGGTATTGAGTACAGGCTTTGATTTCGTTAAACACACTCAGGACGTCTGCTTTCATCATGAAGAGCTCTGTGACTCCATTGATCATGACAGCATACTTGAGTGCCGGGAGGTCTAACCAACCGCACCTACGAGGACGACCGGTGGTGGCACCAAACTCATTCCCTTCCTTCTGCATCAATTCTCCATCAGCATCAAACAGTTCTGTAGGAAAGGGGCCACCTCCCACCCTGGTACAGTAGGCTTTGAAGATACCGAAGACCTTGCCTATACCAGAAGGGGCTATGCCCAGGCCGGTACAGGCACCGGCTGTCATGGTATTGGAGCTGGTGACATAGGGATAACTACCAAAGTCGATGTCGAGCAAGGAGCCTTGGGCACCTTCTGCAAGCACCGTCTCTTTGGAATTGATAGACTTGTTAATGAAGTACTCGCTATTGACCAGGGTGAATTTCTTTAAGAACTCAATAGCCTCAAAGAAAGGTGCTTCCGCTTCATGGAGATCGTACTCGAAATCGTAATGGCTAAGTGTTCTCACATGTTTAGCCACAAGATTGCGATAGCGGCCTTCAAAGTCTGGTGCGAGGATATCGCCCACTCTCAAGCCATTTCTGGCAATCTTATCCTGATATGACGGACCAATACCTTTAAGGGTGGAACCTATCTTGTCTTTGCCTTTAGATTTTTCATAGGCTGCATCGAGCAACTTATGGGTAGGCAGAATGAGCTGAGTCTTTTTTGAGATGTACAGGTTTTTAGTCAGATCGATGTTGAACTTGTCCAGGCCATCTACCTCTTTTTTGAAAACGATAGGATCGAGCACCACACCATTTCCGATGATGTTTTTGATGCTTTCTCTAAAGATTCCTGATGGGATTTGGTGTAGCACATGTTTATGCCCATCAAACTCGAGGGTATGGCCAGCATTGGGACCTCCCTGAAAACGAGCCACCACATCGTATTGTGGTGCCAGATAGTCTACTACTTTTCCTTTTCCTTCATCGCCCCACTGGAGGCCCAAGAGCACATCTACTTTCATTGATAATCGTTAATTGGTGTTACCTAAAATCCCGAAGGGCTTAGGAATCGCTTTTGAGAATTTTGACTGCTTCTTCTACGGTATCACAAATGTTAAAGATAGCTGTCAGCTTTGTTATAATCAGGAGCTTTTGCACATGTTCTGAAGGGTTGACGATGCAAACCTCTCCTCCTTGATTTCTAAATTTTGTAAGTATGGTAATGAGCACGCCTATACCGCTACTATTGATATATCTTATTCCGCTGATGTCGATAGCGCAGAGCACCACCTTTTGATTGATGGCATTGTTGACTTCTTCCAACAACTGAGGGCCTTTTACCTCCCCTATTAGATCTCCATTGAGTGAGAGCAATAGGATACCATTCTTTATCTCGGATTTATATTCCATAATATGAGTTGCTTATTTGACCTGTTTGGCTTCATCGCGAGGTTTTGCGAAGAAATAAAGTGTGTGGTGCATGATGTCAATGTTGAACATCTCTTCCAGAGTGTTTTTGATGTTTTGGATTCTTGGATCACAAAACTCTAGCACTTCTGATGAATCGACCATGAGTATGTGGTCATGTTGTTTGTAGCCGAAAGACTTCTCGTACTGAGCCAGATTTTTTCCGAATTGGTGTTTACTAACCAAATCGCATTCTACAAGCAGATCGAGGGTATTGTAAACTGTGGCGCGTGAAACGCGGTAGTTTTTGTTTTTCATGCTGATGTAGAGCGATTCTACATCGAAATGACCATCACGTGAGTAAATTTCTTCGAGTATGGCAAATCTCTCAGGGGTCTTCCTGAGTGTTTTACTTTCCAGGTAGGCAGTAAAAATCTTCTTGACTTCTTCGAATACCTCAGGGTTTAACGCCATGCCTTACACATTAAGATGCAAATATAAAACTCTAACCCAATTGCCAAGGCTACATGGGACCATTATTGTCACCAGATTCAAAACGTGACACCTTCATTACGCCAGTTACTTTCTCAAGTTTGCGGCTTAGCTCTTCCAGATGGTCGGTACTGTTGATAAATAACATGATTTGACCATCAAAGATTCCAGTTTCGGTATCGATGCTTATGGACCTCATGTTTACTTTGAGTTCACTGGAAATGATATCGGTAACATCACGCATCAAGCCCACACGATCGGTACCGATGATGCGCAGTCCGGCAAGAAAGGCGTTCTCCCTATCTGACATCCATTTGGCTTTGACTATGCGATTGCCATGGTTGGACAAAAGTTCGGGTGCATTGGGGCATGTGGTCCTGTGGACTTTAATACCTTCATTGACGGTGACAAAGCCAAATACATCATCGCCTGGAATGGGATTGCAACACTTGGCCAGGCGATAATCTATCTTGTCCATGTCTTCACCGATGAGCAGAATGTCTTTACCTGCTGTCTGGACCTTGGTCATGTCATCGATGTAGTCTTCTCCTACCGGTTTGGCTTTCTGAGGCCTTGTACGATCGGTCTTGACATCTTTGTAACGCTTGATTTCGGTAGCATCGATTACCCCCTTACCTACCTTATAATAGAAGTCGGTAACGGTTTTTTCGTCAAAAAAGGCTCGGAGTTGATTAGCTACATCACCATCGAAAGGGATTTTCATTTGCTTAAGCTTTCGCTTTACAATTTCCTTTCCTTCTATGGCAGCCATTTTCCTGGCTTCTTTGAGTGTGTCTTTGATCTTCGACTTGGCCTTGGAAGTAACCACAAAACGAAGCCAGCCTTCAGTTGGCTTTTGCTTGCCTGAGGTTAGAATCTCAATCTGATCTCCATTTTTCAATGGATAATTGAGGGGCACTAGTTTGTTATTGACTTTGGCCCCAAGACATTTAGCACCTACTTCTGTATGGATGTCGAATGCAAAATCTAAGGCAGTGGCCCCAAAGGGTAATATTTTCAAATCGCCTTTTGGCGTAAAGACAAAAACTTCGTCATGGAAAAGATTAGCTCTAAAGTCGTCTACAAATTCGATGGCATTGGTATCGTTTTGCTCCAGCATCTCCCTCACTTTGCCAATCCATTGTTCCAGACCGGATTCGTGCGAGCTACTGGGACTGTCTTTGTATTTCCAGTGGGCAGCATAGCCTTTCTCGGCAATCTCATCCATGCGTTTGGTACGGATTTGCACTTCGACCCACTTGCCTGAACGACTCATTACTGTGGTGTGCAATGATTCGTAGCCATTGGCCTTAGGGGTGCTGACCCAATCGCGCAGCCGGTCTGGGTTGGGGGTATAAAAGTCGGTAACGATAGAATACACCTGCCAGCAGGCTGCTTTTTCTGCTGCCTCTTCTGTATGCAGGGTGATGCGGATGGCGAAAAGGTCATACACTTCTTCAAAGGGTATGTTTTGCTTCTTCATCTTATTCCAGATGGAATAGATGGATTTAGGCCTGCCTTTGACCTCGAATTCTAGCCCGGTAAGATTCAGTTCTTTTTGGATGGGCGAAATGAAATTGCGAATGAATCGGCTCCTTGAAGACTTACTCTCAGCAATTTTTGAGGCTATCTCATTGTATATCTCTGTTTCGGAGTATTTCAACCAAAGGTCTTCCAGCTCTGACTTGATGGCATAGAGGCCGAGCCTATGTGCCAGTGGAGAGTAGAGGTATATGGTTTCCGAGATAATTTTGAGCTGTTTGTGTCTGGGCATGCTATCGAGGGTGCGCATGTTGTGCAGACGGTCGGCCAGCTTTACCAGAATTACCCTGACATCGTCTGAAAGGGTTAGCAGCATTTTTCTGAAGTTTTCAGCTTGCTGTGAGGTACCGTAATCGAAGACTCCTGCAATTTTTGTGAGACCATCGATGATGCGAGAAATTTTTGGTCCGAAGTCGGACTTGATCTCGTCTAGCTCAATGTCGGTATCCTCTACCACATCGTGCAGCAGAGCGGCAATGATAGAAGTAGTGCCCAGTCCAATCTCTTCAACGCAAATCTGTGCAACTGCCAGGGGGTGATATATATAAGGTTCACCAGACTTTCTGCGCATTTCACGATGTGCCTCCAATGAAACATTGAATGCACGCTTGATCATTTTGGCATCATCGTCTTTCAGGAAGGGTTTGGCCTTGCGAAGTAGCTTGCGATACCTTCTTATGATTTCCTTTCTCTCTTCCTCTACATCCACTGTAATCATAGTGTGAATTTAGTAGTGCTCTTCAGCTTGAATAATTTTTCCAAAAAAAGATATAGGCTCATTGAATATTCTCGCGAATCGCTTACCTTTGCAGTCCATTTTCAAGGCCCCATGCGGATGTGGCGAAATTGGTAGACGCACTAGACTTAGGATCTAGCGCCTCCGGGCATGGGGGTTCGAGTCCCTCCATCCGCACAAAACGAACCCTCTGTCAATTGCTGATTGAGGGTTTTTGTTTATTTGAGTATTGACTAAAAAGCAGACTGAATTGGATATCACGTTAGACAAGAAAGATTCGAATGTTGCCTCTATTAAAATTAACTTAAAAGAGGCTGATTATCAATCGAAGGTAGACGAAAAAATCAAGGACTATAGTAAGAAGGCCAATATTAATGGCTTCCGTCCGGGTAAGGTACCTACTGGTGTCATCAAAAGAATGTATGGCAAATCGATTTTGGTAGAAGAAATCAATCACCTGGTGGGTCATGCATTGCAGGATTACATCCGTGACAATGAGATCAAGATTTTAGGTGAGCCTATTCCTAACCAACGACAGGTAGAGTCGGTAGACTGGGATAATCAAAGCGATTTTGAGTTTGAGTACAACATTGGCCTGGTAGATGACTTTGAAGTGAACCTTGACAAAAAGGTGAAGGTGAAGTCTTATGCCATTGAGGTGGATGAGAAAACCATTGATGAAACGGTTGACAATGTCAGGAATCAGTTTGGTGAAATGACCAATCCTGAAACCAGTGAAGCAGGCGACATTCTTTTTGGCAGCTTCAAGCAGGTGAATGGAGATATTGAGCATGACACTACTCTTGATCTTTCGGAATTATTGAAGAAAGACCAGAAGAAATTTTCTGGTAAGAGCAAGGATGATGTGATTGAGGTTGACCTGAACAAACTAATTAAGGACGAAAATGCTCGTGCAGCTTTGATTGGTAAGACTGCCGATGAAATTACTGACCTTGACGGTGCCTTTACTTTCACGGTGAAAAACGTGAATCGTAAAGTGGCTGCTGAGGTAAATCAAGAGTTGTTTGATAAAACCTTCGGTCCTGGCATAGTTACTTCAGAGGAAGAATTCAGAGGTAAAATTGAAGAGACGGTAAGTCAGAACTATTCAAGGGAGACTGATTCATGGTTGAATAAGACCATTCAGGATGAGTTGATCAAAAAAGTAGACATCAGTCTGCCAGACGAATTTCTGAAGGAGTGGTTGAAAGTGACTGGTGAAGGAAAGGTAACTGACGCTGATCTTGACAAGGAATATGGTTTATATGCCGATCAGCTACGCTGGAACCTGATTTCAGGAGAAGTGGCCAAGGTGAATGAAATCAAGCCTGAGCACGAGGAAATTCAGGATGCTGCCCGCAGCATGATTGCTCAACAGTTTGGTGGTTCTGGCCTGGGTCAGTTTGCCGATCAGATGGATTCTTTTGTTGAAAACTACCTTCAAGGAGAGAATGGCCAGAACTATATGAAGATGGCTGAGCAGGTACAACAGGTGAAAGTCATTGATTTTATCAAGGAAAAAATCGACATCAAAGAGGAAAAAGTTGATGTTGAAAAATTTAAGAAGATCGTAGAAAACTAATCTGCACTTCCATATGTTATTAAAAAGTCCTTTATCCGAAGGGCTTTTTTTTTAGTTTTGTATGATTTATTATCATTTAAAAAATGATCGAAAAAGACGAATTCAGAAAATATGCTATTCACAATCAAGGTGTGAGTGGCTCTGCTTTTGATGATTATTCAAAGCAAATAGAGAACATGACCCAGTACGTGATAGAAGAGCGTCCTGGAAATTTCCGTGCCATAGATGTGTTTACACGTTTGATCTCTGACAGGATCATATTTATGGGCATGGGGGTTGACGATCAGATCGCAAATATCCTTACTGCACAATTGTTATTCCTGGAGTCGGCTGACCCCAAGCGTGACATTGTGATGTATATTAACAGCCCTGGAGGCTCTGTATATGCAGGTTTGGGTATTTATGACACCATGCAGTATGTTGGCCCTGATGTGGCAACTATCTGTACAGGTTTGGCTGCTTCTATGGGAGCGGTTTTGCTAGCTGGTGGTGCTGCTAAGAAACGTGCTGCACTACCACATAGTCGTATAATGATTCACCAGCCAATGAGTGGCATGCAGGGTCAGGCTTCAGACATGGAAATTTCATTGAAGCAGACGCTGGAGGTGAAGAAAGATCTTTACAATATCTTATCTCAACATAGCGGTCAGACGTATGATAAGATTGAAAAGGATTCGGATCGTGATTACTGGATGCGCTCTGAGGAGGCAAAAGAATACGGTTTGATAGACGAAGTACTTAGAAAATAACAAAGCCATGGCAGAGGTAACCTGTTCCTTTTGTGGGAGAAATAAGAAAGATGTGGACCTGATGATTTCAGGTATTCATGCTCATATATGTAACCACTGTATTACACAGGCCAATCAAATCCTCTCTGAAGAGTTGAAGACCAAGAGCACAGAGGATTCTCCCAAGTTCAATCTGATCAAACCAGTAGATATGAAAAAGTATCTGGATCAGTATGTGGTTGGGCAGGATGAGGCTAAGAAGGTTATTTCTGTGGCTGTTTACAATCATTATAAGCGCCTCATTCAGCAAAAGAATGAGGATGATATAATGATTGAAAAATCGAATATTATTATGATTGGCGAAACAGGAACGGGCAAGACATACATTGCCCGCACCCTGGCCAAAATACTACAGGTGCCTTTTTGCATTGCAGATGCTACTGTGCTGACTGAAGCCGGTTATGTAGGCGAAGATGTGGAAAGCATACTGACCAGGCTGCTTCAAGCGGCCAATTACGATGTAGAATCGGCCGAACGAGGCATTATCTATATTGATGAAATTGATAAGATTGCCCGCAAGTCTGACAACCCTTCAATCACTCGTGATGTTAGTGGTGAGGGCGTGCAGCAAGCACTTTTGAAGCTACTAGAAGGCACCAGTGTGAACGTACCCCCGCAAGGAGGCAGAAAGCACCCTGACCAGAAAATGATCTCGGTGAATACTGAGAACATTCTCTTTGTTTGTGGTGGTGCTTTTGACGGCATTGCCAGAAATATTGCCAGCAGGCTCAATACGCAGCCTCTCGGCTTTACCTCTACTAATGATGACTTAGGCGAATATGACCGCGACAACCTGCACCAGTATGTAAATGCACAGGATCTGAAGAACTTTGGGCTTATTCCTGAACTGATTGGTCGACTTCCAGTAATTACTTTCCTGAATCCGCTCACCACTGAGATTCTGAAGAGCATCCTAACCACTCCTAAAAATGCACTGACCAAGCAGTATGCAAAGCTGCTGGAAATGGAAGAGAAGGAATTGGTAATCCAGGAAGGTGCCCTTGACTATATAGTAGAGAAGGCATTGGAATACAAATTGGGTGCTCGTGGCTTGCGTTCGATTTGCGAAGCCATTATGACTGACGCCATGTTTGAATTGCCTTCGGACGACACCACCCAGGTGTTGGAGATTGACCGCGCCTACGCTCAGGAGAAATTTGAGAAATCGAAGTTTAAAAAGCTTAAGGTAGCGTAATCAGGTAATCAGGTAATCAGGTAATCAGGTAATCAGGTAATCAGGTAATCAGGTAATCAGGTAATCAGGTAATCAGGTAATCAGGTAATCAGGTAATCAGGTAATGTGAAACGAGGGTTTGAAATTTCCGTTTTGATTACTCACCAAAGTACTCCACGAAGTTTCTAGGGGTTTCATATAGCTTTAATGAGTGTAGCTCCCCCCTTTCTGTGATAGTCTTTAGCGCTGGTGCCAGTATTTTCCAGATTTCCATGACCAATATTTCACAACTTGCCATTTTTCCCTGAAGGAAATCCACATCCAGGTTGAGGTTTTTGTGGTCGAGTTTATCGATCACCAGGTCTCTCACTAGTGTAGAGAGTTTCTTCAGGTCTACTACGAAGCCTGTTTCCGGATCGGGTTGACCTTTTACAGTCACAATGAGTTCAAAATTATGCCCATGCCAGTTTGCGTTGGCACAGGGGCCGAAGACTTCTTTGTTCTTCTCCTCGCTCCAATTGGGGTTGTACAGCTTATGGGCTGCGTTAAAGTGTTCTTTTCTACTTACGTAAACCATTCCCTTCACAAATTCGCTGCAAATATAATTTGTATTTACTTAACTTTGGCCCTCTCCTAAAAATAGTGCGATATGATCGTAGTGACCGGTGCCGCTGGCTTTATTGGTAGTTGCCTTGTAGGCAAGTTGAATGATGAAGGCTTTAACCACATTGTTGTGGTAGATAAGTTTGACAATGAGGCCAAGAGTAAGAACCTGGCCAACAAGCACATCTTAGAGTCCGTAGACAGGGACCATTTTTTCGAATGGTTTGATAAGGCCGGGGATAAGGTTGAGTTTATCTTTCACCTGGGCGCCCGCACTGATACTGCTGAGTTTGACCGTGAGTTACTGGAAAAACTCAATACTGAGTTTACTAAGGAGGTATGGCGCAAGTGCATAGCCTACCAAATACCGCTGGTATATGCCTCTTCGGCCGCCACTTACGGTCTGGGTGAGCTGGGCTACAAAGATGACCATGCCCTTACACCAGACCTGATTCCGCTAAATCCTTATGGGGTTTCGAAAAACGAGTTTGACAAATGGGCACTGAAACAGGAAGAAGCGCCTTTCTTCTGGGCTGGACTTAAATTTTTCAATGTCTATGGCCCTAATGAATACCACAAAGGCCGCATGGCATCGGTGATTATGCACGCCTTTAAACAAATAACGCAGACCGGTGGCATGAAGCTATTCAGGTCGCACAACCCAGACTTTAAGGATGGGGAGCAGCAACGCGACTTTGTGTACGTGAAGGACGTGGTTGATGTGTGTTACTTCCTGATGCACCATAGAAAAGATTCTGCGATATATAACCTTGGCAGTGGCAAGGCGCGTACTTTTCTGGACCTGGTAAAGGCCACTTTTTCAGCATTGGAAATAACAGAAGACATTTCGTTCATAGATACTCCTGCAGACATTAGGGATAAGTATCAATACTTTACGGAGGCCGACATGAACAAGCTTAAGTCAATTGGCTATGACCAACCTTTTCACGAACTGGAAGCTGGCGTGAGAGATTACGTCACTACCTATCTCAAGGAGAATAAATACTATTAAAAAAGGGGCTTAAAAGCCCCTTTTTTAATATTCCAATATCTTAATTCTAATGGTTATTCTGTTAGGATTACTTTCCTGTTTACAATGATGTTTTCATTGACTACAAACCTTAGGATGTAGAAACCCTGGCGCATGGCAGATACATTTAGTCTTTCAGAGAAAGACTGGCTATTGATGTCGCCATGATTTGAAGTGGTTACCACTTTGCCACTTTGATCTACCAGCTCCATTGCAACTGTCTTGAGGGTGTAACCTTCGATGGTAACGTCTATATGGTCTCTGGTTGGGTTAGGAAATACATTCACAGCTTCTTCTACCTGCTCTTGTTCTTCCGGGTCTACTTCAATGCTAGTTACCTGGAAGGTGAATTCAGTTGAGAGCCTGTTACAGGTGCCATCAGAAACCTGAACAGTGTATATACCTGCCTGCGTCACCTGCAATTGACGATTGGTGGCACCAATACCAGGAATCGCAGAACCGTTTAAGTACCATTGATAAGATTGTGCTGAAACCTCACTTACCAAGACTCCATCGACAGGTTCGTTGACCACAAAAGCATCAATGGTATTCTCAATAATTTGTGAAACTCTTGTAAGCGGGAAGTTGCTACTGGCGTCCGCTACAGTAAGTTTTATGTCATAAACTCCAGCTGTGTTGTATACGTTGGTAGGGTTTTCCAAGTCAGAATCTACTTCACCGTCACCTGATACGCCAAAGTTCCACTCTTGCCCGGTAATTTGCCCCGAGCTGGTATTGTTGAATTGAGTAACACTATTGGCACAACCAAACTCAAAACCGAAATCGGCAAACAGTACGTTGTCACATTCTACCTGAACCCATCCTGTTTCATCGCCTCCCAGAACACTATTAGTACCTATTGAAAGGGTGGCATCGCCCGTGTAATTCACTCCCTGAATATTGAGGAAGTCTACACAGATTTTTCTATGATTTGTTAGTTCCAAAGTGGCTGTACCTGCACTAGAGAGTTGAACAGGGCTTCCATCCGTACCAGATACATCAAACATGTCTGGCACCGTAAGGGTGCTTGCATCGGCCAAATTAAGAGTAGTGGCAGCTGCCATCAACAAAGAGTCGGTTGAAAAGCTTGTAGACAGGTCTAAGGTATTGGCTATGGTCAGTTTATTAATGTTTTCTCCACCGCTGATCACCGCTGTTCCTTGAATGTTCAAGTTGAAAGGTGTTTCACCACTTCCAAAGTCCAGGCTTACGTCTTCGGCAGAAACAGGTACTATTATTTCACTATTAGTCCAGTTGGCAATGGTGTGTCCATCGGCCATCGAAAACGAACCTGTCACGTTTATTTGCGTATTGGCGGCACTTAACGAGCCACCATTCAACGCCATGGTACCCACGGTCATGTTGTTGCCGTTTATGGTTAGCGTACCGCTTTGAACGTTGAGTGAATTGACATTCAATGCATTCAACACTTCATAGTCTCCGTCTACCACAATATCAGCACCCATAAATGCGCTACCAACATTTAAAATCCCTGGTGCTTGACCTTCTATTACTATGTCACCAGCGCCAAAGGCCACTCCAGAACCCAGAACTATCAGGTCGCCACCAACGGATATTTGGTTGCCTCCAAAGGCAAAGTCACCTTCTGTTTCTGCAAACCACTTCAAGTTACCAACATTGGCATCGGCCTGAAGTGTAATGGTGAATGTTTCGCCTTCGCCTAGTCCTGCAAACGAGTTGTCGTCAAAGATGACCTGATCGGCTGAAGTTGGAACAACATCGGCAGCTCTTCCTCCAGATGAGAGTGACCAATTTTCGCCATTAGACCAATCCCCGGTATTACCTACCCAGTAAAGTGTTTTGCCTGCATCAGCTTTTTCATACTCAATTACAAGCGCATATTCCTGTGGGCCTTCAGTGATTGTGTTTTTATGATTGATGGTGATGGTATATGTACCATCTACCGCCACGAATTCTATTTTCTCCACATTATCGCGGAAGTTGTCTCCTTTTGAAGCCTCACGTGTGGGTATTTCTGGTGTCATGATCCAGGGCTCTTGAGTATCGGTATTGCCTATGGCTCTCATGTCCAGGTCATTTACCAACATAAGGTCTTCAGGGTCTAACTGAACACTAACTGGTACACCAGGAACGTCTGTCCAAACCAGGGTGACTTTTACTTTGGTATCTGCATCTGGTGTAATGGTATAAGTATCGGTTTCACCATCGGCCAATTCAGCCATGAGTACTTGTCTGTTGTCACCATTTTCTTCCAATAGCATTTGGGCCATTCCTTCAGCGTTGAAAAGGCCCCAGCCAAATTCATAATCCGGTCCGTCAGCAGCACCCGCCTCATTGGCTGTATGAATCATCAATGCTTTAAGGGCAGCAGACTTCATGAAGCCTCCTGCAATTTCGCGGTGAAGTTCCTGGATCAATGCCAGTCCACCGGTAACTACGGGAGTGGCCATGGAGGTTCCTTGTATAGATGCATAGCTATCATCAGAACTTGCCCATGCAGACCGGACAGACACCCCGGGGGCCGAAATATCAGGTTTGATACGCCCGTCATCAGTAGGCCCAAATGAGCTAAAACTCGAAATGTTTACATCCTCTGGTCCTGTATATGGACCGTTTAATTTTCTTGTGGCGCCTACCACTACTATGTTCTTGGCTACCGTGTACAGGGCCAGAATATCATACGGACCATCAGCCGGGAAACCTGATCCATCACCAACATCGACACGGTGGTTACCTGCAGATTTAACAATGGTATAGAAAGGTGAGTCATAGGATAGCTGGTCGAATGTGCGCGCCTGAGAATTGTAAAAGCCAAACTTCCAGTCTTCAAGAGTGGAAATGTCCTCATCCCCATTCCAGTTCCAATCTCCATCGTTTTCAGTCCAACCCGCTAAAGCACCATAGGAGTTATTGGAAAGAATAGCTGATTCTGGGTTCTCTGACAACTCGGTGGCCATCTCAGGAAGAAAGTTGGTAAATCCATAAGCTACTGCGTTGGCCTCAGGGGCCATACCCATGGCAGTTCTGTCTACACCACTGGCAATGATGGTACCCGTTACATGACTTGCGTGATTGTCTCTTGAGCCATTGGGTATATCAGATCCATGCCTTAAGCGATCTCCAAATTCCTGATGAGAATTTAAGGTGCCGGCCGGGCCATCCCAAACCAAGAGCCTTAACCCACTTCCTGTGAGGTTTAAGCCCAACGAGCCTCCTGCTCTAATATCATCTACACCGGTGTTTTGTGCTGCGGCTAAGTTATCCACTGCTGCATAGATGGGCTTATTGTTTACCACATCTACCATGTAGGCTACTCTGCCACTGCCTAAGTCATAACTCCCCTTGAGTCCGGTGGCAGTCAGGTAGTCGGCTACCCTTTTGAGGCGGTTGGTATTTGCAGTCTCAATTTCTTCTTTAGTTTGCTCAAAAGTTGGCTTCAATTGCTGAGCGCTTACCGTGCCTATGGTCAGGCAGGAGAGCATGATCAAAACTATATTTCTCCACTTCATAATTGTTGACTTTAAATACCGGAATGAACGCTTAATATAAGCCCGTTTGAGGTGTATACAAAGTATCTCGGACTACAGCTAAAATGAAAATGACAGAATCGTTCGGAAGATTCTGTCATTAATAGTCTTGTAGGCGACTAGGATACCAGCACTCCCTGTACAAACTTCAGAATTCCTTCTTCAGACTTAAGGTTTACTTTTTGCTTTTTGAAGAATTGCTTGGCGCCTTTTGCTCCGAAGAGTTGTGTTAATTTCTTTTTCTTTTGAGGCAGGTCGATGAACAATCCACTATCGTTTTTGAAGTAGAAAACATCTTCTTGCCTTTCATAACGATCTGGCTTGTCTGTATCGTAGCTAGTTTGTGCAACTTCACTTGGGTAAAATCTTACTCCCTCTTTCACAAATAAGCTATTGCCTTTTTCATCTGACCAGGAAACTCGAAGCAAAACTCTTTCGCCTCTTAAATCCATGGTTTTGTATACTCTTCTACTACCATCTTGAAACTTGATGGTATGTTCTTCCTCATTGGACAACACCAATGTGACATTATTCTCGTTTTTGAACTCCATCACACCTTGTTCGGCATTGTACCTGACCATGTATTGTCTTTCGAAATTATCGACAATTGCAGGCATAAAGGTGGTTTCGAGATACGGTGACCCACTAGCGCCTTCTCTTGGCTGTACACCATTGAGTAGCCTAATTTCAACCATTCCTCCAGGAGCTCCTGTGTTGAGTGCGTTTTGGCCCATTAAGCTTGATGTGACCGACACTAATAGTATTAATAAAATGCTCTTTTTCATATCAACTTCTTAACGATAAAAAAAGGCCACCTGTTTGATGGGTGGCCTCTTTTTTTATTTTTCAAAATATTATTGCTTAGTAAATGTCAACGCAGGTCCGAAGATGCCTGGGTTGAAATTAGAATCCTCTACACCGCTTCCGAATGAAATGGTTCCGGCAGCTGGATCATAAACACCAGCGCCTCTCCACGCTACACCAAATTCAGTAGACCCTTGCAAACTTACGTTGTTACAGATGTCTTTAAACTGACCTCTGATAGGGTTGTTAGATGGATTGTAGTAACCATAGTTGAAGTTCGAGAACTCGTACTCATCATCTGACAAAGCAGTCAAAGTCACAGTACCGCCTACTGGGTCAGTCCAAGCTCCTTCAGGAATGTTAGACTCACATACGAGGAATACGTTCACAGCCAGGCCGCCATCACTAACTGTGGTAGCAGACTCAACAAACTCCAATGTAAATGTTCTGATGTCTCCAGCAACCAATCCTACATCAGTACCAGTCAGTTGAATGGTACCAGAGTAAGAACCAGCTGGGATTGTAGCTGTTCCGAAAGCAACGGAACCAGCAACAGCATCAGTAGCATCTGCATTTACAACCATGTCAAAGGTTCTGTCTGATTCAGCAGTAGAAGTCACAGTGAAGTCTACAGAGATAGAAAGAGTCGATGACAACGGAATACCGAGATCGGCACTACCTGAAGCGAAGTTCACCAACGTTTGGGTAGAACCCTGACCGTCAAAAATTAGTGGCTCTTCATCACAAGAGAAGAGGGCAAACATGCCTAGAGCGAATATAAATAAATACTTCTTCATAATTTCTTAGTCTTTAGCTGGCGATTAATAACCTGAGTTCTGACTGATGGTTCCATTTGCATTGAGCTCAACCAATGGAATTGGCAGTGCTTGCATTCTGAAATCAGTAACTGAAAGTGTACATGCACCATTGATGGCACAGTCAATCGCATCACGATTAATGTTTTGTCCGGCATCAGCACCCAACCTTTTCAGGTCAAGCCATCTGTGGCCTTCAAAAGCAAACTCTTTGCGTCTTTCGTTCAGGATATCGTTGTAAGCTTCTTGCTGGCTAGCATAAGTAGGAGCAGCTTGATCCGTGCTATAACGCATATCTCTCAACTCTTCCATAAATCCAGCAGCAGCAGTCAGGTCACCAGCAGCAACAGCTGCTTCAGCTCTGATCAATTGCATTTCTGCAACTCTGAAAATCTTCAGGTCATTCATCAAAGGTTGTCCTTCAGAACCAGTGTACTTTCCTACTACAAGAATATCTGTAGTTTTTGGATCAGCATCACTAGCGTAATCAGGGTTGATCAATGAAGAAGCATCGAAGCAAACATCGAAACGGATATCATCGGTATCGTAAAGGTTGAACAATGAACGGCCAGCCTCAAAGTAAGGAGATCCGTCAATGCCACCATTTACGAAAGCGAAGTTGGCACCTGCCCAGCCTCCTGCATTAGCAGAACCAGTAGTACCTTGTCTGTCATAAGTATCGTTGACAGTTCTTTCCAAGCTGAAGATCGCACCTACGTTGTCTGCATCATCGAAAAGATCAGCATACTGAGTTCTGTCGGCCAGGTCAAAAGTATTCAACAGACCAGCGGCAAGACCGTCAGCAGTAGTGTAATCTCTTCTGTAAAGAGCAATTCTTGCTCTCAAAGCCTGAACAAAAGCCTGGCTTACAAAAGTAGTATTGGTAGCATCTGCGAGGTTTGGCTCTGCAGCAGACAAATCAGCAAGAATAGCTGCGAAAACTTCACCAGTGGTGTTTCTCTCCAATTCTTGATCAATTGAAGGAATAAAGTCTACAGCAATCACGCCAGGAGCACTATCATCTGTCAAATCAGGTGAGTAGTACGACAGCAGTTGAAAGTGTGCATATGCTCTTAAAGCTCTGGCTTGCGCAATGATGTCATTGTATTCAGCTTGTTCAGCGGCTTCAGGAGTAATTTCTGCAGCAGCTTCAAGCAGCAAGTTTAAGCTAATAAGTGTTCCATAGTAGCGTGTCCACAACCTACCGGCAATGGCACTACCAGGGTTCAATACAAATGCATATGTACCATCACCAATTCCTTGTCCACCATTATCAAATCCGATAGACAGTTCATCAGTAAAAAGTGCATTGAATTGGATTTCAGATGTATGATCGAAACCGTTGTAAGCACCCAGAAGACCTAATTGAAGGTCACCAACAGAGGCAAAAGCCTGATCTGCACCCAGTCTACCTGGTTGTTCGATATCAATCGCATCGTTACAAGCAACTGTTACAATTGCCAGTAGAGACAGGATATATATTTTCTTAAATAATTTCATTTTCACTCGATTAAATGTTGTGATTAAAGACCCAGTTCAACTCCAACAGAGTAAGTTTTTGGTGTAGGATATAACCTGTTACCACCAAATCCTTCTGCGTCAAACCCTCTCCACTCAGTAATAGTGAACAAGTTCTCGCCATTCACAAATACTCTGGCGTTTCTCAGACCAATTTTCTCTACAATATCAGTAGGAATGTTGTATCCAATGCTAGCAAATCTCAATCTGATATAACTTGCATCTCTCATGAAACGCGTACCAGCAAAGTTCAAGTTGGTAGCAGTCAAAGATGGGATATCAGTGATTCTGTTGGTATCAGCATCCCAAGCTCTCAGGATGTCAGCAGAATGTCTGAACTGTCCAATGTTGTTGGGGTTGATGAATCCTGAGTAATCGCCATCGAAACGAGTTACACCTGAAGTGTAGTTCATTTGAACAGTAGCGAAGAATCCTTTATAAGAGAAATCGAAACCGAAGCTACCTTGTGTATCAGGCCAGAAGTTTTCGCCAGTCCAAACACGGTCAGTATCTACGTTAGGATTCTCAGTCAGCTCATCGTTAGCTGTGAGGAAAAGCAGGTTACCATTAGCAGGGTTAACACCAGCATGACGGAAAGTGAACACTTCATTGAGAGGACCGCCTACGCGACCAACACCGATGATTTCAGTTTCACCACCTGGCAATTCAACAATGTTTTGCTTGTTGTAGTTACCTACGAAGTTCAAGGTCAGGTTCAGACCGTCAGGAGCGTTGCTTCTCAACAGGTCGTAGCTGAAGCTCCAATCGAAACCACTGTTTCTCAGTTTACCAACGTTGGCGTTCAATGAAGTTACACCGTTGATAGAAGATACAGGAGTAGACTGGAACAGGTCGTTAGTCGTTTTGCTATAAACATCAATTACAGCTCTGAATCTGTTGTCGAACATTTCAAGATCAACACCGATGTTAGCTTGAGCAGACTGCTCCCACTGGAGAGTAGTGTTGGCCAATTGTGTTCTGAACAGTGCGTTTTGTCCACCGTAACCTCCACCAGTACCGAATAGGTTTCTAGTAAGGTCAGGGCTAGCAAAGTATCCATTACCAGCAATTACCTGGTTACCTGTAGTACCGTAAGAACCTCTCAGTTTGAAGATGTCGAATGGCAGTGAAGACATGAAGTCTTCGTTGTGCATATTCCAACGACCAGCAACTGACCAGAAAGTACCCCATCTGTTAGACTCAGCAAAGCGGTAAGAAGCATCGCGTCTTACAGTTGCAGTTAAACCAAATCTTCTGTCATAATCATAATCGGCTTGTCCGAAGTAAGAGAACAGACCAGCTTCCTGGATGTTAGCATTACCATTATCAGTAAAGAAGTCATTGGCTGCGTTGTCACCTACGAAAGATGAACCATCGCCAGGAGCGAATGTAGATGCGTTAATACCATTGGCAGTGAAGCCGAAGGTTTGCAAGTGAGCCTTGAAGTACTCCATGAATGCACTACCAGTCAATGAGTGCTTGCCCCATTCGGTAGAATATGAAAGTGAAGTCACCTGGTTGTAAGAGAAAATCTCTCTAACGTTTAATGCGGTGAAACCCGGAGTATTATTGCCGTTTTGTGCAAAAAGAATGGCGTTAAATGAAAGTGGAGACTGAGCATTCAATCTGGTTTCATTCTGGAAATCACCACTCAATACTGTTTTGGCTACCAAGCCTGGTATAATCTCATAGCTCAGATCGATAGAAGCAATTGTTCTAATCTCATCTTCGTCTCTGGTAAAAGTTTCCAGTTTATCTATCAGGAACAACGGAGTGTTGGTGAAAGACAGTGGAGAAATCAGAGCAGCACCGTTGGTGTAATCTGAAGGAGACAAATAAGGAACTGACTGGTAAGCACCCAATACAAAGTTTTGGTTAATACCACCAGTACCTACTGAGTTTGGTTCGCCACTTTCTGAGTAGTTAATAGAAAGGTTAATACCATAGTTGAACTTACCATCAGTAGACTTACCATTTACGTTAGTACGCAGGTTGAATCTTTTCAAAGAACTGTTTTCCAGGATACCTTCTTGATCGAAGTAACCCAAAGAAATGAACATTGAAGAGTTCTCACCACCTTTAGAAATAGATAAAGTGTGGTTTTGAGTGTTGGCAACCCTGAAGAATTCGTCTACCCAATCAGTAGTAGCAAAAGCGTCAATCTCAGCATCAGTAAGACCTACACCACGACCAGAACCGAAATCTCTCTCTAATCTCAATTGCTGAGGAGAAGACAACAGGTCGTAATCTGATCCCTGAATCTGGCTGTACTGAGAAATACCAGTATAGTTGATTGTCAAAGGAGAAGAATATCCACCTCTTTTCGTCTTGATAATTACCACACCATTTGCACCACGGTTACCGTAGATGGCAGTAGCACCCGCATCTTTCAATACAGATACAGAGGCAATTTCATTAGGGTTCAAACTCCTAAAGTTATCTTGATCTACAGGAGTACCATCGATAATGAACAAAGGCTCAGTATCACCATTGATAGAGCCTACACCACGAAGGTTTACAGTTGAATTACCACCGGGCTGGCCACTGGTAGTTGTAATGCTCAGACCAGGTACCTGACCTGAAAGTGTCTGTACAAAACTAGCATTAGGTCTTGCTGAAATTTTCTCAGCGTTAATGGTAGTAGAAGCGATACTCGCTTTTTCTTTAGTAGAAGTTCCGTAACCGGTTACTACAACCTCTCCCAATGATTGTACATCCGGAGCCATTTGAACATTGATAACAGTTCGGTTATCAATTGAAATCTCCTGAGTAATGTAACCCAAGTAGCGGAAAATAAGAGTGCCACCATCTGCTGGTACACTGAGTCGATAGTTACCATCGGCATCAGTAGGCGTACCCTGGGTGGTGCCCTTCAATAGAACGGTTACCTGCGGTAACGGTAGTCCATCATCAGACCCCGTAACACGTCCGGTCACTGTCCTGTCCTGGGCGAATGTCTCGGTAGTTAAGAGCACAGCCGCCAACATGAAACAAGTCAGTAAAATCCTCTTCATATTGCTTTTGTTTAAGTTAGAAATGTTAAATAGTTTATTCGTTAAGAGGGTCAAACATAAAGGAAATTGCGGGGATTTGAAAAAAGGGACGAACATTTTTACCCTTACTCTCGTAGCAAGAAACATTCGTTTTTTTTGCGTTTAAAGCGCTTTTTTCGTTTTTACCAAAGGATGTTTGGCGTTATAGAACTACCAGTAAGCCAAGTATCTGTTAAATCAAGGTTAACACTTATTAACATACCCGGAGTAGGAATTCTCAATGTTAAAAGTGATACTATCGACTTTATTGTACTAAACTGATTTAGAATTTACCTATTCGTTGATTGAGGTAATAATTAGCTCTATTCTTCTGTTGAGTGATGCAGAATTGGGGTCTGAACCAGCCACAACAGGTCGACTTTCTCCGTAGCCGGTAAAAACCAAATTTTCTTTGGGAACACCTTTTTTCAAAAAATACTCGTAAACGGAGGCTGCACGACTTTTCGACAATTTCAGGTTATAGGCATCATCTCCCTGGTCATCGGTATGTCCAGCGATCTCTACAGTCACTTCTGGGTTCTCCTGAATGAAGCTGGCTGCCAGCTCAAGTTCCTTGCTCGCTTTTTGGTCTAAAGAGGCGCTATTGAACTGGAAAAGGATGTTTTTGAGAATTACCTTGTCTCCTACCTTCAAAGGTTTTAGTCTGATATTTGCCTGATTTTCAGTTGCATACAGGGACTTCATATCTACTCGAAAAAGCAAGTATCCTTTCCGCTTTACATAAAGGTAGGCACTTTCGTCTTTGTTCATCAGCAATTTGAAGTCACCGGTAAGGCCTTCCGACTGGGTTATGAGCTGGGTAGAATCTGTGGCGATATTTGCCACGATTACCTCTGCCGAAAGTGCCTTGCCTGACACTGAATCTACCACGGTACCAGACAGTGAAAACAAGGGAGACTCGGGCAGCAAGTCCGGTGGCATTTTAAAGCGGTATAATTTGGTTTGGCGGTCGCTGTCGTTGTCGCTATAGTAGGCCCAGCCATCATTGCTAATGGTGTAGCCCACCTGGTTGCGATGGGTATTGATAGGGTAACCCAAATTTTGAGGTTGTGTCCATGCTTCCTGACTGGTTCGGGTAGCAGTGTATAGATCATAGCCACCAAAACCCACCCTGCCTCTACTGGCAAAAAAGAGGGTCTTACCATCGGGGTGAATGTAGGGGGAGCAATCATCAAAGCTGGTGTTAATTCCAGGACCAAGGTTCACTGCTTCCATCCATTTGTCGCCCGACTTTCGGCTCCACCAAATGTCTTGCCCTCCGGCACCATCGGGTCGCTTGCTCACAAAGTAAAGTTGCCGACCGTCTTGACTCAGTGAGGGCTGCGATTCCCAGTGCATGGTATTGATGGCCTCACTCAGAAGTCTGGGCTTAGTCCAATCTCCTTCTTGTCTGTTTGAGATGTACAAATCACAGCTACCTACTCCACCTGGTTTATTGCAACCTGTAAAAACCAGTGTACGTCCATCTGCCGAAATTGTGGCGGTTCCCTCATTACGATCCGTATTAATATTGGCCGATACGGACATGGGCTTGGTCCATTCGCCTTCTTGCCAGCTGCTGAAGAAGATGTTCTCATCTCCCCTACCGCCTTTTTTACGAGTTGTAAACACAAGCATATCGTTTCCGGAAATGGAGGGAAAGTACTGCTGAGGGTGGTTGTTCAGCGGGTAGGGCAGCTCCATGAACTCAACGTTCCTTAGGTTTTGTTTCTCTTTTACCGCATAATCAATGGAGCTTTTCACCAATTCGTAAAGGCGATGATCTATGGCCTTTACTTCACCTTCAATTTGATTCTTCAGGTCTGAAGCCCGTTGGTAGTTACCTTCTGAATAGTTGTAAAAGGCCCCATCAAGTAGCATGCGATTTCTGAACTCGGGTTCTACTTTGGTTTCCAGCTTGCGGTAAAGGGAGTCGGCTCGGGAAAACTGCCCTCTTTTGATAAGCACCTGATGGGTTAATAGTATGGCCTCATCAAAGCTGTTGTCTTTGGCCAGCGACATAAACAGCAAGTCGAGCGATCGATACCAGTTGCCCGCATGGTCTAGCTCGCGTGCTTGCTCATAAAATGCAATGGCTTTCTTAGACCGGCTGTGCAGGTCTTGCGCCAAGGTCATTGTTGGCAGTAAAATGGTTAGTATGATTGCTGTTAGCCGTCCCCTCATTTATATCGCTATGGTATATTCATAAACTTATGAGTTTGTAGCGATATTTTCCAACGAGGGTTTTCTTTTACGTAATTCAGTATTTCTGGCAACATTTTATCAGACTTATCCCATTCTGGCTGTAGATAGAGTTGCGCATCGGGGTTCATACGACTGGCATGAGATTCGGCCCATCGAAGATCTGATTTGTGATTAACCACCACTTTGAGCTCATTGGAGTGCTCGTAGTATTCATCCAAAGGGGCTTTGAATTTCTTTGGCGAGAAGCAAATCCAGTCCCAATAACCAGAGATAGGGCGGGTACCTGAAGTCTCCACATTGGTTTTGAAACCTTGCTGACGCAATGCAAGGGTAAGTGGCTCCATGTCGTGCATCATGGGTTCGCCACCCGTTATCACGGCCAATCTACCTGGATTGGCTTGAGCAGCTTCTACCAGGTCAGAAATTGACTGCTTAGGCCATTTTTGGGCATCCCACGAGTCTTTCACATCGCACCAGACACAGCCCACATCGCAGCCGCCTGTTCTAATGAAATAGGCCGGAGTGCCGGTAAAATATCCTTCTCCCTGTATGGTGTAAAAAGCTTCCATGATGGGAAGCTGAAGTGCCGTTGAATTGGCTGTTGTTGTCGTCTTAAGTCTCATAATCAACTTTTTTATAGCAGGTGGCTGTAACTGCTGTGGACTAATTAATTTCTTATTGGAAGCTACCTTTAAACCAACTTCTGAGAAGCCAGGTAGGTATTCCATAGTAGTGAAGCAATGGTCATAGGACCTACCCCACCGGGAACGGGTGTAATGTACGAACATTTAGGGGCTACTTCATCAAATCGAACATCCCCTTTGAGTTTGAAGCCCGACTTTGTTTTGTCAGAGGGTACTCTATGAATACCCACATCAATGACAATTGCGCCTTCTTTTACCATGTCTTCAGTAACAAAACCCTCACGGCCAATGGCCACAATCAGGATGTCGGCCTGACGGGTGATGGATGGCAGGTCTTGTGTACGAGAGTGACAGAGAGTAACCGTAGCATTGCCTGGCTTGCTATTGCGAGACATCAACACACTGATGGGCGTACCCACCGTGTGGCTTCTGCCTATGACCACGCAATTCTTACCACTGGTTTCAATGCCATTGCGTTCCATCAGCAGCATCATGCCCTTGGGCGTGGCTGGCAAAAGCGTAGGCAGGTCCAGCAGCATTTTGCCCAGGTTGGCAGGGTGGAAGCCGTCTACATCCTTGGTAGGTAAAATGGCCTCAACTACTTTATGTTCATCAATGTGTTTTGGAAGTGGCACCTGCACTATAAAGCCATCAATGTCGGCATCGTTGTTCAGTTTGTCCACGGTTGCCATCACCTCTTCTTCTGAAGTGTCTTCTGGCAAACGAATGAGGGTAGAGTCGAAGCCTATTTGCTCACAGGCCTTCACCTTAGCATTTACATAGGTAATGCTGGCACCATCGTCACCCACCAGCACAGCGGCCAGGTGAGGTACTTTGCCATTCTCAGCTTTGATTCCAGCCACTTTCTCAGCCAATTCATCTTTAATCGACCTAGAGGTGGCTTTGCCGTCCAATAATTGATAAGACATATCTAATCCAGTTTAAGCACGGCCATGAAAGCTTCTTGTGGTATTTCCACATTGCCTACCTGACGCATGCGTTTCTTTCCTTTTTTCTGCTTTTCGAGCAGTTTTCGCTTACGGGTAATGTCACCACCGTAGCACTTGGCCAATACGTTTTTACGCAAAGCCCTTACCGTTTCTCTGGCAATGATCTTATTACCAATAGATGCCTGAATCGCAATCTCAAACATTTGCCTTGGCACCAGTTCTTTGAGCTTTTCACACAACCTCTTACCCCACTCGTAGGCCTTGCTTCTGTGTACCACAGCAGACAGCGCATCTACTTTGTCTCCATTCAACTGCACATCCAGCTTCACCATCTCCGATTGCCTAAAACCAATCAACTCATAATCGAGTGAGGCATAACCTCTCGAAATGGTTTTCAGCTTATCGAAAAAGTCGAAAACGATCTCTGCCAACGGCATCTCAAAAGAGAGCTCCACCCTATCGCTTGTCAGGTACACCTGGTTTTTGATAACCCCGCGCTTGTCCATACAAAGCGAAATAATAGGCCCAATATAATCGGCCTTAGAAATGATTTGCGCTCTGATGAATGGCTCTTCAATATGCGAAACTGTATTGGGTTCAGGCATTTCAGAAGGTGCGTTGATTTCCATCACACTACCGTCTGTCTGTATGGCCCTGAATTGAACAGAAGGCACAGTGGTGATCACCGTCATGTCAAACTCACGTTCGAGCCTTTCCTGTACAATCTCCAAGTGCAACATGCCCAGGAATCCGCAACGGAAACCAAAGCCAAGTGCTGCTGAAGTTTCAGGCTCCCAAACCAGAGAGGCATCATTTAGCTGCAGCTTTTCCATTGAGGCGCGCAGTTCTTCGTACTCTGAAGTATCTACCGGATAGATACCGGCAAACACCATGGGCTTCACATCTTCAAAACCCTTGATTACCTCTTGGGTAGGGTTATGCGGATGGGTAATGGTGTCTCCCACCTTTACCTCTTTGGCCACTTTGATACCAGAAATGAGGTAGCCCACATTGCCAGCTGATATTTCTTTCTGAGGATCTTGCTTCAGTCTCAAAATACCGATTTCGTCAGCATCGTATTCACGGCCGGTATTTACAAACTTTACCTTATCGCCTTTTTTGATGCGGCCATTATATACGCGAAAGATTACCTCAATACCGCGAAATGAGTTGAATACCGAATCGAAGATCATGGCCTGCAAGGGCTCATCAACTTTACCTTCTGGTGGAGGCACCTTTTCGATGATGGCACTGAGGATGTCTTCTATGCCCAAACCTTCTTTACCACTGGCGTGAATGACATCTTCCGGATCGCAGCCCAAAAGCTCCACCACCTGGTCGGTCATTTCTTCGGGCATAGCTCCTGGCAGGTCTATCTTATTGAGCACCGGGATAATCTCCAGGTCGTGCTCAAGGGCCAGGTACAGGTTTGAGATGGTCTGTGCCTCTACGCCTTGCGAAGCATCCACGATCAACAGTGCACCTTCACAGGCAGCAATAGAACGCGATACTTCATAGGAGAAGTCTACGTGACCGGGGGTGTCTATGAGGTTCAACACATATTCCTCCCCTTTATATTGATAGTTCATCTGGATGGCGTGGCTCTTAATAGTAATGCCTCGCTCGCGCTCCAGGTCCATATCGTCCAACAGCTGATTCTGCATGTCTCGCTCTGAAACCGTACCGGTTTGCTGTAGCAGTCTATCGGCCAGGGTACTCTTACCATGGTCGATGTGGGCAATGATGCAGAAATTCCTTATTCGCTTCATAGTCTGAAAAAGAAGTGCAAAAATAGAAAATTAAAGTGCATTTGCTTTCCGGCAGTAACCATTAATTTTGGAACCTACTAACAATCTGTATCATGTCTTGTTTTCTAAGCCTTGCTTCTGGCAGAGGCACCACACCAAAGCGCATGCTTTTGGCCTCGTTCATTATCGCAATATTTACACAATGTGGTAGCCCTGAAAATCAGATTACAACCCAGGGTTTGCCATATACTATTAAGGTAGCCGAAGCTTATCAGCAAGGCGCAGAAGTACCCCTCAGTCAATTTGCCGAAAGCATAGAGTACATTCCCTTAGAAACCACAGAAGGTTCTTTAATAGGCAATAATGCTAGCTTTTATCTCTTTGGAGATTACATTATCAGCATTGCTTTCAGGCAAGTATACCTCTTTGATAGAAAGAGCGGGGCATTCATTAAGGAGCTAAAAAGGTATGGCCAGGGGCCTGATGAATACAGCAATACCCAGCCTAATATACATATCGATGAAGAGCGGGGAGTAGTTTATTTAAAAGACAACAGGAATGTCAGTTTAGGACTCAATGTAAAAGGTGAAACGAGTTTGAGTTTTAAAACGCCACAAGGAGCAGGTGCCTATATAATGGGTTATGCGCAACTGAATGATGACTTATTTGTGGGCTTTCAAGCCAATCCAGTTTGCGAAGAGAAGGTAAAGCTGATGATATTCAATAAAAATGGTGAAGTGGTAAAAACCTTCGCAAACCATCTTCAGTGCGAACAAGACGATTTAGGAAGTATTTCATTTGACTCAAGTGAAGGCGCCTTTTACCGATGGAACGGACAAGTGGGTTTTAAAGAGTCTTATAACGACACACTGTTTATGGTTTCGCCCGATTCGTTGAGTTCCAAAGCAGTATTTAAAAGTGGCAAATACGGCATTGCCTACAAAGACAAGAAACGAATGGGAATGGAAGCCGGTAAAGACTACCACCTCATCACTGATCTGGATGAAACGGTTGACCACCTCTTTTTTCAGCTTTATTTTAGAGAGAAAATGCATAGTGGTCTCTACAACAAAACGACAGGCGAAACGCGAGTAGTCAGAAGCGACAAAAGCGAAATCAATGGTTTTTATAATGACCTGGATAATTTTCTGCCTTTCAGGCTCAAATATGCTACGGACAACCTGCAAGGGGTAGGCTTTGTAGAAGCACCTGATGTGATTACCTGGCTTGAAGCAAACCCAGAGAAAGCCAAAGCCCTACCAGCCAGATTGAAGCCACTTAGCAAGCTCAAAGAAGATGACAACCCGGTGGTGATGGTAATAAAGTTCAAACCCAAATAAGGCAATAGATTATCTATTCCGTTAGCCGGGTTAAAAATTGACCACACAGTAAATTCTCCTATTTTTGCAGCCATGTTGCTGGCAGAGAAGAAAAAAGCGGAGAATATCTCAGAGTACATCATTCATATGTACCAAACTGAGTTATTGATCAGGAATTTTGACCTGGATATTGAGAAAGTCAAACTGCATGTAATCGGGAATATTCCCGAAGGCAAAACAGACAAAGAAGCGCTTGAAGCCTGGTATGTGGAGGTAATTGACCAGATGAAAGCCGAAGGACTGCAGGCCAACGGGCATTTGAGCTATGTACAGACAGAGGTAAAGACACTTTCTGACCTTAGCCTTCGTCTTCTTTCTGAAAACGAAGATTATCGCCAGGTATTTAATGCTGCCCGCCCCTCTATCAGGGCCTCAATTATGGCATCAGAAGGCAAGGTGGGCGATCCGGTGCAAGCCTGCCTCAATGGTGTTTTTGGCTTTTTACTGGCACGGATGAATGGCAACCCGATAGGCGATGAGCAGCAGGAATGGGCAGAACATTTTGGCAATGTTTTGTCGTATCTTAACTATCATCATGGAAATACAAAGTAGCTACTTCAGTTACCTTTTTGTACTGGGCATTGGCCAGTCCGTATTACTCACCACGGCTTTGTGGAAAAGCAAAAAGCCAAAGGCCTTATCGAGGCGTTTCTTCCTTGCCGTACTAGTGATCATGACGGTGGAGTTGATCTACGGCTTGCTGTATCAGTCACAGGCATTTTTCGATTTCCCGCACTTGCTGCGCATCAATACGGTACTGGTATTGGGCTATGGCCCCGCTCTTTACCTTGCATTAGTCAGTTTTTTCAAGCCTGATCAAGGAGGCAAAAATTGGCATTGGCACTTTCTGCCTAGCCTGTTAACGCTCCTTTATTTCACTCCACTTTTTATGGCCTCTACAGGCTTTAAGCTGAATTACCTCAACATCATGTATGAAGGAGTGCACCCCGATTCTTTGATTTTTGGTGGCATCAGAAGGCTGCAGCAGGGCGTATATGCAGTATTCATTTTCCTATTGATTAGAAGGCAACCCTGGAGAACTCAGCTGAAGGACCACTATTTAAAAATGCTGCTGATTATCATAGGCCTGTTTGCATTCATGTGGCTGGGCGATATTTACCGTTACTTCTTCCAGTTCGATTTGTACAGCGGCATTGTCAATTCTGTGGTAATGAGCGGGGTGCTGCTGTTCCTCACGTGGAAAATCATCTTAAAGGGCGGGTTTTTCGATAGTGGCCAAACCAACAAGTATGCTTCTTCGGCACTGACCCATCAACAAGAACAGGCTTTGATTGAAAGACTGGAATTGCTCTTTAAGCAGGAGAAGTCATTTACTGATTCATCACTAACCCTTTCGCGACTGGGCGAAAAGCTGGAGGTGCCTGCCAACTATCTTTCACAGGCCATCAATCACCAGCTGCAAACCGGGTATAGCGATTTTGTAAATGGGTTTCGGGTTGAAGAGGCCAAACGGCTTTTGGAAGACCCGGAAAACCACAAGCTTACCCTTGCCTACATTGGCGAGGAAGCCGGCTTCAAATCTTCCTCCTCATTCAATGCTGCTTTCAAGAAAATAACTGGTCAGACACCAAGCAGCTACCGCCAGCTTTTCAGTTGAACATTGCCCAGATTACCATTCTGGCAAATGATGCGCTCATTGCTTTAGCCTCTCGTAAGGCAGGTTCGTATAATCGGCAAAATGTCATCATGAGGAAATTACTTTTTCTGGCTCTTTTAAGCATCACTGCATTGGCGCATGCTCAGCAGGACAGTCTTGATTTCAAAAACCTTAATTCATTCATCGACTCTGCCTTTCAAAAAGGGCTGGCCGATGGCCTGCTGCCTGGGGCTGTGATTGGGGTCACTTATCAGGGGAAGCTACTGCATGGCAAAGCTTATGGATTGAGCAATATTGAGGAAGGTGAAAAAGTAAACTTTGACAAAACCATTTTTCAGTTGGGCTCGGTAGGCAAGCTTTTTACCGCATTGGCTGTTTTGAAAGAAGTAGAAAGAGGCCGACTGGACCTGCACAGCAATGTCAATGACTACCTGACCGAATTCAAAGTGCAGTCATTTGATGATGCGCCTATTACACTACACCACCTACTCACCCATACTGCCGGCCTCAATGACAGGGTGATTGGCTATGCCAGCCAAAGCACAGAATTGGAGTCATTAGAGGCTCATCTCGCGAGGAGAATGCCTCTGCCTTTTACCCAATCAGGGCAGGAAGTCAGCTACTCCAACTATGGTTTTGGCCTGGCTGGCTACCTGGTAGAAATCAGCAGCGGCAAGAGGTTTCAAGACTACGTACAAACAGAAATACTGGACCAGTTGCAGATGCACCAGACCACCTATGCTGCTCCCAGTGGAGCGCAAGATTTTGCCAGAGGTTATGAACTAAAAGATCAATTTAACAGGGTGGATTACCTGGCCCGGCTGGTGGTGCCTGCGGGCAGCATTGCGGCTACCGGCACCGACCTGGTTAAATTCATAAATGCCATATTGAACAAGGACGAAAGACTATTGAGCAATGAAAGTTTTGATCTTCTGTTCAAAGAACATTTCACACCACATCCGCTTTTAGACGGCCATGGCTATGGCATGGAAGTGCAAAACTTCAACGGTTGGAAGGGCATTGGCAAAGGAGGCAACATTCCGGGTTATCTGGCCTATGTCATGTTCTTCCCAGAGCAGCAGCTTGGGCTCTTCACTGCTGTCAACACCGAAACCGATAACTTCCTGGAATCATTTACTGAAGCCTTGAAAAATCGTCTTCATCCTGAAGAAACCAGTGAACTACAACCGGTAATTCCCATCAATGACTTATCGCGATTTGCAGGGGATTACCGCATCAATCGATACAATAGGAATACCCTGGAAGATGTTTTCCACCTCATCAGCGGTACCAGCAGCATATGGAATGTAAGGGACAGTGTGCTTGCAGTCTACCACAATGCCAAGATGAACTATTACCAACCCATTTCAGACCTGGAATTTCAAAACACAGTAGACCCAGAGCTCTTTATGGTATTTGAAGAAGAAAAGGGTCGAGTATACAAAATGCACCGAAATGTGAACATTGGGGGCTTCCAGGTTCCGGCCACTTTGGAGAAACTGAAGTGGTACGGCACAGTAGAGTTTATCAATGAATATGCCGGGCTATTTCCCATTTTCAACCTCACTTACCTGCTTTTCCCTTTGTTCTGGCTGATTGGTTTATTCAAGGCTAAAAAAAACGGAGTCAAAAGAAATCGCTTTACTAATTCTACACGCCTGATTACCCTGGCCTTTTCTGCCCTTGTGCTTCTGAGTATGTATGCTTTTTCATTGCTTTTAAAAACCGGAGAAGCCTTGTTATTTGGGGTGCCCAAGACTGCCACAATCTTACTCAATATCAACTACCTCCTTCCCCTTTTGCTCCTTGTGCTACTTTACAAATCCGTCCATGTTTGGCGCAAAAAAGAAGGCCACTTCGCATCCAGAATTTACCTCAGCGTTTTTGCTGCTGCTGGCCTGGTCTATACTGTCATTCTGCATCAGTGGCACCTCATAGGCGCCAATATTTAAGCTTCCACAGCATAAACAGGGTTTAACGGCAGGTATACTTATTTTCAAAGTATAGAGTTATATTTAAGTGAGTGTTGATTTGTTGCCGTTGGTTCGTTCATTTATAAGCTTTTATGAAGCGGCTTGCTTTTACTTTTTTCTTACTAATCTTTTGTCTGGGTCTTAACGCCCAGGTGGTTGAAAAAACCTTTCTCAGAACAGACAAAGACCTCTATGCACCAGGGGACACGCTTTGGTTCAAGGGCTATGTGTTTAACCGCTACAACACCATTCATGATCAAGGGCTCAAATTCAATGTATTTCTGTTTAATGAAGCAGAGCAAAAAATATCGGACAGCTCCTGGCCTATTTACAATGGCATGACACAGGGCTATGTGCCCATGCCCAACGAAGAAGGGCGCTATCACCTGGTGGCCTACACCCCAGACATGATGAATCTGGAAGTGGAAAATAATTTCAACAAAGAGATTTTTGTTAGGTCGGGTATTGCCAGCAACATCCAACTAGATTTCGATTTTGACAAAGAAGCTTATGAAGGCGGAGATGCCCTGAACATTGATATCACCGGCACTTCTATTAATGACAAACCACTGGCCAATGAAAGATTTACCTACGAATACCTGGTAGATGGTGAACGGGTGAAAAAAGGCAGATACAGAACAGACGATGAAGGAAAAGCAAGCATTATTGGTCTAGAAGTCCCCAATAATGAAGCGATCACGAGTCTTTTGATCGAGAAAAAAGAAGAAGGTTTGTCAGTTCCATATCGGCTCAACACCCCCATTCCTATAAAGCTCAAAACTGTAGACCTTCAGTTCTTTCCTGAAAGTGGAAAGTTGGTAAAAGGCATCAACAGCAAGGTGGCTTTCAAAGCGGTGATACCCAATGGAGAAGCGCTCGACTTTGCAGGTGTCTTATTGAATGCAGAAGGGCAAGTATTGGACACCATCAGCTCTTATTACCAAGGCATGGGCGCTTTTTTTTTACGACCTACTCAAACTCAGTATCAGTTTAAAATCATTGAACCTAAAGGCATCGATATTGTGTATAGCTTGCCTGAAGTTGTCAATGAAGGCAGTACGCTGAGCGTTTTGTATTCTGATGAAGAGCCTTTGGTGAAAGCAAGCCGTTCGCCAGCACTGGCTGAACAGCCTATAGTGATTCGGCTACAGCAACATGACATGACGCTGTTTTCGCAACCTGTCAAAGCCATCCCTATCGAGTTCATTCGCCTGCCCACAGAGCTACTCGACATTGGCACCGCTACTTTGTCACTGGTAGCTGAAGGTGGCCAAATTTTGGCAGAAAGACTGATTTTTAACGGTAGAGAAGATCAGTTAAAAATCGATATTGCTTTCGATAAACCAGAATACCTACCCCGCGACCTGGTAAAGCTCAAACTAAAGGTGACCGATAAAGATGGCACTCCTATCCAGGGCAACTTCTCATTTTCAGTAGTAGACGACACCTACTCCCCACTGCTAAGGCCTGACAGCCCCAATCTGATGGCGCAGCTACTGCTGCAGTCGGAACTGAAAGGAAAAGTACCCACACCTAACTTCTACTTTTCCGAAGATGAGCAGGCCGCTACCGCCCTGGACCTGGTAATGCTCACACACGGCTGGCGCAATTATGAGTTGATTACCAACCTGAGTTTTGAAACCATTACCGGCCAGTTGGTGAACAAAAGACGAAAGAAAACGAAGTTGAGCAATCGTGAAATCTCTGTTTTTGATTTGGCTCAACTGAGCGAAAGCCTGATTGCCACAGATGAAGAAGGAAATTTCAACATCCCCCCTTCACACTTCAAATACAAAGGAGACTCATTTCTAGTGGCTGCCAAGGCACAAGAGAAAAAAGAAAAGCCTTTGATCCGCCTTAGCAACGATCAAAAAATAAGTCATAGAGACTATAAAACATCTGTCTCTCAGCTCATTAGTAACAAAAACCTACCCGATTACAGCATTTACCGGCAAGAGAACAAAGTGGGTTTTGACCGTTTTCGCAATACCTTGATTCTCAATACTGTGGACGTGTTTGGCCAAGGCCTGGGCGGTTGTGAACTGAGGCCAGAAATGATGAAATTTCCCTGGAAAACGAAGCTAAGGGGTCAATTGGACCTATCTGACCTGGACCCTCTGACCATGGTAAAACAAGTAAGTAGCAATGTGAGTGGTTTCGGAAATTTAGCGGCCTGGAAAGATGGCGTTTACATAATTATTCTTCAGGACATGCTACTCAGTCGTGTTCAAAAACGGTACATAAAGGAAACTGATTATGGTCGTAAATCCAGCTATTTTCCAATGTGGTACAGCGTCAGGGTCAATTGTGAGTATGTTGGTGAATTTGGCTCCATGGCAAACATGACATACGGCCTTGGCGGCCTTGATTTATCTAATGTAGCTTCCATTTCGGTGCTCGACCCTGAACCAATGTCACCACCCGGAAAAGACAGGGGTGGAAGGATATTTATCAAAACCATTGATGACAAAATCGTCTACAGGCCCTTTTCCAAAAAGTTTTTTACCTACGCCCTCAAAACCGAGCAAGAAGCTGAGTTTTATAGCCCCAAATACGACTCCAAGGAAAAAAGAGACCTTGAAATACCCGATTTGCGCACCACCATCCATTGGGAGCATACCATCATTACCAATGAGAATGGTGAAGCGGAAGTACAGTTTTATAATGCTGACCGTGACAATCGCATCAGAATTACCGTTGAGGGGCTGGGCAGCCTGCAGCGCTTTGGCTTTGCACAGAAAGACTACAGAGTGCTGATGCCAGCCATTGAGTCAGATCGTGAGTGACTCTCAGCCATGGTAATTGGATACAGTTTTTGGCAGTCAACAGAGTGACAGGCGGTTTTCCGAATAAACACTATATAAATTGCGTTGTTATAATGAGTGTTGATTTGTGGCCGATGGATCGTTCATACTTAAACTTTTATGAAGCGGCTTGCTTTTGTGTTTTTCTTATTGACTTGCTACCTGAGTCTTAACGGCCAGGTAGTAGAGAAAACGTTCCTCAGAACAGACAAAGACCTCTATGCACCAGGCGACACGCTATGGTTCAAGGGCTATGTTTTCAGCCGGGAAAACCTGATTTCAGATGAAAGCCTGGACCTCCATGTCTTTTTGCACAATGATGAGGGCTCCCGGCTGGCAGACACTTCCTGGCCCATTATCAGGGGCATGGCACCGGGTTATCTGGTTCTTCCATCAAATGAAGGGCGCTATTTCTTAACGGCTATCAGCCCCAATATGCTGAACATGGACCATCAACTCTCGTTCCGCAAAGAGGTCTTTATAAGATCTGGCAGCATAGACATTATTAAACTTACTGCTCAGACCAATCAGGAGCGATATAAGCCAGGTGATTCTCTGACATTTCAGATTCACGCGGCATTGAGTGAAAAAGAGGTAGCCGCTAAAGAGCGTTTTAAGTATGTGCTTTTAGAAAGTGACAAGGCATTCGAGAAAGGAAGGTTTAGGACAAACAAGGAAGGAGATCACCAGCTAGGTCCATTTAATGTACCTGCCACAAATGCCCCACTCCGGCTGCTGATCACCAAAGAAGCTACCGAATTCACCCCTTCGGTAAACCTGAGCATTCCTGTTCACCTGGAAAAACCCACTATAGACCTTCGTTTTTTCCCTGAAGGTGGTCAGCTTATCACCGGAGCAAACAACAATGTGGGTTTTAAGGCCCTATTACCCAATGGCGAACCTACTTTATTGAAAGGTCTGATCGTAGACGGCCAAGGCCAGGTGTTAGATAGTATAGAAACCTATCATGCTGGCATGGGAAGCTTTTTACTAAGGCCCGACCGGGAGCCCTATCATGTGAAAGTCATTGAACCAAAAGGCATCGATTCACTTTTTCAGCTCCCTGGAGCACAGCGTTCGGGACTCACGATAAATCTCTCCTATTCTGAGCAAGATACGCTGGTAAAGATCATGGCCAGCCCCGACCTGGAAAGCAAACCTTTCGTACTCACAGTTTGGCAACACGACAAGGAAGTTCACCAGGTTAAATTCAAGGCCAGTACCACACAATTCTTTCGGCCACCTTTCAATGTTATGGATATTGGCATCGTACGCATAAGCATTACCGATGAACAAGGTTTATTGGTTTCAGAGCGGCTTTTATTCCTTAGAAACAACCTGCAGCTCAATGTGTCGGTTTCATTAGACAAAGACACTTATTTGCCTCGCGAGAAAGTAAAAGCCTCCATTAGGGTGACCGATAATGAAGGCAAACCGGTAGTGGGCAATTTTACTTTCTCAGCTGTTGACGATACCTATTCGCCTACCCTCAATCAAAATCAACCAGGCCTCCAAGCACAATTACTATTGAATTCAGAATTACGTGGAAGCATCCCAACTCCTAATTTTTACTTTGGCGAAGATCCAAAATCAGGCCATGCACTTGACCTGGTAATGCTTACACATGGCTGGCGGAAATACGAGCTTCTAACACAAGTTGATTATGGTTTGATGACCGGTATGCTGCTCCACAGAAAAAGAAATAAAAAAATACTGGCCAATCGGGAGATTTCCATTTTCAATACCACCAGCTATTCTGAAGAAGTCGTAGTTACCGATGAAAATGGTCGGTTTGAAATCCCTTCTCATCACTTCAAATACAAAGGCGACTCCTTTATAGTTGCGGCCCGGGCAGAAGGTAAAAAGGAGAAACCCAATATGTTGATAGACTCACATACCAAAGAAGCGCTTGGCAATTACAAGTCAAGCATAGGTGTTTTTGTAGACACTAGCTTCTTCAAAAACTATCAGGTGTTTGAAAAACCCAATAAAATCGAACAAGACAGATTCGGTTCTACTGCACTACTCAACACCATCAACGTGATTGCAGAAAACACAGGATCTGACTGCAACGCGCTCAACCCAATTCATAAAAATAGCTGGAAAAAGAAATCACGTGGAGAACTCAACCTAGACAATCTGGACCCTATTAGCCTATTCAAACAAGTAAGCTATAAAGTAAGCAAATTCGGGTATGTGAATGCATGGAGCCCAACCACCGGTCGATCTTTTAGGCTCTTTCCGGGCTCATTGCTATCAATGGAGCGCATGAAGTATGTATTCGATTTGCCAGATGGAATAGTCAAGGTCAACTCAGATATGACTTATTGGGTTTCGGTCAACTGTGTCAACATAGCCTCTGGCCCCAATGCCAGTGTAGAAGATGCCATGCAGAGCATCGACTTGGCTAATGTCGAATCTATTTCAGTACTCGACCCTATATATTTGGGCGAGACTCCCCAAACCATCTTGTTTGGTCAGGTGGAAATACACACCATTGAAGATAAGGTAATCTATAAGCCTTCTTTAAAGAAATTCTTCATCTATACGACCAATACCGCTCAAAAAGCCAGCTTTTACAAAATGGAATACGACTCCAAAGAGAAAAGAGAATTGGAAATACCCGACCTGCGCACCACCATCCACTGGGAGCATACCATCATTACCAATGAGAATGGTGAAGCCGAAGTACAGTTTTACAATGCTGACCGCGACAACCGCATCAGAATTACCGTAGAGGGCCTGGGCAGTCTACAGCGCTTTGGCTTTGCACAGAAAGACTATCGAGTGCTTATGCCGGCCGATGAGTCTGACCGCTAGTCTTTATAAACCACGCCATTCTTCATCACAAAGCTTACGCGTTCCATCACTGAAATGTCATTGAGAGGATTGCCATCTACCGCCACAATATCGGCCATTTTACCCTTGGCCACTGTGCCGAAAAGGTCATCGATTCTTAAGAGTTGAGAAGCACCAATAGTAGCCGATTTGATAGCCTCCATAGGCTTCATGCCCGCTTCAACCATATAGCCAAACTCTTTACCGTTTTCTCCATGTGGAAAAACCCCGGCATCGGTTCCAAAAGCAATTTTAACACCCCTGGCATAAGCCTTGGCGAAGGTATCTTGAATCTGTGGCCCTACTTCCAGTGCTTTGGGCACTACGACTGCTGGGAAAAAACCGGGAATCTTGGCCGCTTCTACCACAAACTTGCCAGCCGAAATGGTGGGCACATAGTACGTACCTTTTTCAATCATCAGGTCCATGGTGGTTTCTGACATAAAAGTGCCGTGTTCAATGGAGTTGATGCCCGCTTCCACAGCCCTGCGCATGCCTTCATCGCCATGAGCGTGTGCTGCCGTAACAAAACCGTATTCCTTGGCAGTTTGCACAATGCCCTTTAGTTCGTCCATCTGAAATTGAGGGCCTTGGCCATCCTTGGCTACGCTCAGCACGCCTCCCGTGGCCGTAATTTTAATCACATCCGCCCCGTTTTTGTAGCGTTGTCTCACCGCTTTGCGCGAATCATCATAGCTATTGACCACCCCCTCAGCAGGTCCTGGATCACCCATCAAGGCCACTTTTGCCCCATTGGTAGGGTCGGCATGGCCACCAGTAGTGCCAATGGTTTTCTCTGCAGTGTAAATGCGTGGCCCCACCACTTTACCGGCATTGATGGCCTTTTTCAGGCTCACGTTTACGCCCGAGCCACCTAAGTCTCTCACTGTAGTAAAACCCGCCATGAGCGTACGCTGGGCATAAAGCTGAGCATCATAAGCCACATCTGAGGGATTCAGCACATAGGTTTGCAGCTGCCTTGCAGGGCTGTTTTGCCCCTCTATGTGCACGTGCATATCCATAAGGCCGGGCATCACCGTTTTGTCTCGCAGGTTAATGATCTGGTCACCCGAACCTGCATCGGCCCTGGTATAGCCATTTTCAACTGCTACAATTTTATTGCCCTCAATAATTACAGAAACCTTGGTTCTTAGGGCATCAGCATTGCCATCAATAAGGCTACCACAGTGGAGAATAATGCGCTGGCCCATGGCCTGTGTGGTAATGAAAAGGCACAGCAAAAGCGCCAGGGATTTGAGTCGATTCATAGTAGATAAGGTTGAATATTTGGGAAATATACAAAAAGCCCTAAGCTATTGCGGAATCATTCTGACCAGGTACTGATCGTTCTCGTCTGAGTGGAGAAAATAAACATACCAACCAGCCTTTTCAGCCAGTTCTGAGAGTTTATCCGGGTCTATATACACCCAGTCAAACCAGCCTCCTTTTTTGCCTTTGTATTCGTATTGAAAGCTAACTTCTCCGAAATAGTGCTCAGCAGGCAAGTCCCCTTCTTCATACAGGTAACTAATGTTACTGCTATCAAAAACCAGCTGTCCTCCAGGGTTCAACAGGGATTTCACTTGATGGAGAAAGGCCTCGAAACGATCGAGTTTGCCAACAATGCCAATGCCATTCATCAGTGAATAAATGGTATCGAACTTATGGTCTTTCATCTTATAAAAATCGATGCATTCGGCCTGCTTCACTCCGCTTTGGCGCATGATTTCCACGGCCTCTTCAGAAGTATCAATGGCCAATACCTCATAGCCCAATTGTTGTAGGATGAGGCTGTGACTGCCCGTACCGGCACCCAGGTCGAGCACCCTGCCCTCTGCAATAGAAAGGGCCATGCGCTCTCGTTCGGGCATGTCTTCATATTCCCTGAAAAAATACCAGGCTTCCATCTCTTCGGGTTCGCCATAAGAGTTGTGCAAAGTGAGCGTTACCGCTTCATCACCTGCTGCATAGTCTTTCAGTGCCTGACCAAATACGTCCATAGCATGCAAAACTAATAATTCCCCACTGCTTCAAACAATTCTCTTTAGCAAGCGCATTAAGCATTGCAAAGCAGCTCAAAGACCAAATATAAAACGGCCAAACCACGGCTTACCGAATGAATATTTTGACGCATTGATTTTTGTCAGAAAACTGACTTATAAATCTGTAAATCAACTCCTTACATGAACGGTAACCATTCATCAGGCATAAGTGCATTTTGGCATAAAAAGCTTCATGGTCTCCGCAACCTTTATGACTTTTGCCTGTTCTTAATTTGAAATGAAGAGCGTGCTGAGAAGAACATTTTTTGGATTACTTTCACTTAGTCTGGCGTTTAGCAGTTTTGCTCAGCTCCAGAAGAAGTCTTTTGAGGCTGTAAGAACCAGTGAAAAAATCAAAGTAGACGGTGTTCTGGACGAGCCAGCCTGGCAACAAGCAGACATGGTTAGCGATTTTGTTCAACGCAGACCTTCCCCCGGCCAACCTGCCGAACGCAGGACAGAAGTGTTTTTCCTTTATGATGATGATGCAGTCTACATTGCGGCCAAACTCTACGAAAAGAAGGATGACATTTTCAACCTGCTGAGCAACCGTGACAACACAAACAATTCTGATTATTTCGGAATAAGCTTTGACCCTTTTCAGGCAGGGCTCAATGGCGTAGGCCTCTTTGTGACTGTAGCAGGTGTGCAGTATGATACCCGATATTCAGGAGGTGGCAATGAACGCATTTGGCGCAATGATGAAGACTGGAATGCGGTATGGTGGTCAGAAACTAAAATCTACGATGACCATTGGGTTGTAGAGTTCAAAGTACCTTATGCTGTGCTCCGATTCAACTCCAAGCCCGTTCAGGACTGGGGCATCAACTTCAACCGGGTGAGCACCTCCATTAACGAAACTTCATTCTGGAACCCCATAGACCCTGAACTCAACGGGTTTTTAAACCAGGCCGGAACGGTTAAAAATATTAGGGATGTGAAGGCCCCCACTCGTTTGTTCTTCTATCCTTATGTATCTACCGTCATTTCACGCTCAACAGAAAATGGCCTTGCTACTCCTCAGCTAAATGGGGGGATGGACATAAAATACGGTATCAACGATGCCTTTACTCTGGACATGACCCTGATACCCGATTTTAGCGGGGTTCGCTCTGACAATCAAGTACTTAACCTGAGCCCTTTTGAAGTGAGGTTTGACGAACAACGACAGTTTTTCACAGAGGGCGTTGAACTTTTCAACAAAGCAGGTCTTTTCTATTCAAGGCGCATTGGGACCACTTTTGGCCATATGGCAAGAGAGCTCACCGATAGCGAAGAAATCACCTATAGCCCACAGGCAGCGCAGTTGATTAATGCCAGTAAGGTGACTGGTCGTACCAACAGCGGCTTGGGCATTGGCTTTTTCAATGCCATTACCGACCGCACCATTTTAGAGGTAGAGGACACTGAAACCGGAGAAATAAGTGAGATTGAAGGCGATCCACTTACCAACTTCAATGTGCTGGTGCTAGATCAAAACCTCAAAAACAACTCCAGTGTCACTTTTACCAATACCAGTGTATTGCGGGGCAAAAAAGCTGATGACGCCAATGTTTCAGGCCTCAACTTCCGACTCAATGACAACCAGTTGAACTGGCGGGTTGATGGCTATTATGGCTATAGCCAGATTTTCTCTTACGATGAAGAAACAGGAGAACGTCAGGTGAAAAGTGGCTATAAATACAACATTGGCCTGAGAAAGACGCGTGGCAACTTCCAGTTTGCACTCTCGAGAAATGTAGAGTCTGACGACTATGACATCAATGACCTGGGCTTTCTCAGAAGACCCAATAAGGTAGAACACAGAGCCAATATCTCTTATAATCAATTCAGGCCTAAAGGAATTTGGAACAGCTGGACAGTGCGATTGAATGGCAACTATGATGAATTGTATGCCCCTAAAGCTTTTGCTTCATGGAGAAGTCAATTGAACTTCAATGGTCAACTGAAAAATTTCTGGTGGGTAAGTGCCGAAGTAAGCGGTAGTCCTCAAGACAGTTACGACTTCTTCGAATCGCGTGTAGATGGCTATGTATTCAAAAGACCTTCAAGCTATAGCACCAATTTCTCGCTTCGTACCGATGGTCGAAAAAGGCTCAGATTGGTAGGCCGTGCTCGTTTTTCGAAACGCGCTGAGTGGGACCAAAACGACCGTTTCATCAACCTCTCCACCAGACTAAGGCTCGGAGACAGGGCCGAGATCAGTCATAATGTTGAATTCCAATCCAGGCTCAATGAGCGGGGATATGCTACCCGATTGTATGACGACAATGACGAATTGGACCAGGTAATCCTCGGCCAGCGTGATGTGCGCAACGTCACCAACACCATCAATGGTCAGTACATTTTCTCCAACCGCATGGGTTTAACCCTCCGTGTGAGACATTATTGGAGCAGGGTTGAGTATCAGGACTTTTACGAACTCACAGAAGAAGACAGGTTGATTGATGCTGATTATACAGGCATAGATGCAGATACCGGAGAAAAAAGTCATGACCGAAATTTCAACACCTTCAATATAGACATGGAGTACAACTGGCAGTTTGCCCCAGGTTCTGAGATCAGGGCCATCTGGAAGCGCCAAATTGGTACTGACAACAAGCAAACTGACCTTGGCTTCTTCGATAACTTCAGCGACACCTTCGGTGCTAATAATTTCGATACCATCACCATTCGCCTGGTCTATTTCATCGACTACCTGAACGTGAAGAAAATCTTCAAGGGCAAGTAATTGCGGATTCGCTGGCTTCTGCCTACTTTCAGGAAACGTAGCGCTCTATTAATTTCTTAGCCCACCTTTATTTATCCGGAGACGATCCTGAATTGGCCATTGGCAACTTTATGGGCGATTTCGTCAAAGGCAACCAGTACAAAGTCTACGAGAAAAAGGTAGCCCAGGGCATTATCCTGCATCGGGAAATAGACCGCTATACCGACACGCACGACACGGTAGGCCTGAGTAAAGATCGACTCAGAAGCAAGTATCGGCACTATTCAGGAGTGATCATCGACATGTTTTATGACCACTTTCTGTCCAGAAATTTCAGCGACTACCACCAGACTCCATTAGAACGCTTCTGTGATGAGCATTACGCCAACCTGGAAGCCTTTATAGACCACATGCCAGAGAAGGCAAGACACATGCTGCCCTACATGATCAGGGGCAACTGGCTGGTGGGTTATGGCAAAATGGAAGGCCTGCACAGAGCACTGACCGGAATGAGCCGCAGAACGCGCTTTGACTCCAAGATGGACCAGGCCATTCAAGACCTCACAGAGCATTATGCTGGTTTTGAGAAGGAATTTCGTTCCTTTTTCCCCGAATTAGAAGGACACATTTCACAATTCAGAGAAGATTTGATTAATTCGTAACGCATGATAACCTCAAGGCCAAAACGGCAAACAGTCTTTTCTTTAGGGATATTTACTACGGTAATTATGGTAGGGCTGGTGTATTCGTGGATACAGCTGGTCAAACTACAAGAGGTACCTACCTGGCGCTATGTAGTGGTTGGGCTTTTGCTACTCACAGCATCCTTATTACTCCACAAGCTCATCTTCAATTACAAGGTAATCAAGATCAGTCACGACAAAGTCCACATCTACTACCCTTTCCGGTTCTTCAAATCGGTGCAGGACATCAAGGACCTGGGTGCCTGGCAGGAAACCGTCATTGACACCAAAAAGGACGAATACAAGCAATTGAAGTTAGTTTTTGTAAACAAGGGCTTTGTGAAGATTTCTAACCAGGAAAACAGTGAATACGACAAGGTATATAAGTACATCAAGCGCAAAGCCCCGAAGAAGGAGGTAAAAGACTGATGTGGAAGAATGTACTTTTTGTAGCGGCCGGAGGTGCCATTGGTTCTGTTTTGCGCTACCTCCTCTCTACCAACATCCACAAAAGCTATCCTAATTTTGCACCCTATGGCACTTTCATTGTCAATGTCTCAGGCTGCCTGTTAATAGGCCTGTTGATGGGCTGGGTAGCTGCACAGAAATTGATGAATCCACAATTGCAGCTGCTGCTCATTGCCGGGTTTTGCGGCAGCTTCACTACTTTTTCTACTTTTGCTCATGAGGCCAATCTGCTGGCGCTGCAGCAAAAACCGCTACAGACGCTTCTCTACATTGCCTTAAGCGTAGTAGTGGGCATGGGCCTGGCTTATCTGGGTTTCAGGCTTACTAAGGGGTAACAGAAACTCAAATAACAAAAGACAAATCCCAAATTCTAATTGGTGAAAAACCTCTTTCGAAAGGCCTGATTCTCGATCACTTCTAGGAGATTGCTTCGTCCTTCACCCTCGCAAATCGAAAAGCTACTCGTCTCCTGATTTCCTGATTCTCGTTCACTACTGGGAGATTACTTCGCTGCGCTCGCAAATCGGGGTGCTCCTGATTCCCTAATCAACCAATTCATCAATAGACCTCTTCGGCCCCAGTCCTGAAGGGTGACACTACCAATTCCCTGTTTTCCTGATTCCTGATTCTCGATCACTACCAGGAGATTGCTTCGTCCTTCGTCCTCGCAAATCGAAAAGCTACTCGTCTCCTGGTTCTCGATTACAACCGGGAGATTGCTTCGCTGCGCTCGCAAATCGGGGTGCTCCTGATTTCCCAATCAACCAATTCATCAATAGACCGCTCCGGCCCCAGTCCTGAAGAGTGACGCTACCAATTCTCTGATTCCCTGATATACTGATTTCCTGATTCCTGATTTACTGATTCCTAATCAACTAAGTTCAGTGGCTCCAGTCGTAGGTATCCAGGTTGGTCAGGCAAGCGCCCAGTAGATCTATAGCGTCCTGAATGTCTGACTTATGGGCCATTTCTATCACCTGATGCAGGTGACGTGTAGGAATGCTCACAGCTCCACTAATGGCGCCATCCTTGCCCATGCGTTGGATCCCGGCAGTATCGGTACCACCAGCGGTAAGCACCTCTGGTTGCCAGGTAATCTCAGCAGCATCAGCAGTTTTCTTCATGTAGTCTACCATGCGATAATCACAGATAGTAGAAGCGTCCATAATCTTGATAGCCGCACCCTTGCCCAAGGAGGTAACCTTCTCGTGAGGTTGCGCTCCTGGCAAGTCATAGGCTATGGTTGTATCCAAGCCAAAACCAAAGTCAGGGTTGATGGTGTGCGCACTCACATTCGCTCCTCTGATGCCCACTTCTTCCTGCACGGTAAACACCCCATAAATGTCATAGGGCACTTCTTTGAGGTTTCTGAGGGTTTCTATCAATACAAATACAGAAACACGATTGTCAATGGACTTGCAGTTCACACAATCGCCCATTTCAATCAACTCACGCTCACGTGTAATCGGGTCACCAATGCTTACAATCTTCTCCACCTCCTCTTTGTTACGGCCCAGGTCTATGAAGTAATCCGTGATTTTAGACACCTTGTTCCGCTCCTCTGGCGACATCACATGAATGGGTTTGGTACCCATCACCCCCACAATGTCTTCCTTTCCATGGATGATCACCCGTTGGGCCGTGAGGGTCTTGGGATCAAAGCCACCCAATGTGGCAAAACGTACAAAGCCATTGTCATCGATATGCGTAACAATGAAGCCAATCTCGTCCATATGTGCCCCAACCATGGCCTTTTTGCCATCAGGGTTCTTCACCCCTTTTTTGATGGTGATCACATTGCCCAGGTTGTCAACGGAAAGTTCATCTACCAGTGGCCTAACCTCTTTGATCACAAGATCTCTGACGCGTTTTTCGAAGCCAGGTGCTCCGGCTATTTCACATATTTCTTTAAGTAGGGCAATATTGATACTCATAGGACAAAAGCTTAATCCCACGAATATATGGCTAAAATGAATGAGAAATGAAAAGCTGAATTACAAATCTTCAGCAATGGTAAAGAGTACCGTGAGGGTATAAATACCGGGAGAATAGTCGAAGCCCGGAGTGAGCTTATAGCTGATCCTGAAACGGTGAGAATTAGGGTCTGCTAATCCGTCACCAGGGTCGTTGGTCCCTATACCGCTACCGGTATTAGGGTCATCGACATTAGAGCCGATCAGGAATGTGGGAGTAGAAATATCAGAGAGTTGGAAAAAGGCGGCCTCTTGTGAAGTAAGTCCCGGACTATTGGCCCTTACCTCCAGAATACTAACAGGAATGTTGTCGCTGCCTGCATCGGAATAAGACTGAACCAAATCCCAAAAACCAGCAACGGTAGTTTCGGTACCTACATACAGGTCCCATTCTACCGTAGACTCAACCGTGACCTCTGATGCATTACCTAATATACCGCCCGTTGCATAAGAACGAATCGTATTAAAGGTAAAAGTAAGATCAGACCCTTTTGTGATCGCCAAATCAAGTGTTTGGCCGACCCCTGGAAGGGTTATTATGGTGAAAAATAATATGACAGCAAGCTGTCTGATCATATGCAAAAGTATAACGAATTAAAGGAGGTATCAAGAATGACACCTCCTTTACCAATCAACATAAATCGAACTAACTTATTTACTACGTCTTAGTAAATGAAATATTTCTTAAAGATCTTCTGCTAAAGTGTAGATCAGGTTGATACCGTAGTATCCTGCTCTATAAGTAGAAAGACCTGGTCTCAGTCTGTAGTCAACTCTGAACTGGTGAGTAGAAGGAGAAGTCAGGTAAGTACCTGCTGCACCTGGTCCATCAGAGTTATCGCCTGTAACTGTACCTGGATCATCACCAATGATGTTCAGGAAGTCAGTACCTGCAAGTGGAAAGTAAGTGTTAGCAGCACCACCACCATCAATCAGTGAGTTGGCAGCAGCATCAATTGCTCTTACTTCAATAATACTCGAAGGAACTACATCAGTACCAGTAGTGGCAGCAGAATAAGCTTCGAATACTTCCCAAGCAGCAGTTTCAGCATTGATAGCTAAATCCCACTCAACAGTAGACTCTACTCTTAATTCAGTAGCATTCGTCTTAGTAATACCATTTTGGTACTGTGGAATAGTGCTGAATACGAAATCCAAATTAGGATCAGTAACAAGGGTTAAATCAAGAACGCCTTGTAGTTCCAATGAGATGAAAACATTTTCATTGTCAGTTGGAAGTTGTGCGAACGCTTTAGTAGAAAGCGAGAAGGTAACAACAGCCATTACAGCGAGTACCCTCAGTTTAAATACATTTTTCATGAGTATAAATGTTTAGGTTAAAAGTTTCGACAGGTGAATATATTATCTTATTTTCATATATAAAAACTTTCAGTAAAGAATTTTCAAGTTTCTTCGATTGTGAAAGCCTTTGAATCAGGTACATACGAGTAATTAGCTCTATTAACACTTGACTTAAGATAATCATTAAATATTAGTCATTTCCCCTTTCAGGGATCATTATTTCCATTTCTGCGGCCTCTACTTCATCACGATTTCCATAGTCCATTACCGCCAAAACGGAGTAACGGCCGGGCTGCACTTCCGGAGGTATCCTGAACACAGAATTCCGGTTAATCGTGGGTAACATGGTAAAGCCCCGGGTAGTAATTCTCTTCGTGCTACCCGTCTCCAGATTGGTCAATTCTATATAGCTATTACAGGTAAGAAAAGTCTCTCCTGCATTCTTCATCTGGATGGTAAAAAGGTCTTCGTCATAATTCAAACCAACGATCTCTCCTTTCGACTCGGTGGCGTTAGGTGGGGTTTGGAAAATATAGACCCCGAAACGATAGCTTTGATTCACACGAACACTCAATCCACTGCCATTAGACTGGCCCTGATCGGCAGGAGGTCTGAGCCTTACATAAGCCACGGCCCATCGCGCCAATAATGCCGAAGAATCGGCAGGTGCATCCATAATCACAGACACATCCTGAGCTTCGCCTGGTTCGAGATCGAATACAGCTGGAGAAGCAGACAGCCAATCGGCACAGCTTCTGCTCTCTACTCCTTTGTTTGAAAACTGACTCTTACCACTGATTGAGGTGTTGAAATCTCCGAAGTTAACCTGGAAGCCTTGTCGGGCACCAGAGTTATTGGTCACCGTTATTCGACTTCTTCCTGAAGCACCAGGCTGGACTTTGAAATTTATTCTGGTGGGTGAGGTAGAGATTTTTTGAGCTTGGGCATCCCAGACCATCACCGCAAGCAGCATCAATACGATGCAGCCTATTCGGCTAGCTTGCTTTCGATTAATAGTGGTGTTCGTTCTCATTATTTATGTTAGTTGAATTTCTTGATGTTTAGTTTTCGTCTTTTCTCAATCAGATAATAGGTGACTTGAAAATTTGCCTCCGCATTATCAATGTCTAATTGATACGAATCCTGGGCAAATTGGAATTGCTGATCAATGGAAGCTGAACTAGCCGTTACCTGGTATTGACCAAAGGGCACAAATATTCTGAACTGCCCTTCTCTATTAGTCAGACCTGAATACACCTTGTCATCTTTACCGATGGCAGACACCCTGATGCCAGACAAATCAACTTCATTCACATACCTGGAATAAGTAGCTTTCTGCAATAGGATTGTACCGGTAATCTGCACACCTCGACTCAATGGAATATAAAGTGTCTTAGACTTATCCATGAGTATACTGTTGTCGTCTGTCTTAAACCAGCCCTCCGAATCGCCCAGTACACTAGATTGAACCAGATAATTGCCGAATACCAGGTTTTTAATCTCTGCCTGACCCTTTTCATTGGTGATCACTGCTTTGTCGTTGATGTTGATCAACACATTCTCTACCAACTCCTCACCAGCATCCTTCACACCATTACCATCGGCATCTTTAAAGACCAGCACCTTAAGGTCAAATGATTTACCTCCAGGTCTTCTGATTTTAAATTCCTTCTTTATACTAAAGCGCAAAAACTGATTGGACTGAGTGAACTCCTGTAGTAAGCCATCAAATCCATTGCGTTGGCCTCTCAGTGCCAAGGGGCTCTCTCCCTGTCTGATATTGAGCAACTCAACCCCTACGGTGAAAACATATCCACTAGCACCATAATAGATAAAATCACTTGAGAAGTTGGTTCTCCAACGAGCGAATATCGACTCATACCTGGCATTCAGCCTTGGCTGCACCTGGAAGCGCTGCTTGCGGAAATACAGGGAGGCATTGGCATTGATAAACAGAGACTGAGGAGTCAGACGATCTTCTAACACCCTGAAGTTCTCAGTCAATGTGGCCGGACCATAATTATAGCGGACCATTACATTTAAATTTTTATAGCGGAGTCTGTTCTCCCATCGAGCGACAGGATACGCCTGAACATCATAGTCTGGCGCATCGGAAACCCCTGCAAAGAACCTGGAGTTGAGCCTGAACTGCCTACCCTTTGTCTTACTATATGAAATGGCTGCTCCGGTAGTGTTCACTCTTAAACCAAGCAATTCGTCAAATCGAATGTTGGGTCCAAACTGGAGGTTTGCACCATTCTTTCGCCACTGATAGCGCAATTCCACATAATCCCTTCGGTTGACTGGATTATCAAACCGTTGACCTCTTCTAATCACTGTTCTTTCAACACTGGTAATCGCCCCTCTTACATTAAGGCTTCTGTTGCCTTTCAAAGCATACCTGAAGTTGGCCGAAGCCTGCTGTATACCACTTTGTTGAGCCAGGAATAAGTTACTGAAATAAGTGCCATTAAGGGAGAAATTCATCTTCCCAACACCACCCGCATATCTTAATTCTGCACCATAACCCGCCACAGTATAAACACTGTCCTGGTTAAACTGATCTTCTTGTGTGCTGTATCCGGCAGCCATACGTACTCTGTGCCTTCTGTTCAATTTCACATTGGCCTGAACCCGGTAGATGTTCCCATCAACCAAATTGAAATTATCGTAGCGGTTGATGTACTGCACCTCGGCATCACTTCCCTTTTTTGTATCGTAACGCAGTCTACCCGAGTAGTAGGTCAGGTCATTTGGCGAAAGAATTCCTCCTCGGTTGGCATTGGTGGCATAAAGTGCTCCAATCTCAAAATTTTTCACCCTGACAGATCCTTTTGCCCCAAGCCCTGAAATAAACACACCCATATTTTCACCAACGTTTCCTGCAGCAACGGTCAGGTTAGGCGAACTGTACTGAAGAAATTGATTGGCCGTTTGAAACTGGGTACCCGTAATGCCTGTAGTGATGATGGCTTGATAATTATACTGTACGAAACGGTTTCTACCCAAGTCGGTGACGCCTCTAAGGTCTAAATTGAAATTGGTAAACTCTGAGAGCACATTAAAAGACCTAAGCTCTGCCGTAATAGGTATATAGGCCCCTCCAAAGGCTGACCCCATCTTTCCAATACTGGTAAGTTTGACAAAATCTACTCTTCTGCCTTTTGCTTTGTTTTTCTCTTCTGTAGAAGAAGCCTGAATTTGCAATCTGAATTTCTTTGCTACTTCTTTATCCTGATCATCGTCTGGCGTATCTGAAAAGAAATAACCTTTTCCGACCTGATCCAATACCTTCACCCCTACTACAAAAGAGGTGTCATTGCCAGATCCCAACTGAAAGAACATGGCATTCTCACGAATAACCTTACCGGCCGGGTCAAATAGTTGCAAACGCTTATCGGGGAAAAATCTAACCCTCAGATTTTCTACAGAATTACCGCTGTTTTCCAGCCGCAAATGGATAGCACTGCTATCAGAATTATTGGTAAAAAACACTTGACGCTCTTCTACAGCGAATTTCCATTTGGATATTTTCTGGACGGATACAGACCAGGGTGTAGAAGCCAGGGCGTTGCCAAATTCAGAATATGCGGTAGCACTGATGAAGTAATTAACATTACCCACAGAAGATTTGGAAGGGATTAATCGGACGGGAACAAAGACAGAATCGCCTGCAAGAACCGTATATAACTTATCTGGATTGGTATTGACCATCCTCCACTCGGCAGGAGCGGCTATGTCCAAATTGAATCGGATTGGGCGTGCAGTGCGGTTGACGGCTTTCACAACGTTGGTAACTACGTCATCAACTGACGCAACTCCATCCGACTTAACAAAGTCGAGCGTGAAGCCTGTATTGAGTCCATTAGTCTGAGCGCTAAGCGTTGAAGCAAGGCTCCAGAAAAATGCACACATCACAGTCATGGAGAAGACTCTCCACTGTCTGGGAAGACGCGTAGTCAAAACAAGTTAGTTCTTTGGTGTTAGGTAACAGGACAAATATATAAAAAAACATCTCACTTCCTACAATAAAATCTATTGGTTCACATTACAGTATCGGCCTGTTTGAGGCCTTTTGAAGGATTTGTAGATGTGAATAACAAATTCCCAGATGAAATCGACAGATAGTTTTTTTGCATTTTTTTAAGTAGGCACCAATAATCATCGGCAATAATCGAAAAATCGGTGCTAGCCGGAGGGAAAGCATCGTCAGGAAGGGCACTTTCGATGGTTAAAAACACAGCACACTCACGTAATTACCTGACTGTTAGTGTATGTGGGAGCCCTTACCAATCTCTGGCACCTTGCATAGGTGTAAAAAGGAAGGTGTCCTTTTGCCTTGGCCGGTGTTGCCACCGTCCAACATAAAAAGGAAGGTGTCCTTTGAAAGGACACCTTCCTTAAAAGCCTTATAAACAAAAAAACCCTGACGAAATCGCCAGGGCTTTTGATGTGCGCACGAGAGGAGTCGAACCTCCACGACCATAAGGTCACCAGCCCCTCAAGCTGGCGCGTCTACCAATTCCGCCACGTGCGCAGATAGTAGATTTTCAACGGGAGGCCAAAAGTAGATAAGAAATCCATGATTTCAAATACACAAGCCATCCAATTCAATAAATCACATTGTATTTAGTGGGTGGGTTTCCTACATTGAATCGGTTTATCAAAATTCAAATGAACAATCTTAACCGTTCGGCCATTATAGGGCTGGTTTTTCTGGGTATTGGTCTAGTACTCATCTTCGACAATCTCAACTTCATTCCTTACCGGTTTGACTATTTTCTCTTTCGCTGGGAAAACATCCTCATCATTATTGGCGGTGTTTTACTCATCAGTAAACAGAATGTAAGAGTGGGTGCCATCCTCCTTGGGTTGGGTGCCTTTTTCAGCCTAGACCACTGGTTCAATGTAGATGTCAATGTCTTCGACCTATGGCCCATTGTGTTTGTGGTTGCTGGCCTTTACATCATCAGGCGCAATCAAACAAGCAAAAACTTCGACCCAAGCAGCAACACCTATGACCGCGATGTCATTGATGATGTAGCTATTTTTGGAGGTGGTGATCGCGTTTTCACCTCTCAAAACTTTAAAGGAGGCACTCTGACCGCAATTTTCGGAGGCTCCAACATTGACCTTACTACCAGCGACCTGGCGGAGGGCCAACAGGTAGTTGATGTATTCTATATGTTTGGTGGCTCTAAAATTAGAGTACCCCAAGACTGGGACGTGCACCTAAATGTCACCGGCATCTTTGGAGCCATGACTGACAAGCGGACCTTGATTGATCCAAACAAAAGCCCAAACAAGACACTCTATATTAAAGGCCTCGCCCTTTTTGGCGGTGCAGAACTGACCAATTAACCCATGAAGAAGTTTTTCATAGCAGCCCTGATACTCATCACTTTTGGTGCTTACGGACAAGACAGAATAACCGGACATACTTTTGCTACCCGATCTGAAGTCATTGCCCAGCACGGTATGGCCGCCACTAGCCAGCCCCTGGCTACTCAAGTAGCGCTAGACATTCTGAAAAAAGGTGGCAACGCCATAGATGCGGCCATTGCGGCCAATGCAGTCTTGGGCCTGGTAGAGCCTACCGGCAATGGCATAGGCGGTGATCTCTTTGCCATCATTTGGGATGCTAAAACTGAAAAACTTTATGGCTTGAATGCCAGTGGACGTTCGCCTTATGACTTGAAGTTGAAATACTTCAAAAGAAACGGACATGATAAAATACCGGCTTACGGGCCGCTTCCGGTATCTGTACCCGGAGCGGTAGATGGCTGGTTTGAAATGCATGAAAAGTTTGGCAGCATGGGCATGCAGGACATTTTACAACCTGCCATTGATTACGCTAACGATGGCTTTCCTGTAAGTGAGCTCATTGCCTGGTACATGGAAAAAGGAGCAGGCAACCTCCAGCGCTTCCCGGGCTTCAAAGAAGTGTACATGCCCAACGGACGCACGCCAAAGAAGGGTGAGATATTCAAAAACCCTGGTCTGGCCAGCACACTCGATAAAATCGCCAAGGGTGGCCGCGATGCCTTCTACAAAGGCCCAGTGGCCAAGACCATTGCCGACTACATTCAGCAGCTGGGCGGCTTTCTTTCAGAAAAAGACCTGGGCGATCATACTTCAGACTGGATTGATCCGGTTTCGGTGAATTATCGTGGCTATGATGTATGGGAGCTACCCCCTAACGGACAAGGCATTGCAGCCCTTCAGATGTTGACCATCCTTGAAGGTTACGACATCAAAGGCATGGGCTTTGGCAGCAAAGAGTACATTCACACCTTTACTGAGGCCAAAAAACTGGCCTTTGAAGACCGGGCCAAGTTTTATGCCGACATGGACTTCTATAAAACTCCGGTAGATCGACTGATCTCTGAGCAGTATGCTGCTGAAAGACGCGAGTTGATTAATGAAAATAGAGCGGGCCGCTCCTACCCTGCCGGTAACCTGAAAGATGGTGATACCATTTACATGACGGTGGCCGACAAAGACGGCAATATGGTTTCGCTTATCCAAAGTAACTTCCGAGGTATGGGCTCTGGCATGACGCCTCCAGGCCTTGGCTTTATACTGCAAGACCGTGGCGAGCTTTTCAGCCTGGAAGAAGGCCATGCCAACGTGTATGCGCCTCATAAACGACCTTTCCATACCATCATTCCTGCCTTTATCACCAAAGATGGCAAGCCATGGGTGAGCTTTGGCCTCATGGGCGGAGCCACTCAACCACAAGGCCATGCACAGATAGTGATTAATCTGGTTGACTTTGGCATGAACCTGCAAGAAGCAGGCGATGCACCGAGAATTCTCCACAATGGCTCAAGCCAACCTACTGGTGAGCAAATGACCGATGGTGGCGTGCTGCAGCTGGAAACGGGCATTGACTATGGCGTGATCCGTGAGTTGATCAAAATGGGGCACAAAATCTCCTTCAACGTTGGCAGCTATGGTGGCTACCAGGCCATTATGTGGGATGAGGTGAACAAGGTATACTTTGGCGCCTCTGAGTCGCGCAAAGACGGCCAGGCTGCGGGATACTAGGAGTGAACAATGATGAATGTTGAATTATGAATGAGTAATTAAAAACTCAACATTCATCATTATTCATTTAGCATTAGATGCGGGATTTATCGTTGCACTCGAAATGACTTGTTAACTAGTATTCTTTTTCCCTGCACAAAACACCTTTAGAACGTCATCTCGAACCCTGGTGAGAGATCTTTTCACGTCCAGCACATCACTGCAATGACGAAAAGGGAATGTCATCCCAAAAGCTAGTGAAGGAGCTTTTCACCCACAGCAAATCAGAGCCTCCTCAATTCAACATTATTCATTCAACATTTGAAATTACACGCGAGATATCTCGCTATCTGCGAATAATCTCGCAAACCCAATTCAACATACTTTATCACTCACGCAACAATCTCACACCACATGTTCATGTGATTGGCACACTGCTCCCATTGCCGCTCAAATCAAATATTGACTTCTGGCAACATCGCAGATCAAAAAGCAATACAGGCAACCTCCCTAATCCATAGAAGCGCTTATCTTCATAGTGTACAAAAGCTTTACACCATGAAAAGAGCTCACTTTTTAATCCTCCTCTGCTTTAGCTTTACTTTTTCAATCACTGCACAGCAGGCCGACTTTGCCTTTACCCATGTGAACGTAATCACCATGGAGAATGAGCAAGTGCTGCAAGACCAGACGGTGCTGATCAAGGACGGACGCATTCTCAAAATTGGCAAGGCTTCTGGCGTAGATATTGGCGGCATTTCACAGGTCATCAACGGTACAGGTAAATACCTGATGCCCGGCATTGCAGAAATGCATGCCCACATTCCCGGCAATCAGAACGGTACTGAAATCGTAGAAGAAACCCTTTTCCTCTACCTCTCCAATGGCATAACCCTGATCAGAGGCATGCTGGGGCAGCCCTACCATCTCAGCCTTAGAGAGCAGGTAGCCAAGGGAGATGTGCTGGGACCCAGAATCTACACCTCTGGCCCATCGATCAATGGCAACTCTGTAACTTCTGTGGAGCAAGCAAAAAGCAAGGTTAAGGCACAAAAAGAAGCCGGCTATGACTTTCTCAAGCTACACCCGGGCCTTACCAGAGAGAATTTTGATGCCGTGGTGGCCACCGCCAATGAAGTGGGTATTCCCTATGCCGGACACGTTTCTACAGGTGTAGGCGTTCGCAGGGCCATTGAGGCTAAGTATGGCTCTATCGACCATGTAGATGGCTATGTAGAGGGCCTGGTACCTGGCTCTATCAGGGTGAACCCCAATACTAACGGTTTTTTCGGCATCAACTTCACCGACATTGCCGATGAGTCACTGATCAATGAGCTGGTGGCCCAAACCAAAGAGGCGGGTGTGTGGATAGTGCCCACCCAAGCCATGATGGAGCGCTGGATAGGCCCTACACCCGCTAAGGAAATAGGAGCGAACCCGGAAATGAAATACATGAATCCGCGCACAGTCAATAACTGGGTCAGGACCAAAGAGGGTGTGCTCGCCAACTCCAATTATGATGGAGAACAGGCCAATAGATTCAATGAGCTCAGGAGGAAGGTAATAGGCGACCTGCACAAAGGAGGCGTGGGCATATTATTGGGTTCAGACGCCCCGCAGGTATTCAATGTGCCGGGCTTTTCCATCCAGCGTGAAATGGACGCCATGGTGAGATCGGGGCTGTCTACCTACGAGACTTTGAAAGCAGGCACGGTCAATCCTGCCAAATACTTTGGCGATGAAAGTGAATATGGCAAAGTAAGAGAGGGCCTTTCAGCAGACCTCATTTTGCTGGATGCCAATCCACTGGAAAACATTGCCAATATGCAGCAGCAGTCTGGCGTGATGGTGAGAGGCACCTGGCTCAGTGCCGATGACATTGCAAAACGACTGGCAGAAATCGCGAAGAATTACGGCAACTAAGTTGGGTACCTCATAAAGGGCAGCTCCAAATTGCAGGAATAAAGCTGTAAACTAAGGCTTCTATGAAAAGCCTTAGTTCTTAACCTGCTGGCCATTATCTGCCCCATACTGGCCTGTTCCTCAGCTGAGAGAAAAGAAAAAACGAGTTCATCGCTCCTATACCATCAACATTGAGCAGTTCACCTCTTCTATGGGCAACCGAGTCTATATCAAAGAAACCGAGATTCCTTTTGGCAAGAACTACCTCAAAGCTCTGCACGAATTGCTCCGTACATTCTAACTTTTTCATTCGCTGTTTCATTGCCCCCTTTCGCTAGGTAAAACGGGGCCCTGGCTGTTTTGCTATGCTTCTCAAAATGCTTTTGGCTTGCTTTAGATATCAAACAAATTTTTAACAAAACACTAAGGATTATGTCAATAAGTAAACCATGGTCTGTACCAATGACCAATCTACCCAACACGGGTAACGGCTACAATTATTACATATTAGGGATGACTTCCGCCAATGCAGAACCAAAAGTGCGGGTAACCGACCCTAATAGCAATGTATGGAATCAAACATTGTCAAGTGAATCACAAGGATGAATCTCAGCCCGTCACACCTGAGCGAAATCAGTAATATGGTGAGCAAAGGCTGGACCATCAACCGGGATGACAACCCCAGCTCCAGTGGTAACGACTGGATAAGCTTTGGCACCATAAAGGTGCCATATAGAAGGTATAAGGGGTGACCGCACAGCCCGCTTTTTTGAACCCTATGCCGGTAATTCTATTGAGAAATTGCACTGGCAAGGAGGTTGGCGAGAGTTTTCAAAGAACATGCCTGAGGAAGGTTGGTTTCCTGAGCAGCGCATAGCCCTCGAAGATGCCATCAAAGCCTACACTCAGGGGTCGGCCTTTGCCACTTTTGAAGAAGATGTGAAGGGTACCATTGCAGTCGGCATGCTGGCCGATGTAGTAGTTTTAGACACCAACCTTTTTGAAACCGAACCGGATCAATGGCTGGAAGCCGGATTTGACTATACCATCGTAAACGGTCGAGTTGTTTACAACAAATAGGTATTGCCCCCTACAAACTCCAAATTTTAGTTTTATGTAGAAGGCAGAATTTATACCTTATTCATTAAGACACTTTTTTTTTCAATATACGAACCTAATTATGCCACTTAACAACACCACAATATTGCCTTCGGATTCACCCGAGGAAGCTGAGCAGTTGTTTAAATCGCTGATCGATGAAAAAGACGTAGTATGCGTCATTGTTTTCGGAAATGACAGCGTAGCACAAACAGCTATTAAAAATGCAGATGTACGCGCTGCTTTATCGCCTGCCGGATTCAAAAGAAGAGCCGTTTGGATGCAAAGCACTGGGCTTTGGGACAATGTAAAGTCCTATTTAAAAAACGGTGCAGTAAAGGTCAACAGTATTGATCCTGCCAACCTGATTGCCATTGGCGTTTCGCTTTCTGATAAAGTGGAGATGGAAATGCCCACTTCAAAAACGCCCGACTTCATTGCCATGGAGTTTGCCTTTGTAACCTCAAGCAAACAATAAGGTCATGAGAAAGATTTTACTACCACTACTGTTGGTGCTGGGCCTGGGTGCTCAGACCTACGCACAGACTGACTCTACTGCCAGTAATAGTTCAAATGTAAAGGACTTGATTACTGTCAAAGAACGTGACACCAATAACAAAGTGCACACCGTTGATAAACCATTTTTTGTAGACATCAACTCTACCTTAACCATTGAGATTGATACGACTGTACTGCTGTATGAAATGGCCGATGCCATAGGGGCACAAACCTACCCTACTGAGTTGCTTGAGATCATCAATGAAGTCTTGAGGAAACAGCAAGATATACTCACGGCAGTGCAAACATCCGGAGACCGTAAGACGCGCCTAAAAGCGTTGGATGAGTTCAGGGGTCGTATGGAACCAATATTGTTATATCTATACTCTAATCAAGACAAGCTGAGTAGTTCTTCGCTCTACAAAGAGGCAAACAAGGCCTTTAGCGACTCTACTCAAGGTTATGGACTCTTTTTCAGCACCTTGAATTCAGAGTACAAGAAGATTACAGATGAATACAAGAGCAAAGTCAATGCAAGCTCAGCTTACTTTCAACTGGGCGGCTGGCTCAACACCAGTGATGGAGAAGAACAGTTTCACATTCCTGGATTTGACTCGCTGGCGCAAGGAGCTATTGTAAGCATTCCGAAATTCACCACCAGTGTTCCTCCTGCGGAAAAAGATGCCTTCAATGAGGCACGTAACCTGGCTGATTCTATCAATGCCAATATGGATAGTTTCCTCACCACCATAAAGACCGGGGTTGACACGCAAATCAGTGATGTAGAATCTAAGGTGAAGATCATCATTGATGGGGCTTATACCACCATGGAAAGTGATATACGAAGTCTGGCTTCTAATTTGGAATCTAAGTTTACGGGACCTGTATCCACCTTGAAACAGGATCTAAATGATTTTAAAACAGATGTAGTCAAGTTTGTAAATGATGTTAAGGCTTTACAACTGTCTACCAATGACCTGGTGACCCTGGCTGAGGATGCCAATACGCTTTACCAAAAAGGCAAAGAAATTGAAAACATGGGAGACTCGATCTGGAACATTTTCAAGGTTGAAGTTGAATCTTTGCCAAGCGTGGCCACGCAATTGAAAACTGACCTGACTAACAGCATTCAAAGTGTAAAGACTCAATTGACAGCCCTGGGACAGCCTTATTTAGAAGAGGTGCAAAAACTTATGAGCATGCTGGGTGAAAACCGGGTTGCAGATCTTAAAGAAACGGCAGTGAATTTTTCTTCAAGCACCTTTGAACTGTCTTATGCCAAGGTGCCTTCACATACTGAAATTGATCTTCGAAGAATTGGTGCAGACCGAGAGCCTGGTGATCAGATCTATTTCAGGGCTGTGGTCAGACGAGACTCTACTTCGGGTGCCTTTGAAAAGTCGCTTTTCTGGAGAAAGTATACCATGTTCCACATGGGACTGAATAATAGCATTCGCGCATCCATCGTGTTTTTAGACAAGGTTAATGGCGATTTCAGCAATACCAGCAGTCAATTTCAATTGGCTCCATCGTACAGTGCCATCTTTAAGATTGGTACGCGTCATGGTAAGTTTTACAACCAGTATCTGACCCCTGGTCTGGGCGTTAATGTGGCCACCATGGATTTTGACAACAACAACAATCCAGAAATTGGCATTGGTGTAACGGCTGCTTTTTTCCATGACTACGTGCAAATTGGCTATGGCATGAATATGAACACCAATGACAACTATTGGATGTTTGGCCTAAGGCTACCGCTGTTTGGCTGGGCTACCTCTGCAGTGCAAGGCACGCCAACGGTGACGCCTCCACTTGGCAACTAATTAGCCTGCATAGAAAAGAGGCCCGATGTTCTTTGAGCATCGGGCCTTTTTGTGCCTTAAATCCAAAATATCTTACTCTTCTCTCAAGGCCTTGATAGGGTTGCTGTTGGCAGCGTGATAAGACTTGACGCTCACGGTGACGAAAGCCACCATAGAAATGACCATACCGCCAAATACGAATATATCTACCCCTATCTGCGTTTGATAAGCAAAGCCGTTGAGCCATTCCCTCATGAGGTAATAACTAAGTGGAAAGGCCAGAATAATAGCAGCCAGTATCAATAAAACATAGTCACGGGCCAGTAGTAAAACCAGCTTGTTAGCTGAAGCTCCCAAAACCTTTCTGATACCAATTTCTTTTTTGGCCTGCTCAGCCGTAAAGGAAACCAGCCCAAATAGTCCCAGGCAGGCCACAAAGATTGCCAGGCCTGCAAAGCCAATAAAAACTGCATTGAACTGCTCATCGGCCTTATACTGACGATCGAAAAACTCATCCAGAAAGAAGTAATCGAAAGGATTATCAGGATAGATTTCATCCCAGCTTGCTTCAATTTTCTCCATAGAACCAGCATAGTCATCACTTCTCAGTTTTACAGAATAAAAACGCCCACCCCATCTACGGTTATACAGAAATGTAACCGGGTCCAATTCTTCTTTCAAGGTGGCTTGGTGATAACTCTTCACCACCCCGATAATGGTTCTTTCTCCGTTTGTATTAGGGTTAATTTTTTCACCCAGCGCTTCTTCAGCACTTTTAAAGCCAAGATGCTTCATGGCCACCTCGTTCAATACTACGGCAGCCGTGTCCGTAGCCATATCTGCAGAAAATGATCTGCCTGCAATAAAATCGATTTCAAACAGCTCCATAAACTGGTCGTCTACACTCACTCTGTAGCAGTCTCTGAATTCGTTAGGGAAATACTTAGAGGTTACTCCTCCAATGCCAAAATTCTCCACACCCGGTACATTGCCCGAAATGGCAAAACCGCTTACTTCAGGCATGGCCTCCAGATCTGATCTGAAAAGCCCAAGCCTTTGGTTCAAGTCTGCACCTCCTCTGCTAGACGAGGGTGATCGCAGTACCAATGTTTGTTCAATATTTAGCCCTAAATCCTGGCTGCGCATATAATTGAGCTGCTTCACTACCAGGAAAGTCCCGAGAATAAGCGTGATGGATGCAGTAAACTGAAAAACGACCAGCACCTGCCTGAAACCAATTTTTTTACCGGCCTTACCCACCTGCCCTTTGAGTACACTTGCCGGCTTAAAAGATGTGAGCACCATAGCAGGATAGAACCCGGTAATTAGTGCACCAACGAGGATGAGTAAACTCAAACCTATAAGTACCTCAGGTCCATATAGTAGAGCCCTGTTCAGACCCAGTCCCATAGCACTATTAATAACAGGCACCAGCGCAATTACCAGCAGAAGGGAGACCAATACAGCCATAGCATTGTATAAAAAGGACTCCACCAGAAACTGCATGACCAGGTTACTCTTTTGAGCCCCCACTACTTTCCTGATTCCTACTTCTTTTGCTCTTTTAATGGCCCTTGCCGTGGCCAGGTTCACATAGTTTACCCAAGCAATCAGCAGAATCAGGGCAGCAATTACAGAAAGAAAGTAAATCTGCTCACCTCCACCATTCTCGCCCATGTCCCAGCTAAGCCCGGAAGAGTGAAGATGAATATCTCCTATCTTCTGAGTCCACATCACCTCACGCACGTTCCTTTCTGCATAGAATTCGGCCTTTTTCCCATCCAGATAAGTAGACAGCTTCTCATCCAAGAATGCCTGGTCTACCCCATCGCTTGTTTTTATAAAAGTATAAAAGTCGTACCAACCCCAGTTGCTCGGCCATTCTTCAAACCCATCCAATGATTTAAGAGAGGTAATCAGCTCAAAGTCCATATGCGAGTTTTTCGGAAAATCTTCAAAAACACCAGTTACGGTATACTCTTCGGTGCCTCTAAATACTACAATCTCACCTACTGGATTCTGGTTACCAAAGTACCGCTTAGCAGCTGTTTGAGATAGTACAACCTGTTGAGCTTTTGATAGCACTTTTTCAGGGTTACCGTCCAGCAGCATGAAACCAAACATCTGAAAGAAGTTCTCATCGGCAATAACTGCCTTGCTTTCGTTAAAACGAACGAGTGAACCATCTGCCTGCTTTACACTGTACACACCTTCACCAAAAGGAAGAATGCGGGTGTACATTTCCACCTCCGGAAAATCAGCCAGCAGGCCTGGGCCTACAGCCGGATACACCGGTGCACTTTTAGTTTTCAGCTCACCCTGACCGTACATATCCATTACGACCCGGTAGGTTCCGTTAGCTTTTGGGTGAAAATTGTCATAGGTGATTTCTTCCAGCACATGAAGCGTAATCAGCAGGCAGGCTGTGATACCCACGATAAGCCCTGAAAGATTGATAAATCCATAGCCTTTCTGGCTGCGGAAATTACGGTAGCTAACAACGAGATAATTTCTAAGCATAGCGATTTGATTTGAGTTATAAGACCTTTTTCCTATTGATGAGGGCTTGAAAAAACGGATGACATCCCAGACGAACCACCATCTGGCTTTGGTATCTCCCACCTCTTCAGACCTGTAATGAAAAGCCTCAAGCAAGTCCCCCTGAATCTCATCTACCAAATGGGTAGCACAGTACCATTCGAGAAATCGATTGGCCCATTTAGGAGGTGACTTGACTTTTGGAGATTTCATTTAATAAGAGAAATTCAGCTTAGGCATCATGTTCCAAAGCTTCATTCTGTTTTCCTGAAGCGTTTCGAGGGTTTTCATTCCCACTGTGGTCACTTTAAAAATTCTCTTTCTTCTTCCGCCTCTTTCTGCGGTGGCCCCTCCCATTTCCGAATGGATCAGGCCCTTTTTTTCAAGGCGTTTCAATACAGTGTGTATGGCCGAAATGGATATACGACTGCCCATATTGCTAAAGTATTCTTCTGAAACGGTGTATCCATAAGCTTCTTCGGGCATTACGGCCACAATGAGTAGCACCGTTTCTTCCAGGTTACCAAGATTTGGATTCATATTTCTACAACTATTGTAGAACAAATTAAAACAGTTTTAATCATTTCTACAACTATTGTAGATGAAATAGCTATTGTTTCGAACCAAAGCGTGGTCAATTATTTTCAAAATCCGCTTACCAAAAGCCTCATAATTCCGTAATTAGTGGCATGAACGCTGTACAGATTGTCTCTTATGCTCCTGAGCTGGCCGATGACTTTAAACGCATCAGCTATGGCTGGTTGGAAAAGTATTTTGGCATAGAAGAGGAGGATAAAGCGGTGCTGGAAAACCACCGCGAAAAGATCATTGCACCTGGTGGCAACATACTTTTTGCGGTGCTCAACGATGAAGTAGTAGGCACTTGTGCTTTGATCAAACATGGCGATGAGCTGTTTGAACTGGCCAAAATGGGAGTATCTGAGGCACATCAGGGAAAGAAAATAGGCAGGCTATTGGGAGAAGCTATTATTGCTCTGGCACGAGAGTCGGGAGGCAAAAAGATTTTTCTTGAATCGAGTCAAAATCTCACTGCTGCCCTGGCCCTTTATGACAAACTTGGGTTCAGACCCGATCCCAATCTGGATGTATCGCCCTACTCGCGTTGCAATGTGCAATTGGCCTTAGTCCTATGAGCAAACCACAGGTTCTATTGGCTGTATTTTTGCTTGATAGCGCATGAGCAGAACCTTCGATTCCATTTTTGAGTTGAATTAATGCCACCTATGAGGAAAGTAGATAAAGAGGAAGGAAAATGAAGTACGTAAAAAAGCTAAATCTATGGTCAGTCTTCGCCCTGAGTATTGTTCTGCTAAGCGGAATGGCATGCAGCTCAGATGATCCGGAAATCACCAATGAAGAAGAGGTAATCACTACTGTAAACCTCACCTTTACCAACAACGGCCAGACCGATGAGGTAATTATGGCGAGTTTCAGCGATGTGGACGGGCCCGGAGGAGAAGACCCGAGCATTAACGGAGCCACCTTGAACGCCCTTGCCAGTTATACTTTGGAAGTAGCTTTTGTCAATGAGGCCGTAAGTCCGTCAGAAGATATTACCGCAGAAGTGCGTGCTGAAGACCTGGAGCATCAGGTATTTTATAGTTTTGGAGGAAACATAGGGATTATTTATACCTACGGAGATCAAGACTCACAAGGCAATCCCATAGGGCTAACAGGTACATTGACCACGACTGATGCCGGTAACGCTACGCTTACCCTGGTATTAGTTCACAAACCCAACAAAAGCAATAGTGGTGTAGCCAATGGAAATTTGGGCAATGCTGGTGGTGAAGAAGATATTAGAATTCAAATTCCGATTACGGTACAATAAGCCCTGTTATCACTTAATTGGACATGCTACGTGGCGGCACAATAAACAGCGTAAATTTCACATAACGGGCATCTCTGGCCCTAAGGTCTATCAGGGCTCGTTCTCCACGATCTCCAGGGTTGGCCAGGTAATAGCTCACATTCTTATTGTAGCCTAATTCGGCTCCAAACCATAGCCAGTCGTGAAGCTCTCTCTCAAACTTCAGCCGCAATTCGAGGTCGGCTTTTCTCAAGGTAAAATCCCTTCTTTCATCACCAATGGCATCGGTGAGGTTATAACGCCAGCCTTCAAATTCAACCTGACCAGTGAGGTAGGTCTTAGGGTTAATCTCTCTTCTCAGGCCAATGGATTTAGGCAAGAGCATGTCCAGTGTCCAGCCTGGTCTGAGTACTTTTTCATAAGTAAATAGCGGGTAAAACGAAGTGAGCCTCAGTCCATGAGCAAACACGCCCCCGTACCCAATTTTGGTACGATCGTTAATCGTTTTCTTGTACAAGCCACTGACAAAAACTTTGGCCGTATTGCGATTCCATACTATTTCGTCACCACGGGCCTCAAAACCCGCTGTAATGGTCATTTGTTGCTGCTCATCAATATCGTACTGATAAAGCCCCCTGATTCCCAAGTTTGAAAAAGCCTGACCACTTAGGTGATTGTACAAATCGTAATTACCCGAAAAGTCTTCGTCATCGAAATTGAAATGATGTTGATAGTAGAGCAGTTGAAGTCCGAACAATTTATCGTCTTTGATAATCAGCGGAATTCCTAATTTGAGCTTGAGCAAACTCTCGTGGTCAATTTCCGAGCTGGCGTTACCGAAAGTTTCCGAACTGGAGATGGTTTGATAGTCGCCCAATATCTTGTAGCTGAACTCAGCAATCTTTGGCCGATACTGGTCAAATTGGGCGCTTGCCTGGCACAAAAGGCCAAAGAAGCAGCATAGAAAACATCCACTAACTCGAAAAAACTTCATGGTCACGTGCAAAACGCAAAAAATATCAGTCTTAATACACTGACAGCATCTGCTAATTGCTTTTGAAACAGCCTCCAATATATAAAAAGTTCATCATCAATTGTTTACAGTTCCGATTCTTCCCCAATCTTGCCATCAAATCACCGCGTAAATGGCCCGTATTTTTGCACTTAAAGAGCTGCGGAACAGA
>Ga0316204_10001480_pt1 | contig 62743 bp, 50 predicted proteins | sample 6monrhotite_MG_2_FD_205661 | JGI IMG/M metagenome (GOLD analysis project Ga0316204, IMG submission 205661) | Microbial mat bacterial communities from mineral coupon in-situ incubated in ocean water Damariscotta River, Maine, United States -... | ecosystem: Environmental > Aquatic > Marine >...
GTGTCCTTCGTGATGTTCAGCTGGTCTAGCAGCTTTTCGACTTCTGGATTTCTGGTGTTCATGCTTGCTCCTCTCGGGAGCCCATCTTCAGCCCGCCGGCCTCATACACAAAACTTCAGACAGTCCCACCGCCGAGAAACACCCACCGCCGCCGTCCTACCGGAGATCCAACCCCAGAGCATCTCGAAGTTAGAACATCTGGTCGATTCCTCGTGTCCCGTGCTCCCGCAGGCCATCGAGCAAGTCGGCCATATCCGTACGCAAGAGTTCGTCTCCCTCTCGCGCCACCGCGTCCTCGAGGATGGGGATGAACTCCAGCCAGCCGATTCGAGCCATCCCCGCGAGGACCGCCTCGCGTACAGAACGACGCTCGTCGAGGAGCCCCTCTTCGTAGTCCTTGGGAATCGCCCCCCAATACCCGTCGAAGATAGCTCCATATCCCCGTAGCGCTAGAATCCTCTCTCCTTCTCCTCCCTGCCGCATCAACTCTCGCAGGTCCAGGAGCGTGTACATGTCCACCGCCTCCTGCAGCTTTTCGATCAATACAATATGTTCAGCACGATCCCGACTATGGACCACGACATACGAGACTTCGACGTATCCATCATCGACGAAACGAACCTCCTGCACTCCGTTCTCCGGTCGAAGCATGACTTCATACAAGGGGTCACCTTTGTCCGGATCGAGTTTTCCTACGAAAGCGAAACCAAGTTCTTCAGCAGCCGCGACAAGCAACGCTTCGGTGACAGCGGGATGCAGCGCGTACATAGCCCGATACGCATAATCGTCTGCCATCATCGACTCAATCTACCATGGTAGCGCCGCAGCCAGTCGAGGATGAACTCCTCAAGGTCTCCGATGTTCCCGGCGTCCGTACGCCCGACGACGAACGCAGCAAACCATCCTCTCAACGTCTCAACAACGCTATCTGACGTTCGCGACTTTCTCTCCTCGCCGCTTCGCCTGCCTGTTCTGTAGTTCTTCCTGTCGCACTCGCAGAGCGCGCAAGTGCCTGATGCTCGTGCGAGGTCATCGGCTGACGCCCTCTGAGTTCTCGCGAGACCTGCCGGAAGCCCGACATAGCATCTTGCTGAGCTGCAGGGTGAAGCGCCAACGCATCGTCAAGGGAGTCAACCTGCCCGGATGCGAGAAGTCCGTGAGTCATGGCGCTGAAAACGAGATTCCGTTGGTGGGAAGCCCACTGCGCACGCGAACGCGTTTGACGATCTGAGAGCTCTCCGCGGTCGTCAAGGATCGGAACGCCCCGGAAGAATGCGGAAGCCGTTTCGAATCGTCATATGTAGGAGGCGCCGCGGCGCCGCTGCGCACCCGAGTCGTAGGGCCGGTCTCAACCCCGGCCGCGACCGGCGCGGAGGGGAGGAAACGATGGGACATGAGGACTCAGGGTCTTCGCGACGCCCTCCTTGTCGGCCACCGCGGTGAATCGTTGCAGCCTTTCTCCGATTCCTCGGGATCCCCGACGGAGCGGGCGCACTTGTGCACGCGGCGTCCTACGATTCGGACGCCTTGCTCATCTTCGCCTACATCCCTACATCCGCCCCAGCCGCCCGTGGGCCTCCCGTGGCACAGCAATGCGAAGCGCACGGCGGGAGCGGAAACCTCCAAGAGGACCTCCGCGTTCCGCGTCACCGACCAACCAAACCAGGACGTAGGGGGTGCCCAGGCTCGAGGATGCTATGGGGCATTCTCGACCCGGAGCAGTCGGCCGAACGCGCGCCCGACCTCAAGCGCAGCCGTTCGAACGCCGCCGCTCGCATCCTCCGCGAGTTCGTCTACGGCCGCCGCGAGAGTCGACGTCATTGGAACCTCGAGGACCGCGGTCAACACGGCAACCGCCCGAACCGCAGAGAGCTGGACGCGAACGGACCGGTGGAAGAGCCCGGCTGTCCAGGCGAGACACAGCGCCCGGTCTTCGCGGGGCGCTAGGAATCCCAGTCGAGTCAGACCATCTATGGACCGCGAGAGGCTCGAGCTTCGTACGCGGTCGATGACCTCGCTGAGTGCCAGCGCCCCCATCGCAAACTCGGCCTGCCGCCTCATCGTCAACGGGACGGCTTCCGAGTAAGTCGCGAACACAATCCCGAACTCATGGTCGACACTCAGTCGGAGTACACCGCCCTGCGCCCGATGTTCCCAACTCGACCCCTCCGCTTCCCGATCCCGCGCCCGGTCGAAAACGCTCTCGCACGGCGGCGGGCCACTCCGCCGCAGCCAGCCGTCTCGCGCGAGCCACACAGCGGCGCTCGAGTGAGAAACGGTGTCGTCCAGGACCGTGGTGAACTCGGACAGCATGGTGGAGTCACCAGGTAGTCTGCGTGGTGGATGGGTTGCAGGCAGGTCAGCGCCTCGCCGCAAAGTAGACTCGCAACCGACGGTATACGAACGTCTCGACGTCGCGCAACCGCGTAACGTCGGGTCACGGTCTAGCACCGGTTTTGGCTGCGCGCAGCCACGCAGCCACCGCTGGATGCTCGTTTTCCGAAGAGGGCGAGCGACCTGACGTCGTCGGACTCCGACAGCGCCGGGAGCCGAACAAGCGTCGAATCATCGTTCAGGGCCCAACCCAGCCCGGGCGCTGCCCCCTACGACCTGAATCTCGCGGGGACGAGAGGCGCTTCTTCTACGAGCACACCGGAAGCGAAGAATTCGCCACGGAACTCTTGTCTACGCGAGAGGCAAGGTTCATGAGGTCCGGAACTGTTCACACAAATCATCGCAGAAACCGACGAAGTCGAAGACAAGCCACTCTACACACTCCAAGTTCAGAAGCTCCTGAGGCCATTCGCCACAGAGCCAGATTTCGCCCTTTGCGTCGGAATACAATCGAAAAACGGTCAGATCGTCGTTCAGCAACAATACGTGCTGCAGCACTGCACGGTCCGTCAGTTCAAACTCCCCGTCGGAGAGTTGGCATGCAAGCGTCAGTACATCTCCATCCAACCGCGCCCCGAACCTGAAACGATGTCGTTCTCCCTCCCCCGCCAGCCACAGGGAGTCGGGGCGGTCATGTAGCGACCAGTCGACCTCGAGGCGAACGAGACAGTTTTTCAGTTCATCGAGGTCCATCTCACTTCTCCGAGCTAAAGTTCTCGACAGATCCGAAACATGAGAGCGCGCTGAGCACAACACTGCGAAAGTCCGTCTCGTCCCAAATGAACGAAGGATAGTCGCCACGGACTACCACGAAGCCATCGTCGTCTACCGCGACCCGAATCCTCTGCGCACGCTGGTTGAACCGCAGGAGGTCGAGTAACCCCTGGTCGGAAACATCGTCTACAGGCTGAATCCTGCACCTGACACGGACCCATTCTCCTTCGTTCCAGACATCCACACGCGCGGCGTCGGCCTCAAGCGTTCGAAGCACGGAGAACGACCCGTTCTCCATCTCCTCCACGATGCAGCCTGGAATCATGAGTGCTTCTCTCAGCCGAGCCACAGCGGCCGTCAGTGGACCCTCCATATCACTCGAATCCTACCAGAGTAGGTCGCCTGAATCCGCCGGACCGCCTGGGAGATCAGGGTTCTCGTCTCGGGCGGTGGTCTGGAGGGAGAGATCACGTGATACCGGATATCGGGCGGGGTCGCCTCACGAGAGTACCGTTCGGTCGCTATCCTCAACGTATCGAAAAACTGCGACGATTTGTGGCGGGAGAACTCGCCCCTGGCCACCCAGTTCAGAACCAACGTCTGCTCAATGATGTGCACGGCTGCGATCCGCCGTCCCCCGGGTCCGGTCGTGAATTGCTCCGCTCGCCAGTCCGGGATACGAAGCTGACCGGCCGCATCCCTCATGCGAGATTGCGGGTTCAACCGAGCCGTCCGTAGAGACGAGCGACGACTGCGTCGACGTCCTACGGACCCCGGTGGCTGAGTTTCATGCCTCCCTGCGCCGAAGAGTTCATCGGCCAGTTCCCCGCCTACCTGCGAGTTGGTCGCCTGTTCCCATGCCGCACCGCTCTCTGTCGCCCGAGTTCGGACGCTCTCGTCGACGGTCCCGTCAGAACGTTGGCCGACTCGGGTTCCCGCGATTCGGAGTTCCCACCCCCGCCGAGCCTCTTCGACGGTCGACTGCGGGTTGATGGCGGCGATGACCTCCAGTCTTTGGCCATGGCGGGCGATGTATAGCCGAGTAAGGCGATGCCTGACCCGCCAGTACGCCAACTGGGCTCGCAGTCGGAGACCCATGACCCCTCGGCGCAGCATTCGGCGGAGTGGGCGGCGGATGGCACGTACCGCACGACGCAGCCTTGCCCGCGGGGTTTCGCGATCTCGGTCTTGGTCTCTCCGTCGGTCTCGGCCACCATCCCGGTCTTGGTCACGGCGGTGGTCTCGCTCCCCACGCCCGTCCCGGTCCCTCCGACGATCCCGACGACGGCCCCCACCCCTTCGCCCACGACGGCCCTCGCGTCGACCTCGGCCCGCCCGCCCTCGACCCCGCGCCCCCCGCCCTCGACCGCGACGCCCACGCCCAGCCATCCGCCCAACCCGCTGGCGGACCCGTCGACCCACCCCCCGCATCCATCGCAGGACATCGTCCAACCACCGCCGCAGCTGCCCGACGACCCGGCCCAGCGAGCTGCGAAGCCGCGCCATCGCCTGCAGCGCGGGTTGAAGTGCCGTTCGGACCCGGCGCAACACACTCGCCAAGCGCCCAGCGGCTCGTGCCCCCGTCAGCGCTGCCTTGGCGGCGGTCAGCCCCGCGCTCGCGCCTCCGGTGAACGCGGCGAGCAGTGCCTCGACCAACAGCTGCCCGACGACGGCGCCCATGGTCCGGCCGATCGCAAAGGCAGCGCCCTCGGCGTTGAGCGACGCGAGCATCTGCTGCGCTGCGGTGCGGGCGACACGTCCGATGAAGGTGCGCATGGTCTGGCGCGCCCCGTCCAGCGCCGCCATGACGTCCTCCCGGGTGAAGCCGCTGGCCATCAGCTGCTGCAACGTGCCGCGCATGCCCGCGATGGCTTCTGGGATCGCAGGCGGCCGCTGTGGATCCGAGGCCCCGGCGGGCTCGGATCCTCCCTCGGACACGCCGCCCTCGGCTTCGGGCGCGGCCGTATCGGCATCCTCGCCCCCGCGTTCGATCGCTTGCACGTCGGTACCCGGCTCCACCTCCTCTTCGTCCTCCACCTCGGGCGCGGCGGGTTCCACCTCGGCATCGGCGCGACGCTCGAGGTTCTGGGCTTGGCGCATCGTCTCGGACGAGGGCGGTCCGCGCTGTCGCGGCGCTTCGCCTCGCTCCATGCTGGCCATGTCTCGGCCCAAGCTGCCGCCGACCTCGGCTTCGGCCGCCTGCGCCCCCTCTTCATCTTCGCTCGGCTCCGCGGTGTCGTCTCCGCGGGCTCGCCCTTGACCCGCGCCACCGCCGGTCACCAGACCGACCCCCCACTGCACCAGTTTGACCGGCAACGAGACCAGCCACACCGCCGCCTGAACCAGGAAGACGATCGTTCCCCCAGTGGCTTCCCAGACCCCCTCGGCCAGACCCACGACGAACCCCGCGAGGGCCTCTGCGTTGCCCGCGAAGATGCTCGCCATCAGATTCATGGCCCCAACCTTCTGGGCATCGGGCGCTTCGCGAAGGCCCTGCAAGAAACCAAGCAGTCCCTGATACAGCGCACCCAACATGAAGTCAGCCGGCTCGGGGAAGAACTGGACCGTGCGAATGGCCAGGTCCAGCATGAAGTTGAGGATCGGCGCCTTGTAACAATCGGGCACCAGGTGCAGCCACACGTTGCCCGCGAACCAAGGGATCAGCGTCGCCGGGAACCCGACGATCAGCACCACCAAGCCCGAGGCGATGTCGAGAATCGTCCGCGCGTAGTCGGCCAGGTTCCCCACGACATGGGCGAGCCCCCGTAAAGCCCGTTCACCACAGTCGCGGAACAGCTGAATCGCAAGTCGAATCGGGCTGGCCCACAGCAGCAACGCAGTGACCACGGCTTGCAGGAGTTCGTGCGCGGCCTCCCACGACAACAACGCATCGAACGCCGCGAGCAGCTGATCCGCCCAACCCACAATGCGGTCGACAACGGAGTTCAGCGCACTCGCGACCACCCCGAGCACCCGGTTGACGATCGGCATGATCGTGTTCGCGAGCGTCTGTGCGGCCTCGGCCAACCACGCTCCCGCGGCATCCGTCATCTCTCCCAAGAGCTGCCCCAGGGCGCTGATCGCCTCGGGAATCGCTTGAAAGAACGCGATCACCGATGCCAGCGGGCTGTCCTCCACCACCCACTGCCACGCCTGCTGTAGTCGGCTGATCAACGGCTCCGCCGCCGCCGCGATCGCTTCCCACGCCTGCTCGAGCGCCTGCCGAATCGCCTCCAGAGGCGGCAGACTGATGTCGAGGCCCAGCGCTCGCGCAATGTGCTCCCACGCGGCCTGAGCCATGTCCCCCATCCACTCGATGGCGGCGTTCACCTGGGGCTCGACCGACTGCCACCACTGATACACCGGCTCGGCCACCCACTGGATGAACGAGAAGAAGCCCGAGATCGCATCGACCTGCTGGCTCTGCTGCTGGTCTTGCGAGCTCTGCAGCAGCCCTTGGATCTGCTGCGCGACCGGGCTGGCCAGCAACGCCTCGAAGTTGGCCTTCATCCCCTCGAGTTGGGCCTGGAACAGCGCACAGTCGGCCGCCTGCTCCTGCTCGGTCTGTGCCTGGCAGAACCGCGTGGAGTGCAGCTCTTGCAGCGTCGTCTGCAGGTCGCCCAGGCCTGTGGCCGCCAGCGCCGACTGGGCCCAGTCCTGCAGCTGGGCCCCCGCCGAACGGATCGGTGCCAGGATCCCGCCCTCGACAAACGACGCCACGTCGGGGAAGTAGCGCTGCAACAGCGCCATGATCCCGTTCTCGGCCACGTCGAGCACCTCGTTGGCGGCGTCGGCCACGTCGTGCACACCCTCGCGGAAGTTCTCGAGGCCCTCATGCAGATCGGAACGCACATCTTCGATCGCTGTGTCGATGTCTTCGTGCAGCCCGTCCGCATAGGTATCGACCGCGGCCTGCTGCTGATCGAGGAACGTGTGCATGCTTTCGCGGTGCTCGCGAGCCAGGTCGCCCAGCTCGCCGGGCAGGTTGTCCGCGATGATGTCCACCCCACGATGCGCCAGGTCGAGCGTCGCCTGAACCGCTTGGCGCCCGTTCTCGACGATGCTGTGTGCAACCGCGGCTGCCGCATCCAACATGACGTCGATCGCTCGGTGTGCCGCATCGATGAAGTTGTCGATCCACGCGACGAGGCTGTTGAGCTGCTCGCGCACCCAGTCGACGCCGCGTTGCCACCACGACCGACTCTCGCTCTGTTCGCTCTTGGCCCGGGACCGCGTCCGGACGTCTTGTGCTTGCGCGGTGGCCTGAGTGTTCGCGGTGTCGAGTTCCACGCGCGCGTCCCGGTCGGCGTCGGAGGCCAACGTTCGAGCGTGTGCCGTCTTTTCCCGAACCAGAGTGTTGGCTTCGGTCTGCCGCGTCGTGACGTGGCCATCCACCTGGGTTCGCCAGGCCTGGCGCCGCTGCGTGACCTGCCCGTCGGTCTGCGTGCGGACCCTTTGGCGCTCCGCGTCCCCGTCCTGGCACAACCGAGTGAACGCACGCTCCGACTGCGCGATGCCCTCGTCGATCGTATCCCGCCGCTCGCCACGCTCGCTCGCCAACGAACTGACGCGCGTCATGTCCTCCCGGCGAACCACCACCGCTTCATCGAGGGACATCTGGCCTGCGTTGCCTGCGGTCGCAACACGATCTCGCGTGGCGGTCTCCACCTCCGCCTCGAGGTCGACCTGCGGGACCTCGAGCCCATCGAGTGTGGTGTCGTGCCCGAGCGTGGGGTCGCGGGCCGCGGCCATGCGCTCCTCGCCGAAGTCCTCCTCGGTCGCCGTCGCTGCGCGGCTTCCCTCCCGTTGACTCGCGGACGTGATGTTCGCGTCTGCCGCCCGGGAACGGGCGTCGATATCCGTCTCTCCCTCCAGCGCAACCGTGCTGTCCTCAGGCCGGACGACGGATTCGCGACTGAGCAGCTCGTCGACACGGCCGCGCACCCGCTGACCTTCCCGGCGTCGCTCAGCATCGGTCTCGGCATCCAACGCACCACCGTTCGCACCGCCCGATGCAGGGGCACGGTCGAGGTTCGTCTGAACGCTGCGCTCGGCCCGTCGCAGTTCCAGGCGATCGGGGGCATCCGGCTCGGGATCGGTGAGCTCGGGCATGGCTTGTGTCGTCGGGACCTCGATCGGCGGACCGCGAGCAAACGGTTGCTCTCCATCTCCGACCCGGTGGCGAGGGCACGCCTCCGCCTCGTGATCGCCAGCCGTGTCGGCTCCATCGTCGAAGTTGTCCTGTTGCTCCTCGAGCAGACCGTCGACCGCTTCTCGGCGGTCCGGACTCTCCTCGAGCGCCGTCTCGGCTGCACCTTCACGCGCCTGCTCTTCGACGTCGCCCTCCTGCTCCGTCTGGGTATCGCCAGTCTCGGTCTGCGACTCTGCTTCGGTCGGAGCCTCGGCTTCCGGTCCGGGCGCGGCCGCCCCCTCACCTGTCGTCGCGCGTCTGGCTCCGTCCGTCGCTTCGTCTCGGGCCCCTTGGTCCCGCTGGGGCACCTCGACCTGCTCGAGTCGATCTTCCGCGCGCAGCGGCGGCGCGTCCCCCCGGGCTCGGTCCTGACTGCGGCGCAGTGCGATCGCCTTCCGCCCGATCCGGGCGCGAACTCGCAGTCGCCGGTTCGGGCGGAAACTCAACGCGACGTGCTCAGCTTCCCGCTCTGCCTCGTGATCAGCCCGGACGATGCCTCCGCCCTCGCCAGCGTGCCGCGCCTGCACGGTATGGACGAGCTCGTGCACCAACGTCTCGCGATCTGCCGGATCAGCCACCAAGACCTGCTGACCGCGCGCAGCACCGCGGGCTCCGAGCCGCTGCAGCAGGCCTTGCGCTTGGCGCCCGCTGTGGACCTCAACCCCGGACAACGACGCGCCGAGCTGGCGCTCCAGCACGCCGCGATCGCGAACGGACGCGCCACCCTCTGAGGTTGCCGCCGCCCATGCGTCGACCAGTGATCCGCGCTGCACCACGTGGTCGAGCACGCTCCCCTGGCCCACGGCGGCGACGGTTGCAGCCTTGACGGGCGCGGCGGGCTTGGCTCGAAGGTCGCGGTTCTTCCCCGCTCCGGCGTCCCGCTGTTTTGGCGCGTTGGATTTCATCCTCCTCCCCCGTCCCCCTGCCCCGTGGAGAGGCTCGTGTACACGCAATGCGCGAGCGTGGCCCCGACGCGATGCGGAGGCGCATGGACGTCGAGCGCGAGTCGAGCGCGAGGCTGGTCCACGGGAGCGGGCCACCCAGCAGGGCCGCGCGTAATGAGGGCGGTCAGCTCTCGAACGAACGCGTCCGCGACCGCCACGCGGCGCGGCGCTGGCACGGCGCTCAGGTCGAGCTCTTCGATGTGCAGTGAGATCGAGGGCGCCCTCATCGTGGCCACCCCCGGAGCTCGGCCGCGGTCAGCCCGCGCCCGAGCTTCTCCAGCTCCAAACGCGCCGCCTCCAGCACGACTCTCATGGTCACCGCGGTGCCGTGCTCGGCTGCGAGATACGCGGCGTTGCGAGCGATGCTCGCGATGTTCCCCCCGGGCAGCGAGAGTTGGGCGAGCCGCCGGTTGTCGAGCCCCTGGGTGGGAACGCCCGAGGGGAACGCCGCTGCCCAGATCTGCTCACGATGTGCGGCGTCGGGAAATGGGAACTCGACGATGAACTGAAGCCGCCGCAAGAATGCGTCGTCGAGCGCCTTGCGGAAGTTGGTCGTGAGAACCGCGAGCCCGCCATACGTCTCCATCCGCTGGAGCAGGTAGGCCACCTCGATGTTGGCATGCCGGTCTTTGGAGTCTTTGACGTCGGTCCGCTTGCCGAACAGAGCGTCCGCTTCGTCGAAGAGCAGCACCGCGCCGCCGGCCTCCGCCGCATCGAACACCTTCCGGAGGTTCTTCTCGGTCTCACCGATGTACTTGCTGACCACGTTGGACAGATCGATTCGATAGAGGTCGAGCCCGAGCTGTGCGGCGACGAATTCGGCGGCCAACGTCTTGCCGGTGCCGCTGGGCCCCGAGAACACTGCCGAGGTTCCCAGGCCGCGCCGTCCATTGCCCGCAAGTCCCCAGCGGTGCTGCACCGTCGCCTTGTGGCGCACTTGGGCCACGAGGGCATCCAAGACGCGCTTCTGCAGCGGAGGGAGGACCAGCTTCGAAGCGGCATCTTTCGGAGGGTCGATGCGCTGCGCGAGGTCGTCGAGACGGGGACGCGCCATCGCGCGCGCACCCTCCCAGACCGCGTCCGCCGAGTGAGCCCGTGCGACGTCCGCGATCTGCATGGCGTCGAGCTCAAATCGGGCTGCGAGGTCGTCCAGCACCGCGGGCCCGAGGCTCGCAACCCCACCCTCCCACAGCGCACGCCGGTCCTCGAAACCGAGGCTGGGCAGCAGGCCGCGGCGCCACGAGGCGGGGCCTGTGGGCATCGGATCGACGGATACGGCGACCACGGCTCCCTCGCACCGGTCGAGGAGGTCGAGCGCGGCGCGAGCCTGACCCGGCTCCGCGCGGTCATCGAGATCGACGACCAACGTGACCGCACCCAGCCGCGCTTCACGGTTCCACAGCCGGAGCAAGGCGTCACGTTCCCCGACATCTGTGGGCACAACGTGCGCGGACAGAACCCACGCGGTCCGGTCCGACAACGCTGCAAGCTCCGCTGCCCAAGCCATGCCCTCTCCCAGGCGCGGCGCCTGCAAGTGCACCCGTGCTGCGTCGGCCAGCTCTCCAAGCACAGCCCGGTGCCCCGCGGGACACTCGGTGGGGCGTGGCACGGGCTGTACCCGGCGAGCGACTCGAGGGTCGAGTTCGTTGTGGCCGAGCAATGCGTGCAACACCCGCTCCGCCAGGTGGAGCGGCCGCGCCGTCAGCACAGCGCCCTCGCCCAGCTCGATCAGCTCGAGGCGACGCAGCGGTGAGCCGGGCAGCAGCGCGTCCCAGTGCCCCTCGCCAAACGTCTGCAAGGCCACCGCGAAGGACGGATGACGTGCCGCCGGGTCGCCCGCGACCTCGGCACACAGCTCGGGCACGCTCGCCTGCAGCTGCATCGCGGCCGCAAGCAGCACGACTTGTGCCTCGAACGGGGACAGCCCGCAGCGCGAAATGATGCGAGCCACCGCCGGAGACTCGAGCATGCCGGCGATCGCAGTCGCCGGCGCCTCCGCCCGAGCGGCCGCCCGGAGCCGGCGTTCGACCTCCACCAGCAGCGCTTCCAGGCCCGACGGCGAGGAACGCAGCTCGGTCACTCCGCCCGCGTCGGCACTCACGGCACGACCACCTCCGGGCCGGTGAACCCGCTGGCGTCCTGGGCCAACACGCTGGTGGCCCCCGCGACGATGACCCGCATCCGGTAGGTGCCCGTGGCCAGCCCCGGCACCCTGAACTCGACGTTGGACCCGGCGACGCTGCCCGGCTCCACCGTCCCGCGAAAGTGGCCCTCTCCCGCGGTGCCATCGAGCAACAGCGTCATCGATTCGTCCGCCGAGGGCGAGGGAACCAGCGCGACGGTCACAAGCCTGTCGCTACCATCGGCCGCCACCCCCCCGGGGGACAGCGTGGGCACCAAGGCGATCGCGATCGTGCCGCTGCTGCCGGCGTCCCGCCACATCTCGCTCATCGGGTCGGTGTCGATGTCGACGCGGTGTGCGACCTGCACGCCGAACACACCCGGACGGACTCCGGACGCGTCGTCCAGCGGGATCAGAATCTCGCCATCCGCAAGCTGGTGCAGTGTTGGCATGAGCTCGAGTTCGCCGATGCGAACCAAGGTTTGCGGGCCCACGAGACCGCGACCGCGCAGCACCAGCGACTCAGTGTCCATCGAACCGGCCGGATAGAGCTGAACGATCGGCTGCCTGCGGGCTGAGGAGACCGCGGCCTCGAGCACAGGCGCAGCTCCTGGGACGACGGACAAGGCTGGACGCACGACCGGCAGCGCCACCACCGGCGAAACGACATCGTCGATGAGGACCGCCGAGACTTCGAGTCCGACCGTGAGTGCGTGAAAGCTCTGGTTGAGCATTCCCCATAAGCGACTCTGGTCCTCGAGGTCCATCGCCAACATCGACACACGGACCCCGTGTTCCTGCTGGTGAAGGTCGGATCCATTGAGAGGATGGGCGTCGCCGGCATTGTCGATGAAGTCCCCAATCTCACCCGAGGACAGCAAGGGCCTGGCGTGGAATTCGGCCAGCACGAGTCCCGCGAGTCGCTCGGCACCAAAGTCACCGTTGTCGTCAGATGTGACGAAGGAAACCTGGTAGTGCAGGTTGAGCGCGAGCTGGGGCCGCTGCACGACCGAGCCGTCGGAGCGCCGGGTGGGAAAGCTCGTGGGCTGGAGGCTCACGTCGGGGACGACCCGGAACAGGTGCAGGTAGACGCCCGGAGAATCGCCATCGGAGGGCGCTGTGATCGACGATGCGAACCCTCCCATGCCGTTGTGGGCCAACACGGAGGTGATGCGGCTTTGCAGCACGCCGGTCACCGTCGCGATAGCGCGGTCGTTGCTCACGAGCGTCCCTTCTTGGCAGCGAGAATCTCAGCCAGAGATCTGGCAGACGAGGCGACTCCCGCGGCCGCGACCGCAGGGGACTGCGTTTTGGCTGCGGGGGACTCCGCCGACACGACGATGCGGCCGATGTTCACATGCACGGTACGAGGTGCCGCAACCGGGCTCGCCCTCTCGGCCACGAGTGGACGAGCCGACGCGGCCGGTCGCGCCCGGTCCGAGGGCACGGGGCGTGGTGTGGTGGTCTGCACGACCACGCGCTCCGAGTGTTCAACCCGCGGCGTATGGCTCTCAGAGGGCCGGGACTCATCGTGATGGATGTGGTGATGCTCGACCTCGATCGTGTGCCTGCTCGGCGGCGCCGCAACCGGGCGAGACACTTGGTGCACCGTGGTCCCAGGCTCGGACGGCTGCGACACCAAGCGCTCCGTGCGTTCAACGGAGTGGGTATGCACAGACGCCGAGGCGGTCGGGGTTGTCTCCTGCACAACAGGCGCATCAGCCTTGCGAGGTCCAACATCGTGGACGGGTGCGGGTCCGGGCATGACAAGCGGACTCGATCTCGCTTCGGGGGTTCGCGTCGACGCAGAAGCATCACTCACATCGAAGTCCGGCCGTACGCCCGCATCATCCTCGACCACGCGCGCGAATGAGGGCGCCCGCGGTGGCTGCAACCCGGCCACCCCGTGAGCCCGTGCGAGCACGCGTCGTAAGAAGCTCATCCGTCGATCAACTCCAGATACTGGCGTCGTCGTCGTGCTGGCATTCCCAGGATTTCGGCCTCGGACCAATGGTACGTACGCGCAATCGCGTCGACGTCGTAGAGCAGCGCTTTGGCCTCACCGCGAAGCTCCGTCCACACCACCCCGCACGCGTCGAACATCCCCTCCCAGCGGTGCTCACATGCGGGGCACTCCATCGAGAACGTCACGTCGGCCTGCGGGTCCCGCTCGCCGAGGATTGCATCGAGACGATCGCAGTCCGCGTCGGAGAGCGTGGCCGCCCCCCCATCGATGCAACGACCGAGCAGTGCGACCCTCCCTGCGACGTCGCCTCGTTCGGCCGCACGGAGGTCGGCACAACTGACCCGTCGAACGCGGAGCACCTGGCCGCTGAGCTCGACATCGAAGGGCGGATTCTCCAGAGGTGCACGCGCGAGACGGAGGTCTGGCGCCCGGACGGTGAACTCCACCCCCTCCTCACACTTGGCGCAGCGGTCCTCGAGTTCGAGCGCCGGACCTAGCCGAGCCTCTCGAAGGTCGAGCATGGCGTGCGCCAAACACCCTGCGGGCGCCTGCCAGAGGGCCTCCGTGGGGAGGTCCGGTTGGACCGCGTGCCACAGCGCCACGCCCCTCTCGGCTGGCGTCGCCGCTGCGAGCCCGTCCACGATGCGCAGCAGATCGTGCGGCGAGAGGGCAAGCATCGATCAGTCTTGTGGAATGGTGAAGCTGGGCTCGGTTGGCTCGAGGACGTCCAAGTCGCGTTCCCAGCCCTCGTTCTCCAGCTTGAGGGTCTGGATCAGTACCGCGTTGGCGCTGGCGTCGAGCTCCATCATCGCTTTGTACTCGCTCACCCAACACCGGAAGATATTGTAGGCAATCACCAATTGGCCAGCCTCGTTGTAGAGCTCGATGATGATGTCCTTGCGGAAATCGTCGAGTGAGACTTGGGCCCCCAGCCCCGCGCCCTGGCTCCACACTTTGTTCGCCCACTTCTCGAACTCGGTGTCATGAGTGACCCCGCGCTCGAGCGTGATCGCTTCGAACTTGCTTTGCCCGGGCGAGCGACCGACCGTGCTGGGGTCGCCGCCATGACGGTGCTCGATGACCTCCGTGGTTCGGGACAGCGCGCTGATCTTGCTGACCGCGGCGACATATCTCCCGTCCCACTTCACGCGGAACTTGAAGTTCTTGTAAGGATTGCGGCGCTTGGTGTTGACGGCGAATTGAGTCATGAACGGGTCCTTGCTTGGGAACGGCTCATCCGGCCTGGGAGACCATCTGCTGAATCTTGAGGACGACGAACTCCGCGGGGCGCAGCGGAGCGAAGCGCACGATCAGATTGACCACACCTCGCTCGACATCGCCGACCGTGGTGGTCTGCGCATTGCACTCGACGGAGTAGGCTTCTGCCCGCGACGCACCGGCGAAGGCCCCTTGCTGGAAGAGTCCCTGCATGAACCCGCCCACCGACAACCGTAACTGGGCCCAGAGCGCTTCCCCGTTCGGCTCGAACACGGCCCACTGCGTGCCACGCACGAGGTTCTCGTGCAGGTACAGCGCGAGGCGCCGGACCGGGATGTACTTCCAATCGCTCGCGAGTTCATCCGCCCCCAGGAGCGTCCGCGCGCCCCACAACACCGTGCCGTAGACCGGAAACGTCCGGAATGCATCGATGCCGAGCTGATTGAGCCGACCCTGCTGCGTATCGGTGAGTTGCACGACAGGCTCGAGCACGCCTCGTGCTACGGCATCGATGCCCGCGGGTGCTTTCCAGATCCCGCGTTGTGCGTCTGTGCGAGCGATGATGCCCGCCACCACACCACACGGAGGGAACTCGGACGGGCTGCCGTCATCGAGTGGATTGGCAGCTCGGACGCGGGGGAAGATCAGGGCCGCGTTCGTGCTCCGCACACCGAAGCCGCCGGCTCCGGCCACGGCCTGCTCGGCGGTGGACCAATCCTCGGGAGGGTCGACGAGCAGGAACGCTCGCTCCTGCTCCACGAAGCTCATCGCCGACTGCCAGAACGTCACGTCAGCCGCAACGTCCGTGCGCCAGGACTCCCGCGGCATGCACAGGAGGTTGAAGAGGTCCGCGTGCCGGAGGCTGTACATCCCGGTGCGGGGCTCGACATCGCTACCGAGCAAGTCCGAGGACTCCGGGGGGCTGCCGTCCAAACCGCCAAGGAAAGTGAGCGGGGTCGCGGTGGTGGGAGGATCGCCGAACGAGGCTGCGCCCACCGTGGCTACCGTGCTGCGCAGCTCGAGAACCCGCGCCAGGTGGCGGGCGTGCGAGGGGTTGGCGCTTACGCCCAGGTGGGCCTCTTCTCGCTCGACATTGCCATCGGCATCGAGCTCGCGAAGAACCAGGTTGAAGGTGCCGGCCGGGGCGTCGGTCAGGTCGATGCTCGCAGTGAGACGATTGCCCCAACGTCCGGGGTCCGCAGCAACGAGCAGCAAGTCGTCGCCGGCCGCAGGTACCAAGACCCGGGCGGCCTGAGGCGCCGGACCGAGCACCAACGTTTGGATGCCGGCTGCGGTTGGCGCCGAGCCGATGATACCGGCGGGCGGCCGGTCAGGCGCGGACGCAGGCATGGCGACCGACACGAGCGCGTCCCCGGCGACATCGATCGCGGCGATGGCCGCCTGTGGACCTGCAGCGAGATCGATGGCCGCGCTGCCCTCAACACCCGCGACGAGCTGCCCGTCGGCATCGAGACCACGGATCGAGAGATCGAAGGTGTCGCCGGCCGGGTTGGAAACCTCGACCTCGAACCGAACGACGCCCGCCGCCCCAGTGAGCCCAATGTCTGGCGTCAGCGTGATGCCAGCCCCGGTGTTCGCGACCCGGAGGATGAGCGCCTCACCGCCGCGGTTGGCAAAGAAATGCCGTACCGCCTGAGACATCGGGCTCTGACGGTTCAGGCCTCCGAAGCGTCGTTCAAACTCACCGAAGCCAGTGATGGACGTCGGGGTGTCGAGCGGGCCGCGTGCCGCCCCGCCGACGAAGGCGGAGATCGAGGTCGCTCCGCCGACGATGGTGCGGGCGCCGCTGGGAAGCTCGCGGATGTAGACGCCGGGGGCCTGTGTGCTGAGATAGGACATGAACGATTCAGCTCCCGGCCTGACCGGCCATCTGTTGGAAGGTGAGCACCACGAACTCGGCCGGCTTCAGCGGCGCGAAGCGAACAATGATGTTGACGACGCCGCGGGCGGCATCCTCGGGGGTGGTCGTCTCGAGGTCACACTTGACGTCGTAGGCCTCTCGCACCTGACTGCCCGCGAACGCCCCCTGCCGGAAGAGCTGCTGCATGAAGTCACCAACCGCACCGCGGATCTGCGCGTGGAGTGGGCCGTCGTTGGGTTCGAAGACCGCCCACTGCAGCCCTCGCCGCAGGCTCTCCTCGATGTACAACGCGAGACGCCTTACAGCGACATACTTCCACTCGCTGCCCCGGGTGTCGGCACCCAGCGACGTGCGGCTGCCCCAAACCACCGGACCTGCAACGCCGCGGCGGACCAACGCATTGACACCGCGCTGGTTGAGTTGCCCGATCTCCGCCTCGGTCAGCGGTTGCTCGAGCTCGGTGACGCCGCGCAGCTGTCCATCGAGACCGGCGGGAGAAACCCAGACGCCCCGCGTTGCGTCCGTCCGGGAGACGAGCCCAGCAAAGAAGGGGGACGGGGCGAACGTGCGCTCGAGCCCGTCACGCACCGGATCGAAGGCGCGGACCGCCGGGTACGTCATGACGACGTTGGCGCTCTGAAGACTCGTGATGCCAGTCATCAGCGCGGCGGTTGCGACATCCCCCCACGCATCGGGCGGATCGACCAACACCATCGCGCGCAGGTCTAGGGCGACGACGAGGGCGGCCGCGTAGACGGAGGGCGCCGGACTGCCGCCATCGGCGGCGTAGGGAGGCACGCAGATGAGGTTGACGGTGTCGGCGAAACGGAGTCGGTCGAACGCCGCCTCCATCTCCCCCTCGGACGGCGCGTCACCGTCGGCTCCGTCGGTACGCATGGCATCGCCAACCCCGGGCCGCACCACGGGGTCGGTGGAAACTTCCACGCTCCGCGAGCGCGCTCGTAGCACGCGTCGGACGTATCGCGCGGAGTCTGGGTCCACCGAAAGCTGTCGGTGTTCCTCGAACGCGACGAAGTCGACGCCGATCCCTCGTCCCACCAAGAGGTGGAACATCAACGGATCGTCGAGCCCGAGATCGGCGTTGGGGTGTTCTACCCTGACGACGAGATCGTTGGCCCACGCACCACGGCTGGTCGCCGCCAGCGTCAGACCATCACCGAGGTCGAACGACGCCGAGGTAGCGTCGTCGTGGACGACCCGAACGATCAAGGCACTCCCCCCGCCCGCGGAGAAATACTGCTGGACCGCCGTCGGGAGCTCACTGTCGACCCAAACATCTCCGCATGCGCGAACGAAGTCCGCCCATGACGAAACAACGATCGGTCTCGCGTCAGCGTCGGCGACTCCACGCCGGCAACGACCTACGAATGCTGTGACCGAAGTCGCAACACCGGTGATCGTACGGACCCCGCTGGGCAACTCCTCGACGTAAACACCTGGCGCGCTCAGTGCCATTCTTCGGGACGATAGCACCTGATTTACGGGTCGATGGGCCGGCCACAAGCGGCCCGGCAACTGGAACGTCGCCACTGTCCTCGACACCCGAGCGGCGGACCCAAGAGGTCGAATCCTCGCTTCGCCGCCTCGTCGTGAAGCCCGGCTTCGAGTGATCCGAAGCGGCCCGTGACGGCGACACGAGCGGCAAGTCCTGTTGCTGCCGCCGGGGCTCGCTCACCGGAACAGAACCGCCGGCACCACCATCGAAACGTGGCGGCCGGCGTTCCTTCGATCAGCGGGCGAGGGCGACGGGGCAGATCTGAATCGAGGCCGACGGTCAGCCGGGAGACTCCCGGCTCTGCGGCGCATGCAAAGGAACACGAACCTCGCGAAACCAGCTGCGCCGTCGGACACGCCGCCTGAACGAGAGCCGTCCACGCGACTTCGCAACTCGGTCGACGGCGCTACGGCAGCGACCAGCCCCGAGTGCCGTTCACCCCACCGGATCCGTGGAGTGCCGAACCAACATTGGCGCGCAGACGTTCGCCGCTCAGGGGCCCGCCGCTGCAGCAAACGGTTACAGTCGTAGGCCCGACCACGCCGATTACTCCCCGACGCAGAATGCGCACCCTGTCTTTTTGACGCACTCTCGGTAAAAACCGCACATCAGCACACATATCGCCTAGCTCGCAAACGGCCCCGGAACACGGTTCTCAGCACTTTCCAAGTTTTTGACGTTTTTGTATCCCAAGAACCCGGAAAGAACGGGGTGAGGCGGGTCAGAGTAGGTGCAAGGGAGACAGCGATGCCAAGCAACCACCCAGGACTCTTCAGGACAGCAGCGACACTCATCATGGGTGCTGCGCTGACCACGCTCGCCGCCGGTTGTGACAGCGAAGGAGAGACCATTGGGCCGCGCGGAGGCTCGCTCGCCTCCGACGACGGACGCTTCAGCATCGACATCCCAGCCGGGGCGCTCGAGGGTGATGTCGACCTCTCCATCGAAGAGGTCGAGTGCGAGCTCAGCACCACGATCGGTTCCTGCTACGCGGTGCTTCCCTTGGGCACAACATTTTTGCTCCCCGTCGAGGTGGCCTACGAGGTCGCCGACATGCACGTCAGCGAGGACGTTGGCGTCGTCGCTCAAGCAGCAGACGGCTGGCGCGTCCTTCCGGACCGCGACGTCGACCTCGAAGACGCCATCGTCTATGGCTCGGCCATGTACCTGTCCGAGTACGGCCTGGCCAAGGTCGAGTAGCCGACACGCTTGTACGTGGACATCGCCCTCACCTCCCGGTGGGGGCTTTTTACTTGGTTCGAGGTCGTGGGAAGCTGTGGGTCTTGGACATGAGCTCCCCGTTCCGCATCGCGGTCGTGCTCGCCCTCGGACTCTGCGCCTGCCGAGGACGCTCGGACACGACTCACGCCGCGCGTCCGGGGGTCTCGTGGCCCGCCGCGGATGCGGCGGTTCGAACCTCGACGACCTGGCGAGGCGGGGATGCGGCCTACAGCGTGCCCCTGCCGGATGGGCGCGTGCTCTGGCTGTTCGGCGACTCATTCGTGGGCGCGGGTGATGGCACCTCCGGTCGCGCGGGCCGAGCGATGATTCGAAACTCGGTCGCCGTTCAGTCGACGACCGACCCGGCGACGGCGACCTGGACGTTCCACTGGAACGCCTCCGGCGCCGCGGCGGCCCCGTTCTTCTCGGGGACGGCAGACACATGGCTGTGGCCCGGACCCGCGACCGCGAGCGATCGGGGACTGCTGCTGATGTTCGCGCAGGTGACCGCGTCCCCCCACGGCCTGGGGTTTGAGACCGTTGGCAGCACCGCACTGCGCGTTGGCGACACATCCGGTCCTCCCACAGGCTGGACCTTCGATCCGGTCGCCCTGCCCCAAGCACCTCCGGGCGTTCAGCTCGGCCTCGGAGCACACCTCCAAGACGAGACGTTCCTGTACGCGTTCGCTCCCGTGGAGCCGGGGACCCACGACGTGTTTGTCGGCCGATGGGAACTCGACGCAGACCCACTCGTCGACCTGAGGTCGATACAGTGGTGGACCGGATCCGCGTGGGGTCCCGACCCCACCGCCGCGCGTGCCGTCACCCATGACGTCCAAACCGAGTTCTCGGTGAGCCGGGTCGGCCCAGAGCTCTGGATGATCTCGACCGAGGGCTTCGGTGCGGTGGACGTCGTCGTGCGAACCGCGGCCGCACCTGTGGGTCCGTGGTCCGCTCCGCGCCCGCTGTATCGCCCGCCGGAGTTCGGGCGCAGCGATGTCTTGGTCTACAGCGCGAAGGCTCACCCGCACCTGAAGGGCGCTCCGGTCGTGCTGACGTACCACACCAACCGCACCGATTTCTGGGATCTCGCCGCCGACCTCGACGTCTACTTTCCGCGGTTCGTGAAGGTCACTCCCTGATCCAAACGCGTCGCAACGCTCGGAGTCCCCGAATCAGGCCTACGGGCCTCTGTGGGCGGCGGTCTCGTCTGATACCGTTCGTCGGCTTCGGTGAGGCTGGTCAGGCAAACTCGGCTGCGTTCGGTTCAGGGCACGACGACCTCCGTGTTCGAGATCGATCTGTGCGAGGTCGGATCGAACACCTACGTGGTGAACTTCCGCTACGGGAAGAAGGGCAAGCGGCTCACCGACGGCACCAAGACGACGAGCCCGCTCGGACGTGATGCTGCGGAGCGAGTGTTCCTGGCCCTGGTCGCCGAGAAGAAGCGGAAGGGCTACGTCGACGCGTCCGCCCCGGCCGGAGGCATGCTCGGCGCCCCCACCCCCGCGGCGGTGAGCGCTCCCGCCCGCCCGCTCACGGTTCCGGGCGTGAGTGGAGACCCTCGGACACGCGCGCTGCTGGGCTATCTCACCGCACCCAAGAGCTGCACGGCGCAATTCCCCCTACGCCGCGTCATCTGGCGTGCGGGCGAGCTTCGACTCACCGCCGCCGCGCCTGCACTTCGCAAGCTGCTCACCGAAGGCGACCGCGCGCTGAAGTCCCGCCGAGGAGAACCACCGTGGCAGTACGGGGTCGTGTGGGCACTCGCGCGGTGCCACGACCCCGCCAACGTCCCGGTCCTGCACGCCGCGCGTCACAACACCTCCCTCCCCGAGCCCGTCCGACGCATCGCCCTGATCGGCTTGCTCGACCACCACCGAGGAGAGCACCTGCAAGCGCTGCGTGACGATCTCAAGCGGGGGCTGCCCACGGCGCTCGCCGAGGCGGTGTCCGACGTCGAGACCCTTCGCCCGGCCATTGCCGCCCATCTTCAGAGCGGCCCCGAAGACCGCCACGATGCTCTGCTGCAGCTCTATCTGCTGGACACGGTGGAGACGCGGACGATCGTGCACGAACAGCTCGCGACGATGGTGTTCGTCAAGCCGGGCTTTCGTGCTGTCCGCCACATCTTCAAAGCTGCAGAGCTGCGCGAGGACGGCGAGACCTACGGTGTGCTCGCCCGGCGCTTCGAGGTCTCCCGTGCCGGTCCGGGTTCTCGTTGGGGTGTGGCCTCGCAGGACACCGCCTACGGACCCGGGACCCGTCGCTTTCTTCGACGCCGGACCTGGCGGACGCTCCGACGGCTCGGACAGGCCGAATCCGACGCCTTCGTCCCGCTTGCCACCGGAGTCCTGCTCGCATTCGGAGATGAGGACCTGCAGAGCCGCAGTGGCCTTCCCTGGTGCCTGGGCCAGATTCTGTACGGTGCACACCCCGCCGCGCATCGGCAGGAGCGGCCACTGACCCTCGCGATTGCTCCCGAGGACGCGGCCGGAGATGTCCGAGGCGAGCACTACCCGCAGCTGTGGGATCGCCAGCCCGTCCAGCTGGTCACCCTGATGCTCCGCAGTCGGTGTCGGCACGTGCATGTGTTTGCCGCCCGTGCCTTCCGGGCCTCGCCCGATTCCTGGCCGTTGCTTGGCAAAGAGCCCCTGCTCCGGCTGCTCAACTCGTCGTATCGCTCCACCGTCGCACTCGCGGCCGACATCGCCATCCATCGGCACGACCGGACGAGCCCCGATCTGGAGGTCGTCTCGGCGGTGGCGCGGTGCTCGATCGCCTCGGCGCGCGCGACCGCGATGGGCTGGATCGGCGAGGACACCAGCCGCTACCTGACCCACGTCGAGTTCACCGCCGGCCTCCTGCTCGCGCCTCACGACGACACCCGGCGGCGCCTTCGCGACGCGCTCGCGTCCACTCTGCTGCCCACGTCCACCGCGCAGAGCATCGTCGCGCGGGTCCTCTCCGCGCTGCTGCGTGGTGAGCGAGACGAAGCATCCTCCAAGGACCTCGGCACCAGTCTCGCCGCGGTGCTCACCTCGGTGTTCTCCGCCGCTACCCGTAGCCTCAGTCTCGAGGTCATTCGCGATCTGCTCGAGCATCCCCACGAGGGTGTGCAGCATCTGGGTGCAACGCTCCTGCTCGCGCACGACGTGCGTCCCCGGGACCTGCCGCCCGACCTGCTCGCGAGCGCGATGCTCTCCGCCCACCCCTCGGTGCGTGCGGTCGGTGTCCGGCTGTTCGGAGAGCTGCCCGACGCGACGCTGATCGAACGCGAAGCCGTGCTCGTCGAGCTTTGCGCCAACCCGCACGCAGAGGTCCGGCAAGCGGTCCGCCCCATCGTCGGCCGGCTCAGCCGCTCGCACCCGCCATTCGCCCGCTCGCTGCTGCTCTCGCTGCTGGAGCGACTCATCGCCCCCGAACCCCAAGAGGGCCTGCACGCCGAGCTCGTTGCGCTCATCCGGGCCGAGTTGCAGACCGGCCTGCACACGCTGGAGCTGCCCCCGATCTGGACGTTGCTGCACGCCGACAGCGGAGTGGTCCAGGAACTCGGCGGCTCGCTCCTGGGCAACGTCGACGCATCGGGGCTGGAGCTGTGGCGCATCGCCAAGCTCGCCAGCCACGACGTCCTCTCGGTTCGCCAAGCATCGTGGCGGATGCTGGCGGAGAACGTCGCCCGGCTGCGGACCGACATGAGCTCCGCCGCCCTGGTCCTGGATGCGACCTGGGACGACTCGCGGAGCTTCGCGTTCGACTTCTTCGGGGAGCAGTTCACCTCCGGCGACTTCACGCCGGGACTCCTCGTCTCCATCTGCGACAGCGTCCGCCCCGACGTTCAGCAGTTTGGCCGAAGCATGATCACCCGCTTCTTCGCCGAAGAGGACGGGGCCGAGTACCTCAGCGCACTGAGCCAGCATCCGACCGCCGCGATGCAGCTGTTCGCCACCAACTACCTCGAGCGGTTCGCCACCGGCAGCCCCGAGCGCATCGCGGGGCTGCATCCCTACTTTCGCTCGGTGTTGTGCCGGGTCAACAAAGGTAGGGTCGCCAAGAAGCGCGTGCTCGCGTTCTTGCGCCGCGAGGCTCTGGCCGATGCCGCAGTCGCAACCGACGTCGCCGCGCTGCTCACCGAACTCTCGCTGAGTATCGCCGTGGAGTACAAGGCGGCGGCGATCGAAGTGCTCAACGCCATCCGGCACGCTCACCGCGGCATCACGGTGCCGCTCGTGGTTCGTGTCCCGACCCGGCGCTCGGGCACCCGCGCCACAGTCAGGGGGTCCGATGCAGTTTGAGTATCGCTACCTTGGCCAGAGCAAGGTCACCGCAGATGCGTCCAGCACCGGGCTGAGCTTTGCACCCGACCTGCGACGCGAGCCGACCTACTTCGAGGGCACGGTGTCCAAACGGCTGCCGTTCCGGGAGGCCCTCTCGGCGCTGCACGAGGTCGTGGCCTCCGATCTGCGCTTCAAGCCCAAGGACCGCACCCAGTACTTGGAATGGCGCGCGGCCCAAGACGATCTGGACTGGACCGAGGTGGCGCGCAGCCGCGGCGAAATCCAGGCGGACGTCGAGCGCCTGCGCGGCGAGCTCAGCGGACTTCGGCAACGCTCTCGAAGCCGGATGGGCCCGTTTTACGCCGCGCGCCAGAAGTACTTCGACTGGCTGTACCGCAAGGACCTCGACGCCTGGTGGGTGCTCGACCCGGTCATCAGCGTGCAGCCAGACGAGGTTTCGTTCGAGTGTTTCAGCCAGGACGAGTCCAGCTACGGCCGGGTCGCCTGCAGCTACGAGGTCTTCGACCAGCTTGGTGAGCGGGCATGCGGGACGACGAACGTCGACTACTCCGCCGCGCTCTACAATGAGTTCCAGAAGATCCGCGAGTACAAGGACACCTCGCTCGTCATCGACCCCAGCGGATTCGACGTGAAGACGACGGGCGAGGCCGCGCACCGCGAGGTGAAGATCGACCTGCCCGACACCTGGGTTCGCGGGTTCCTGCAGGTCAGTTCGGCCATGACGATGGGCTCGGCGCGCTTCGACCTGCACCCGACTGACGTCGCCAACCTGTTGTTCGTGCTGCGGCGCAACAAAGAACGCCACGGCCCCCGCTCCTTGCGGTTCAAGCTCGAGCCCGGCGCTCCGATCTCCTGCGAGCTGGAACCGTGGGGAACCACGGTGCCGTGCCCGCGCTCGCTGTACACCGGCGACACACCGCTGGAGATCAGGGTCTGGGGACGTCGACGGCTCTTCATGCTCGAGCGCCTGATCGCCGTTGCCCGCAAGTTCACCGTCGTGTTGCTCGGCACCGGGATGCCCTCGTTTTGGATCGCCGACCTGGGCGATCTCTCGTTCACGCTCGGCCTCAGCGGTTGGACCGCCAACGACTGGTCGAGCCACGCGAACTTTGACCTGCTGGCCCCTCGGACCGACGTGGACGAAGTGACCGCCCAGAGGGTCTTCGATGCCATGCGGCGCCTGTTCGTGGCGACGCCCGACGCCCTCGCCACCGAACTCGACCTCGGTCGCGGTACGGTGTTGTCATCGCTGCAGCTGTTCATTCAGGCCGGACGGGTCATCTACGACATGCACCGGCAGGTGTTTCGGCTTCGCGAACTCGCAGCCGAGCCTCTGCCCATGGACAGCCTGCGCTTCGCCAGCCCGCAAGAGGCAACCGCGGAACAGCTCGTCTCGAGTGGGGCCGTCGCGGACGTCGAGCTGCGCGAACTCGGCGAGCTCGGCGAGACGGTCAGCGGCGTCGTCTCCGGAGGCCGCAAGCCATCGATGGCCTCAGTCACCATCAACCCCGATGGGCGGGTCGTCGGGGCCGAGTGCACCTGCGACGCCTTCGTCCGCAACAAACTCCACAAAGGGCCCTGCGAGCACATCTTGGCCCTTCGCCTGATTCACGGGCGACGCACGGAGGCCACCGCATGACCTCCGTGTACTCAAACCGACTTCGCAGCTGCGGCGGGGACGAGAGACCTTGCAACCCGGGCGGTGTGATCGCCGTCCATGCGCAAAGCTCTCCCCTGCTTCACTGGCTCGGTCTTCACTGTGCGGAACCTGCACCGGTGGGGGCATTTGCTGGGGGCATCTCCGGCGACGAAATGGCCCCCACCGGTGCGGTTCCGCGTCGAGTTGACCGATCCAGTCTCCAGACTTGACGAAGGGCCAATCGCCCTCGCCGCAGCTGCACCTTTTTCACCATGGACCGCACCGCTCGACAGGAACTCTACGACCGGATCCGGGCGTCCTCGCTCGACGAGGTCGTGCTGGACGAGATGATCCGACACGGGTTCTGGCCCAGCGCCGAAGAGCGGCCCTCCGACCCCACGACCGAGATCCGCCGCCGCGGAGAGCTAGAGCGAGAGCTCGCCGAGCTTCGAGCCAAGGCCCTGCGGTTGGACGACGAGCAGGCGCTTCGCCGTGATGCCCACCGCAAACGCCTGGCAGAGGCCCGGGAGACGCGTGCGGAGACCAAGGCTCGTCGGGAGCAGGCCAGAGTCGACCGCGCGGCGGCGTGGACCCAGCGCAAGCGATCCGAGATCGGCTACCTCGGCGAAGAGGTCAGCACCTCGCTGAACAACCTAGAGGGCGACCCGGCACGACTGGCCCGACATGGCCTGCCGGACTTTGCAGACGTTGCCGCGCTGGCCGTCGCCATGGGGATCACGCTCGGCGAACTCCGGTTCCTCGCGTTCGACCGCAAAGTCTCGAAACACCACCACTACCAGCGATTCCTGGTCCCGAAGAAGACCGGCGGGGACCGGCTGATCTCCGCGCCCATGCCCCGCCTCAAGGCGGCGCAGCACTGGGTCCTCGAGCACATCCTCGCCCGCATGCCGGTGCACGACGCCGCGCACGGGTTCGTGCCCCAGCGGTCGATCGTCTCCAACGCCACCCCACACGTGGGCGCGGCCGTCGTCATCAATCTCGACCTGGCCGATTTCTTCCCCTCGGTCACGTGGCTTCGCGTGCGGGGACTGTTCTCAGCGTTGGGGTACGCGCCCGCGATCGCGACCGTCTTCGCGTTGCTGTGCACACAGCGGGAAGTCGACGAGGTCGAACTCGACGGGCAGACCTACTTCGTCGGGGTGTCGGAGCGGGTTCTGCCCCAAGGGTCGCCCGCCTCTCCGGCCCTGACGAACGTGCTGTGCCGACGCCTCGACGCGCGGCTCGCGGGACTCGCCCGGAAGAGCGGTTTCGCCTACACCCGCTACGCCGACGACCTCACGTTTTCCCACGCAAAGCGAGAGGCAGGCGTCGGCACCCAGCTCGCCGCGGTCCGGCGCATCGTCGAAGACGAGGGCTTCACCGTGCACCCGGACAAGACCCGCGTCATGCGGAAGGGCCGGCGGCAGGAGGTCACGGGCGTCGTCGTCAACGACAAGCCCAGTGTCGCGCGCAAAGAGCTGCGCAAGTTCCGAGCCGTCTTGTTTCAGATCGAACGCGACGGGCCGGCGGGAAAGCGATGGGGGCACGGCGACGACCTTTTTGGCTCGCTGCAGGGCTTCGCGAGCTACGTGGCGATGGTCGACCCCGCCAAAGGGCGGCCACTGCTCGATCGCGTACGGGCCCTGGCGGAGCAGCACCAGCACAAGCCACGCCGGATCAGCTACCCGCCCGCCCAGCGACGTTGGGAGCGTCCGGCACCCGCCGAGGCCGCGGCAGCACCCATCGGCGAGAATGCACCGGGCCACGCTCGTCCGGATTCGGAGGACGAGCCCGAAGCGGAGCTGGCAGCGGGCAAGAAGAAGTGGTGGCAGTTCTGGAAATGAGCGTCCGCGAGCGCTCCTGCTAGCATGCAGTGGTGAGCGACGACTCGCCGGACGATGGACTCGCGCCGCTTCGACGCGTTGGATCGCGCGCTGGCCAAGCTTCTCAACGAGCGGGCCCAGGTCGTCGTTGAGGTCGGCAAGGTCAAGCAGCAGACCGGCGGTCCGATCTACGCGCCTCAGCGAGAGGCAGCCGTGCTCGCGCGAGTGCTCGGACTCTCGGACGGGCCCCTCCCCGACCGGAGCGTAGAGGCGGTCTACAAGGAGATCATGAGCGGGTCGTTCGCGATCGAGCAACCGCTGCGCATCAGCGGCGACGACAAAACCTCGGTGATGTTCACGACGACCCACGAGCCCGGAGCGCTCGTACAAGTCCTGCGCGCGTTCGCGGACTCGGGCATCAATCTGACGCACATCGACAAACGACCCTCCCGCCGCGAGAACTGGAGCTACACGTTCTTTCTCGACGCGCAGGGACACCGCGACGAGCCCGCCATGGCCGCTGCGATCGACTCTGCCCGGCGGCATTGCCAGGACCTGTTCGTCCTCGGGAGCTACCCCCGCGCGACCAGGATTCTGTGAGGGCCCATCGCCGCTCTCAGTGCAGAGGCTGCGACGTAACGCGCGCGCCCGGGCCGACACGGTCGACGAGACCGTCACCGGGGACACCGGCATGCGTGTACTGCTCTTCGAGAATCTCTAGGAGAGCCTTGGCACGATGCTCGTCTTCGGAGAGGGCGAACGTCGTCGGCCCTGCACCGCTGATGCTGCAGCACAGCGCCCCGGCCTCGCACGCGGCAGCCTTGGCGTCGATGTAGCCAGGGATGAGCCGGGCCCGATGGGGCTCCGCGACCGTGTCGACCACCGCTTCGCCAAGCATCTGCATGTCGCCCAGGTGAAGCGCATGCACGAGCATCCCGAGCCGAGCCGCTTGCCCGACACAGTCCGCGACCGACACGGCCGCCGGCAACACAGCGCGAGCGTCGGCCGTCTTGACCTCGCAGCCCGGCGTATAGACGGTCACCCACAGGCCTTCGGGCGCCGGCAAGGACACGAGTCGCAACGGGTCGAGCGAGGGAATCAAGACGACACCGCCCACGATCGCCGGAGCGACGTTGTCGGGGTGCGGCGTGCCGCAGGCGACCCCTTCCGCATGCCGGGCGGCCTCGACCAACACTTCGTCGGGAAGGCCAAGCTGGAGGGCCGAGTCCGCGGCCACAACCGCTGCCGCTGCACTCGCGCCGCTGCTCCCCAACCCGCTGCCCAGCGGCAGACCCTTCTTCAGCTCCAGCTCGATCGACGCCTTCGGTGCAAAGCGATCGAGTAGGTGCCGGACCGCCACCGAGGCGGTGTTGAGCTCAGCATCGAGCGGAAGCCGACCACCGTCCCCCTCGATACGCAGGATCGTGACGCCGGGCGTGTCTCCCTTTCGGGCCCGCACGGTGTCTCCGCGCTCACGCAACGCGAGGCCTAGGCAGTCGAAGCCAGGGCCAAGATTCGAGACGGTCGCAGGCGCGAATGCCTCGACCCAGGGACGCACATCGGTCACCAAGAATTCCTTGCGATTACCGCTTGAGGGCGTCGTCGATCCAGCCCGACAACTCGCCGCCGAACAAGATGTAGCGGCCGTTGGCGCGGCGGCCGTTGACGAACACGGCGGGTGTGCCGTCGACCCCGGCGTCTTCGCCGTGCTGCTTGTCCGCTTCGACGACCGCCTTGCCCTTGCGCGCGTTGTAGTGGGCGTCGAACTTGGCCATGTCCAAGCCGATCTTCGAGGCATAGGAGCGGATGTCTCCATCCTCGAGCTTGTCCTGGTTGGCGAACACGATGTCGTGCATCTCCCAGAACTTCCCCTGCTCCATCGCGGCCTCGGTGGCGATCGCGGCCGCCTTGGCGCGGGGGTGACCCATCAGCGGGAAGTGTTTGAAGATCAGCCGCGCACGACCCCGGAACTGCTCGACCGTCTTGCGGATCTTGGGCGCCTCGAGCTTGCAGTGCGGGCACTGAAAGTCGGCGAAGACCACGACGGTCACCGGAGCGGTCTCGGTCCCGAACACGGGGCGACCCTCGACCGGGATCTCGCGAGGCTGCAGAGCCTTCGAAACCTCTTGCAGTCCGGTTCGGACCTCGCTGGTGGGCGCACCCGCCTGCAGGTAGTCCGCGACGAACTGCCCGGCGATCAGGGAGTCCCGACACTTGTCGTCATCCCGCAGCGACTTCGCCAACGAGTGCGGCTTGTCGCAAGCACTCGGCTCGGAGTTGATGATCTGAAAGAAGGTGGAGCGCTGGGACTCCTTGAGCTTGGAGAGATCCACGCCCTTGGCCTCCATGATCATCTCGCCCTTCGGGACCGGCGCGGGGTCTTTCTTGGCGTCCGCGGGGCCACCGTCCCCTTCGGCCGATCCGGGGCCGGCCTGCGGTGTCTCCCCCGCGGCCGAATCAGTCTTGGCGTCCGGATTCTTCGCCTCCGGCGGGGTGCAGGCGGGGCTGCACGCGGTCATGGCCAGGACGCTTGCGATCAGCACGAGACGGGTCAAAGCCCGCGGAAGGTAGCGCACGGGAAACGGCCGCGGCAAGCAGGACGCGCACACGCACGCTTTGCGGCGCATGCTGCAGTTTTGCAGGGCTCTCGTACGTTGACGGATGGGGCCAGGCACGCAACGCTCCGCCCGGAAAAGGAGGTCTCATTTGAAGATCTTGGTGACGGTCAAGCGGATCCCAGACCCCGACGCGAGTGTGAAGTTCGCCGACGGGGCCATCGACACTTCGTCGACGAAATGGGTCCCCAACGAATTCGATCAGTACGCGGTGGAAACCGCCCTGCGTCTCGCAGAAGACGCGAAATCCAAAAAACGCCACGCGGAGATCGTGGTGTGCAGTGTGTGCCCAGCAGCACAACGCCAGCACATCACCACGTTCCTCGCGATGGGTGCCGATCGCGGTGTCGTCGTCGATGCCGACGACACCGCGCTCGATTCACAGGCGGTGGCCAAGCTCATCGCCGGCGTGTTCAAGAAGGAAGGCGCGGACCTGTTGGTCTGCGGGAAACTCTCCCAGGACAGCGAAGGGAACGAGGTCGGTCAGCGGGTCGCAGGCCTGCTCGATCTCCCGATCGGATCGTTCGCGGGGGGAGTGACATGGGACCAAGGCAGTGGCGCCATGGTCGTGTCACGCGAAGTGGACGACGGTGTCGAGACCAAGAAGGTCCCGCTGCCCTCGGTTCTGACGTGTGACCTCCGTGTCGTCCTGCCGAGCAGCGTCAAGAACGGCGTCACGCCTGACGACCACACCTACAACGAAGGCCCTCGCCTCGCATCGCTGCGCGGCATCACGATGGCCAAGCGGAAAAAGGTCGAGCAGCTCAAGCCTGCCGACCTTGGTGTTGAAGCCGGTAGTGCAGTCAACAACAACGCTGTGACCCCGCCCGCGGCACGCGCCGCGGGACAGATCGTCGAGAGCGTCGAACAGCTGGTTGAGAAACTGGCGTCGGAGGCGAAAGTTCTATGAGCAAGGTCCTCGTCGTCGTCGAAACGGACGGCACAACCATCAAGAACGCGAGCCTTCCCGGCGTCACAGCCGGAGCAGAACTCGCCAAGCACACCGGGGGTGAACTCCACCTCCTGGTGGTCGGATCGGGCGTGGGCGATGCCGCCAACGCCGTGGGTGCCGCCGGCTTCGGTGCCGCCGGCGTCCACGTGGCCGACCACGCCGAGCTCGCGCCTTTCACAACCGAGGCTTGGACCGACACGGTCGTCGCCGCGGCGAAAGCCCTGGGCGCGACCGCGCTCGGTGGAACGGCGACCTCGACGCTCCGCGACGTGATCCCTCGGGCGGCAGCGCTGCTCGACGCGCCGCTGGCCGCCGAGATCACAGGGGTCACAGGCAACAACACGTTCAGCCGGGAGATGTCGGCCGGTCGTGCATTGGCCGACTTCACCCTGTCGGGATCGGTCGTGTGCTTCACCGCGCGCGCCAGCGACTTCGCACCTGCAGCAGCCGGTGCCGCCGCGCCGGTCTCCGCCGCGGACGTCGGTACGCCTAACAAGCGCGGTGCCGAAGTCGTCGGCATCGAGACGACCCAAAGCGCCCGTCCGGCGCTCACCGAGGCGAGCGTCGTCGTGGCCGGTGGCCGCGGTATGGGCTCGGGCGAGAACTTCGCCCCGCTCGAGACGCTCACCGACCTGCTCGGCGGTGCTCTTGGCGCCAGCCGTGCAGCAACGGATGCTGGCATGGTCCCCGCCGACCTCCAGGTCGGTCAGACCGGCAAGGTGGTCGCACCTGAGCTGTACTTCGCGGTCGCCATCTCCGGCGCCATCCAACACCTCGCGGGCATGAAGGGTTCCAAGACGATCGTCGCGATCAACAAGGACCCCGAAGCGCCGATCTTCCAGGTCGCCGACTACGGCCTGGTCGCGAAGTGGGAGGACACCCTCCCGCAACTCATCGAGCTGGTGAAGGCCAAGAAGTCCGGCTGATCGAAAGTCGTACGCCGCTTGGCGGCCCTTTTGAGGGGCCCTCACGAGGCCGACCTGAACGCCCGAGCCGTCCTCCGACAGCTCGGGCGTTGCTTTGGTTGATACCCTACCGACGTGGAGAAGAGTCGGTCGCCGGGGCCCTCGGACTATGCGGTCCGAGCCCTGGTCGTGGTCCTTGGGGCTGCGGCCATACACGGCCTCTTCGCATCCATCTTGCTTCGGCTCCTGGTCGGCGGGCACGAGCTGCCCGGGCAGGCGCTCAGCGTCGCGCTGTGCGTGCTGCTCACCGCGCTCGCCGAGCTGGCGTTTCTCTACGTTCGGACCCAGTACGCCAGCCCGGATCACGTCGCCCGGACGCTTCCGTGGGTTTGCTGGACGACGCCGCCGATCGCCGCGCTGGCGCTATCGATCGTCGCCGTGCCAGTTCCTGCCGCGCCGAGTTCGCAGACGCTCCTCACCGCCATCGGCCCCGTGTTCGCGGCCTGCGTCTCAGTCGGCCTGGTGGTCGGCATGCTCCTGGACCGGCTGCTGAGGATTCTCGCCGCCACCTACCCGCAGGGTGCGGCGGAGCCTGCCCTGCTCGCCCCTTCACCGCCGACGCTGGCCTACAGCTACGTCCGGATTCTGTTCGTGGGTGGGCTGGCCTCGAGCGTCGTCGCGGTGGCGTCGGTCCTCATCCCGCGCTGGCCCGAAGCGACGACCGTCGAGGTCCTGCTGTGGGTCGCTGCGGTCGGTCTGCTCCTGGCCTGGGGCCCGCTGGCTGCCGCGACGCTCGGCATGAGCCCTGGCAACGATATCCGCTCGCTCACCCGGCGGCTTGATGCGTACGACGACGACGCCATCGAGGCGACCCGCCGACCCGTGGTGGTCACCCGCGGGGACGAGGTCGGCGCGATGTTGGCCAACCTCGAAGCTCTTCGCGGAAAGCTACGCCGAGAGCTCGTCACTTATCAGACCGCGCTCCTGCACACGCGCAACGCAGATTCACGCAAAGCCAGCTTCCTCAATGCGGTCAGCCACGAGCTCCGGACTCCGCTCAACGCCGTCGGCGGATTCGCACAGCTTCTGCTCGAGGGACACGACGGAGCCCTGAGCGAGCCGCAAGCCGAAGACGTCGAGCTCATCCGGGACGGTGGACGTCAGCTTCTCGAGCTCATCAACGACATCCTCGACATGTCGATGATCGAGTCCGGCGAGCTCCGTCTCTCCTTCGCAAGCACCGACGTCGCCGAACTCGTCCGCGGCGTCGCCAAGATTCACCAGCCGCTTGTCGACGAGAGACACGTCCAGCTGCACGCTGAGATTGGCCCGAACCTCCCGCGGGTCGTCTGCGACGCGCGGAGGCTCCGCCAGATCCTCACCAACCTCGTCAGCAACGCCATCAAGTTCACCGAGCGGGGCTCGATCACCTTGCGTGTCGCGCACGACGCCCGCAAGGAGGCCGTCGTCATCCGCTGTATCGACACCGGCCTGGGGATCGCGCAAGCAGACTTGGTGGCGGTCTTCGAGGAGTACCGCCAGGCCGGATCCGTCAAGCGCCGTTCCAAAGGAACCGGGCTGGGGCTCGCGATCGCACGCCGCATCGCGGGCTATCACGGTGGCACCCTCCGCGCCGAATCCACCCTCGGGGAAGGCTCGGTCTTCACCCTGCGGCTCCCACTCGAGCCACCGGCGCGACCCGACACCATCGACATCACCGAGGAGGACGCACGCGCCAAGACCCAACGCGTGCTCGAGGAGGTCTCAGCGTGATCGACGGAACGCGACTCCGCGTCGAGCTGCGGCTGTTGGGCGGACTGGGATCGGCGTGGCTACTGGCCCTCGCCCAAGCCATGCTCTGGGGCCGACTCGTCCTGGGGCCCATGAGTGTCAGCGAACTCCCGTGGGGCATGCTCGCGGTGCCTCATGCGATCGCTCTCGTCGTCGCGTCGTTGTCGCTGTTCGCCGATGCGCCGAAGGCACGTTGGGCCACGGACGTCTCCGCGAGCCCGACGTTCTGGCTCCTGGGCGGGTTCCTCACGCTCCCGATGGTCCCGCTGTTCATCGCGCGCGACCGCAGCCTCCGGAAGGCGGGCCCGGCCCCCAAAGCCGACGCGGAGCAGGCATTTGCGCGACTCTTGCGATTACCACGAGCCCTTGGATTCCGGTTTTGGACCTGGCTCTCCGCGGCGCTCGTCGTCAACGTCCTGACACTCTCACAAAGCCAGTACCTGCCCTCTACAGTCACGATCGGCCTGCTCGTGGTGTGGCTGTGCACGCTCACCCCGGTCGCGCTCGTGCTGACCGGAGTCTCTCGGGCGTTCGTACGACCGCAGATTCTCTCCGCGCCTCACCGCGTCGCAAAGTTTGCCTCACGACCGGTTCTGCGCGGCCGGATGACCATGCAGTCATCGATCGTATCCGGCGCCCTTGTCCTCACCCCGCTGTGCGCCGCGGCGCTCGTTGCCGTGCGCACCCAGCCCGGGCCGTGGCCCCCTTGGGGCGCGCTGGCGTTCGCGGGGTTCGTCTTCACCGCGGCGGCGTTTGTCGCGAGCATCTTCGTCGCCCGCTCGGTGCACCATGACGTCGTCCGCGCCACCTCCCGGATCCATGCGGTCGTGCACGACGCACCCATTCCCACCGTCCGGGAGGTCAGCTTTGCGACGCACGAGGCACGGCACCTCATCGCGGCAGTGGACCGAATGGTGGCCCGCATCTCCGAGTCGAACATCGCGCACTACGTCGCCATCGAGAAGGCCAAAGAAGCCGACCGACTCAAGAGCCAGTTCCTCGCCAACATGAGCCACGACCTGCGCTCGCCCCTCAACGCGATCCTCGGTTTCTCCGAGCTGCTGCTCTCGGGGATCGACGGTGATCTCAACGCATCCCAGAGCGAGATGGTTCGGCTCATCCTGCGAAGCGGGCGAGACCTGCTGCGCGAGATCGACGACATTCTCGACACAGCCAAAATCGAGGCCGGGCACCTCGAGCTCGCCCCGGAGCCCACTCCGGTGGCCAACCTCGTCACGCGGGCGATCGCATCGGCCAAGAAGCGCGCGCCCGGACTCCCGAACCCCGGGGTCAAGTTCGCTCCCGGACTGCCGGCGGTGCTGTGTGACACCCACCGCTCTGTGCAGGCCATCGCCAACGTCCTGCTCTTCGCCCACGAGGGCACGGACGCGGCCGAGGTCAACATCGAGGTCAAACTCGGGAGTACCGAGCGAGGCGCCGCCGTGTTCGTCGACATCACCGTCGGTCACCACCCCGCATCCCCCGAAGACCTGGCCCGGGCACGCTCGGGGTTCTTCCGCATTCCGGGGCACCACGGCCTGGGTCTGGGCCTTCCACTCGCCGCCGCCGTGCTCGAACAACAAGGTGGTGCGCTCGACATCGAGGCGTTGGCCGACGGCATGGTGTTCTCGATCGAGGTGCCGGCCGCGCTGCACCGCCCAACCCGCGCCAAGCAGGCGTGGCTGGAACGCCGGCGCAAAGCGTCCGCATGACTGCTACCGTGGCTCCGTGCTCACCCTGCTGCCCCCAGACCTCGCCGCTTACGTCGAGGACCATGCGCCAGCCGAGGCCGCGCTGCTCACCGAGCTCAAAGAGGCGACCTACGACCAGCTCGACGATCCGCAGATGCAGGTCGGCCGGGTCGAGGGCGGGCTCCTTCGCCTACTCGCGATGACCGTCGGCGCCCGAAAGGTTGTCGAGATCGGCACCTTCAGCGGCTACTCCACGCTGAGCCTCGCCGCCGGCGTGTCCGAAGGTGGCCGGGTGATCACCTGCGACATCGACCCCGTCGCCACCGGCCTCGCCAAGACGTTCTGGGACCGCAGCGCACACGGATACAAGATCGAGTTGCGACTTGGGCCCGCGCTCGATACCCTCGAAGCTCTTGCGCAGGACGAGGAGCCTATCGACCTCGCGTTCATCGACGCTGACAAAACGTCCTACGAGGCCTACTGGGAGGCACTGGTGCCGATGATGCGCACTGGGGGACTCATCGTCGCCGACAACACGCTGTGGAGCGGAAAGGTCCTACATCCGACGGATCCTTCGGACCACGCGCTGGTCGCCTTCAATGCGCGCGTGCGCGCCGATGCCCGGGTCGATGCGGTCCTGCTGTCGGTCCGCGACGGTGTCATGTTGGCCCGCAAGCGCGGCAGCGACGATCCGAACGGTCACTGAGAAACGTTTGCGCGGTCGCTGGCGTACACTCTTGTGCGGTGCCCGCTCCGGCAGTCCACACCTCCAGCTCCACGCCCACCCCCATGGCCACCGCGGCCGCGATCCGAAAAGCGGTCGGCAGCGCGATCGTGGGGAAGGACGAGATCATCGACTTGGCGCTCGTCGCCTTGCTTTCGGGAGGGCACCTGCTCCTCGAAGACATGCCCGGCGTGGGCAAGAGCACCCTGGCCCGCTCGCTTGCGGGTGCCGTCGGAGGCGCGTTCCGGCGGATCCAGTTCACCGCCGACCTCCTCCCCGCAGACGTCTTGGGCGTCAACGTGTGGCGACCGCAGCGGGAGGCGTTCGAGTTTCGGGAAGGCCCTCTGTTCGCCAACCTGGTACTCGCCGACGAGATCAACCGCGCCCCGCCGCGGACCCAGAGCGCACTGCTGGAAGCCATGGGAGAGCATCAGATCTCCGTCGACGGGGTGAGCCGGCCACTGCCCGAGCCGTTCATGGTCATCGCGACTCAGAACCCGCTGGAGCACTACGGAACCTACCCGTTGCCCGAGTCTCAGCGCGACCGCTTCGTGCTGCGGCTGTCGATGGGGTACGCGGCTGCGGACGTGGAGGCGGCGCTCCTACAAGGCAACGGCACGCGTCCACAAGCAGAGGCCGTCGTCTCTCCGCAGGACGTTCTCGCGGCCCAACACGCTGCTCAGAAGGTCTTCGTGCACGCGGACCTCGCCGCCTACGCGCAGGCCGTCGTGCAAGCAACGCGCGAGCACCCGAGGGCTCGGCTGGGCGTCAGCACCCGCGGCGCCCTTGCCTGGGTCTCGGCGGCCCGCGCTCGCGCGCTGCTCCAAGGCCGCGAGCAGATCAGCCTCGATGACCTTCAGGAGCTGGCGATCGCTGCCCTCGCCCACCGCGTCTTGCCCAGTCTGGCGTCCGACGAAGCCAGCGCATCCTCCGAGGAACTCGTCCGGGAGATCACGGCCACGGTCCCCGTTCCGCAGTGATGGCTGAGTCGACGCCCGCCGCTCGACCCAAGGGCCGCATCTCGCGGCTGCTTCGCCGCATGCTGTCGGCGCGCGGACGTCGACTCGAGATTACCAAGTCTGGCTGGCTGTTCATCGCGTTGACGCTCGCGGTTGGATTCGCCGCGATCAACTCGGGCGCCAACCTGCTGCACGCGATCTTCGGCGCGCAGATGGCCCTGATCATCGGCAGCGGCATGCTGTCCGAGCGTGCGGTGTTTCGGGCATCGGCCAAGCGGGTGCTCGCCGAAGCTGTCCACGCCGACACCCCAACCCCCCTGCAGGTCGAGGTGTCCAACAGCGCCTCGGCCGGCGAGCTCCTCTCGGTCAGTGTCGAGGATGACGATGGCGATCAGCCCGGAGTCTGCGGCCCGGTGTTCGCGGTGCGTCTCGCCCCCAAACAGACCCTCACCCTGCACACCACCGTCACGATGCCGGCCCGTGGTCGTCACCGGTTGCCACGTGCGGTGATCGCCACTCGCTTCCCGTTTGGGCTGTTCGTCAAACGCCGCGACGTTGCAGAACCTCCGGAGATCACCGTCTATCCCAAGCTGTACCCGGTGCGGGTCGAGACCGGGACGCGGCACCGTCCCGGCCAAGGCGAATCCTCGGGCCGCATCGCCCGGGTCGGCGAGTTTTTTGGCATGCGAGAGTACCGCGAAGGCGACGATCCACGTCGCATCGACTGGCGCACCGTCGCACGTGGCCAACGTCCGGCCGTCCGAGACTACGAGGCGCTCGGTGACGACGAACGCCTGCTCGATCTCTCCATGGGGGTCACCGGCGACGCTCAGTTTGAAACCGAGGTTTCGCGCGTCGCTTCGATGGCGGTCGCGTACCTGCAGGAACCTGGCGTGGCAGTCGGGCTACGGTACGGCGGTGAGCTGATGCTCGAGCCCGCCTCGGGCGCGCACGCCCGGCATACGCTGCTCGAGGCCTTGGCATTGGTTGGAGAGAGCCCCGTATGACGCTCCGCGAACTTCGCGACCGGCTCAGCGCGCTGCAAGCCCTCATCGCCTCCGCCGCGGTTCTCGCCGGCGGCGGAATGTCGTGGACCAGCCTCGGCCTGGCGCTGGGCTTCGGCGCCCTTGCGTTCTACCGGCCGCGTCCCGACACCACGACCAAGTCCACCAACCGAGCTTGGACGCTCGGCGTCGTACTGGCCCTGCTCGCCACGTTCGCTCGCGTGTTTCTCATCGGGGACCTGCTCGACGCCGGCGTGGACTTCTTGCTGCTGCTGATCGTGCAACGGCTGTTCAACCGCCAGATGGCTCGCGAGCACATGCAGCTCCTGATGCTGGGCTCGCTGATGATGGTCGTCGGCGCGGTGGTCAACACCGGTCTGAGCTACCCGCTTCTGTTCGCCGCCTACACGGTCATCGCCGTGATGACATTGGTGGTCAACCACCTGATGGCGGAGGGGGAACGTCTTGGCGCACGCGTCATGGCCGAGATGGCACGCGCAGCCATGCGATCTCGCAAGACACTGTGGCGAGCCGCGTCAGGCGTTGCCGCGCTCGCAGGCGTCGGCGCGCTGCTGGTGTTCTTGCTGTTCCCGCGATGGGGGGCCGGCGTGTTCCTGCGGGGCGCGTTTGCCCAGGACTCTCGAAGCGGATTCGCCGGCGAGGTCACGCTCGGAGACTTCGGTCGCATCAAGTCCGACGCCACAGTCGCGGCCCGACTGCGACCCAAGAACAACTTCGCGCGCGTCAACCGGCTGACCTGGCACCTTCGCGGCGGAGCCTTCGATATCTATCAAGGCGGGCGCTGGTCCAACAACAACGCAAACGCCGAGCGTGTTCCGCTTCGCCGGGTTGGCGAGTACCAAGCCCTCGCCCCCAACAAGACCCCGCTGCTCGTCCCAGTCCGAGGCCGCGGCCCTGGAAAACTCGGCGCACGGTACGAAGCACTCCCCAAGCCGTACTTCAAGAACGCCCAGCAGATCCATGTCGATGTGATGCTCGAGGACTTGGGCGTCGACGCCATGTTCGTCGCCAGCGATCCGGTGGCCGTCCGGCTCTCGCCTCGCGGTGCGCTCGAGCAACGCGACCTCAAGGTCCGCTCTGGGTTGCACCGAGAGTTTCGGATCGACAAACCTCCCGGCCCAGTGCAGTACGAGTTCGTCGCTCAGGTCGGCTCTCCAAACGCACCCCTGCTGCGCGAGTTGGGTGACCCGGAGGTCGGCGAGGAGTTCGCAGGCTACCTTCGCCGTACCGAAGGCCTGTCGCCTGAGGTCCCCGCACTGGCCGAGCGCCTGACCGCCGGAGAGACCAATCGCTACGACAAGGTCCAAGCGCTCATGGCCCACCTGGGGGAGTTCGGATACACCACCGACCTGGAGTCGTCCCAGCGTGTCCGTGATGGCGCCGACCCTCTGGAGGGATTCCTCTTCGACACCCAAGCCGGCCACTGCGAGTACTTCGCGACCGCGCTCGCGGTCCTCGGACGCGAGGTCGGCATCCCCACACGCCTCGTCAACGGCTACTACGGCGCCCACTACAACGCGCTGGGAGACTTCTACGCCGTGCGGCAAGCCGACGCACATTCGTGGGTCGAGGTTTGGTTTGGACCACAGGCCGGCTGGATCACGTTCGACCCGACCCCGCCCTCAGGTCGCACCGCTGGCGACGATGCTCCCCTCATCCCCGCGCTCCACGAGGCGTTCGACGCTCTACGAAACGCGTACCTCGAGTACGTCATCGACTACAACCTGACCAAGCAGCTCAACATGCTGGAAGGGCTTGGGATGCGCAGCAGCTCCGGGCAGTACCCGCGGGTGAAGTGGCGCGGTGTGGCGAGTTGGGGCGGTGGTGTTGCGCTCGTGATGTTGGCGTTGTGGCTATGGCGTCGTCGGTCCCGGCCGAAGCTCCCCGAAGCCCAGCATTTGTATGCCCAAGTGCTCAAAGCCCTCGCCCGACACGGCATGGTGCGAGATGCAACCGAGAGCCCGACTCGGTTCGCGCAGCGCGTGTCACCGAAGCTGGAGGACGGAGCGCCCCTGGTGAGCTTCGCCGCTCAGTATGAGGCGATCCGCTTCGGCCAAACCCAGGGCGACCTGTCCGAGCTACGACGCACCGCCGAGGCCGCCCGAAACGTTCGACCCCACGCACGCTGAAGTACCCCACCGGGTTTCAACGTGCGCCAACCTACTGCAGAAGGTCGGATAAGAACCGCTCCCATTCTGCTGTCTCGAGTTCCGCCAAACTGGGAAACCGCTTCTGGAGGGTCTTGGCTTCGCTCTCGGTTGGAAGCCTCACCCCATCCGGCGCTCTCTGCTCAATACTGACGATCTCGTCCACGACATACGGCTGCGGTGGCGTCTCCCACGAACACTCGCAGAGGGGGCAGAAAAAGATCGGCGTGCCAGCCTCACGGCGGACGAGCAGAAACGCGGCCCCAGACGAGGCGCAAACCGAACAATCTCCGGCAGAGAAGTGGACGAGTCGGTCTGCGTTCATGGCCACATCAGTCCGCCCGTAGGGCGTCGGCCTCGAGCACAGCGCCTTTCGCGGTGGGGTCAAACGCTGCCCGCACGAGTCCGGAGGCGAGCGTGGCGGCGTCCATGGACGCGAAGCGGTCTCGGGTTCGGGTGGCACCCAACCAGCCCGCGGCGGCCAGGACGGCGTCCGCGACGGCTGCGCCCGCTCGTTCTGCGCGTCGGTCCTCGTCACGGTCTGGACCGGAGATGAAGCTGGGCCGGGCGACGGTGAACGGCTGGCCGCTGTCTCGGAGGTCTCGCTCCACGCGGGCCCGCGCGGAAAGGTAGGGGTTGCGAGTGCCCTCTTTGACCCCGAGCGAGGAGAGGTAGACGAAGCGCGCCTGTGGGGCTGCGCTGTGGCACCCGTCCAGCAAGAGCTTGGACAAGCCGTAGTCGATGCGCTCGTACCCCGCGTTGCCGTCCATGCCTTCGCTCGCGGCCCGGCGACGGGTGGTCCCCAACAAGGCGAAGACAACCGTGGGCTGCAGCGCGGTAAGGGTCGCGGTCATCGCGTCGAGCTCCCAGGCGGTCGTGTCCACCGCCGCGCCGAGCCCCTCGAAGCGATCGGTCCAGCGCGCCATCGAGGACGAGTCTGGGCGGACGTGGGCGGTCGTCTTCACGCCGCGCTTCCGCAACTCGGCGACCACCGCTTGCCCCGTGTACCCCGTCGCGCCTGCGACGAACGCATGCTCACTCATACGGCCAACCTAGCACTGCTACGCTGCGGGCCGTGTCGACGGTGGTCCGAGCCCGCTCCCTGTTCGATCGGTACGACGGTTTTCTTCTGGACGCGTACGGCGTGCTCGTCGATGGCGACGGCCCCCTTCCCCACGCCGCAGCGTTCGTGCGGTCGCTGGCCGAGTCGGGCAAGGCAAAGCTGCTCTTGAGCAACGACGCGTCGCGAACCCGCGAGCAGATCCACCGTCGTTTGCAAGGCTTCGACATCGGACTCGGCCCCGATGAGATTCTCAGTAGCGGCATGATGATCGCGCCGTGGGTCCACCGACATGGGCTCACGAACGCACCTTGCATCGTGCTCGGGCCCGACGGTTCCCAGCAGCTCGCTGCCGAAGCCGGATTGCGAGCCGTCGCCCCCGATGACATGCACGCTCGGGTGCTCCTGGTCTGTGACGAGGCCGGATTCCCGTTCGTGGAGACGATCGAGGCCGTCCTGAGCACGCTCATCCGGCGCATCGAGTCGGGTCAGCCGACCGCCCTCGTGCTGCCCAACCCCGACGTCCTGTACCCCAAGGCAGGCGGTGCGGTGGGGCTCACGGCAGGCGCAGCGGCCTGCATCATCGAGCGCGGACTGCAGGCGCGCTTTGGGACCAACGCCCCGAGCTTCGAGCGGCTCGGAAAACCCCACGTACCGATCTTCGAAGCCGCCACCGCACGCGTCGGGGGCCGCCTGCTGATGATCGGAGACCAACTCGAAACCGATGTCGCCGGGGCGCTATCCGCCGGACTCGATGTTGCGTTGGTCGAGACCGGGGTGGGCCGCCGTCCCGCTGTCGATGCACCCCGGCAGCCCACCTGGGTCCTCGAAACCCTGGAACTGTAGGCGCCTCAGTCGGAGAGGTTCTCTCGAACCCGGCCTGCGACCGTCGCGATCCGGCGGATCTCCGGACGCGAAAACCCGTCGAACGCCTGGTCGAGCATGGTGTTCGAGACGGCGATGAAACTGGGGAGCGTGCGGTAGGCCTTCGCGGTGGGCCGCACGAGCATCGCCCGAGCATCGTCCGGGTCGGGGTCACGGGCGACCCAGCCTTGCTGCTCCAGCGCCTTGAGAAACCGGCCCACGGTCACCTGCGAAAGCTCCATGCGCTGCGCCAGCGTACGCGCCTGCAGCGGCTCCTTCGCCGCGAACAAGATCATCAACGCATTGGCCTGGGGCGGCGTCACGTCGTGCAGGCCGTGCTCGTCGAACAGCGCCGCCACCCGTCGTTCGAGACGTCGCCCGATCGCCACAAACGTCAGATACGCCTCGGACTGAACCCGCCGGAGCTCCAGGGTGTCGGGTGCGACACCGGCCTCCGCGGCGACGGTGGCTGCGGCAACGCCCACGGTTGGCTGCGATGGTGCAGTGGTGGGTTTCGTCGGCATTGCGCCCACATACTAAGCATGCTTAGTATGCTTAGTATGCGTTCGCCAGCCCTCGACGGGCGGCAGGAGTGCACCGTGCCCGACGCCTATGTATTTGATGCCGTCCGCAGCCCCCGAGGACGCGGCAAGAAGAGCGGAAGCCTGTACGCGACCCGCCCGATCGATCTGCTCGCGCAGTCGCTTCGCGCGCTGAGTTCCCGCAATGAGCTCGACACCTCCTTGGTGGATGACGTCGTGATCGGTTGCGTCACGCAAACGGGCGACCAAGGCGCCTGCATCGCTCGGTTTGCCGCGCTCGAAGCGGGCTGGGACCTCGACGCGCCCGGCGTCACGCTCAACCGCTTCTGCGGGTCTGGACTCCAAGCGGTCAACGATGCCGCCGCAATGGTGGCATCGGGCTTTTACGACTGCGTGGTGGCCGGCGGCGTCGAGAGCATGTCCCGGGTCGCAATGGGTAGCGACGGAGGCGCGATCTTCGATCCCAGCACCCTGTGGAACGTCGGCTCGGTCCCCCAAGGCATCAGCGCCGACCTTTTGGCCACATTGGGCGGCATCACTCGCGATGATTGCGACCGGTTCGCCGTACAGAGCCAGCAACGGGCCGCGAGCGCGATCGAAGCGGGACGTTTTTCCCGCAGCCTCATCCCGGTGACGGACCGGCTCGGGCTCCCTGTCCTCGAAGCCGACGAGCACCCCCGTCCGGGGACCACCGTCGAGGCCCTGTCCGAGCTGGGCGCGTCGTTCGAAACGATGGGCCGCCAGTTCGGCCTCGATGCGCTCACCAAAGAGCGCTACCCCCAGGTCGAACGCATCCAGCACGTCCACCACGCGGGCAACAGCTCCGGCATCGTCGATGGCGCAGCGGCGGTGCTCGTGGCCACAAAGGAGATGGGCCAGTCGATGGGGCTCACCCCACGCGCGAGGATCCGCTCGGTCGGCGTCGTGGGCACCGACCCCATCCTGATGCTCTCCGGACCCATGCCCGCCACCCGCAAGGCATTGGGCAAGGCCGGCATGCAGGCCAGCGACGTCGATCTCTGGGAGGTCAACGAGGCGTTCGCCGCCGTGCCCCTCGCCTTCATCCAAGAGCTCGAGGTCGACCCGGGCACCGTCAACGTCAACGGAGGGGCCATCGCGTTGGGTCACCCCCTGGGCGCCACCGGAGCCATGCTGCTCGGAACGGTCCTCGACGCCCTCGAAGACCACGACAAACAAGTCGGTGCGGTCACGCTGTGCATCGGCGGCGGCATGGGCATCGCCACCATTCTCGAACGCGTCTGAATCCGGAGCCATTGCGATGAACGCTGCCACCACCACCGAGAACCAGACGGTCCGTCTTCAGTTCGACGCACAGACCCACGTCGCCACGCTCACGCTGGCCATGCCCAAGGTCAACCGCATCGATGCGGCCTTCGGCGTCGGCCTTCAGCAGGCGCTCGATTGGGCCGCCGCCCAGGAAGGCCTGCGCGGCATCATCATCGACACAGCACATCGAGATTTCTGTGTGGGTGCCGACCTCGACACCCTGTTTCCCGAGCGCGATGCCGGGGCGCTGCTCGCGAGGGTTGGGCATCTCGCCGCGCTGTACCGCCGGCTCGAGACCATGAGCGTGCCCGTCGTCGCGTCGCTGACCGGGTCGGCACTGGGCGGCGGCTACGAGCTGGCCCTGGCCTGCCACCACCGTATCGCGCTAGACGATGCTCGGGTCCAAGTGGGGCTTCCCGAGGTCACGCTTGGCGTGCTTCCCGGAGCTGGCGGGACACAGCGCCTGCCGCGATTGATCGGGATCCAGGCGGCCCTCGACATCATCTTGCAGGGCAAGGTCCTCCGGGCACCGAAAGCGAAAGCCGCAGGACTCGTCGATGCCTTGGCCGCCGACCGCGAAGCCGTGCGCCAAGCCGCACTGGACTTCATCGCGGCCAACCCCGGCGCCGCGCAACCCTGGGACCGTAAGGGCCGGATGCCCGGTCCACGCGCTGGGTCCGGCGACGCTCGCAACTTGTTCATGGCCGCCTGCGGGATGATCGAGAAGAAGACCGCAGGCGCCTACCAAGCTCCCCGCGTCGCCCTCGCGACAGTGCAAGAGGGCCTCGCCATCGAGTTCGACCGGGCTCTCGAGGTCGAGGCACGAGCGTTCGTCCAACTGGCCATCTCGGACCAGGCCAAGGACATGATCCGCACGCTCTGGTACCACCGCAACGCGGCCAAGAAACACGAAGGCCTGCCACACACCGATACCCCGGGCATCCAGAAGGTCTCCATCCTCGGCGCGGGCATGATGGGCGCAGGCTTGGCGTTTGTATGTGCGAAGGCCGGCTATGACGTGGTCCTCCGCGACATCAAAGAAGCGACGTTGCAGACCGCGACCGCCCATTGCGCCGCCCAAGCCGCGAAGCTGCGACACCTGAGCGAAGAAGATCGCAACACCCTGCTCGGGCGCATCCAGACCACGCTCGAACTCGAGCCGATGCGAGGCTCCGATCTGATCATCGAAGCGGTCTTCGAGAACCTCGAGCTCAAGCACCGGGTCACGCAAGAGGCGGAACCGATGTTGTCGGACGGCGGGATCTGGGCGTCCAACACCAGCGCGCTGCCGATCGGCGACCTTGCCAAGGTCAGCAGCAACGCGAAGAACTTCCTCGGCCTGCACTTCTTCTCCCCCGTCGAGAAGATGGAGCTGCTGGAAGTCATCGTCTCCGAGCAGACCTCCGAGTCCGCCACCGCCCGTGCGCTCGCGTTCACCAAGCGCATCGGCAAGCTCCCAATCGTGGTCGGCGACGGCTACGGCTTCTACACCACCCGCGTGTTCTCGGCGTACATTCTCGAGGGCGCCCAACTCGTCGCCGAGGGGCACGATCCGGTGCTGGTGGAGTGGGCGGGACGAAGCGCCGGCATGGTCGTACCGCCGCTGCAGGTGTTCGACGAAGTGACGCTGTCTTTGGGCGCAAAGGCGTTCACCATGGGCCGTCAGTACGGACGAGACCTGGACTTGCCTGGTGTCTCGTTGGTCGAGAAGCTCGTCGAAGATGGACGATGTGGCAAGGCTGCGGGCGGCGGTTTCTACGACTACAAAGACGGGCGGCGTCGTGGGCTCTGGGAGGGCTTGAGGGCCCATGCCCAAGGCACGCCCAAGGACAGGTCGGTGGAGCATCTGCGCGACCGGCTGCTCGGGATTCAAGCCCTCGAAGCCGCGCGCACCGTCGCGGATGGCATCATCCAGCGTCGCCGTGATGCGGAGGTCGGAGCGATCTTCGGCGTCGGGTTTGCCCCGGGCACAGGCGGGCCGCTCTCATACATCGACCGGATGGGCCTCGACGCGTTCGTGGCCCAGATGGATGCGTTCGCGGACCAGTATGGCGAGCGATATGCGGTCCCCCGCACGCTGCGGCAGATGGCCGAGCACGGGGACACGTTCTTCGAGGCGGTCTGAACGACGGCGTCGTGTCTTGCCCCCGAGCGACTACTCCGTCGCGCAGGCGCGGACATCGACGCGGAAGGCGGCGTCCGTGCCCTCGTCGGCCCCGAAACGGCCTCCGGCATAGGGGTTTTGGTTGTTCAGCGCCAGATATCCGACCGTCTGCTCCGGGACGGTCAGCTCCCAGGAGTAGACCTGCCCCTGAGCGATCGGGACGAGGTCGATGAACTCGAACTCTTGAACGACGCTCAGCGCCACCGGCTCGATCTGCACCTCGACGGAGGCGACGCGGGTGCCCTCATTGCCTTCGCCTTCGTACACCCGAAGCGTCCCCGGAGACGGCTCGGTGCCCAGGGGCGACGCGAGGTCGATGGAGATCGAATGGAGGCCTCCCCCCACCTGCGAGGTGAAGGATTGCCACTGGGACAGCCCTCCTCCGGACGCGTTGGTCTCGAGCTGAGCGGCATCCGACAACGGGCTCCCGGCCGGTGTGCAGGTACACGTGCCGTCTGAGGTATCGGCCACAGGGTCGAAGTTCGAGGCTTGTGCAACGGTGCACCCCAAACACGGACTGCCGGGCCCATCGCACACTCCACAAGCATCCACGTTCCCCTCGCACCCGGAGCCGGAGCTGGAAGCATCCCCAACCGCCAAACCGGAGCTCGAGGCGTCGGAGTCTCCCGCCGAGGAGGAGGAGGAGGCCGAAGTCGACGAAATCCCCGTCGGGCCACCGGTTTCACCGGGCTCGGAGAAACACCCGAGCACGATCAGAGACATGGAAAGGACCGACGAGCACTGAAGCAGTTCCACGAAGGACGAGGATACCCCGATGCGGTCGGCCGCAGCGTCCGCGCTCCGGCCCGACGAGCCCCGCTTCGCGCGATTGGCGGACGTATCTCCGCACGAGGCCGACTTGCGGACGGTGGCCGTTGAATCCGCGCTGGGCAGGAGCTCGCTCGACCTCTACAACAGAGGCCATGCTCGAGCCCAGCTCCATCCGAGCGGTCGTTTTCTCTGGAGGTGGATGCCGCTGCTTCTGGCAGGCGGGGTTTTGGGAGGAGGCAGGACATCTCTTCGAGCCCTCGGTGATCGCCTCGGTCAGCGCGGGGGCAGCCTTCGCCTGTGCGGCGGTGACCGGCCGCGGTCGAATCGTGCTCGATGAGTTCAAACGGCGCACCGACGCGAACCCCAGCAACCTGCACCTGGGCAATGTCGGCCGGCAGGACCCGGTGTTCCCGCACTACGAAATGTACCGGAGCACGATCGAGGAGACGACGACACCGCAGATGCTCGCGGCCCTTCGCGAGGGCCCCGAGATCTACGTGATGCTGACCCACCCTCCGAGCGGGTGGCATCCAGCGATCGCGGCGGCGGTCGGCGTGCTCTCGTACCGAATCGAGCGACGCGTGGTGAAGCGAGTCCGCCCCCGCTGGCCGCGTCGGTTGGGCTACCGGGCGGCGATGGTCCGCGCCGACCAATGCGAGAACGCCACCGACCTCGCAGACCTCATTCTCCAGTCCTCCTGCGCGCCTCCACTGATGCCGCTCATGCAACGGGACGGACGCAATGTCCTCGACGGCGCGTTGGTGGATAGTGTCCCTGTGGAGCAGGTCTCCCACAACGGTCCGACGTTGGTCCTGCTGTCCCGCCACGACGACGCGCTGCCGAACCTCCCCGGCGTGACCGCCGTCCGGCCCAGCGCTCCGGTACCCATCGCCCTGTGGGACTACGCGAACCCCGAGCGGGTTCAGGCGACCTTCGACCTCGGCCGCAAAGACGGTGCGGCGTACGTTCGCCGCCAGTCAGCGTCGTGAGGCGGGCACCCTGACCCCGGCGGCCTGTTCGTAGCCCAAGCCGAGGCGGGACAGGCTAGGTTGTTTGCGGATGCACAAGCCGCTCATGTTCGCAGCCGTGCTGTGTGGATGTACCCACCACCCGGCGCCGCACCCCGTCGAGCCACAGCCTGCCGTGGCACCAGACTTCGCCGCCAAGTCGGCGCCCGAACCCGCGGACGCCAAGGTCGACTCGAGCGCACCCGAAGCGAGTCCGTGCTCGATGGGCGGCGCACGGATACAGCTCGATGCATGCCTCGCCGAGATTCCCCCGGGCGGATCGTTTGCTGCGCAGGAGGATGCAAAGCCCCCGTTTGGGTACGTCTGCGTCTTCTTTGGCGCGATGGGACGCCCGCGGTGCGGTGACGGCGACATCGATGTGATCCGCCGTTGGCAAGACGAGAGCGACCCGGAGTGTCCCAAAGCGTTGACCCTCTATTGGGCTCCAAACGAGGGCACCCCTCCCGTCGAGACACATCCGGTCCCCGACAGTCACCTCCGGATGCGGTCCTTTCCCAGCGACGGCACCCAGTTTTCGTTCATCCGGCTGGACGACTACATCGCCGAGGCGACCAGCTGCTTGGATGCGGCGCAACCGATGCAAGCGGCGCTCACCGGTTGGGCCACTCGGCTCATGACCGAGCGCCCGCCGCCGAACGTGAGCGATCCGGGCGCCCTCACGAATTGACGACTCGAAGCTGCCGGCCGCGCTTCACGGCGTCATGACGCACGAGGCCGGCAGCGCGACCGACTCCACCTCGGCCAATGTCTTGGCTTCGGCGACCCGACCCAGCGAACACAGCGCGAGCAGCATCGTGGACGTCCGCTCGCCGGAGAGCGGGCTGTCGGGCTCCGCGAGTGCATGGGCTCGGAGCAACGCCAGCGCGTCCTGAGCCCGTCCAGCCTTGAGCTCCATCCGGGCCCGCGGCAACGCTCCGAGCGAGGGCGCCTGCACCGGTGGCTTCGCGGCAGGGGGCACGGGTCTGCTCGGAGCGACCGCAGGGGCGCGACGGCCGGGCGTGGGTGAGCTCGGTGCGAGCTTGGGCTCAGCGCGCTCGGCAGGTGGCGGCGAAGGAGCCACGCGGACCGGGGAAGCCGAAGCGACCGGGCTCGCAGACGCCACGGTCGGTGTGACCCGCGATGGAGGATGGGCGGCCGGGGTGCTGGTCTTCCAGACCGCGATCGCGGCCACCACCGCGAGCCCTCCCAGCGCCCCCAACCACGGAAGCATCGTCGTCGCCGCGGGGGTACCCACCGGGCCGGCGAGTTCTGGAATGCTCAGCGTCAGGCCAGCCCAACCGCGCAGGCGGAGCTGCTCCGGCGGCTGAGAGGTCGAACACTCGGCCAGTCGGCGCACCGCGTGATCGTTACGCTCCCGAGCTTGGACACGACGTGCACTCGCCTCGATCTCAGCCTTGGCGGCCCGAAGGCGGGAGTAGATCGTCCTCGTCTTGACGCCGGTGATGGCCGAGATCTGGGGCGCGGAGAGGCCCTCGATCGTGTGTAAGACGTACGCGGTCCGCTTCTCCGGGTTGAGAGCGCCGAGCAGGGCTTCGAGCATCACGCTCGCCTCCCGCCGCTGGGTGAACCGCTCCGGGTCCGCCCCGGGATCGACCAGGCGCAGCGAGGATGCCGAGGCACTCGCCTGCGGACGGCTGCGCTGCCGGCGAGCGTAGTTCCAGTAGACCCGAGTCGTGATGCCGTACAACCAGGTGGTCCACGCCGAACGCCCCTCGAAGGCATCGAGGCGGCGGTGCACGACCAAGAAGACCTCCTGCATCACGTCCTCGGCATCGCGCTCCGGCACGCCGAGCTTGCGCAGCACCGCCCAGACGAAGGCGTGATGCTCGTCGTACAGGCCGCGGAAGGCCCTTGGAGGGGTGGCTGCGGTGGCGGTCACGGTCGACTCGAGGGGTAGGTGTCGCGGGGCAGTGCGAAGTATCAAGGAAAACGCACGACGGGTCCCACCCACAATCGAGCACCCACCGAACTGGCGCGAAACACGTCGAGGTCGAGCCCCTCGAGGTGAACGGCGGGCTTGTACAGACCCACGGGTACCGAGATCCGGGCCTCCATGCCGACCCGCTTGGACAGCCATCGGGTGACGCCGAGGCTGGGAACGACCGCGGCCCAGGGCTGCACCCTGGCCTGCGGCTCGATGGTCGGTCCAAATCCGCGCGCCCACACGCCCCCGACCTCACCGGCGAGGCACAACGGGACCTCGACCGGGTCCGCGCGTACGATCCCGCAGCCTCGAACCTGCCCGCCCGCCACGGCGGCCCTGGCACCGAAGTTGGGGTCGGAGGCCGCGACGTCACGCGGCGTCGAGACCAGGCCGACAAACTCGAGCCGTAGCCACGACCACAACACCCCAGCACCTACGGAGGCGGCGAACCCGGGTTTTGGTAGGACAGCCAGCTCCGCCCCGATCGCCCCGGACACCACGCCACAGAGGCCCGGCACCGGATCGCGGGGCGGAGCGGTCCGTCTCGGTGGCGGGTCAATCGAGGCCGGCGCCGGCGCAGGTTCGGGGGGCCTCGGCCCCTGTGTTTGCTCCAGCACGGCAGATGCTGGCTCGGGCGGGGGAGACTCGTCCTCGATGGCATCGGCCACCGCCACCGGGTCGGCCGCGACCGCGATGACGAGCGCGGCCGCGACGGCCAGTTTCTCGCACTCCGAATCCACGAGCGTCCGGGGACGCCCGGAAACCGTCAGCGTCAGCACGAAGCCGGCATCATCGCTGGCCTCGACGCGCCCCTGCCAGTTGGGGACATCCTCGACCCCCGCGAGCATGAGGCGGTCGATCCACTGCTCCACGACGGTTTGCTCGGGACACTCGGGCGGTGCATCCCACCGCGGGGTTACCGCATCTGGGTTCCCCCAAAGCACCAGTGCTGCCAGAACAAGCCCCATCGTGATCACCCACGAACCCGATCTGCGGGACGTGTCGTTTTCTTCGATACATTGAATCGGCGGCCGACACCAACCTCCCGATGAGACAGCTTTCCTTGATCTTGCTTCCCCTGCTGGTCCTCACCGGCTGCGATCCCGACTCCGAACCCGTGGGGCAGAGCGACACCTCCGGGTCCGGCTCCGGCTCCGAGAGCGATTCAGGCGACTCGGCACCGGGCACGACCAGCGGCGACTCGGCCTCGGACTCCGATTCCGACACGTCCCCCGAGACCACCGACTCCGCCACCACCGACTCCGCCACCACCTCCAGCACGGGCGACCCGACCGAGAGCAGCGGCTCCACCGGGGCCGGTGAGTGCGAGGAAGCCGACTGCGGTCCCTGCCCGGACGGCACCGTGCTGGAGCAGTACTGCGACGGCGACACCTGGGTGTGCGACTGCATTCCGCTCGGAGATGTCTGCGACCTCCCGACCTACGTCGACGAAGCCGCCACCGGCAAGACCGTGCCCATGGATTGCGGGACCGTCACCCTCGACGACCCGGACGCGGCGTACCAGGCCGCCCACGATTGTGTGGTCGCAGCGAGCAACGCCCAGGAAGCGTACAGAGTGGTCGCCCAACTCCAAGGCATCGATTCCTCGGTGTGGGTCGGGTACGCAGGAACGGTCGGCTTCGTGTACGGGGAGTCAGCCTTCTCCTACGACGGGGGCGGACTCGCGGGAGGCGAGTTCATCTGGCGGACCGAGTGCACGCCCGAGGTCATCGACGATTGCGCGCCCAGCTCCACCAGCGGCATGTGCTTCACATGTGACGGCGAGAGCAACCTGGTCTGCTCCGACCCCGACGCGTGAGCCTGGCGAACGGCGCGCGCGTGAAGTAGAACTCGCGCGTGGCCGTTCGTCCTGCGCCCCCGCTGCCCCGCTGGCTTGCCGAGATGCTCCCGGTGCAGCGATGCACGTTCGAGCTCGAGGAGGGCCCGTACGCGCGCCGAGCGGTGCACCTCATCGACGAAGGCCCAACAGATGCGCCGACCGTGGTCTTCGTGCACGGCAACCCGACGTGGTCGTTCCTGTGGCGCAAGGTCATCGCCGCCCTGCCCGAGTTTCGGTGCGTGGCACCGGACCTGCTCGGCTTCGGACTCTCGGCCCGACTGCGCAGCGCGGTCGATCACACGATCGCCAACCACACCGAGACCCTGGTCGCGATGACCAACGCGCTCGTCCCCGGCCCCTTCATCGTGGTGGGCCAGGACTGGGGCGGTCCGCTGGCGGTACAGCTCGCCCGGGCCCTGCCCGACCGGGTGCGCGGCATCGTGCTCGGTAACACCTCGGTGTTCGTTCCGAGCCGACCGCGAGGCAGTAGTTTTCACGCGTTTGCCCGGCTCCCGTTGGTGTCCGACCTCGCTTTTCGGGGCCTCGGGTTTCCGCAAAACGTGATGTGGGCCGTGCAGGGTGACCGGCGGTCCATTCGAGGCCGGGTCGCAAAAGCGTATCGCTGGCCGCTGCGCCGCCCGGCCGACCGGGTCGGTCCACTGGCCCTGGCCCGCATGGTGCCCGACGGCCCGGACCACCCCTCCATGGCCGCCCTGCGCGAGGGGGGAGCGTGGCTCTCGGAGTTCGAGGGGCCCACCGGCTTGGTGTGGGGCTCGCGGGATCCCATCTTGGGCCGCGCGCTGCGTCGGCACGAGCGCGAGCTTCCGCGCGCCGAGCTCACGGTGACCGAAGCCGGACACTTCCTTCAAGAGGAGGTCCCCGAAGCCATCGCCGCTGCGATCAAGAGCGTGCACGCCCGAGCCGAAGCCTCTTCGTCCGCTCGGCCTCCAACGTGAAACGCCCCGCCGAACCGCTCGGCCAATGCGAGCGTTCCGACCGGGCGTGAAGACGGACCCCGCGTGACGGGGACCGTGAGGAGGGGTTCAGGCGCCGATGTCGTCGAACGTATCGACGATCTTGTCGATCAGCCCGAAGTCGAGCGCCTCTTCGGGCGACATCCAGGTGTCGCGGTCCAGCGCCTTGACGATCTTCTCTCGTGGCTGTCCCGTCGCCTCAGCGTAGACATCGGTGATCTTGTCGCGAGTCTTGACGATCTCCTCGGCGGTGATCGCGATGTCGGTCGCGGGACCCGTGATCCCACCCATCGAAGGCTGGTGAATCATGAAGCGGGCATTCTTGGTCGCATAGCGGCTGCCCTTGGGCGCCACCAGCGAGAGAATGGACCCCATCGAAGCTGCCATCCCGGTCACCAGTGTGCGCACCGGCGAGGAGATCAGCTTGACCTGATCCCAGACCGCGTAGCCAGCGTCGACCGATCCCCCAGGGCTGTTGATCACCAGCGTAATCGGCTCTCCCTTGGCCGTCAGCTCCATGTACCAGAGCTTGCGAATCGCATCGGTGGCCGAGTCCCCGCCCACGCCGCCGGAAAAAAACAGCCGGCGCGCCTTGAGGAGGGTGAACTCGATTTCGTCGTCCAGTCGCGTGAAACCCATGTGTCTTCTTCTTCGGGGAGCCCCGCCCTGTGCGCGAGAATCCCATGGAGGGAGTATGGCACCTTTGCGAAGCGAGTGGCCGACCCGATCGTGGCCGTTGCCGTCAGGGGGCGGACCCGATTGTCATTTCGTCACGGCCCCTTGCCGCCCGGAGCCATCTCGTCCACGATGCGCGTCGTCCGAATCGCCAACCGGTGCGTCTGCTCGCATCCTTTGGTGGCATCATCGTTGCAACCTGCCCTCCCGCTTCGCTATGAGCTCAGCCCGCGTCCGATTCAGTCGTTTGGGAGCCACCCTTTTGGGGGGGCTGATGATGCTTGTGCAGCCCCAAACGGCCCTGGCCGACCCGCCTACGGCGGACGACTTCACGATCCAGTACTGGACGACCGAAGAGGACGGATCGCGGGGCCGCCAGATGACGGCGAACGACCTGCGCGGCTACGTGAACAAGGCCCGTTGCGAATGCGGCCAGGCCGTGTCCGCGCGAGTGCGGCTGCAGAGCAGCGAGGCGCGCGACTCGGTCCCGGTGCGCACCTACATCGGGAACAACTGCGATACGGCGGAGGCCGGCAACAACCGGCAAAACTTCCGGTGCGCGCTGGCGATCAGCGACTTCACCAACACGTACACCCGCAACATCGACCTCGAGTTCAACCCGCTGTGGCTGGCCACCGGGGTCACACCAGACAGCCCCCGCGACATCAACACCGCCGAGGCCAGATACGGCTGTGATGCGCAGACGGGGGACGGCGGGATTTGGATCTGCGTCGAGAACAGCGACCAAACCGATTGCCAGGTCGGTGAGTTCGTCATCAGCGGCACCCAGACCGAGATCACCGACGCCGACGGCAACACACCCGCGCTGACGTTCGACTTCCTGGCCCCCACGATCAACGCCACCGACTTTCGTGCATCGGGCGGCGACGGCTCGGTCGTCATCAAGTGGGACAACTCGACGACCACCGACATCCAGGGGTACCGCGCCCTTTGTGCCAACGCCGACGGCACGCCCGTGGACGGCAAGGGCTTCAGCATCTCGTCGGTCACCGCCGAGAACCGCGGCACCGTCTACTACACCGCGGAAAACCTCTGCCCCGACGGCCCCTTTGACCAGGTCGACGTCGACCCGGATCCGGAGCCCTTGCCGGACGACAGCGGGACCGACACCGATGGCGGAACGGGCGGAGACACCGACGGCGGCAGCACGAGCGCCGCTGGCTTCGGCGCCGAACCGGGCGTCGCGCATGGCGGCAATGCGGACTGCTGCGGCCCCGGAACCTGCGGCAACAGCACCTGCATCGCCGCGGTTTCGGCCGAGTTGGGCGAGTGCGAGAACGGGAACGAATGGAGTCAGGCGTGCGCCGACCTGGCGCTCGACTACTGCGAGGTCTGCGACGGCGAAGGCAGCTGCTGCGCAGAGAACTCAACCCCCAGCTGCTTCGACTCCGCATGCTCGGTGAGCGTCTGCGAGGAGGAGGACTTCGCGTACTGCTGCGCCGGCCGCTGGGATGCGGCATGCGCCAACCGGGCCAAGGACGGGGTCTGTGACATCTGCGACGCGGGAACGACCGGCGAGCCGGGCATGACCTCCGGCACGACCACGACCACGACCACGACCACGACCGACACGGACACCGGCACCGACACCGGCACCGATACCGACGGCCTCGACATCTCCGGTATCCAGACCCTCGACTGGGACTACGTGTGCTCGGACTTCATCGCCGCCAACGCAAGCTCCGCCCGCATCGACCACCTCACCAACGACCTCGACTACCAAGTCCTGCTGGTCGCGTTCGACTACGCCGGCAACCCGGTGCCCGCGTCCGAGGTCTTCATCGCGACGCCACGCGAGACCACGGACCTTTGGGAGCAGTGTGACGCCCAGGGCGAGATCTGCGGTACCGGCGGCTTCTGCAGCTGCACCACCGACGGCCCCTCCCGACAAGACACGGGCTGGCTGTTCTTGACCGGCCTGCTGGGGCTGCTCGCTCGCCGCCGCCGGACCGCCTCTCGAGATGGAGGGCAGGCATGAACCCCGCCGGACTTCTCGCTGCAACGCTTCTCACCGCTCCGGCTGCGGACGCCCCTCCGCCCGGCACGCCCTCGGACGAAGCGCTCGAGCGCCAGAGCACCGTCAGCTTCGGCGCCGGTCGCAAGGACAAGTTCGGCCGCCCCGGCTCGCCACAGCGGTTCGCGGTCGAGATCAAGATGGGCCCCTACTTGCCCGACGTGGACCGCAAGTACACCGGTTCGGGCTTTGGCCCCTACACCACGTTGTTCGGGGAAACCGACGGCGGCGGCGTGGCCACGGAAGACCCCAAAAAGGGCCTGATGCCGGTCATCGGGTTCGACTGGCAGTTTTTCTACGCCGCCGGACCTCTGGGCCTGGGCACTCAGGTCGCGTTCTTCCGCGACAAGGCCTCGGCCATTCTCGCCAACCCCACGCCCGAAGACACCACCATCCGCAGCGAGGCGGACAGCGTCACGTTCACGCTGCTTCCCGTCTCTGCCCTGATCAGCTACCGGTTCGAGTTGCTCGCCGACCGTTTCAAGGTTCCGCTGGTGCCCTACGCGAAGGCCGGCCCCACGTACGCGCTGTACTGGGCACGGGATGGTCGTCGCAACATCGCCAGAGACGACGACGGTGACAAAGGGCTCGGCGGCGTCTGGGGCTACACCCTCAACGCCGGCATGATGCTCCGCCTCGACTTCATCGAGCGCGGCACCGCCAAGAAGCTGGACCAGACCACCGGCATCAACCACACCTACGTGTTCGGCGAGTTCTCGTTCAACCGACTCGACAACTTCGGCGTCGGTAACTCGATCAGCGTGGGCGATGCGACCTGGTTCGCCGGCCTCGCGATCGAGTTCTAGGCATGGCCACCGACCCTCGCGAGTCCCTGCCCGCGCTGCTGGAGCGGTTCGAGACCCTGATGACCCGGCTTCCCGGGTCGTCGGAGGAGACGGCTGCGGTCGTGCACGACATGATCGAACTCGACGAGGTGCTGGCAATGCACTGCGCCGTTCGGTTCGACGCGGCTTTCTTCGGGGAAGACAGCGCCGAGATGGCAGGAAGCCAGGCCCGCCTGGGTTATGCGCTCGCCAAGACCGACGCCTTGCGAGAGGCCGCCGACACTTGGGTCGAAGCGGCCAAGCGCTTCGCGCGGCACGGCGATCCATCCGCGGGTCGACAGCTGATCAACGCCGCGTTCGCCTACCGCGACGTTGGGCGACCGGACGACGCTCTTGCCGCAGCACATCGGGCCCTGCAGATTCCCGAAGCGCCCCAGGTTCCCAGCCACAAGAGCGCCCACTTGTGCATCGCATACGTCCTGGCGCAACGAGAGGCTTTTGAGGAGGCCATGGAGGCCTGCGAAGAGGGCCTGTTGCTCCCGCTGGCCGAGTGCGCCGAAGACTTCGCCGTGCATGCCGAGCTCTGGCACGCCGTCAGTGCATTGGCCGAGCCGTTCGATGCTCCCGCACTGCAGGGCTATGCACTCCGCGCCGCGGGCTCGCTGCACCCGAGTGGGGCCGAGCAGGCCGAGTTCGACAGCCAGCTCCGCGCGTTCGAGCAGGCCACTCCGAATGCGCCGCGCATCGTTCCCACCGATGCCAAGCGGCACGTCGTGCACATGGACGAGGGCGTCAGCATCATCGCCCACCCCATCGGCGGCCTCGAGCGCGTGCCCCAGACCCAGTGGGCCATCGGCGACGCGCTCGAAGTCCCGCCGCCGCAGTAAGGGCGGCCTTCGGACGGTCGACGGAGGTACCCATTCTCGGAAGTTGGAGGACCGTGGAGACCTCCGCAGGCGGTCAACTTCCGAAGGCGGGTAGTTGGCGGCCCGGCGGAGCGCACCAAGCATGCAGGCGGGGGTCGACAAGGCAGCGCTTCGCCACAGCGATGGCGCTGGGCTCGGCACGCGCCCGCAGCGAGTGGAGCGCGCGAACCGACACCCCAACCGCGGCCGCGATGCTCGAGCGAGGCGAGCCACCAAGCTCGGTGGCCAAGCCGACAAACGTCGCGCGGCACGGGTGCCCCCTGCGATAGCGATCGTCCGGCCGGCATCGTAGAGAAGACGCGCAGGCGGAGACGACCGCCTCGAAGGTCGCCACCAAGCCCGTACTTGCAAGCGTGTGAGCCGGAGGTACACGGGCCGAATCTGAGCAGCTGCGGTCGTCGACGGTAAACCAAAACATCTGTCCCGGCGTGTACCCGAGCACGTCACGAATGGTCGCGGGACCCCCCCAAGGATCGTGAACGAGGCCGAGCGCGTCGCGAAAGGTGGACCAGGGCCAGAGCAGCGGATCGGTCGTGAGCCCTGCCCGCACCGCGTTGAGGAAGTTGTATCGGGCAGTCCGTCGAGCGATCGCACGCGAGTGGACGGGCTGAGGCGGTGCGATGTCCCACCGGGTCCCAAAACGTCGCCCGTGATGCTGCAGAACCCGCCGAAACGCCGCCATGCGGAACGCATCGAGCGGCGCGTGGGTGTGCGTGTGGTCGGGCATGAGCTTGTTCGACACCGCATCGGGGAACACGCGCCGGATTCGACCCCACAGCCACGCGGCCGAGTCCCACTGCGTCACCCGGTCGAAGCCCCCACGGGTATGCGCGACCAGATGAACGAGCTGCACCCCCCAACCCGTCGGCCACCGACGCCAAGCGTTGCAGAGTCTTTTTCGCGGCGCGCATGCGATCGCCGGCCGGTCGCGTCATCGCGCCGCTCACGACCCATCTTCGGCACGGCGCCGCTACGCTGCCGCGGACCGGAGCTCCGCACCCGCGGAGCACCTCAGACCCCCACGGCCAGGAGAGCTACCCGTCGTCGGAAGTTGAAGTCGCGTCGAGGAGTCCACGCCGCTTCAACTTCCGACGATGGGCAGTTGCGACAAACACGGCTGTGGCTGGGCGTGGCCGGTGGCCGCTGCCACAGCCCCCGGCCCGCTGCCTGCAGTCGTAGCCCCTTGCCCGCTGTTGTAGCCCTCAGTCGCTGAGCTTGCTGACCATCGCCATCTCGATCTGACGACGCTGCAGCGATACGTCGGTGATCTCGACGATCAGGCGGTCACCGACGGCGAACGCCTTCCCGCTTTTGACCCCGGTCATGATGGCGCCCATGTCGTCGACCTCGAACTTCTCCCGGAGTTCGCGCTCGATCTGAGCCCGGCGGACCATGCCGTCGACGGCCGGCGCGTCGAGAGTGACATACAGGCCCCCTTGGGACATGCCGTTGATCGATGCCTCGAAGCGGTCACCGATGCGGTCGCGCATGAATGCGGCACACAGCAACGCCTTCGCGTCGCGTTCGGCTTGGGTCACCGAGCGCTCCTTCTCGCTACACGCACCCGCTTGGGCCGTGCTGTCGCGCATCGAAGGCATCCGGGGCACCGGATCGGGCCCACAAAACCCGCCCGTCTGCCGCAGGTACGCCTTGAGAACCCGGTGGCTGATCAAGTCCGGGTAGCGGCGAATGGGGCTGGTGAAGTGCACATAGGCCGGACTCGCCAACGCGAAGTGGCCCAGGTTGTGCGTCGAGTACTCGGCCTGCGCGAGCGTGCGCAGGAGCAATGCGTTGAGCGGGGCCCGACGCTCGTGGTCCTCGAGACGTTCGAGCAACGCCCCAAAGGCCAGCGGCGAGCGCAGGTCTTCGGCCGAGACCTCGACCCCGAGCAACCCCGCGACCTGGGTAAATCGCTCGATCCGGGCCTCGTCGGGCCGGTCGTGGGCGCGAAACACCACGGGAAGGCGGTGCTCCACGGCCAGCTGCCCCACCCCTTCGTTGGCGGCGACCATCAGCTCCTCGACGAGGTTGTAGGCCCGTTTCATCTCCGGGTCTTGGCGAGCCTGCACCACGTCACGCACCCGCTCACGATCGTCCTCATCGAGAATGACCTTGGTCTCGGGCAGGTGCAGCTCAACCGCGCCTCGTTTCAGCCGGGCCGAACGCAGCCGGTCCGCCGCGGCGCGGAGCATCACGACGCGCGCGCCGATTTCCTCTTCGAGCGGCTTGGTGCCGCTCATGTGGTCCGCAGCCTGGTCGTAGGACAGGCGAGCCTTCGATTTGATGACCGCCGCGGCGACCTCGGCCTTGCCCATGCGGCCGCTGGCATCGACGTCGAACGAGACGACCATCGCACACCGCTCCTTCTTCGGAACGAGCGAGCAGATCCCCGCACTCAGCGGCATCGGCAGCATCGGGATGACCCGAGAAGGCAGGTAGCAGGAGAAGTACCGGGTACGAGCCTCGGTATCGAAGATGTCGCCCTCGTGCACGTAGTGAGAGACGTCAGCGACCGCCACGTGAACCCGCATTTTGGCCCGCCGCGGGTCCTTGCCCAGCAGCTCGACACAAACCGCATCGTCGAAGTCCCGCGCATCGGGCGGGTCGATCGTCATGAAGTCGAACTCCCGCATGTCGGCCCGGTTCTCCCGGTCCGCCTTGACGACCCTGTTCGGGACGAGCTCGGCCGCATCGAGCACCGACTGAGGAAGGTGCGGATCGACGCCGTGCTCGACGAGAACCCGTTCCTCCTCGGTGGCCAGCGAGCCCGGCTCTCCCAGCACACGCTCGACCGTGACCGAAAACGCGTCTTTCCAGGGGTCGGGATAGTCGACGATCGTCGCGACCACGACCATGCCCGGCGACGCGTCGGTGTCGGCCAGCACGTCGGCTTCCCCGAGTACACGCGGGTCGTCGGGCTCGATAAACAGCCGGCGGCCGCGACGACGCAGCACACCCGTCACCCGGGTCCGGGCCCGAGAGATGACGGAGCGGACGCTGCCTTCGGGACCCCGCGCACCGGGGGTCCACGACACGATGACCTGGTCGCCATCCATCCCGCCGTTGCGCTCGGGCGGTGGCACGAACACCGATGGCTCGCCGCCGCCGCGGTCGACAAAGGCAAACCCGGCTGGGTTCACCAGCAGCTTGCCCTGCACGATGCGTGGATCGCCGGAGGATTCCGCGGGAGCGTTGTGAGGCGCGCTTGGGCGGGAAGCGGAGCCCCGTCCCGGCGTCTTCGGCTCCCAGCTCGACCCCTGATCGGACCCTGATGCTGCGGGCTTGCGACGCGTCGATCCCTTCGCCCACGACGACTTGGAGGAGCCGCGCTTCGGACTACCCGTCGAAGCACCATGGGCACCACGCTTGGCCTTGGCCTTGGCCTGCTTCGTCTTCGGTTTCGGTTTCGGCTTACGAGCCACGGCGGCACGCTATCAGTCCAGCCGGCCCACGGAAAACCCGGCCCCAGACCACCGGTCCCGAGCCCAGCAAGCACGCACCCAGCTTCAACGCAAGCCGCGAAGTTTGCCGTCGTCGGACCCGACCACCAAGGTGCCGGCATCGGTGATCGCCACCGAGCTGTCGATGTCGGTCGGGAACTCGACGTCCCAGCGCACCTTGCCCTCGGGGGTGACCGCGTAGAGGCGATCATCTTGGCTGCCCACGTAGACGACTCCATCGGCGTCGAGCACGGGGGAGGCTGCGATGCGCCCTCCGGATGGGAGCATCCAGTGTACGTTGCCCGCGGGGTCGAGGCTGTAAAGGTTGCCGTCGAACGACGACAGGTAGATGGTGCCGTCCGCCGCGACCGCCACCGAGGACCGAATGTCGCTCTGCGAGACGAAGCTCCACTTGAGGCTACCGTCGCTACGCAGGGCGAACATGCGTCCATCGTCGGCCCCGATGTAGATAGATCCGTCGATGCCAGCCGCCGCGGAACCATCGACGTCGGCGCCCACCTTGTAGCGCCACGCTTGGGTGCCATCAGAGTTCAGCGCGGTGACAAATCCGTCTTGGCCCCCAAAGACGACCAACCCGTCCTTCGTCACCAGCGGGCTCGAGAACACGTGCTGGGCCTTTTCGCCATCCGCGGGCCAGTGCCAGACGATGGCGCCTCCGGTCGTGACTCGGTAGACCCCGTCGGCCCCGACGTACAGGTCGCCGTCGGGCCCCAGCGTTGGGCCACCGTCCACATCACAGCGGGCGCCCTCCGGGCCCGGCGCTCGAGCGGGGTTGCAGTCGCCGAGTTTCTTGGACCAGACGATTTTCGAGGCGCCCGGCTCGATGGCGTAGAGCGTGTCGTCGTCCGCGCCTACGTACAGCCGACCCCGAGAGTCCTGAGCAGCGGTCGACCAAACCATGCCCCCCACGGTCAGGTCCGTGACAATGGACCCAGCGTCGGGCCCATCGGCGACGACCCCGGCGAAACGACCCGCGTGCGTCCCCACATACGCGATGGTGCGCCCCCTTTCGTCCGTACCGAGTGTAGGTCTCGCGAACACAACCGAACCGAGGTCGACCTCCCAGGCTGCTTTGGGGGCAAGGACCGGTCCGCGGCCGCGCGAAGGGCGATCTCCGGCCGGGCCACCCCGTCTCCAAGAGTCATCTGGAGATGCTGGCTCCGCAGCCTGACCCTGCAGGGCATCTTTTGAATCTGCGTCGACACACAGCGAGTCGACGCAGATTCTCTCGCCCTTGCAGTCGAGATCCTTCGTGCAACCCGTCTTTAGGGCCGGTGTCGGCTCCGGTCGGCACCCTAGCGCGGCGCACAGCACGCACAGCACGGCAGCCGGTACCCGGCAACGGGGTGCTGCGTCAAGGACGATTGTGTTGCCGCGCTTTGACATGAAAATATGTAGGTGGTAGGGGTACGGAATCATCTGAGCCGGTCTCGCAGGCCGGCAAAACGTAGTGTTTTCAGGGCCCTCGGTGAACGCGTGAGCAGACACGAGCCCCTCGAACACTCTCCCCCGACTTGAATCGAGTACCAAGCATGGCTGAAGCCCAAGCCGCTCCCGTCCAATCGGAAGAGCCCGTCGAAGAGATTTACTACCGCAAGGGCGACATCGACTTCTGCTTCCTGCTGAATCGGCGTCATCACAACCTGCGCGTGTTCGACTACAGGGTAGGCAACTACCAGCAGAAGCGCGACTTCTTCGACCGGATCGCTCGGACCGAAGGTCTGCGCAAGGTGTTCACCGTCGTCGAGAAGCAGGATAGCAAGAGCTGGCGCTCTGTCGGCTTCTCCCGCGAAGGTGCCATCCCGGGCTACTTCCGGACTGCCGATGCCTACGTGATGAGCCGGGTCTACACCGAGGATGGAGACCCCATCCAAGGCGGAGCGCCCAAGCTCACCGGTCCCAACGTCGCCACCCGCGAGCCGCAAGAGAGCAAACCTCGCGGTCTGAACCTCGAGATGGTGACCGACGAAGATCGGCTCAAGGCCATCACCGAGACGCTGCAGGACGGGTCGGTCTACGCCCCCTTCCGCCGCGGCATGTTCCACCCCGACGTGGGTGTGTACGGCAAGCAGGGCAAGCGTGAGATCTGGCTCGGCGCCGAGACGGACAGCTCGTTCGGCCACGCCAAGGTCGACCTCATGACCGTCCCCCTCAAAGAGGACGACATGCCCCAGTACGAGTTCACCATGCGAGCCCTGCTCGATGAGCTCCTCAAGATGGACACCGCCAGCGTGTTCGGCCTCAGCCCCGTCGACGACGAGCTGTGCAACCAAGTCTACGCGACCCTCGGCTTCAAGGTCACCGCCCGGCTCACCGACCACGTGGTCAAGCCCTCCGGCGATTTCGTCGGCATCCAGCTGTGGCACCGGCGCCTGACGTCGAGCAACTCGCCGAGGCTTCCGAGCTTTATTTAGAGCGTTTCGCGCCCTCCCCACCGGGGAGGTCGCGACAACGCGGAAGCGCGAAAGAGTTTCGCGACCCCCGTCGCGACAACGCGTGCGCAGGGAGTTGGCCTCACCAACGCCCCACAACGAAGCCACCAAACGCCCCTGAGCCCACAAAGGCCAGGGGCGTTTTCAGTTGCTCCCACCGGGGAGGTCGCGACAACGCGGAAGCGCGAAAGAGTTTCGCGACCCCCGTCGCGACAACGCGTGCGCAGGCAGTTGGCCT